>Ga0209021_1004336_pt1 | contig 10555 bp, 4 predicted proteins | sample PinacodermFT_FD_187299 | JGI IMG/M metagenome (GOLD analysis project Ga0209021, IMG submission 187299) | Host-associated microbial community of the marine sponge Aplysina aerophoba from Gulf of Piran - sponge pinacoderm, lysed by freeze-thaw... | ecosystem: Host-associated > Porifera > Sponge >... | reverse complement strand
AGGTCGAGCCCGGCCCTGGTGGCATGGTGCAAGAACACTGCGTTGACCACTTCGCGGGCCGCCGGTGGGAGCCCGAAGCTAACGTTGCTCACTCCGAGCAGCGTTTTCACACGCGGCAGCTTGGACTTGATCAGCCGCAGGGACTCAATGGTCTCGATGGCGCTGCCGATGTAGTTGACGTCGCCCGTGCCGCATGGGAACACCAGCGGGTCGAACACCACATCCTCTTCAGGAATCTGCCATTTCTCTGTGAGCAGGCCGTGCGCGCGCTCGGCGATTGCCAACTTGCGCTCCCGCGTGATTGCCTGGGCCTGCTCGGGATCCTCGTCGATCGTGCCGACGACCACGGCTGCGCCGTAGCGGCGCAGCAAGGGCACGACTTGATCAAAGCGCTCCTCGCCGTTCTCGAAGTTGATCGAGTTCACGATGGCCTTGCCTTGGCAGTACGTCAGGGCGCGCTCCACCGCAGCCGGATCGGTACTGTCGATCATGAGGGGGGCCTTGACCTTCTTGATCAGCAGCTCGTAGAAGGAATCGATGTCAGACAGCTCGTCGCGGTCGGGGTTTTCGAGATTGACATCAATGATCTGCGCCCCGCCGCGCACCTGGGCACGGCCAATCTCAGAGGCCTCCTCAAACCGCTCTTCAGATATGAGCCGCTTGAAGCGGCGCGATCCGACCACGTTGGTCCGCTCGCCCACCAGCAGCGGCCGGTTGTCATCACAAGCTTCCACGACATCGATGCCAGTGAACTTCGCGCGCCGGGCAGGCTTGTGCCGGCGGGGGGCGTATCCCTGCGTCATCTGAGCGATGGTGCGGATATGCTCGGGAGTTGTGCCGCAGCAGCCGCCGACGATGTTGAGCCAGCCATTCCGCACGAATCGTTCCAATACCGACGCCAGCGAATCGGGAGTCTCCCCGTACAGCCCATCCTCGTCGGGCAGGCCGGCATTTGGATAACACGACACGAGCGGCGTCGCAGTCTCGTGAATCGTTCGAATATGGTCCGTCATGTATTCCGGACCCGTGGCGCAATTGAGGCCGATGCCCAGCGGCTCTGCGTACTCCAGCGACACCACCAGGGCTTCGGCGGTCTGCCCGGCCAACATGGAGCCCATGGGCTCGATGGTGCCCGAGACGATCACCGGAATTCGCAGGCCGTACTGGCGCAAAGCCTGTCCAATGCCGATGAGCGCGGCCTTGATATTGCGGGTGTCTTGGCAGGTCTCGAGGATCAGAAGGTCCGCGTATTCGGCCAAGGCGAGGGATTGGTCGCGGTAGGCGGACACCAGTTCGGCAAACGTCACCCCTCCCGTGACGGTGATCGACTTGGTCGAGGGCCCCATGGCACCGGCCACGAAGCGCGGCTTGCCGCTTGTGGAGCAGGCATCGGCCGCCTCCCGCGCCAAGCGGCCGGCCGCGGCATTGATGCGAGCAACCTGCCCTTCGAGGCCGTACTCTGCCAGCACGATGTCGACCGCTCCGAAGGTGTTCGTTTCGATAATGTCCGCGCCGGCCTCGCAGTAATCCGCATGGATCTTGCGCACAACATCGGGCCGGGTGAGCACGAGGTTCTCGTTGCAGCCCTCTAGCGCGGCACCGCCAAAGTCTTCGGCGGTGAGCCTCGCTTGCTGGAGTTGCGTGCCCATGGCGCCGTCCAGCACGAGGATGCGCTCTGCCAGACATTCGTTGAGCAGGCGTATGCGATCAAAGCGGGACTGCATCCTGCGGGTAGGGCAGCCAGAGGCTGCGCCACATCAAGTTTCATTATGCGAAAGACTTGCGGTAGGTGCATCGATGCACCAAGGAAGTCTATTATCCACAACAGTACCGGGATCACGAGCCAAGCTCGGGCACAATGCCTCCGCTCCCCTATGGGGTTCGCGGGAATCGGTGGCTGGCACTAATTCATTTCGGGACAGTAGCGCTTGCCGAGGTGCGAGAAAGTAGTCGTCGATGCGAGTCCAACGTGACGCTACGACGCCTGTATCAGAAACCATCTTGTTGCAAAACGGCAGTAGACCTAGCTCTTCTGGAAAGTTCCGAAGGTCGGCTTTGGCGTAACGGACGAACATCTGACTCGGGCAGGCGGATTGGGATTCAGGTAGACAATTGCATCGAAGATTCGCAGAATATAAAGGCGTCTTCTGGGTTATGAAAATCAATTGCACCTCGATACAGAATGGAACTCCAAGTTTTCGAACGATCTTAGTGCTTACGAATTCCGGCTCGAGAGCACGGCTTAAATTGCAATTGATTTGCAAGACTATTGCTCGCTGATTGGCTGAACCCTCTTGGCTTCGTCACGATATGCACGGTTGAATCGCAATGTCGTTCACTCGCTCTGTACGGACTGACGAATTGGTGGAGCAAGCAGAGTGACCTATTGGTCAGAGGCTTGCTCGGACGATTCTCGCTCCTACCTTGCAATCCGTGCGAACAAGTCAGTCACAATCAGTTTGCGACACCGACCCAAGTCTCTCGGTGGCGGAGAGACCCGCCGGAAGCTCGATTGGACAAACTACGTAGATCGCAAACGGGCAATCTCCCGGATAGGATGAACATCCGGGGATTTTCCATACCAGCACCGCTAACGCAGAGAAGCGGTGCCCAATCCTCAATCAGAGAGCGCACCCAAACCCGTCGTCGCCCGGCCTGAGGCAAACAGCGCGAGCCAATTGGAGATCCGAAGAACACAGCTTCGCTTTAGCAGGCGCAGCGTACTACTCCACGTCATAGAGCCTTGGGGTGGTGTCGTTGCGAAGCTCCGCGATTGCTTGGCAGGGCTATCAATCTGGAGTGCGCACTGAAGCGATCAATTGTCCGCAATGCATAATTTTTCCCGTAACATCCTCATAGACATATAGATAGAGTATTCACTGTGCAGCAACCATCGACCGGGAATGCTCGTCTTGGCGAACACAAGCAGCAACGAGCAAGTCTGTCTTTCGCTGCCAATGGAGCAGACTGCCCGGCTGCGTTCCTCAAGGCTCACCGAGGAGCGGCCATGCTTCGGATGTCAGCTAGCGATCAATCGTCGTCATCGTCATCGTCATCGTCGACATAGAGCCCGTCGTCATCGCTACCGTAACCGGTCGCAAAGACGAAACTGAAGCTCACCTCAGAGTCGGAAGGACTAGGTGTGACGCTTGGCTTGGAGGCCAGCCTCAGGCCGCTCTGCAGTAACGCACTCACCGTTCCGGCACACCGGGCACCGCGTTGGACGGTTACGCCGGTCGCACTAGTAACGCTGGAGTTGCGCACCCGGATGCCCCCGTTCGAATCTGTTTGGCATCGGACAACTGCAATCTTGTCGAACCTGCAGTCGTCGAGTCCCGAGCAGCTACCCTGCGCTTGGACTGACACGGGTAGCAGACATGCCACTACTAGTTTCAACGCAGGTAATGCAATTGGTGATTCTCGCACTGTAATCCTCCCTAGGTTCAAGCGGAACCTGTCACCGTAATCTGCCGTAGCAACGCAATATAGCGCAACGATCCAGTGTACAGATACTGGAGTATAATCTACTCTATATTGCTGTGGTTGTCAAATGCAATAGTTTGTGAGTTTGTGAATTACTGCAATGCACGGCACAATCGTGAACTGACCTCAGTCAATCTTCTTTCCTAGGCCGGTCTTCGATCAGAGTTCTCTGATCCGATGCACTCGATGGAGGGTGCCCCTTGTCTAGTCCCATCGCTGCCCTCGAACCCACCGACACCAGTTGCGGCCTTTCGGCCACCGCTAGGTTCTTGGCGACCTTCTCCGCGACGATTGGATTCAGCTTGCGAGGCACTGTACCGAGAGCGGCCCATATCGACGCGACCTTCGCTGGATCCGTCCCCCGCTATGGGCAAGGATCTCGGTACGTCGGATGGATTCACTGGATTGCATCACCGGCAGGCCCGCCTCTCAACCCTGCTATCGCACGGAGACCGCATCCGCTCAGTCGACGGAGTATCGCCGCGCCGCATCGTCTCGAGTCGTTTCCAGCGAAAATGCGCCGCTACGCAATCTGGCATACTGGCCCCGCAATGAGCATCACGCGCCGCACATTCACTCAATCCCTGCTGCTGTCCGCCGGTTCGACCGCCTTTCACGCCGGTCGTGCGGCCGACGCTCCGCCCAATGTCCTTTTCGTGACCGTGGACCAGATGCGCGGCGACTGCATGGCCACTGTAGGGCATCCGAACGTACGGACGCCGAATCTCGACCGCATGGCGCGGGAGGGCGTGCTGTTCCGCAACGGTTTTGCCAGCGGCCCGGTGTGCGTGCCGACCAGGAAATCGTGCTTCTCCGGGCAGCACCCCCACGAACACGGCTCGCTGTCCAACCGCGATGGCGACAAGCTGGACTGGAAGGGCTCGATGCTGGAGCACTTCGCCCAACGCGGCTACCAGACGGCTTGGGTGGGCAAGAATCACACCTTCTCAGCCGAGGCACTCTCCAAACTCGACTACGCCGACATTCGTGACCGCGAAGCGTTCCGCGCCTACAACGGCTACGTTCCGCCGCACTGGCATTCGGCTGTGTACTGGCCAGAGGAAGACTGCTACCCGCACATCAACACCGAGTCCGCGACCAAGTTTCTCGGGCAAGCGGGCAACGATCCGTTCTTCCTGCACGTGAGCTACTTCGATCCGCACCCGCCGTACATGGCTCCGGCGCGATACGCGGCGAGGTATGACTCCGGCGACATGGTGCTGCCAGAGCGCACCGATCCGGCGGCGCTATGCGCTCGCCTCGAGCGCTTCGCCCGTGCCATGGGATTCGGCGAATTGGACCGCGAGGACCTGACCGAGACAATGCGCTATTACTACGCTCAGATCGAGTGGGGTGTCGACCGGCCGCTAGGTCGGCTCTTGGGAGCGTTGGAGGAAAAGGGGCTCGCCGAGAACACGATTGTCATCCTGACAGCCGACCACGGCGACTTCATGGGGGACTACGGGATGGTCCGCAAGGGCATGTTCCTGTACGACGCCCTGCTACACGTGCCACTGCTCTGGTGGGCGCCGGGCCGCATCCCGGCGGGCAGGCGAACCGACGCACTGGCACAGTCCGCCGACCTGTTCCCGACCTTGGCCGAGTTGACGGGCGGCAGCCGCCCCGAGGGGACCTCGGGCGTATCTGTCGCCGAAAGCGTGCTGGAGCAGGCACAAGGCCGCCCCGCCTTGTTTACGTCGGCGGCTTACGGAGACTTGGCTCCTGACGTGCTGCCGCCGGACCTAGCCCCGGACGACGAGGACGGGGTCCCACGGCACACCCAAGTGCTCCGCCCCACCATGAGTCCGACGCACAGGACCAAGATGGTGCGAACCCACGAGTGGAAGTACATCCAGAACGAGACCGCGCCGCCGGAGCTGTACCGGCTGGCCGATGCCCGTCCGCGCGAAAGGGAAAACCTTGCTGACTCGACAGAACACGCCGACGTCCTCAGAACGCTCGAGAAGCAGCTCGGCGCCTGGTGGTCTTGGTAAGGGCCTGATGTACGATCCGAACCAAGGATCCGGTCACCAAGTGAGTCTCTTTCGAATGCTCCTGAAAAGGTGCGCTTGACGTTTTCGGGAGTGTCGGGACTCGGGTCAGGCATAGGGTACTTGACCAGACACCTCGTGGTCGTTGCGGCTTGTCATCTTGTCGCTTCACGGTGTGTTTCCGACAGATACTGGCTCCTGTAGGCTTGGCCACGCCGACATCAGACGGGTTGCCGCAGACACCACACACGTCATCTTGGTCAGCGTCAATGGAAGTCGCTGTCGCTACTTGGGTCGTTGGTCGGCGCTGTGTTGCGGCAATTGATCCCCTGCACCATTCAAGATTTGCTAGCGACCACCTGACGTAGAAGGATCTGTTCCTAACCTGCTTGCGTCGTTCCTTTTCCAAGACGACACACCACGCTACCTGATCCCAGTTCCTTTACTGCACCCGCCATGATGCGTCAATCGCCCCTTGGAACGTTCCTCCTCAGCCCACGCGGAACCGAACGGTTCCGGCGAATGTGGGCTACCAGCGACACTCTTGGTCAAGTAGTGACAGGTGGCACAGATCTTGCGGTCTTTTCGAAAAATCTCATCATCTACGGCTCTCGATTCCGACTGAACATGTCGTTCGCGACAGCTTGCCGGTGGCAGGATTGGTCATTCGTTGATTCGCGTACCCTTCCCGCCGTGGACAGATGGCTCCGCGCACCACTGTTCCCGCAAAATGGCGAGCCCTTCCTCCAAACCCGGATCCAGTTTCAGCACGCTCGCGACCCCGAACAGCAAAGTCCGGTCGAGGGCCTTGCGCGTCTCGTCGCGGTAGGCCTCGTTCGCGGGCAGCAGCTGCTTGTCCTTGAAGTCTCTGAAAATCTCGCGGCATTGATCTACCTGGGCTTCGGTCAAGGTGCGAGGGTCGAGCACGGGAAGGCCGGGGAGCTTGGTGACGGTGATACAAGCCCGTCCCTGCTGCTGCCTTGTCCCGTGCCACCAGAAAAGAACCAGTCCCAAGGTCGAGTTGGCCCAAAGCACGAGAGGAATCTCATATCGCGGCTTGTGGGGAATCACATTCGGCCAAGCCCGTCCGCCTAGGCACTTCTCCGGCGTCAGGCACATTGCCAGGCTCTGCGAGTTCAGGCGGAAGTCCAAGTTGGCGTGCAGGCGGGATGCCGAGGAATTCCAACGCTCGATTGCTCTCGGCTCGTCGTTCGGCCGGGAATCCCCGCAGGAGTCGGGCAGCACCACGAACCTGCGTTCCCGGTCGGCTGCGTGCGCCCACAGCATCGGATATGTCGGCACCTCGCCGGAGCGGATCGCTCGCACGACGAAGGGTCCTCGGGCCAGTCCACTCCCATCGCGGCTTGTGAAATCGCCGTTGATATCTCTATGCACCAGGCCACGCTTTGCCACGGTCCCGAGGGTTACCACGGGCAGTTCGACCGCTTGCGCCTGCCGCGGCAACCGTAGGCACCCGGTCTCCAAGTTGCGGGCTGCCTCGATGACGCTCGTGGCTTGGACACCCGCCGCGCCCCCGTCGAGAATGTCGCCCGGCACGGTGCAGCCTCGTGCGTCCTTCGCTTCCACGGCGGCTTCCAAAAGGGATGATGGCCTTGCCGCCAGATTGGAGTACGCCGCACGGGACTTGCTGCCGGCCCGTTTTGTCGCCACGACGAGGCACTCGGCCATGCCGGTGTCCGCGGAGAACGCCCGCGCGGTCGAGCCTGTCGCAGCAATGGAGGTGACATGAACATCGCTGTAGTGAGCCTTCAGCGCCTCTCGCGCTCCCTTCCACGACTTGCCTCTGACGAATGCGAACGGAATGACCAGTGCGAGCACTCCGCCGTCCTTCAGCTTGCTGTGGCCAAGGTCCATGAAGTTCGACGCGAGGCCGGCGTTGCCGCTGCCGAAGATGCCTGTCGCTCTCCTGAGCTTCCCTCCCATCGCCTGCTGCTCGTCGTGCGACGTACTGAAGCCCGCAAACGAAGGAACCGGGATCTCGGCATGACCCGCCTCGTGGTTCGTCGGCCGCGTGAACGGGGGGTTCATGATGACCAGGTCGCAGGACTTGTCCGCGATTGTGACGGAGTGCGCGCTGCCGCTGTCCGACTCCGTCCCGCCCATGGACTCGCCCGTGGCGAACAGGGAGTAGGAATGGTCGGAATCGAGAAGGTCGAGTGCGCCGATGTGCGTGCCACCCCCGTCGATGCCGTAGGGCATAGTGTGGATGAGGGATTTCCCATAGGCGAGGGAGGGATGGGAACTGGACAGCATTGAGCAGGTGAGATGAGTTGCGGCCGGCATGATGTCCAGCCCGGTCACAACGCGCTCCATCAGGGCCTGATGTAACTCCTTGTCGTCGCCTCCCGCCCTGCGAAAGCGCCGGTAGACGGCTCGCTGCGCGGCGGACAGAAGGGCTCCGGTGCCGCAGGCGAAGTCCGCAATCCGCAGCCCTTCGATCGCGGCCCTGTCCGACCAGTCCACCTTCAGCCGGTCGACCGCCAACTCGGCCAGCAGGCAGGCGGACTCGGGTAACGTGTAGAAGGTGGCTAGGAACTTGCGATCCGTGATGAGCGTCTGGAACATCCTCCCAGTCAGGTCGTGATAGGTCGTCGCGCCCAGCTGCGCCAGCTCAGAGACGGACTCTGCGATCCGGTTCATCACCGGCGGAACGGCCTTGATCGGCAGTTCCTGCACAAGATCACGGGCAATGCTGAAGATCGGCCAGTAGTTGACTTCGAGAATCTCGTTCCACAGGCCCAGAAGCGTCGCCTTGTTGATGGAGCCCGTCAGAGGGACAGGCGGAATGCGTACTTGGTCTTCGATGGCCACGTGAAACACGAACGCCGAGACGGAGATGGCCGCCGCCATGCGCTCGGTCTGCTCACCCGGTTCCTGATGCAAGTCTCTGGCGATCCGGGACAGAGGGGCTGCTCCGGCATGCTTTGCCAGCAGTCCTGCCGCGTTCCGCACGACCTGTTCGAGGGCTTCCGTTCCCCGTGCTAGTTGCCGTTCGGAGAGAGACAGGTACTCGATCGCATCCGCGAGATCGTCCACGCCTCCCTCCAACCACTCCCGCCTCGGCGGCCAGCGTGTGCCTGCTCCGCCTGAATCGAGATAGTGCGTGGCATAGCGGAAGGCCGCCCCGTCGATCGTCTCCAAGTCGCCCGTCTTGAGGCTCTCCGGGAGGATCACGGAAAGCACGCCCTCGATGTTCTCACCGGTACTCTGCAGGCTCGTCCCCAGCCGCGCGGTTGCGTCTTGCTCAACCGTCCGGGCAGGGGCGAACTCCGTTTCCACGATCACCGGCTGGCGGCGCGGAGGGTCAATCAGAATGTCCGGCCTCTTGCCTGCCCCCGAACCCGGCACAGCTTGCTGGATTACGTGGGTCTTCTCGGCGTGGACAGTTTTGTCGTTCCAATCGGGATTGCGATGTCTCAGAGCTCGAGCCAGCGCGCCGTTCGCTAGCGGTTCCGTGTTGCGCGGGCCGCTCATATCGCCATGCCCCTCGCCCCTGAATCCAAGCTGTTGGCCCCGTTGAGATCTTTGTGCCGCAGTCGCTTGCCGACCATTCGCAGCATGGAAGGTTCCATCTGGTCCGGCGTGGTCGCTATGGGAGCGTTGTGCCGTGCCGGGAACTCATTGGCGTAGCGTTGCGGATGCTTCGGCGACATCTTGTGGCACGTCCCGCCATAGCCGCGCTTGAGCATGCTCAAGAACGGCTCCAAGCCATTGGCGTGCGCCTTGTCATGCAGGTACTCGCGGACAGAGTGCTTGACGCACTGGTGCTCGAACGGCGGCGTCTCGTAGTAACGCTCATCATCGCTGTACACAGTTGTTTGCGGCTCCACGCAGTCCCTGACCAATCCTTGCACAGCTTCCTCGCCGGTGGACTTCACCGCCTCCACCGCCCCGCGGTTCGGCTCGCAATGCTTGGCCACGACCACGGCCGTCTTGCCGATCAGGCCCAGGCTCGTCAGTTCCTCGTGGAGATGGTTCGGCATGTTCTCTCTCTTGCCGCCCATGTAGGCCTCGTCCACCTCAAAGGGGCAGCCGAGTAGCCGCTCGCCCCAGTCCCAAGTCTGGCGGTTGCGGTGAGCCTCGTGCCACGCTGACTTCTGCGTGATGTCAAGATCCCTGTGTAGCTGAATGCTCGGATCTCCCTTGAGATGCGTCGATAGCATGTAAGCCGCAGTCACCCGCTTCTGAGCACCCAAGTTCTAGTTCTGCATGACAGTACCGGTGCATGCTCAGGGGAACTTGCGGCCATTCCAGCAGCGATAACCCATGGTCAGATACTTCGCCCCGCGGTGGATGTTGGCAGCCTTGCAATGCGGGCAGACCGGTCCCGCCGACCAGCGAATCGAGCGCCAAGCGAAATCAATGGTCTAGCTGATTCCCCATTATCAGCATCCAACGCAGGGCGAGATGGAATCTGACCGTTTGGTCAGTGGAGCAACGGGTCTCGGTACGCTAGGGCAATCATGCGTTGGCGCACGAGTTGTGGTGCCTTGACCTATAACCCGCGGTAGTCGACTGCGAACTCTAGTGCCCGGCCGTGATCCGGTTCGGCGATGCGCCTGCGGCACCGGATGCCGTATGCTACGAAGGCAGCGCGCGTGCGCCTGCCAGTCCGCCATGGCCTTGCCTCCCAGCACCGCAACAGAAACCGCCGCGCTGACCGCTACGCTTGCCGAGCCGTCCGCTGAACCCGCCGAGGTCGAGTACCCGGAAGGCCGCTGGATCGCACAGAGCACCTCGCACGGCGTGGCGGTTCGGCAAGCCACGGCGGCCTTGGACCTGCACTTCCGACAGCGCACCGACGTGTTGGTCGCGATGGAACTGATGGTGTACTTCGAGGAAGGTAACAGGCATGCCAAGCTGCAGCCGGATGTGCAGGTGGTGTTGGATGTGCCCGGTGACGAGCCGCGCAGTTCGTACAAGGTATGGGAGGAAGGCAAGGCACCGGATTTTGTGCTGGCGGTGGCGTCGCCGTCGACCGAGCGCCGCGATGCGCTGCTCAAGGCGGAGGAGTACGCACGGATTGGAGTACGCGAATACTGGCGGCTGGACCCGGCGGG
>Ga0209021_1004333_pt1 | contig 10560 bp, 12 predicted proteins | sample PinacodermFT_FD_187299 | JGI IMG/M metagenome (GOLD analysis project Ga0209021, IMG submission 187299) | Host-associated microbial community of the marine sponge Aplysina aerophoba from Gulf of Piran - sponge pinacoderm, lysed by freeze-thaw... | ecosystem: Host-associated > Porifera > Sponge >... | reverse complement strand
AAACCCTCCCACAACGGACCCCACACCCACCAAACCACCCCAAAAACCCACACCAACCACCCCAACACCCAAACCCCGCCAACCAACACCCAAACCCCGCCAACCAACACCAAATTAGCACCAGCCACCTAGATCAATGCCAAACAGCACAGATCAGCCCACATTGGAGAAACCGGCTCCTGCGCGTCAGGCCCTGCGGTGAGGCCCGCTGAACACCGACAACTTCGATCCTCGGCTGCTCCTCCCACACCACATCGTCCTCCGGGTCGATCTCAACCAGTCCCCCGGCATCTAAGGCCGGTGCAGCCGTCGTGGCTGTCCGCGTCGCGGCTTGAGCGGCAGTGCCGACGTGGCGAGCGCCACCGCCGCGTCCAACGGCAGATAGATGGGGAACGTTCCGATGACCTGCCCGATACTCGTCGCCACTCCCTTTCCACCGGTGAGGCCGAGCGGAATACAATGACCCCCGACCGCGGCGGTCGAAGCGAGGTTCGTGCCGGCGGGGCCTGCCAGCGCCCGGCTGAGCCGCGCCGACGCTGCCTCGGCGTGGCCGATCGAGGTCTCACGCCGCCAAGCTGGTTTCATACGCGATGGCTGCTTGTACCTGTTCAGGCGAGAGATGGTAGTCGTCCGACAAGTCCTCGATTTCTAGGCCGGTGCCTTGAAGGTCGGCGAGTGTGCCAGTGGGAATCCTTGTGCCGTCGACGCAGGGGGCCCCTGCCTGCACGTCGGGATTGACCCAAACACACCTATGCGGCCGCCAGATGGTTGCCATGCCCGAATCGTTGAACGTGATCGGTTCAAGCAGTGGTTCCACCACGATCTGGAAGGCCTGTTGACCGCCCCGGCCGACATTCACCCAATTCTCAATGGAGGCGAAGAAACCCCGCCCAACCGTGGCCAGGCCCTCATGGGCAAACGGCCTATGTGTTCCGAGCTCAGCAGCCAGATTATCAGCGCCTCGGGCGATCTCGTTTCTGGGAACGCCCCGCTCCAGCAGCTCACCGATCACGCGTAGGCTGAGCAAGTCCCAGAAGCTGAACAGGCCGTTCAATTCCCCCGGCAGAAGCGGTGCCTCGTCCGCACTGGCCCTGGTCCACCCCTCAACCCGGCACCTCGTACGCTTGATCAGGCGCGCCACCTCGACAACATCGTAGATCCCCCGACCCAAGTACGAGCTTGGAAAGGGCACGGCCGGCAAAGATACTGTCAGGCTCACAGATCCAGTGTAGTGGCACCGTATGACAGCTATTCTGCCGTTTTCGCGCCATCGCAGCACCCGGGCCAGCGCAGACCTGACTATGTCTCGACTCAATAATCATTTGCCGTCAGCGGCTACGAGTTGACGGCTTCGAGCCAGGACGATCCGCTTACTTCGTCCCAACCATCCGGGCGCGCCAAAGCCGTCTCCACCTGTTTGTGGTAGCGGAGTCTGGTTCTGCGAGAGATTGCTCTTGGCAGGCCGACGGCCCGCAACCGGTTGGTCAGTTCATGCCAGTTCGGTACAAATCTTCCGAGCTTGTCCCACGGCCCGTCGAAACCCGAGCAGCCTTGGCGTTCCGCTGTGTAGATGGTTATCTGCCGTTTGCCTCGCCTGAGCCTGCGATATTCGCCCGTCACCACACCGAGAACGTATTCGTCCAGTTCATCAAGGGCGTCCTGGGACCCGGAGTCGCACGCATCGCACCCGCAGTCAGGGAGCATGTCAACGACCACTACCGGGTCGCCGACACCGACCACCACACCTTCAGCATCATCGAAACGAGTCCACGCGAAGGTGAGCGGGATTGCACCAGAACCCAACGGCGAGGCCCGCTGAACCCCGACAATTTCGGCACTCGGTTGCTCCTCCCACACAACAGCGGCATCTGGGGCTATCTCGGCCAAGCCCCCGGCATTCAACGCCTTCAACCATGCCTCAGCCCGGGCACGCAAGATCCGCCACTTCTGCGGGTTCGTCAAACGGGAGTACTCCTCTTGTAAAGGACTCCGGTCAGGATGCGGATCCTCCCACCGGGCCAACCCTCGGCCCGTCTCAACGAACGCAGCATCAACCGACGCAATCAACTCCGTAACAGCATGCACGGCACGATCATATCCGCACCGTCACCGAACCACGAAGGAATAACAGTAAGGTTCGTCGTGTGTTGCTGAATCCTTGATGAGTTCCTATTATTCCGATCACCGCGGCCTTGTTTGGTTCACGGATTGGTCAGGTAGTCCGTGTCGTCACACAACCCGCGTTCAAGCATCCAAGGTTGCCGGTTCCAGACGTGTGCAGGTCGGGTCGCCTCGCCAGAAGGGCCGCGATAGCAGCCGAAGGGATGATGCCGAGCAGCTAACCGTTGCTTGTCACCGCCAGAAGGCGCACTGTCCAGCGTCGGCTACGAAAAGGCACTTTCGCCACAGCACCAGCGTACCACGGCCCACTTATGCACACACGCTCCGCACTCAGAAGACGTCTGCCGTCGTTCGGCCAATTCGCTGATCGGCCCCGTGCGTCCAGATGATCACAAGGTGTGTGGGGTCAAGTTGGGGTTGGTGCGCGGCATATCCCTGACGCAATTTGCCGACGCACGGCTAAGAGCGCGTAACGCGCAGAGAGGACCCGGGGTGCGGGTCCTCTCTGGCTGTGCTGTGGGGCACATTGGTTGAAGGGGTTTTCGGTCTAGCATGCTCCATTGGTTGGGAGGCTGTTTTCTTGGTCGGACACGATGATGATCGACTCCTGTGTGCTGAGTGGGACCACATCTTGAACAAAGGCGTTCGAATCGGGTTGTTGCACTTCTGTAAGTCGGTAGTCCGATGTGTAGAACATTTGCCAGCGGATCGTTTCGAGGGAGTTCTCGATCTCAGAGCGGATGTCTCCGACGCGTAGACCCCGCCAGGCCGCGCAGTGAAGGCTGGACTCTGTGGCAATGTAGGTTTCTCCATCCGCAGCGGGGCGTCCGTAGTTGATGACGAAGAAACCGGTCCCCTCGACTTCGAAGGCCGTGACACCCTCGGCGTCGCGAGTCGTCTCCACCTCGAAGTCGCCGTGGACCTCAAGTGAGACTACGTGACCCACCAGTCCGTCTGGAACCGGAACGGCTCGCAGCCTCGTGTTCAATCCGGCATTGAGGAGTTGGGCCGCTGCTGCGTCGGGGTCTGTGACTAGGTTGGATACTTCGACCCTGATTGTTCCGTCGGTTCGGGTGATGGTGAAGGCCTGGGCGGGCTCGGCCCGGGGCCATAGAATCACGAGGGTGGCAGCGATCACCGCCAGCACTCCGGTCAACGACATTGCGAGAGCCGGCGAACGGTGCCGCTGGCGCTGGGGCACGGCGGCGCGTTCAATCGCCGCGTCGTGGAGGTGTTGTCCCAACCGGTCAAGAAACGGGAATTCGGAGGTCTTGCCGCCGGTCATTTCAGCATCTCGTGCAGTTGGTGCAGACCTCGGCTAACGCGGGTCCGGGCGGCACCGAGACTGCAATTGAGTTGGCGGGCGATTTCAGGGTATTCGAGTTCGTCGATGACTCGAAGCCGCACTGCCCTGCGAAGTTTCGCGGGAAGCGTATCAAGCGCGTCCAACGCGGCGGCCCCGTCGAGGATGTCCTCGGTTCGGCGCAGCGCCTCAACTGATTCCTCATCTATGGATTCTTCGGTGATCCCCAACCGTCTTCTGGCACGGTCAGCAACTTCGCGTCGGCGCCAGTACATTGCGAGTTGGCGTTTGGCGATCCCGTAGAGCCATGCCGCTGCGCTTCCCCGGTTGGTGTCGAACTGACCACTGTTGATGAGGGCAGCAGCGAACGTCTCCGCACACAGGTCCGCGGCCGCGTCGGGGTCGTCGGTACGCCGATAGAAGTATCGCAGAAGGCTCTCCGCATTACTCCGATAGAACGCGTCGAACACCGTCGGGTCGCCGAGGCGGTAATCCGCTGCTGAGTCGCTCACCAACTCAGTTTGGCATGATTGGAACTCGGCCGTTAGCCGTAACGGACACAGGAGGCGCGGTTGTTCATCCACCCAAGGGTCGGCGCCGAACCAGAAATCGGTTTGTTCGACCCGGCACAAGACGACGAGTCGTAGAACTTGGTCGGCGACCCTCCACAGTAGTGATGGCTCGACTCGATGTTGTTGTTCCACGATCCAGACGGCCTCCAGACCAGACCCGAGCATCCCGACCCGGTGATCGTGATCGAAGATCCGGTGTAGTTCTGACCCTTGAAATGAACCCCGAGCACACTCGACGACCGGGCGCCCGACACGCCCCTGGCAGTGCTCTGCCAAACACTGTTGCGAGCCGCCCGAAGAGACTCGAAACAACCCGCCTCGGTCGCGGTGCCGCCGCTCACGTCGACAACACAGTGCGACTCTTGCGGACTGTCCTGCACAGCCGCTCCAGCGGCAGGCGACAGCAATGCCAGCAATCCCATGCATATCAATATCCTCCAAGCTCTCGCATTCCAAGCTCGTCTCGCTTTTCCTCGACTGACTCTCCTTGTAGTCCCCACAGCAATCAATCCTCCACTCCTAGGTTATGTTCCTTGTTCTTTGGTTATGTTCCTTGTTCTTTGCTCGGGCTTTCCTCTCCGCCCTTGTCAACTCAGTGATAGAACTCATGCAGATCAAGGTCGCCGTGAGGAATATTGTTAGTGCAGTCATGAAAAGGTACGGGTCCGCCGTTGTTGGGGAGGACATGGCCGTCTGCTGTCTTGCCACAACCCGTATAGATCACTCGGTGCCGATGCAAAACACCGGAGAATGTCACAGGGCCAGTCGTGAGTCCTGTGCATACCGTACAACTGATTTCCCTACGTCCATGCGTGGTGTGGTCGCGGGTATGAAACACAATGATATCAGCGTAGAGATACGTTGCTGTTGTCCCAGTGACTTGAGTGTCGCCGCTCATGTGATGTATTGAGTTGCGAACGCCGCTGTGCTGCTCGGAGGTTTCATGAATCCACCCGCTGTGTGATGCGCTGGCTTTCTGTGACGACGGAACCACTGCCGACAGAACCACCAACAGTGTGATCGCTAGCGCTGCACCGCCCACCATGTATTTGATGCGGACGAATACCGCTGTTCTGATTTTGTACATCTTGGTGTCCATCTTGGTGTTCATCGCTTTTCATTCCTTTCATTCCTTAGGAGGTCGTTGATGCTAACGGAGGACGATCCAGTTATCGCAGAGGCATCGTTTGGGTCGTTCCGGTAAACCGATGAGCGCATCCCCGAACTGGGGCTAGCGTTATTTTGCAGTTCGGTGGCCTGGGCAGTCCGATCCAGATGGCTGTTCAAGTACAGTTGGCTGATCAAGTGTGCCCGCTCGTATTTTGAGTTGCTGATTATCAGCGTGAGGCTGTCATTGATCACAAAGGACAGGGCCACCTCGCCTGTAACGCCGTTCGAGGAGCAGCTCTGGAATCTTGAGGTGCGGATCGGAGGAAGCCCCGAAACGGACGCGAACATCCCTAACTCTCGAAGGTCGCCTGATTCGCTACCTGACCTTCTGATACTCGAGATCTCGGCACATGGATTGTATGTTTCCGCCCAGACCTGCTTCAACACGGTCTTGGTGTCCAACTCGACCCCAGTTTCACCACTGTCGTCATCGTGTGCGTCAACGATGTTGGTGATGACAATCGCGGCAACGATCACACCCGCGAATCCCAGCATCAGCCACATCACCTTGTGAACGATGTGAACCGGTACGACATTTTGCATTTCTTCCTCCCTTCATCATGGAGACCCCGTTTCCAGAGGACTCGCTGGATACTTGATACTTGCTTGCCGATGTCCTCAGATGCCAAGGGATTTCTCCGGCCTCCGAGTCGCCCGTTACTACCTCTTTGCGTGGTCGAGTCGATTCGTTACAAGATTTCTTTGATTTTTTGAAATCTTTTTGTCGAGACCCACTGCTAGGACGTGTAGACACGAAACCAGCGGATTCTCTGAGTAACGCGTAACTCTTGTGTGGGCGATGAAGACGGCTCGACGGACTCCGCCGACCCTCCAGCGGTGCTGCAGGGGGCCGCGGACTCTCATTGTTTCAGGGTCGAAATTATGTCGCGACGACATATGGCGGTTGCGACGATCGGCACGAGGCCGAGTCCGGCTATGGGCACCGCTGTCGAGACGGCGCCGAGTCCGTGCAGCGCGGCTTGTCGGCCCACGTCGGATGCGAACAGCAAGGCGCTGGTGGCGAATGCGGCGATGACACAGCCAACGACAAGGGTCAGCATCTGATCCGCGTAGAAGATCAAGAATGCTGTTGGGCGCGTGGTGCCGGTGGCGCGGTAGACGCCGATCTCTTTGCGTCGCGTCTGCAGATCGACCGCGAAGATCGCTGCGAGCGCGATGCCTGCTGCGTATCCGGAGAACCTCGAGAGTCGAGAGGTGTAGCGTTCGCTGGGCGTTTCTCCCTTCTCCACGTTGGCGAGCGCGGTGATGGTCGGGGTGCCTTCGGTCAACGTGTCCAGCGCGGCGATGCCCCCCGATCGATAGTCGTTGAATATTCGGGGGTCTATTTCGACGTAGCACGCTCTTGCCTCGCGGCCCACGGCTGGCAACAGGATGGCTCGGTCAGCCAGTGGGTAGCGCACGACCGACGTTTCGGCAACGAAGCCGACGGTGAGTTGTTCTGAATGCTGGGCAGTCTGGAACGCGATCGGCGCTCCGGGTGCCAGCTCGAGTTCGTCGGCTGCTTCATGGCCAGCGAATATTGGTGCTGTTCCGTTGCCGTTGCCCGCGGTCAAGTCGAACACGTCGTAGATTCCGGGCGTGACCGCGATGCGTCGCAGCGTGGTTCCCGGAGGCAGTCGCAGAGGCGCCAGGTCATTGTCGATAACTGACCCCGAGGCGACCACGCCGTCTTGGCTGACAAGGCGTTCACAAGCGCGCGCATCAAGTGGTGACCGATCGTTGCTTCCCGGAGTGATCTGCAACACGAAGCGTCCGCGGCGGGCGAGGTCGACGTCGCGCTCAACGATTTGTTGGACGCTGTGGGCTTCGAGTAGACCGCTCATGGTGAGCACCGCGGCCAACACCACAGCCATCAGCAATGTCCGCGCTCCGCCGTTTGCGACGTTGAGGCCCGCCTCGCGCAGCACAGACCGGAGACGCCAGTTCCGTTTCATTCTTGTAGTTTCCCGTCCAGCAGAGATAGCGTCCGGTCGCAACGGTTTGCCAGGTCCAGATCGTGGGTCACCAACACCAAACCTCCTGCTGCGACTTGGACTGCTTCAAACAGCGCATCGGCGACCAGTCGGCTGTTGGCCCGATCAAGTTGCCCGGTCGGTTCATCAGCGAGGATGAACGGCAGGCCCGTCGCCACCGCCCGGGCCACGCCGAGACGTTGTGCCTCGCCGCCCGACAGAATCCCCGCCCGCTCGTTCGCGTGGTTGGACAGGCCGACTGCGGCTAGGGCCTCGTCCACGCTGCTTTGGATTTCTTGTCGAGGCCGCCCCAGAGCTGACGCGCCCATGGCTGCGTTGTCCCGAGCGGAGCGACGGGTGAGCAGACCCGTGGTCTGAAACACCCACGAAACCTGATCGCGGACCGACATCGAGCGGCCCCGGTCTTCGACGTGGACCTCACCGCTGGTCGGCGGCAGAAGCCCCCCGAGGATCGCCAGCAGGGTTGTCTTGCCCGAACCCGACGGCGCCACCACAGCGGTCGAAGTATTGTCGGCCTGCACTTTGAGAGACACGCCGCGCAGCACCTCGCGGGTCTTGTCGAAACGGTGGAACAGCTCGCTTGCCACTAGTCGCATGTCGTCGCCGCGCCGGAGCGAATCGGGTTCACGACGACGCGATCCGGCAAGCGTTCGGCGACCCGCACGCTTCCCACGCCGGCACCGACGATCTCGACGGAGGTCGCAGACCCTGCCTCGTCGACAACGCAGAACCCGCCGTCGGCACCGCTCAGCACGGCAGACGAAGGCACCTGATACGTCGTCAACGGGGTGATCAGCTCGACGACCGCGCCGGTGATGCGCTCATCTCCCGCGTTCACCGAACGCGCGAGTCGCTCGACATCTCGTATCGATCCGTCCTCAGTGAGACGATAAGCATCGCCGGCAACCTGCACCTCGCGTTCGTGGCCGTCCACGAATCGGAACCGACCGCCGGCGTCGGTGCCGTCGCTCTCCGCGACAGTGACGTAGGCATCGGTGAGTTCGACGGTTCCCACGACTGCGGTGGAGCCGAGTCCCGGCGCCGGAGCCCCCACCCTCAGCGCGGTGATCTCCACAGCAGTGTCGTGAGGAAGCCACAGCGTATGCATCGCGGAGAACTCTGCGGAGTCGACGCCGCGCCTCCGGTTGAGCTCTCTCAGCGCGGCGGCCGTCTCCGGCCCGAAACGATCACCGACATGGCTCTCTGACAGCAGACCGAGCTCTCGCAGTGCTATCGACAGGCCGACGACGTCGGGACCGCTGCTGCCGAGAGCCAGATCGCGGTACATCGGCTGCTGCGTGGCCAGCGCGATCACTCCCGAACCGTTGACCGTGGCCACCAGCCGCCCGGATGTGACCACGTCGCCCTTCGTCAATTCCACCGAAGTAACGACGCCTGCCGCTCCGGGCCACAACAGTTCGGTCGGGTCAGACCAGACCAGCGACACATCAGCCGGTTCAGCCAACGAACTGCTCGACTCCACCGGAGCGACCACCACAGGCACCACAGGCGCTTCAGACATCACCGGCGATGAAGGTGCATTCTCGACCGCCAACCAAACGGTCGCGGAAGCAACCCCGACGACACACACCACAGACAACCAAACGAGCGCCGAACGCACGCTGCTCGCCTACCTTGCGAACCGGCTTGCGCGGCAGAGACAGGCGGCGGTCATCAATTGCCCAGACCGAGCTTGCTCATCGCCGAGTTGACACAATCAGATTCAACAGACGGATCGGGTTCTGACTGCACGTCGGGCCAAGACCCAACATCGAACCCCGCAGCGACCAAACAGTCCAGCACCAGACCGTCGCGACGCTTGAGCTCCTCGCTCGACAAGGCATTCTGAAGGGCGAGAGCGTTTTCGGTCAACCAAAACAGAGAATTATGGCAGTCTTCGTAGACCGCGTAAGCCGCATCCATGTCCTCTTGTTCGTCCCCTGGCCCGCCTACAACGGTCTCGAATCCCATTCCTCCGGAATCGTGTCGGATCGGCTTAACGGCGACCCCTTGAGCACGTGCACAATCTACGACTTCGGCGGCTGCTCTGTCGGCTTCGCCCGGCGAAACATGAAAGTCAGCGAGAATCTCCTGTTGTGTCGGAGATGCCTCAGGCAGAGCCTCAACAATCTCTTGACGCAACACCGTCAGCATCTCTTCACGATCTTCACGGTCGCCAGCCGAACTGTCATCCGCACAACTCACGGCCACCAAGCCAACAAGCACCACGACCCAACAATACCGAAAAGCGCTCGCGGCCCGCTGACCTCTCATCATTTTTCTGATCTCCTTATTCGTTGTGCAACTCACCTTGAGCAGACACATCCTTCACCCCTTCTTTGCGCAACCCCGCCGTCGTGTTGCAAAAACTTTCAGAAATCTGGGAATGTGCCCGCATCACGCGCCAACAACCTCACGCTAAGCGACACCAAGCGGTGGGGTCAGGCATCGGATTCGATGCGGCCGGCGGGTTTGGTTGGGGTGGCGAGGGCGATGCCGGCGGTAGCGGCGAGAAATGAGAGGGCAAGCTCTATCGGTGGTTGCGACGGAGTGTAGTGTACCTGCACAGACAGCTTTTGAGCCGCCGTCGGATTTCTTCTGCGTGAAATTGGTGTGGATGGATTCGGCAAGTTCTCGCACTGTCGACCAGCGCCCAACCGTGGCTGGACGAGGAGTTGTCGGTGACTGCCGGGGATGCTCCGGAACGTCACTGATCATCGTCGGTTTCTCAATCCTGGACGGGGTTTCCGTGGTTGGGTGCCTCCGGATGTCGCGTCTCTTCGGTCGGGGGTCTACATGACGAATAACTGCAATTAGTCGTCACGTAGAAATCGGAGATCCAAATGACGAACCATACCAAAGCCCCGAAAGCAGTTCGCCAATCCCGCGCTGCGGAAGGCGGCCTGCTTGTCTCATGTGCCAACAACGGCGCGCGAACCGACCCCTGGGGGAGGTTGCTCATGGCGTGTCGTTCACTAGTGCTCGTTGTTGTCGCGTTGTTCGCCTCGCTGTTGGTGCCCGCGGTCGTGTCGGCGCATGACCCTGAGGAGGTTCCGCTGACAATGAGCCGCGAAGAGCCTGTGTTCAACTACGAGGACCAACAGGTTCGGGTAGCTCCGTTCTCTGAGGCAAGGACGATTGACGTGTTCAACTACGAGGTTGCCGCCCACGACAACGACGACCACCACGACGACGGTGCCACCTGAGTTGGTAACGCCTCCTTCTTTGCCGGTGGTTTCTAGACTGCCAGCCCGGGACCGCTCCAGATACCGGCCGAAAACCTTCTCCAACCTGTCCGCGGTTCCTGAGTCTTGCACGCCGTGGGTCACTTGGCGGGTTAGGCTAGGGATGACTCTGCTCGTGGCGTTGTGTCGCCGGTAGGAGCAGTCGGTGCGTCGAG
>Ga0209021_1004329_pt1 | contig 10566 bp, 7 predicted proteins | sample PinacodermFT_FD_187299 | JGI IMG/M metagenome (GOLD analysis project Ga0209021, IMG submission 187299) | Host-associated microbial community of the marine sponge Aplysina aerophoba from Gulf of Piran - sponge pinacoderm, lysed by freeze-thaw... | ecosystem: Host-associated > Porifera > Sponge >... | reverse complement strand
CGGTGAGAATGACGAGTTGAAGGCCGAGACCGAAGGAGAGCGCCGCCGGCGGGTTCTCGCCAGGCTGGTAGCGGATGCCCGTGGGGGAATCCGTGCTGCGGGCGGCATTCATGACGGGGCCGACGCTGCGCGGGCGCCGCTACCCCGGTGGCATCGGTATGGATGCGGGTAGCGGCGGATCCGCGGGATTTTGGAGGTCAGTGCCGATACGACGGGTCGATCCGATCGAGCTTCCTCATCAGCGCCTGGAACTCCAGCTCCCCCACCGCAGCCTCGGATTCGAGGAAGCGGGCGGTCTCCCTCGCCGAATGCTCGACCACCTTCGGGTCGATGATGTGCAGGCGGCCCGCGGCCATCGCGTCGAGCTGCACCTGGCAGGCGCGCTCCAGGCGGTACAGCCAGATGAACGTCTCGGGAATGGTGCGACCGACGGTGAGGATCCCGTGGTTGCGCAGGATCATCGCGTTGCAGTCGCCCAGATCGGCGAGCAGGCGTTCGCGCTCGCCCAGATCGAGGCTCGGCCCCTCGTACTCGTGATAGGCGATGCGGTCGTGGAACCCGGTCGAATACATGTGCACCTGGAGCAGGCCGTCCTCCAGCGCCGCGGCGGCCATGCCGGCGCGGGTGTGGGTGTGCATGACGCACTTGTTCACCGAGTTCGCCATGTGGATGGCGGAGTGGATCACGAAGCCGGCCCGGTTCACGGGGTGGTTCGAAGTGCCCACGACGTTCCCGTCGACGTCGATCCGCACGAGGCTCGAGGCGGTGATCTCCTCGTAGTTGAACCCGTACGGGTTGATGAGGAACGTCGGGGTCTCGCCGGGGATGCGCACGGTCAGGTGACCGTAGATGAGCTCGGACCATCCGAAGTGCTCGACGAGCCGGTACGCGGCGGCGAGCTGGACCCGGAGCTCGCGCTCGACGGCTTCGGTGTCGGTGGGCTGTGGCTGTACGGCGGAGAGGACGGCGCTCATCGGGGGCCTCCGGTTGTCTCGGCGCCGCGGACCGGGCGCGGCGTTGGCGTTGGCTCGATTGTAGTGAAGGGCAGGGCGGGGCGGAACCGGCGAGTCCATGGCCCGGGTCGCTTCGCCCCGTGAGCGTGCCGGCGTTCCGGGCTATAGTCCCGGCGCTTCGAGATTCGACCCCCCCAATCGGCAAGGAAGAGGACCCCGATGAAATACGGCTGCTCCCTGATCGTGCGTGGCGAGGACGCCACCCCGGACACCTTCCTCAGGATGGCCGAGCGCGCCGAGGCGCTCGAGCTGGATTCGCTGTGGCTCAGCGCCCACGTGGTGCTCCCTCCCCAGGTGAAGTCAGGCTACGTCCTGATCCCCGGCCGCATGCACCCGCCGCACTGGCGCGAATGCTACTGGGAGCCCTTCACGGTGCTCTCGTTCCTCGCCGCGCACACCAGTCGCATCACGCTCGGAACGAGCGTCGTCGTGCTCCCGATGCACAACCCCTTCGAGGTCGCGAAGCAGGTCGCGGAGGTGGACCAGCTCTCCAACGGCCGGTTCATATTCGGAATCGGCGTCGGCTGGTTCGAGGAGGAGTTCGAGGTCCTCGGGCAGAACTTCAGGAACCGGGGGGCACGCACCGACGACGCCATCGAGCTCATGAAGAGGCTCTGGGCGGACGACCCCGTGACCTACCAGGGCCGGTTCTACTCCTGCGAGGGCGCCTCGTTCTCGCCGAAGCCCGTGCAGCGTCCACACCCGCCGATCTGGGTGGCCGGCGCGAGCCGGCCGGCCTGTCGCCGCGCCGCGCAGTACGGGGAGGCGTTTCACCCGGTGCGGATGTCGATTGAGAAGGTCCTGGAGATGCGGAGCGAGCTCGATGCGCAGTGCGAGCGGTTCGGCCGCGCACCGGGCTCGGTCAAGCTCGGCGTCAAGCTGCCGCTGGTGTTCCAGGACGAGCCGGGCGAGTTCCTCACCCAGGGCACACCGAACCAGATTGCGGACGGCATCAAGCGCTACATCGAGATCGGCGCCGAGCACTTCACGCTCGACTTCGTGCCGGAGAAGGTCGGGAACGCGCTCGATGTGATGGAACGCTTTGCCCAGGAGGTGCGGCCGAAGCTCGACTGACCGGCGGCTGGGCCGCGGGACCCGGTCGTCACGGGGCGGCTGGACATGGCGCGTCGTCGCGGAGCTGGAGAGGCGTCTTCGGGAGAAGGCTCGCCGATCGATTCCTCGATGGGCCGATGGACGCGACGCGGCCGCGCATCGCCGTGCCGCGCTCAGGCTTCGTACGACTGGCCGGAGATGTCGGTGCCGCCTTCAGGCCGCGTACGACTGGCCGGAGATGTCGACGCCGCCGTCGGTGTCGTAGAAGCGGTTGGGCTTGCAGAAGAAGGCGAGGAACAGGCCTCCGTTCGGGGACCATGCCTCGTGCCGGCTGCCGGCGGGGCGCCACACGTAGTTGCCGGCGGTGACCTCTCCCTCGTGGTCGGCGAGGCTGCCTTCCAGTATCCAGGTCTGCTCGATTTCGACGTGCTCGTGGTCGGGCAGTCGCGCGCCCGGCTCCATCTTCACCAGGGTGGTCAGCAGGCCGGTCTCGGCATCCTTGAGCAGCGTCTTGATCTCGATACCCGGGAAACGGGTCGGCTCCCACGGCATCGAGTCCACGTCGAGCATGCGCGAAGCGAGCGCGGAAAGTCCGGATGCATCGAAATTCGGGGTGACGGCGGTCATCGGTTTCTCCTCGATCGTCTGAACCGGGCGTCCGACGCCGCATTCTACGCCGAGGCTCCGCGCGGTAGAGTCGCGTTCGTTCCGATGCCGCCGAGCTGTGTTCGGGCTCGCCGCGGCGCCGGGCCACGGACCCCGTGAGGGTGAACCCGCCGCTTCAGTCTTCTCCGGGAGGAATGGCATGGACGCAGAAGGCACCACCTACCCGCACCTGTTCTCGGAACTGGAGGTCGGGACACGGACGTTGCGCAACCGCATCGCGCTGCCTGCCACCCTGACCAACTTCGGAGCCGGGAACCGCGTCACGGACCGATGGATCGACTTCCTCGCCGAGCGCGCGCGGGGCGGGTGCGCGCTCATCGTCACCGAGATCATCGCGGTGGACCCGGAGGCGCTCGCGCACGGGGCCATCGTCACCGGGTATGACGACGCGAACGATTCGGGATTCGAGCGTGTCGCCGACGAGGTGCACGCGGCAGGCTCGTGCATCCTCGGCCAGCTCTGGCATCCGGGCCGCCAGCAGCTCTGGCATCCCACCCGATCCCCGGCCGGGGTCTCCGACCAGCCCGACGCGCTGAGCTGGACGGTGCCGCGGGTCATGACCACCGGGGAGTGCGCCGCCCTCGTCGACGAGTACGTGGCCGCGGCGCGGCGGCTCGCCCGGTGCGGATTCGACGGCGTGGAGCTGCATGGCGCCCACGGCTACCTCATGACCCAGTTCCTGTCGCCGTGGTCCAACACCCGCGAGGACGCGTACGGCGGCGACCTCGAAGGACGGACCCGGTTCGTGCGCGAGGTCGCCGAACGCATCCGCGACGCCTGCGGGGAGTCGTTCGTCGTCGGGATCAAGATGCCGGCGGACGAAGGTGTCGAGGGCGGCATCGACGTCGAGGAGGCGGCCCGGATCACCGCGCGGCTCGCCGCCACCGGCGCGTTCGACCTCTTCGCCTACGGGCAGGGCAACTTCAGCCTGAGCCTGGAGAACCACGTCCCCGACATGCACTTCCGCCCGGGGCACTTCATCGACCTGCACCGGCGCATGCGGGAGGTCGCGGGCGGCATCCCGGTGATGGCGCTCGGCCGGGTGGACACCCCGGATCTGGCCGAGCGGATCGTGGCCGAGGGCTACGGCGACGTCGTGGGCATGACCCGTGCCCAGGTGAGCGACGCCGCGTTCGCGAACAAGGCGCGCGAGGGCCGCGAGGACGAGATCCGTCCCTGCGTGTTCGACAACTTCTGCTGGGGTCAGGTGCACGCCGGCAAGCCGCTCGCGGAGTTCCACAACCCGCACCTCGGCGAGCGCGGGGAAGCGGGCTGGACGCCGGATCTGGCGGAGCACCCGCGCAGGGTGGTGGTGGTCGGCGCCGGGCCGGCGGGGCTCGAAGCAGCCTGGATCGCGGCGGCCCGGGGCCACGAGGTCCATCTGTTCGGCGCCGGCCCGGCCGCGGGTGGAAAGCTCCTCCTCGAGGCACGGTTGCCGGGGCATGCCGAGGTCGCGAAGGTCGTGGAGCACCAGTTTCGCATGGCCGAGCGCCACGGGGTGCGGCTCGCGCTCGGGATGCGCGCGGACGAGGCGGCGGTGCGCGCGCTGGCTCCGGACGCGGTGGTGGTCGCGAGCGGGGCGAAGATGCGCCGTCCGCGATGGGCATGGTCGAACTCCGTGCTGGTGATCTCCACCGCCGAGCTCGCCGAGCGCCTCGGCACGCCGGCCGCTCCGGGCGGGCGCACAGCGGTGCTGTTGGATCACGATCACACCGCGCCCACCTACGCGGTGGCCGAGGCGCTGGCAGCCAGTCACGAGGAGGTGGTGCTGCTGACGCCTCGCACGCAGATCGCCCAGGCCGTGAACTACTGCAGCGCACTCGGCGTGCACCGCCGGCTGCACGGCCTGGAGGTCGAGATCGTCACCGCGACCGAGCCGGTGGAGATCCGGGAGGACGGCGAGGTGCGCTGCCGCAACGTGTTCTCCGGCCACGAGGGAGTGATCGAGGACGTCGACACCGTCGTCTATGCGACTCCCAGAAGGGTGGAGGACACCCTTGCGCGCGCGCTCGACGACCTCTCGCCTACCCTGATCGGGGACTGTCTCGCGCCGCGGAACCTGGCGATCGCGATTCACGAGGGACACACGCTCGGCAATGCCCTCTAGACTCCTCGGGGGCCGTCATCGCTACCGTTGCGGCCAAGTTGCTTGCGAAGCGTCCCCCGGGAGCGCGGGCGTCCCGCCCGCTTGAACATCGGCGGGCCTTCGGCGGGTTGTACGTCTCTGGCCTTCGGCCTGGGCGGGCGAGACGCCCGCGCTCCCGGGAATCCGTCCCGCGGCGCCGTTTGTGCCTCGTCGGTCCGAGGAGCGGCGCCGCTGTATGAACAATTCGATTGAGGACAGGACCATGCGGAGACTTGAAGGCAAGGTGGCGGTGATCGCGGGCTCGGGCCGCGGGATCGGTGCGGCGATCGCGAGGGCGTTCGCAGCGGAAGGTGCCGCGGTGCAGTGCCTGGACATCGACGCGGGCGCGGCGGAGGCGATCGCCGTGGAGCTCGGCGACTCCGGCGGCCGGGCGGGCGCCGCGTACTGCGACGTTCGCGATTCCGATTCGGTGCGGACCGGGGTGGAGGAGGCGGTCGCGCGATTCGGCCGGCTCGACATCGCGGTGGCGAATGCGGCGACGGTGACCCCCCGGGCCCCCGTCGACGCGCTCTCGCTCGACGACTGGCGCGACGCGCTCGACGTGAACCTCACCGGCGCGTTCCTGATCTGCAAGCACGCCATTCTCCACCTGCGGGCGAACGGCTCGGGTTCGGTCATCCTCACCGCGTCGCAGATGGGACGCGTCGCCTACGACGGGCAGGCGGCGTATTGCGCGACGAAGGGGGCGCTCATCCAGCTCGCGAAAGTCATGGCCCTCGATCATGCGAAGGAAGGCATTCGGGTCAACACGCTCTCTCCGGGGGGGACCGCGACGGGGCGCCTTGCGCGGCGGTTCGGGTCGATGGAGCGGGCCGAAGCCGAGTGGGGGCCGACCCACCCCGTCGGTCGCCTCGGACGGCCGGAGGAGATCGCGGCCGCGGCGGTGTTCCTCGCCAGCGACGAGTCCTCGTTCATGACCGGCGCGGATCTGCTGATCGACGGGGGGTACAGCGCGAGGTAGCCCTCGTCGCCGGTGGACCGGGGTGCCGGAGGCGCCGTCGGCCCTGCGTACTCGGGCCGGCCGGCCAACGCAGTGAATTGAGCTGAGGAAGTGCCGTAGGTCGGATTAGCCGAAGGCGTAATCCGACATCCAACCCACGGCTCGGGCCAAGCCTTGTGCCGGATTACGCTGCGCCAATCCGACCTGCGAACAGTTCCCGCGAGTGCGGAGAGCGGGATTCCATGGCTTGACCGGACAGAGAGGCGGCTCAGGGCTTCCGTCGCGCCCTTGCCGCACTCGTCACCGTCAGCACGCCGGCGAGGCAGACGAACGCGACGACCCAGAACACGAACCCGGGGTCGCTGCGGTCGAGGATGAAGCCGAACAGCACCGGCGCGACGATTCCGCCAAAGTTGAACCCGGTCGACACGAAGCCGAAGACCTTCGCGATCTCGCCCGGCGGGGCCATCGAGCGGATGAGCATGTCCCGGGACGGCGACACCATGCCGGCGAAGAGCCCGGTGACCGCGAACAGCACCCCGGTAGCGGCGAGTGGCAGGGACAGGGCCGCGACCGCGGCGATGCACCCCGCCATCGCCACGAAGCAGGTCGCGGCGAAGAGATCGTGGCGGCGCTGGATGCGGTCCGCGACCCAGCCGCCCGCGAGCACCCCGACGGGACTGGCGAAGAGGTAGCAGGACAGGACCGTGGTCGCCTCCGCGAGCGGCGCGCCGTGTATCGCGTGGAGAGCCGACACGCTGAACGACTGGATGCCGTGCTGGGACACGGAGATTCCGAAGAAGAACAGCAGGCCGAGGAGCAGCGGGAGGGTCAGCAGGAGCCGGATGCCGGTCGCGCCCGTGGCGGCGGCGCCCGCTCCGGCGCGAGCGGCGGCGGTCGCCGGCTCCTCCCGCTCCTTCAGCGCGCGCGAATTGAACGCGACGAGCAGGCCCACCAGCGCGCCGCCGGCCGCGCAGGTCACCAGCGCGGTCCGCCAGTCGGTCAGCGTCATGAGGAACACCATGGTGACCGGCGCCACCGCGTTGCCGAGCATCCCGGCGGCGGTGTGGAACGAGAACGCGCGGCCCATGCGGCGCGGGTCCACCGAGGCGTTGAGCAGCGAGTAGTCGGCGGGGTGGTAGACGGAGTTGGCGAGTCCCGCCACCGCCATCAGGGCGAGGAGGGCGCCGTAGGCGGGAATCAGTCCGACGAGCGCGAACGCCGCCGCCTCCAGCAGCAGCCCGGCGACCAGGATGCGCCGTGCCCCGAACCGGTCCACCGCGAACCCCACCGGCGCCTGGGTGCAGGCGGTGACGATGCTGAAAACACTGATCGCGAAGCCGAGCTCGGTGTACCCGACGCCGTACACCTCGCGCAGCAGCGGGAACAGCGGCGGCAGGAGCAGCATGTAGAAGTGGCTGGCGAAGTGGGCGCTGCTGACGACCGCGACGGCCCGGGTGGAGCTCCGCCGGGTCGTGGGTACCGCCGATTCGATGGTGGCCGCCATGGAATTCGTGCTCCTGTCGCGCCGTCGCGGTGACCGCATCCTCGGGCGCGATCAGAAGATCTCCATCTGTCTATCCGTGATCGCGTCGAAGCTCGTGTCGAGAAAGCGCAGGAGACCGTCCGCGGCGGGGGCGAGCTGGCGTTCCCGGTAGTGATCGTAGTCCGGACGGGGCAGGGCGCGGCCGTCCTCGACCGGCTCTGGGCCGGTCGCGGTGATGACGTAGCGCACCCAGCGCACGTTCCGGCCGAGCTTGCGCGCGGCCTGCACGTGGGGCGGGACGTTGCGGGTGTAGGCGTTCACGTTCTGGCGCAGCCGCTTGCGGTACACGAGCTCGGCGTCGCGTTCTCCCGCGTGCAGCGCCTCCACCGTCTCGCGCACGTAAGCTTCGAACGGCTCGCCCAGAAAGACGCGCCGATAGAGCTCGCGCTGGAACGAGCGGGCGAGCGGCGTCCAGTCGGTGCGTACGCTCTCCAGTCCCTTGAACACCAGGTCGTGGCCGCCGTCGCTGGCGCGCACCATGCCGGCGTAGCGCTTCTTGCTGCCGGTCGCCTCGCCACGCACCGTGGGCATGAGGAATCTGAGGAAGTGCGTCTCGAACTCGATCTCGAGGAACGAGTCGAGACGATGCTCGCGCTCGATGGCGCGGCGCCACCACTCGTTGAGCCGTACCGCGATGGCGCGGCCGCGCTCGCGGGCCGCCGCCTCGTCCACGCCGGGGCCGAGCAGGACGAACAGGGAGTCGGTGTCGCCGTAGATCACCGACTCGCCGCCTTCCTCGATCACGTCGCGGGTGCGGCGGATGATCTCGTGTCCACGCCGGGTGATGCTGCTCGCGAGGCGCGCGTCGTGGAAGCGGCAGCCGGTTGCGCCGAGGATGCCGTAAAAGGAGTTCATCAGGATCTTGGTCGCCTGCGACATCGCCGCGTCGCCCCGCTCCTTCGCGCGGTCGCGCTCCTCCCAGATGGACCGAACGAGGTCGGGCAGGATCGCGCCGTCGCGCGCGAACGACGCGCCCTGGAACCCTTCGATGCGCTCCTCGCCCTGGGCGTGCAGCGCGTACGGGTCGATGCCGAAGGTGCGGATGATGCTCGGGTACAGGCTCTTGAAGTCGAGCACCAGGACGTTGTCGTAGAGCCCCGGCCTCGAGTCGAGGATGTACCCCCCGGGGCTGCCTTCCCCGGACCGCGCGTCGGCGACGTCCGGCGCCACCCGGCCCGCCCGGTGCAGCCGCGGGAGATAGAGGTTGTCGAACGCGGCCACCGAGCCGCCCTGCCGGTCCATGCCGAGACCCGTCAGTTCGGACCGGCGCATCGCGAACTCGACGAGCCCGGCCTTCTCCACGATTGCGGCCACCAGCCGGCAGTCCTCGATGTTGTAGGCAGCGAGACGCGCGCGGTCGCGCTCGTAGAGGCGGGTGATCTCCGCGACCCGGTCGCCGGCATGGTCGATGCGCTTGCCCCGTCCGAGCATCGCCTGCGCGACGTTCTCCAGCTCGAACGATTCGAACGACCAGAACGCGGTGCGCAGGGTGTCGATCCCGTCGAGCACCACGCGTCCGGGGATGCGGGCGACGTACGTGCCCGATGCGGACCCCGGCTGCAGTATCGCGGAACGCTCACCGCCCCGCGCGATGTCGAACCCGACGCCGAGGCTCCGGCAGCGCCGGGCGAGGAAGTCGAGGTCGAACCCGACCACGTTCCACCCGAGGACGAGGTCGGGGTCGTGCTCGGCGAACCACGCGAACAGGCGCGAGAGCAGGGCGCGTTCGCCCGGGAGCGATTCCACCGGCGTGTCTTCGCAGCGGACGGGGTCCTCGCTCACCATCAGCACCCGTTCGTCGTCCGGCGAGTGCAGCGCGACCGAGTAGAGCGCGCCGTCGAGCCCCGCCGTCTCGATGTCCAGCGATACCCACCGCAGCGCCGTGCGGAAGTCGTCGCGCCGCAGCGCGGGGTTGCGCATCTCCAGGTGGCCGGAGCACGGCACCGCCTCGCCCCGAGCCGCGAATCCCGCGGTCACGAAGCGCTCCATGAGGTAGCGGTCGGCGGGCTTGAGGTCGGACTCGAACGTCGCGATGCCCCGGCTGCGGAGCTGATCGCGCGTCTCCACGAGGTCGCGCTGGCGCCGGAAGTAGAGCCCGTCGACGGGCGCCCCCTCCAGGGTGGCGAGCTCGAGCGGCCGCCGCCGGCACGGCGCGCGGACCGGCACGTCGGTCCCGGCCGTCGCCTCGCGCTCCACGAAGCAGACCGCCTCTTCGCGGTCGAGCACGACGTGCAGCGGTCCCCGCCCGGACGCGGCCCAGAGCGAGAGCTCCAGGCCGTCCGAGGCGTCCCGCCAGTGGCGGGTGAGGAGGAACGCTTGCAGCGTGTGCATGGGCTCGTGAGTATAGTTGTACTCTCGCTGCGGGAGCCTGATCGCGAGAACTTCAGCGATTCGCGCCGGCAGCCGGGAATCGGTGAATTCGGCGGGCTTTAGTCCGTGAGCGGCCGGATTGATCGCAGTGAGCCGAATTTTCAAAGCGGTTTGATTGACCGAAGGGTACGAGGCTGCCCGCGTCGTGACGCGGCTGGGTCTCCGACGAATTGGGTGGCTTCGAGCATGTCCAGTCGGTCTGAGGCGCAGCCTCGCCAGAGCCGGGACTCCGGAATGAAATCGACACATCGCATTCGAACTGTCGCCGTCGGCGGTCTGGGCACCGTCGGCTTCGAGGTCGCCCGGCGCATCGACGGCGGGGAGATCGACGGCCTGACCCTCGCCGCGGTGTCGGCGCGCGATCGGGTGCGGGCGCGTGAACGGATGCGCGGTTTCCGGGCACCGGTGGACGTCGTCGCCGCCGGAGACCTTGCCGAACGCGCGGAAATCGTGGTCGAGAGCGCGCCCGGCGCGGTGTTTCGCGAAATTGCGGAGCCGGTGGTGCGGGCCGGGAAGGTCCTGGTCGCCATCAGCGCCGGTGCGCTGCTCGATCACGCCGACCTCGTCGAGACCGCGCGCGCCACCGGTGCGCAGATCGTGGTGCCGAGCGGCGCGGTGATGGGCCTCGACGCGGTGCGCGGAGCGGCCGAGAGCGGCATCGCGTCCGTCACCATGATCACCCGCAAGCCGCCCGGGGGTCTCGCGGGCGCACCCCATCTCGTCGAGCACGGCATCGACGTCGAGGGGCTCGAGGCGCCGCTGAAGGTCTTCGAGGGCAGCGCGCGCGACGGAGCGCGGGGGTTTCCCGCAAACGTGAACGTCGCGGCCGCGC
>Ga0209021_1004326_pt1 | contig 10568 bp, 10 predicted proteins | sample PinacodermFT_FD_187299 | JGI IMG/M metagenome (GOLD analysis project Ga0209021, IMG submission 187299) | Host-associated microbial community of the marine sponge Aplysina aerophoba from Gulf of Piran - sponge pinacoderm, lysed by freeze-thaw... | ecosystem: Host-associated > Porifera > Sponge >... | reverse complement strand
CGATGTGATCGAGGTCAATGCTTCTACCGGACCGCGGCCAAAGAACGACTGTGAAACAGGCGTCCGCCCGCCATTCGCGGCTCGACAGCACGGTATTCAGGGCGCTGGCGTTCAACTCCTCGCGCCGTGTGGCGTAGCTGCGGCCCTTGCGAGCCCTTGGCGTCTGGGCGGTGTGGTAGTCGATCAGCGGACGGCCAGGCGCATCCGTTCTGACCGCATAATGCAGTCCGGCCTCCAACTGGCGGTGACCGTCCTCGTCCGTTCGTTCGATCCCCAGGGCGGCGGCGACCAACCCGAGAATGGCGGAGCGGCCCGGCCGGGCCCAGCTCATGCGCCGTTCGCCCACGGCAATTTCTCCGAACGACCCCAGCGGCGCGTAGAGGGTGAACAGCAGGAAGCGCATCGAATCAGCTCACTGCGAAGGCGATGAGATCCTGCAATGTGCCCTCGCCCGCCTGCACATCCATGGTGTATCTGCTGTCCGCGCAGGCTCCGTAGGCGCCGTCAAGGCGGTCGCGAAAGCGTTCCAGCGTGGCAACCGATCGCGATCCGTGATCATCGCCCCCGACCGGCTTCAGGAAGGCGGCAGCCAAACTGCGCGGTTGGGACGACCCCTTTTCGGCCAGTGCGTAGATGGCCCGGGCACGGCTCGCGAAGCTGGCCTGCTTGCCCCGAGGGGCAACGGTCGCAGCCGCTTCGGCGAGAGCGGCCACGCTGGCTTGGCGCAGCACTGTCGAGCCATCGAGGTTGCGCAGCAGCAGATGCGTGTCAATGCAGACGTAGAGATAGAAAAGTCCTGCGCCGAACTCCTGGACGCCGACGAATCCGGCCCCGGCGTCCTCCGGCTCCTCGCGGGATTTCAGATCGTCGACAGCGGTATAGTAATCGTCTTCGGCGATCGCGCGGTGGGTCGTCAGGGCATGCGCGACCTGCACCGCCGCCTCCCGATTGAATTTTGCGTTGTCCGCGAGCATGCGACCGAACATCGCCACGTCGGCGGCCGAATCGGCCCTGTGGAGTAAGTCATCCGCCTTCGGTTCGATGGCGTCTCCCTTCAAAGCCCGATCGGCGAGGGCGAACGCGTTTCCCCGCTCCTGTGGAGATATGAAGGCGAGCTGCTCGATGAATGTAGGGTTCTTTTCCTTCTCGCCCTTGGGCTTGGGCTTGCCGAACACGCCGGCAATCAAACGGGCGGTTTCCAGAGCTTGCTCTTCATCCATGCCACCGCCAGTCAACCGATCGAATACCTCCTTGCCGAGCCGTTGCGTACGGTCAGCCAGATGGCCTTCAAGCCGCTCGGCGAACACATCCGATGTGCGCCAGGCGCGCTTGAGGCTTTGTGACGAAACGCGAAGTCGTGGAACGCCTCCGAAGACGACGCTTTTCGGACGGCCGGTGTCGTCTCGATTCAGATTGGACGGACCGTAGGCCGTCAAGTAATGGAGCTGAAGATAGTCGGTCATTTGCGAACCTCTGTTGTCACGGCTGACTCTGTGTTGATGCGGATGCAGGCGTAGCGCGCGTGCGCGACCGGGCGCCGATGGCTACACCGTAGTAGTCGAAAATCCACCTCTGCTTTGTCCGGTCATTCCAGTTGAGGATGGACTTGGAGAGATTGGTCACGTTGGCGCACCCCTTGCGCAAGCGAACGAGGCGCCGCATCGCTTCCATGAGTTCCCCGTCGCTCGATTGCAGGAGGCGGCGGAAACGCCCTTCGGACATGGCCGCGGATTGCTCGTCGTCGAGCGAACTTCGTCCAATCGCGCTGGCGACGCTCCGACCCTCGGTCTCGCGCACAAATGCGAGTACGCCTGCAACTACGGCAGCTTTCTCCGGGCTGAACCGCAGCCTGGCAACCAACTTGAGCGCTTCGGGCACCAGCAACACCTCCATGGGCGTGGCCGCGCGTCTGATCCGCGCCAGAGCGGCCTTGTGCGGACCGGACTGAGCACCGTCCAGGGGATTCAGGCGCCTCCACCAGTCGAAGGCGATCTCTGCGCCGGATTGTCGTCTCGCTTCCGTCATGCTGCCTCCTGCGCAGTGCTTCGGGACGCGGCGGTTTTCGGCGCCGCGATTCCAAGGTCGCTTTCGAACAAGGTTTTGCCGATCTTGCCGCGCCCGCGAAGGGCCAGCACCAGGAGAAACCTTGCCTGGACGTGCCGATGCATGTCGCGATCTTCCAGACCCTCGGAAGGCGCGTACTCATCGAAGAGCCGTAACGCGGAACTCTCTATTCTGCGCGCCCAGCGTTTTCGCACGTCAACGGTGGGGTCGTCCAGGTCAGGCTGAACCCCGATCAGGCGAACGGCGTCTTCGAGAGCGGCGTAGAACATCCCCTCGGTCTGGCGAAAAAAACGTTCCGCGATAAAGCCGTGGTCGCCCTTGACCTCCCTGGGATTGTCGTAAAGAGCCGATTTCACCGCACCCATCAAGAGACGGCTGGCCGCGTTGGCGCCAGAGGTAACCTGTTGGATGTACGGGGCCAGCGATTCATGTGTGTCACTATCGAGGTGCCAAACCGGCATCTCGCTCTCGATCCATGCGCGTGCCTTCATGTTGTCCATGTCGTAGCCGAACGCGACGAACCTGGTCCTGTCGCCCCTGTCCGCTCTTGCCTGCCGCCAATGGCGAACGACGCCGGCCGGCTCACGAAGTCCGTCCCTGCTTCGCACGACGAGCCCGGGCCAGAGCCGGTAGCTGATTCCGCCGGGTTGCGGATGAACGGGAAGCCACGCGATTTTCTTGGCGTTCTGGCGGTAATAGGGCGTCAGGGGATGCCTGAATCCTTCCGAATAGTCGATTCCATAGTTCCGCGTTCGGTAGGCCGTTGCGATGAAGCGGTCCGCGGAAGCCGTGAGGCCGCAGTTGCGGCCTTTCGCCTCCTCGAAACTCAGCCGGATGCGCCGCGGCATGCCCCAGTAGACTTGCAAGGGGTGAACATCCTCCGGCGTGGTCGTCCTGCCGTTTGCCTTGGAATTCGACGTTCGCGTGGCAGTCAACCAGGCAAAGATGCGGCGATCCTCGCCTTTACGCAACGTCCGCGTTGCCCGCGCTGCGATTTGTTGCCCGGTTTCGACGTTGGGCCACAGCCGGCCCCAAAGCGTTTCACCGAACCCGGGTTTCTCGGCCACGATGAGGGTTGTCATCGGGCCGCCGCCCCGCAGCGACGTGCGATGCCCCGCGCCACCCGACGGGGCGTAGCAGTTCAAGGTGAACAGCGCCATGGCGGCTGCCGCACGGGACAATACCGGGGCGGCGCCCCTCTTGACGAAGAGGTCCGCGTTGTTGCGCAATGTCTGTGCGCCGGGCGTGTCGATCAACAGCGCGGAAATCGGCTTCTCCTTGACGTCTTCGAGCGGGTCGAGATCCTGGAGAAACCGCGGCCCGGTCCCGTCCAGATCAAAGGCATGCGCGACCGTCGAGAACCGCTCCCGAAGCAATTCAGGCGATGGCGGGTTGAGCCATTGCCGCTTCCACGAATAGTCATCCTCCGGCGCGGCGACGGTGGCCAGCAATCCGATGAGAAACTCATGAGCCGCGCCGTTGAAGTCCGGCCTGGGCCATGCGAATGCGACGTAAGGGTCGTGTTCGATCCGCTCGGTGATTCGCCACGGTTGAATGGCGTCCACTTCGCCGCTTCGCCGCTGGACCGGCAGCCACGGCTCATGGATCAGGTTGAACACGGGAGACTCGTTGGACATTTCACTCGTCGCTACGCACCCAATGCTCTTCGAGCTTCGTCTCTTGACGGCAAAATTCAATCGTCTGCGATCGTCGAACGATCCGGCTGACACGTCGCACTTTGCGATGTCGTCCGTTGCCCGCAGGCATTTCGGGCCCCTTACGAACGGTGTTCTCTCTTCGGGCCTTGGCGTCTCTCGGAATCATCGCTCGCAATGGGCGTCTCGAAATCGGAATTGCATTATTCCGAAATGAAAAAATTTAGTCAACTGCAATCTATACACTTATTTTAGTTGGCTGCGCCAATAATCCTCGCGTTGGCAAGGAACGGTAAGGCATCTCCAATCGATTCCCGGTTCATCCCGCGAAACACCCCTTTCGGGTCGCGGGAACATCGTGGGCCACCTATCCATCGGCGCTGATGGCGATCCCACGGTCCGGATGATACCGCACCGACACCTCCGCAGGAACCGACGCGGACGATCGCGCACGTCCCAGCCAACCGGAGTCTTGCGAATCGCATCGTTGCAGTACTACCAGCAATTTCTCGCCATCGTATCGGGACCACTCCGCCCTGGCTGCCTGGGCCGCCTTTTCGTACTCCTGCCCAATCGCTTCACCGCCGACCAGCCTGGCCGCGACATTGACTTCGCTGAGACGCCAGGCGCGCCATTGATCGACCGGCGAAAACTCTCTCGCATAAGGCTCGATTCGACCGTTCAGAACCCGCGCAAGCCGCAGCGTGACCTGTTCCTGATCGCAGAGGCGCGTTGGCGTGCGATGGTCACTGTGCCAGGCGCCGCTGTCACGGATGTAGCCTTTGCCGAATGCAAGCACATTCGCAGTCGCGAGACTGCGATCTCCTCTCGACCTGCCCTCCGCATCGAAAAATGCCTCCTGCAGCCCGTCCGGAACACCGATGTCGGCCTCGCTTGCGTAGACGGCCTCGACCAATCCGCGCAATCCGGCGGGACTTGCGATAGCCCCGGCGTCTTCCAGCACCCTGGCGGTCAGCCACAGGCGAGAGTGGTCCTTGTAAACGTAGGCGGCTCGGGGAAAAGACTGACTGAACCAGGTCTCGTCCGCGTCCGCGACAGGCTCCGGCCCCATCACCAGAAGTTCCGGATGGCCCGTCCGCTCCTCGCGCTCGTGACGCCACAGTCTGCCGGCTCGCTGGATGAGGAGGTCGATCGGAGCCAGATCGCTCACCATGGCATCGAAGTCGAGGTCGAGTGACTGCTCGACCACCTGAGTGGCGACAAGTACCTGACCTTCGCGCTCAGCAGGCTCGCTGGATTTGCCGAAGAGGCTCAGCATCCGTTTCTCGATTCGCAGACGGTCAACCAACGCGTAACGGGCGTGGAACAGGTGCACGTTGAGCCCACGATGCTGCAGTGCCCGATACGCATCCAGAGCGTCGTCGACGGTGTTGCGCAGATACAGCACCGCTTGACCGGAGCTGGCGGCCTTTTCCACCTCCGCGTACGCCTCGTCTGCGGATCGAAGAAACCGAACCGGGAGACGCCGGGCGCGGTCAGGCCTCCCCTCGACTTTGGTGGACGATACACCGGCACAGGAGCACACAGTGACCAGCGGGTATCCCACGTCGGAATCTTCATTGCGGGGCTCCATGTCCAACCCCTGGGCAAAGGCGTCCGACAAACGCCTCCGGATCGACCGCGGCAAGGTCGCCGAGAGCAGTATGACCGAGCCGCCGAGTCCTGCCTGGAATTCGATCAGGCGCTCCATCTCGCGCTGCATGTAGGCGTCGTAGGCGTGGACCTCGTCCAGAACGAGCACTCTGCGCAAGAGCCCGAGAAGCCGCAGCGACTGATGGCGCACCGGCAATATGGACAACAACGCCTGGTCTATCGTCCCCGCACCCGCGTGCGCCAGAAACGAACGCCTGCGGTCGTCGCCGATCCAGGCGGCACAGGCGGCTGACGCCGTCGTTTCCGACATCCCGCCTGCCGAATTCGTGGTTGAATAGGCTGTTTCCCCTCGCCCGACGCGGATCATCGCCGCCCGAAAACCGTCGTGCATGGACCTTGCACCGTGCGCGAGGACAATGGACGGCTCGGCATCCTCGGCAAACAGCCGGCGATGCGCGGCGCCGAGCCGGTCGAACATCGCATTGGCGGTCGCCATGGTGGGTAGCGCTATGTAGAAGCCTGAAGCGTGGCGAGCCTTCATCAGCCGGTGAACGAGCATCAACGCCGCTTCGGTCTTGCCGCTGCCGGTTTCGTCCTCGATCAGGAAAAGTGCCGGCGCGTCGGGCAAGTCCACCGTTGCCGTCCAGTGCTGCATCGGGCTTGGCGTGGCCGGCATCGCTCCGGTCGTCGAGATCAGATCGTCGTAGTGCAAATGGGCGGCGACGCCTGCGGGCAGCAGGCCAGCTTCAGTGATTGCTCGACACGCTTGCTGTTGCGCATCGCACCAGTAGACCTTCAGGTCGACACTCGGGTCTCGATACGGGAACCACTCCTGATTGGATCCAACCCAGTCCGCCAATACGGCAAGCCCGGCAAGCGCGTGGGAGACTCGTCTCGCCCGCTTTGGGTCGAGCGGCGCAATATCGGTCGGCACAATGAGCAGTTCATGGGCGCGCCGAAGAAACTCATGCGCAGCGTCGATGCCGACTTTCCCGAAATCCGCACGCAGGCCGCGAAGTGTCATGCCACGCCCGCCTTCCGGCGGACATCCATGGTGTCCGGTCACTGCACAGATCAAGGGCCGCCACGTATCCGAATCTGCCCCGTGTGGCAACCTGAAAGCTTCCGGACAGGCATCGAACAGGCACTGCCCTCCGTTGCCGTGATCGTACCCGGTCGACAGTTCCATCGGGTTGTCGCCGAAACACTTCGGATACCGGCACGGAACCTTGGCCTGGAATCTCTTGGCGAACTTGCCGATGTCGTGCAGGCACAGGAGGTAACTGAAAACGGGAATTGATTCCTTGGGATCCAGGCCCGCCAAATTGGAAATGTGTTCGCGAAGACCCCTATCGGATGTCAGCAGGGCCTTACCGACTGCGGCCACATCGAGCGAATGAAACGCGAGCGGATGCCAGGCAGGACCTCGGCCGGGGTTCAGCGGCTGCGCCTTGCCCCAGAATTCAAAGAGATCGATCATGGAAAAATGGCGATGCGGCATCGCATCTCATTATCGATTGAATTGCGGGCGGATTGACGCGAAAGGAATTGGTCGCAGAGTTCACACTGGGCAAAAAGCTCAATTGCTATTGGAGTGAACCCCATCGACTGGACAACCACGTGGCGGAATTTATGCCAATTGCCGGGCAAGTCGTGCCTCAAAATCCATCGGACTGAGGTACCGCAGTCCCAAATGGAGCCGTTTTTCATTGTAAACCCGATCCAGGAACTTTCGATCCACGATGTCCCGGAAGGTCTCGTAGTCAGATACACCTCTTCGCATTCGTCGCCACTTCCCTCTCCGGCCACTCCGCATAACGTGTACGCACGATTCACGCTGAGCGCCAGCCTTCACACATCAACGGCAATCGTGTCCAGCTCATCGAGACCCGGAAATCTCTCCCCTCAGCGCCGGTGCCGCGCAAGAACACCGTACGCAACACCACACCGGTCATTCCAAAACAGATCCAACGATCTAGACTCCTGAACGACGGAACTTCGATACGCTTACAGTCCAACGACCTCATTACCTCGAAGTGCTCCACTCCAATCCTTTCCGGCCATGGGCTATCTTGGCTCACATGGTCGTCTGATTTAATTCCAACGACATCCGTGCGATTGGCGAATAGGACAACACCCGGGCGGCCGGAATTACGGGCGCCCGGGTACAGGATTCCGTCAATCGGTTCCGTATTCTGCTCCACATGCAAGGCCGTCCGAAAGTACTCGGTCACCACTTGCGTTGGAATGTACTCCACATGGACCCGATCGTCTCGAGCGATCCGTCTCGTCAGGTCCGGCCAGGTCCAGCACCTCCACAAGGCCAAGAGGCTGCAGCCGACAGGGACCGGAGAGCTGCCGGAACAATGCCCTCAGAACAGGCAGGCGCGCTTGCTGGGACACCAACGACTTGCCACGCCTGCGCCGCCAGTTCGAGCGCTGACGCGCCGTCGCCACTGACTCGAAGAAGTTGGGACCGCCTGCAATTGGAATCCCGCGAATTTCTCGATCCAGCCATGGCGGCGGTGCATTCAAGGCTCCGCAGAAGAATACCGGCCGCGCTCTCAATGCGCGCCGCAGCAACGACGGTACGGACGCCCCGAGCCGCACGAGCACGGCACCTGACCCTCCGCCGTCGAAGGGGATACCTCCGTCACGTTCGCCTCAGGCCTCTTCGCACCGCCCAGCGATCGCCCGAGCGAACTCAGCTCGCGCACCACGCCGCAGATCAGCATCGGCGCCATTTCGTCCAGCAGGTCGAGCCCTTCGGGCTCCAGCCCGCTCGTCCCGTTCGCCGCCTCAAAGAGCCTCTGCATCACCAGCAATGTTTCCTGCACGTCCAGGTCGTCGCTCGATTCGATCCTCGCCCAGGCGGCGGGGCGCAACCGCATCGCGCGGGCGAAACCGAGTATCCACGGTTTCCAGACCACGCCCCCGTCGCGCATGTCCTCCTCCAGCAGCGGCCGGTACTGATCGGGGGTCTCCTCAAGCGTCCGGCCCACGCCGTTGTAGTGACCACGCAGGGCCGCCTCCATTTCCATGCCTTCCTCGATATTGTCGAACTCCGTTTCAGGTCCCCACACGTGCACAACCCACTCCGGCGCCGGCACGACTTCCGGCAGCACCTGAAGGCCGGCCACGAACCCGTCCATCTCCACCGCCGGCATCGCCGCGCCTTCCTCGGCCAGCTTTCGCAGCTTTCTCGCCAGTTGCTGGATGTCCTCCTCGGCCTCGATCCCCTCGCCGAGCACGGGTTCCAGCGTGTCGCTCCAGTGATACCGGCTCATGGCTTGTCGTTCTTCGTCGCCACAAACCCGCTCACGCCCTTGCCCCGGGCTTTCCGAACCGTATACCCGTAGACGCCAAGATTGAGCTTTCGGTCCCCGGCGAATCCCGCCAGCGCCTGTTCGATCTTCTGCGCCACGGGGTCGACCCTGGCCGCCACGGCCTGCCGCGCCAACCACTTCTGGAACGCTTCTTCTCCCAGTTCGTCTCCCACGTACCGGCGCAAGGCGCCGAGCTTTCTCAATTGCCCCTTGGTGAGCGTGCTTTCGTCGATGGCCATCGGTGTCGTCCTCCCTGTCAGGCCTTGATGCGGCATTGGACCGGCGATCATACCGCGCCGGGGACCATTCACATCGGCGTTCTCGCGGCAAACTGCGCGCCGTCCATACCGGTTGTCAAGTCTTGCCGCAGCGATACGATGCCTGGCCGCACGTCCGCCCCGGCATCAGTGCATGCCGGTGCTGCCCCGAAACGCCTCGGCTTCCTCCTTCTCCCGGCGCCGGACGTCGGTGATGCCCGCCGCCATCCTGACCAGTTCGTCCCGCGTGCTTTCCGGGTTCATGGCGACCAGGATCCACACCACCGCGTGAAGCGCATCGCCGGGATGCATCCGCAGCTCCTTCAATGCGTCGATCAACGCAACCATGTGCCGGTCCTGCCGGTCGTCTCTCGTCTCAAGCCGATCGAGCAACTGGCGCCGCAGTACCCCCATCCACACCAGCACCTCCGCCACCTCACCCGTTTCCTCGCCTGTTCCCATAGCTCACCTCCCGGCTCCCGTTCCTTGCCTACTCGCCCGCCGCGCTCCCGGATACCCCGCTCGCGTTCAGGTCCCTGACGATTCCGGCGATCATCGCCGGCCCCATGCTGTCCAGCAGTTCGAGGCCCTTCCCGGCCAGCGTGCTCGCGCCGTTCGCCGCGGCGTAGAGCGTATGGATGGCCTGCACTGCCTCCTGCACGACCATCTCGTCGCTGCCCTCGATCCGCGCCCAGGCCCCCGGGCGCAACCGCATCGCCCGGGCGAACCCGAACACCCACGCCTGCCAGATCACCTGCTCCGTGTCCTCAACCACCTCCAGCGCCGGCCCGTAGTTGTCCGGCTCGTGCGCAAGCATGCCGGCCACGCGGTTGCAGTGACCGATCAGCGCCGCCTCCACGGCCGCAGCCTCTTCGGAGCTGTCGAATCGCGGCTCCGAACCCAGGACGTGCGGCAACCATTCACAGCGCCCGACCTGCTCCGGGAGCAATGCAAGCCCGGTCACGAAACCGTCCATCTCCCCCACCGTCATCGCGTCCGTTCCCGCACCCGGCGCCTCCAGCATGTCCCTCAGCCGCTCAAGTTCCCCGTCGCGTTCGTCCATCGGTCCGTTGTCCACGTTCACTGCGCGCTGCCTTTCGTACACCCGATTTTCGACTGTGTTCTTCCCGCGGCTCCGTGGTCCCCGGACCCGCTGTCCGGCACTCACCATAAACCGGCAAATCCGCACCCCGCAAACCCGTCTACGCAAGAGCCGACACACCCCGCTCTGGATAATACGCTGGACTGCGCATCGCCCGGCATGCGCCGCGCATTCCGGGCGCAACCAGCGGGCGCATCCACCTCGCTCCCGCCGGCGCGGCGGCCGGTTCCAACGACACCGCATCGGGACGCCGAAGAAGAACGGATCGAAGAAAACGACAATTTCAGAGTGATCGGATTAGTGCACTTTCAGATTGTCGGTGACAACTGGCGTCGCCCGTGCGTCGGCGACGCGACGTATTGCCAGCCTCGGTACGGTGAATCGAGCGTCGGGGCGCGCGCTTCAGCTGCGCGATTTCCCGCGTTTCGCCGTCGGGCGCTCGCGCTCGATGCGCTCGGCGACCTCCCCGCGATGCACCTCGATGTCGGCGGGGGCGTGGATGCCCAGGCGCACCTGGCTGCCCCTCTTCCCGAGCACCTCGATCACGATG
>Ga0209021_1004325_pt1 | contig 10571 bp, 7 predicted proteins | sample PinacodermFT_FD_187299 | JGI IMG/M metagenome (GOLD analysis project Ga0209021, IMG submission 187299) | Host-associated microbial community of the marine sponge Aplysina aerophoba from Gulf of Piran - sponge pinacoderm, lysed by freeze-thaw... | ecosystem: Host-associated > Porifera > Sponge >... | reverse complement strand
CCACCCCCAACCACAACCCGACCAGCCAGCACACCCCACCCCCACACAACCACCCAGCCACAACCGCCACCTCCACCCCCAACCACAACCCGACCAGCCAACACGCCCCACCCGCACACAACCACCCAGGCACAACCGCCACCTCCACCCCCAACCACGACCCGACCAGCCAACACGCCCCGCCCCCACGCAATCAACCGGGCAAAGTCGTCACCTCCACCCCCGACCACAGCCTGACCAGCCAGCACGCTCCGCCCCCACGCAATCAACCGGGCAGAGTCGTCACCTCCACCCCCGACCAGCCACCGTGAACAGCGGCTCGGGCTGCTGGGCTTGGGACCGTTGCAGTCCAGCCAGGTCGGTCCGGCCGCCATAGGGGGAACCCGGCCGGACGAGCGCGTCTACGGAAGGGCGGCGAAAGGCCGCTATCCGGGCGCCGGACTGGGAACGCAAGCCTGCTTGGAGCGCCCGCAATTGGGTGAGAGCCTGTCGTGTCGCAGCGGTGTCATTCCCGCTCTTGTTCGCTGCGACCTGAGGGCCGCTCGGGCCACGGCCTCGCTCCTGTAGGCCATTCGCGCCCGCCCATTTGCTCGGCCTCAGGCGAGTGTGAACAGCGGCTCGGCCTGGTGGTCTCTGGACCGTGGCGGTTCGGCCGGGTCGGTGCGGGTCGGTGCAGGCCGGACAATCGAGGGCGGCTCCGGACGCCCTGTACGACTCCGGCGTGGCTCGTGGGTCGGGGGCGGGTCGGGGGCGTGGGCGGGTCCGTAGCGGACCCGCTCAGGCGGCGCGATGGTATACAGGCCCCGCCCGTCAGGCACCACCCGCCAGCCATGATGATGCACCTTCTGATGGCAGGCCCAGCACAGCAGCATCATGTTGTCAATGTTCGTGGGACCGCCCTCAGACACCGGTCTGATGTGATGGCCCTGACAGATCCACATATCGGCACCACAACCCCCACAAGCCCCATAGCGGGCCCGCAGCGCGTTCATCTGAGCCTTGGTGACCACCCGCTTGGCGTGGCCGTGCCACAGCGGCACACCCTCACCGCTGAACACCACCCCCATGATCCGGGCGTCACAGAAGTACTCCTCGAGCACGCTCGGGGGGATCACCTCGCCCCCGGCCAACTCCGCGAACGCCTCGGTGCCGTCAGCGCTGAGATGCTGAACGATCGTGATGTCCGCCGACGGCCTTCGGCCACACCCGCACTTGCCGCCCTTGCCGCCCTCGCGGTCAGCGCTGCCGCCACCAGCACCCTCACCGTAGGCGCCGCCAACACCAGACTCGTCGCCGCCGGCACGAACGCCGCCAACGCGGTCGCCGCCCTCGCGGTCAGCGCTGCCGCCACCAGCACCCTCACCGTCGACGCCGCCAGCGCCGGATTCATGGTCGCGGGTGCCGCCAGCGTCCGATTCATTGCCGTAGGCGACCCCGACATCTTCGCGGTCGGCGCCCCCGCCACCGGCACCCTGGCGGTCGGCATCGTCGACATCCTCGCGGTCGGCGTCGTTGCTTCGGGTGCGGGGGTGGTTGGTGTTGCCGCGGACGCTGGTGGCGTCTTCGGCTTTGGAGTAGATGCTGCCGTGTGAGGTGAGCGTGTCGAGGGAGTCGGCCATTCGCTGGCTGAGGCTGCGCTTGTCGCCGCCGGGGCTGTGCAGGTCGGCTCGTCGCAGCCGCTCGGACTCCTGGATGAACCGCTTGCGCACCTTGGCCCCGGTCACCGGGTCCAGTTCGCCCCGCAGGTGCACCATCCCGTCATCTCCGTCCCAGAAGCTCAGCCGCCGCCGGGCCCGCTGGCGCCGGTACTCGTTCTCGCCGCCGTCGTCTTGGCGCTTGATCGCCCAACGGCCGGCCTCTGTGGCGAACTGCTCAGGAGACAGCTCAGCGGCCTTCGCCAACAACTCGGCGTCGGCGTCGACCTGAGAGGCGCTGGTCCGGCCCGAGGCCCTCGCCAGCGTCTTGGCGTTGGCGACGGAGATCTTGCCGGACTCCACCGCGTCGCGCACCGCTGGCATCGACTGCAGGCTCTGCGCGGTCTGGACCTGCCCGACGGCTTGTTGCCGCGACAAGCCCGCAGCCTGAGCCAGCACCCCGACACCGCAGTCGCCGTGGCGCTCCCGGGCCGCGACCACAACCGCGGCATCGGCCTGCAGCACCGACACCTGCACACCGAAGGCCTTCGACCCCAAGAGAACCTCGCGCACATCCGCAGTCGGCGTGGCCGGATCGTTCACCAAACGGATCAACTCGGCGAGACCCTCGCGCACCTGATCCTGCACCCGCCGTGCCGTGTCGATAACCATGAACACATCATGCCATAGGGGTGTGACATCTGTCAAGCATTCACAGTCTTTATCAGTGTTTTATAGATACTTCTTGACGTGGAGGATAGTTCTTACGAGTCCGGATTGCAGGGCGCGCCCACTGGGAGCCGCACCCGAACCTCCTCATTGTCCGAGGCCGCCACGAGCTCGACACACCCCGGCTCGGTCACCCACACGCCCCCTGCGAAGACGGCCCACTCACCCAGTTCCGGGCTGCACGGTCCCACGCTCACCGAGCGAGCCGGCGTGTCGGGATGAACGTACTCCAGGGCGGCCTCATCGGGGGAGTCGACCACCTCCAGCGAGACAGCCCGGTCGCGGCGCACCAGCAGCCCGAACTTCGAGAACCGGAAGCCCTCGAACTCCGACCCCGCCTCACCCATGCGTCCCAGCTGGAGCTGCCACGCGGGCAGCGCCACGAAGCCACCACGCGAGCCGTGGATCCCGTACGACAGCCCGACATCATCGACGGCATCGATCGCAGTCGAGCAAGGCACCACGACCGTCGCCGATTCCTCGTCGCCACCAGAGCAGCCCGTCAACGCAACGACTACAACCAGAGTCACTACCCGCCTGGCGGCCGGTCCCATGCCCACGGCGGCCTGCGAGACGCCACGAGCCCCCAGGGCAATGAGGCGGCGGCCGGTCGGCCCACACGCCTCACCCCCGAGCATGCCCTCGGATCGGTTCGGTGCAGCTGAAGACGGCCCCGCCGACGGTGAGGGGGGCGGGCCCGGAGCCGAATCGCGAGCACAGGATCTCCGCAACACGCTCGGCAAGCCTGGCGCGGTCAGCCGCATCATCGAACGCCAGCTTGAAATAGGCCGCGCTCCGGTAGTAGTCGAGCACCTCGTCGATGCCCGGAAAGGCCAGGACACCCGACCACGACGCGGCGTTCACCCGCCGGAACGAGCCGAGCAGCTTCTCGCCACCCGCTTCGGCATCGAAGACGGTCGACATCCGCTCGACGAGCCGTCCGCCAAGGTCGGTCACTGCCTGTCGGTGCGCGCTCTGGAGCTCCGGCCGGCTGTTCGAGCTGTTGGTCGTCGCCACGAACACTCCGTCGTCACGGAGGACTCGGGCCGCCTCGGCCGCGGCCAGCCGAGGATCGGCAACGTGATACAGCATGTGCCGCGCCACCGCAGAGCCGAAGCACCGCTCCTTGAACGGCAAGCGAGCAGCATCGAACTGGAGCAGGCAGGGCGCCGGCCCTGACGCCCGCCCAGCAATCGACTGCAACTGGCGCAGCGAGAGGTCCCCGCCGACCACATCCTGGCGGTCGATGACGGTCGGTCCGACGGGAAGGAGCGGAACGCCTAGGCCGCACCCGATGTCCAAGATCGGCGAGCAGCGCGCGATCTCCTCGGTGATTCGGTGGAACAGGCTCTGCGACGCCGCGTCGACGACGAGATGCCGGCTGAAGACCCCGACACGGGTGCTGAGCGGATGCTCCGTCGCGTACAGGGGGCGAGGGTCGATGAACTGCTCTGTCACGGCGGAGTCAGGGATCCAACACCCCCGCTGCGATCCTCACGCATGTCACGCGAGCCAGAGTAACCGTGAGGGGCGCTCGCTCTGTCACGGCCGGGCTTGGGCTGAGCGGACAGGCGACCACACATGCGCGAGAAGCCTGCAATCTCAAGGCATATTGCGACATCACATATGGTGGTCCGGCGAGGCGGCGCGACCCGAGGCAGGTGGCGGGGGAGTCGGCCTGTAGGCGGGACTCTGTCCGGGAGCCCGCCCCACCGAACTCGGCGCGCTGAAGCCTCAGCACGATCCGGCAGCCGTCCTCCGCGACGACACAGTGAGCTACGGCAAGAGACCGCCCAAATCGGCTTGGACGCCGGGAACCATTGGCACCGAGCCGTAGCCGGCCCATAGGAAGTCGATCCCTCGGTGCGGATGAGCGGCCAGCACGTTGCGTACCACGGGTCTGCCGTGCAACCTGATGCGGGAGTAACGCGAATGGAGCTTGGCTGCCTCGAACTCCACCCACCGCCGTCCCACGTGCTTCGCATCGAACACCACCGCAGACGGTTCCGCACCGCCTCGTAGCACCATCACGTCGGGTGTGATCAGGTCTTGCGCCAGACTCCGATCAGGGTGTGGGACGTTCTCCAAGCTCGCCCAGCCCCGTCCGTTGGACCAAATCCGAGGCTCGAAGGCCGCATGCACACCGCCGGGAAAGCTCACGGTGGCTCCCGCGGGGATCCCTAGCCGGGTGGTCCCCGAGCGATTACGCCTACCGAGAATGCGAAAGCCCGGCTCGTGAGGGGCGCCGTACCGGTCGCGACATGCCTCGAGCACTTGAAGAAACACCCAGAACTCGTAGAGCCGGATGATTGCCTTCACTCCCAGCCGAGCTTCGCCCGGTCCTTCCGTGGCGTGGGCCTCGGGCCGGTCAAGGACGCGAAGCACTTGGTCGATGCGGCGGTAGCGCGAGTCGTGCAGAGTCCGCAGGCGCGCAGTCTGGACGCCGCCGCGGGTCAGGCCGCACGAAGCGAAGGGGTGTGCCCGCAGCATCCGCGCCGCCCGGGTCGCAACCTCGGCGCCGTCCGGTTGACGGCGGGCGTATGACGCCAATCTGCGCAGGGTCTCGGCAACTAGGCCGTTCTCGGGGATATTGCTGTCGTGCACGAGGGTCCGGCCGCGTCCGGCACGACGCTGCTGTCCGGCACGAACGACGCTGACCGTCAACTCCGAGGGCCGCCGGACCGATTCCATTCTCCTAATGCGCTCAGCACTGGCGAAGACGGAGCGCGGCTCGGCCGCGATGTCCCTCACCGGCCCCTCGATGACTTGCCACAATTCGGTCGGCGACGGAAGAACACCCCGCAATCGGCTCACGCCGCCAGGATCGAAGATGAGCCCCGTCCAGGTCCGCTCCAGCGCGGCGCGAAGGGCACAGAACGCCTCCTCGCTCATCTTGTCGGGCACGATCTCCAGTTCGCCTGCCACGTCACCGGACTCACGACTTATCTCGATCAGGCCCAAATGGCCGCGCAGGGCATCGTCAGCGAGCATTCGGACTCGGAGGCAGCCGTGCTTGTCGGCGACGAACGAGACCGGACCCAAGCTGACCTTCTCAAGGGAGTCGAGGCCGCGCAGTTCCAGCGTGTCGGACTCATTGATTCGCGGAGTGTCGGTTGCCGTGCCCCACTCGTGCCAGAAGCGCCCGACCCGCACCTCGACACCATGGGAGCTATCGGTCATCATCGCGCCCCCAGGCCCGGGCCAGCGTCAGCTTCGGGTCAGTTCCGTCCAGGTACTCGTCGTCGGACACGCCCTCGTCGAGCCAGCGCCGCACGATTGCAGCCGACTCGGTCGCGTCGAGGGCCTCAAACTCCGCCAGAAGCTCTTCGAGCGCCGCCGTCATCGAAGCCTTGAAGCCCCGAATCCTGGGAATGATCCTCTGGACAATACCCCAGTCAAGCGCCGATACGGAGTCGATGACGCCGACGGCGTTGGCAATGAACCGCTCCAACTCCACATGCGCTCGCAGGCCGACACCGACTCCCGCAGACCTGAGAATCCCGGCGACATCGACAAGGAACTCGTGGTGGGCGTCGCTCGGCTCTGACTCGCAGATCTTGCGCCACTCACCGAAGTCCACATGCCATGGGGTCTCCGATTCCCCGTTCGCGCCGTGGTGAGCGTCGGACACTCCGACGCTCAGATGCAGCACGTTCGCTCGGTCGATCACGCGCTCTGAGAGGGGCCGGGTGGTCTCGTCCACATTGACCGTGCCCACTACCACCAGATTCTCAGGATAGCGCAGCTCGTGCGGCCACTCGTCACGGTTCTCGGGCTCCTCGCCACGCGCGTACAGCGGCAGCCAAACCTCGTGGCTGCCGGATCGAGCCTCCTCCATTGCGGACAGCAACTCCGCGAGATACTGCTCGACGGGCGCAAGGTTCATCTCGTCAAGCAACACGAAGTGCAGGCGGTCAGGCCTGCTCTCGCACCTCCGCACGGTCTCCGCGAGCCAGCCGGGCACGAAGCGACGCGACACCGGGTTGACGAAACCGAGCACTTCGGACTGGTCGATCCAGTCCGGCCGCACTGCCACCCGCCTGAATCCGCCGTTGGCTGAGTCGGCGCCGAGCGCTTGGGCGTAGAGCCGGGTCAGCGAACTCTTGCCCGAGCCCGTGAGTCCGGCAAGGATGACGAACGGCTTTGTCTTCACAGCCACATGCAGGCGCCGGATGTCCGTATGGTCGAAGTCCAGGTCGCCGGTGCAGTAGGCCACCAAGTGCTGCACCAGGGAGGCCTCGCCGTCGGAAGCGTGCCACCGATGGAGGCGGTGTTCGTCGAGTTCAGCCCGCAAAGCCTCGACGCGCTTGCGAGCGTCGATCAGGTCGTCATCGTCCAACGTCACCTCATGCAGCAGGCTGTCGATCTCGGAGTGCCGGTTGTCGAAGCTGCCGCGGTGGGTCTCGCTGAACTCGTTGGCCTCCTCTTCCAGGATCCGGCCGATCTCTGAGAGGCGCTCCTCCAGCCCTGCCCGATTCTCCAGTCGGAGCCGCTCAGCCTCGGCTTCCAGCTCCCGCTTGAGATCGTTCGCGCCGCGCCCGCCCGGCTCCGACTGGATCTCGCGAATTCTCCTGCGCCAATCGAAGAGCATCGAGTCCGCAGCACGAAACGCTGCCAGCAGATCGACCAGGTGCTCCAGATCGTCCAAGCGCTCCTGCAGCATTTCGTCAAGTTGCGCGTTGAGTTGCCGCTGGGCCGCGGCGATCTCGCGGACTAGTTCCTGCGGGTCGCTGTCGTCCAGACCTGAATCGAGGCCTTGGAGCCGACCTTCGAATTCGTGCAGGCGATGCTGCCAATCGGAATCATCCTGAAGCCCGGCCTCCCGCAGCTTCTGTTCCAACCCGTCGTACTGGCGGCGCGTCCGCTGTATGCGCTCGCGCCGGTCGACCTCGGTGCGAAGACCCTCGACGGCCGCCTCGGCGGCAGCAATGTCGTCGTCCATCACATGGATCTGCACCTCGCTAGTGTCGGCGTCGTGCCGTCGTTCCAAGGATGAGACCGCCTCCCGAAGCGCTTGGTGACGCTCGAGCAGGCCAGCCAGCGAGGGAACTCTCTGACCGGTCTCCTGCCACCAGGCGAAGGCAATTCGCGCTAGGCGGTAGCGGCCTGGGCCGTCAGCGGCACGAGCGGCCTCCTCCAGACGCTGCGCCACCTCTTGGCGGTCGACCCGACTGGCGGCGTTGGCGGTCAGCAACGGCCTCAGCAGTGCGGTCGCTAGCTGGCCGACGGTGAGCGTCAGGTCGCTTGGAAGCTCAGCCAACACCTCCGGGACACCACGAGGCACCCAAGGCTCGACGCTGTGCTGGAGTTCGACCGCGCGGTTCACTGCGCCGACAGCCTCCGTGTAGCGATTCACCATCTCCTTCCAGCGATGACTGTTCCGGTCGATGTCGTTCTCTCGCATTCGCTTCTCGAAGTCGCTTCGATCAGCCTCGACTGTGGTCGCTCTCTGATTGGACTTCAGAAGCTGGACAGAGGGCCTGAGCTGCTCCTCGAGCCAGGCCCATGCGACTCGTTCGCCGCCGAGTTTCACGGCGCCGTAGTGATCTAGGTTCAGCGCGTCGTCGAGCCCCCGAAGCTGAGAGCCGAGGAGTCGCTTCTTGTCGAGCCATTCAGCAGCCGGCAACGTCGAGTTGAGCCGCATCGTCGCCTCCATGGGCAGCCTGACGGACTCGTCGAGAGAGTCCGGCAAGCGATGTGCTCCCTTGTTGGCGCTCGACTCGCCGGTCGTGGCCACAAACCACCAGTCGAGCACGGAGGCCAGCGGGCTGTCCTCACTCGGCACGCATCGTTGAATCAGTTGGCGGGACGCTTCGACCGCCTCGGCAGCAGTCGGGTCGGTTTCGACAATCGGGATCAGGAACCGGAACGCCAGCTTGGCCTGATCGTCGGACACCTCCGCGTCGCTCCGCAGAACCTTGATGAACCTCTCCATTTGTCGCTCCTGCCACGACGCCGATACTGGTCGTCGCACACTGTAGGTTGGCCTTGCGACATGCGCCCGAGCTACGGTGCCGAGAGACCGCTGCGAGGCTCCGGCGCGACCACGCTGGATCGAGGCTCGATAGGGCGGGCGACGGACGGCAGATCGACCGGTCGGCTCAAGACCGAGTCTCCCAACAGCGCTTGTGGTGGCGGGGAGTCGGCCTGTAGGCGGGATTCTGTCCGGGAGCCCGTTGCCGGGGTCTCCGTGGATGACCATCCATCTTTGCGATCTACCCGGGAGTGTCTGCGGACGGGCCGCCCTCTCCCTGCTCGATCTTGCTCCGGGTGGGGTTTGCCTAGCCGCCCCGGTCGCCCGGAGCGCTGGTGCGCTCTTACCGCACCGTTTCACCCTTGCCGGCGTGAGCCGGCGGTCTGTTCTCTGTGGCACTTTCCTGCGAGTCGCCTCGACTGGCCGTTAGCCAGCACCCTGCCCTGCGGAGTCCCGACCTTCCTCGATCCGCCTCAGCGGACCGCGGCCATCCGGCCGGCTCCCCGCCACCGCTCTCAGGCTAGAGGCCTCGGCCCCACGCGCGCGCCGCTCGCCGCCGAGCGTCAGCCACAGCAGCCTGGCTTCAGGCGCCGGCCCACGCGCGCCATCCGCCACGGCAGCCTCTTCAGGCGCCGGCCCATGCGGGCGCCATCTGCGGGGCGTCGCCTGACAGTTAGCCTGAAGCGAGGACGCGACGGCGAGCGCGGCGGCGCCGGAGCGCTGCTCGGAGGGACGCCATGACGACGCTCGACACCTACGGCGGATGGCCCGGCGTGCTGGCCACGCTGGCAGCCGGCTCAGACATCGGACCCGGCGAGGCTCGGGCCGCGCTCGGGGCGATCCTCGCGGGCGAGGCCAGCGACGCCCAAGTGGCCGCGTTCATCGTCGCCCTGCGGCTCAAGGGACCCGCCGTGGGCGAGCTGCTCGGCCTGGTGGGTGCCATGCGCGACGCGGCCACCCCCCTGGACATTCCCGCGGGCGCCATCGACATCGTCGGCACGGGCGGCACCGCGGGCCGCAAGGCCCACGCCCTCAACATCTCGACGATGGCCTGCTTCGTGGCCGCCGGCGCGGGAGCCACGGTCTGCAAGCACGGGAGCGTCAAGGCCTCGTCCACCTCCGGCTCCTTCGATCTTCTCGAGCTGATCGGCGTCCCCATCGGCGCCCCGCCGCAGCAGGTGGCCGACATGGTGCGCTCGACGGGGCTGGGATTCGCCTTCGCCAAGACCTTCCATCCCGCCATGCGCCACGTGGCCGGCGTGCGCTCGGAGGTGGGCATATCCACGGTGTTCAACCTGCTCGGGCCGCTGTCGCATCCCGGCCGCGTGCAGCGGCAGGTTCTCGGCGTGCTCGAGCGGTCGCTGGCCCCCACCATGGCCGCGGTGCTGCAGGCCACCGGCTCGGTGCGGTCGCTGGTGGTTCACGGCGACGGCCAATACGACGAGCTCACCACCACCGGGCCGAACCTCGTGGTGGACCTCAACGACGGCAAGGTGACCGAATACCGGGTGGAGGCCTCCGCCGTCGGTCTGGCCGCGGCCGCGCCCGACGACCTGCGCGGCGGCGACCCGGCAGCCAACGCCCGGATCCTCGCCGAGGTGCTGGCCGGGAAGAGCGGGCCCCGACGAGACGTGGTGGTGCTCAACGCAGCCGCGGGCCTGGTGGTGGCCGGCATCGTCGACAACCTCGCGCAGGGCATCGAGGCTGCCGCGGCCGCCATCGACGACGGGCGGGCCGCCAAGAAGTTCGACGAGGTGACCGCGGCCGCCACCCCATAAGGCCGTGACCGTCGACGCCGACACACTCGCCGCGGAAGCCGCGGAGACCGCGACCGTCGACGCCGACACACTCGCCGCGGAGACCGCGGAGACCGCGACCGTCGACGCCGACACCCTGGCCGCGATCGGCCGCGCAGCCGGGCTGTGCGCGGTCGGGGTCTGCCGGGCCGAGCCCTTCAAGGAAGTGGCGGCGGTGCTGCACGAGCGCAAGCGGGCCGGGCTTCACGGCGGAATGCAGTTCACCTACCGCAATCCGGACCGCTCCACGGACCCGGCCCGGCTGCTGCCCGGCGCGTCCGCTCTGATAGTCGGCGCGCTCGAGTTCGAGGCCGACGCCGGCGACCCGCCCGGCGACGGACGGCCCCACGCCCGGGTGGCGGCCTACGCGCGCGCCGACCATTACGCGGCGCTGAGGGCCGCGCTGGAGGCCATGGCCGAGCCACTGCGGTCGGCGGG
>Ga0209021_1004317_pt1 | contig 10587 bp, 10 predicted proteins | sample PinacodermFT_FD_187299 | JGI IMG/M metagenome (GOLD analysis project Ga0209021, IMG submission 187299) | Host-associated microbial community of the marine sponge Aplysina aerophoba from Gulf of Piran - sponge pinacoderm, lysed by freeze-thaw... | ecosystem: Host-associated > Porifera > Sponge >... | reverse complement strand
ACCAGGTTCAGCGCCGGGTCGTAGCTCGGCGCCATCCAGGACCCGACGTGGACGCGTTCCTCGAAGGGGATGCCGCCGCACGTCTCGTCGCCCGGCTCGCCCGACGCGGGAACGGTGCGCCGCCGCCAGATCTCCTCGCCGGTCGTCGCGTCGTGGGCCCTGATGACGCACGCTTCCGGGCCGCCGCGCGGCATGCAGCTTCGCCCCGAGACGACCTTGCCGCCGGCGATGATGGGTCCGGACGAATGCCGGGCGGGGTTTCTCGTGTAGTCGAGGATCGGCGTCTCCCAGGCGAGCCGGTCGGTCTCGGCGTTGAGGGCGAAGACGTGGTTGTCGACGCTGGTGTCGATCACGTGGCGGCCGTAGATCGCGATGTTCCGGTTCGTCGTGAGGTTGCCGACGTACTCCGTCACGTCGTCGGGATTGTCCCGGCGGTACTCCAGACGAGATCGCCGGTCGCCGCGTCGATGCCCTGGATCACGTCGCCCGGGTTGGGCATGTAGAGCACGCCGCCGTAGGCCAGCGGCGTTCCTTCCTGGCTGCCCGCGGTCAGGGCGCGCGACCAGACCATGCGCAGCGTCCCGACGTTGTCACGGTCGATCTGGTCGAGCGGGCTGTAGCCCCAGCCGTCCAGCGTGCGGCGCCACATCAGCCATTCGTCCGGGCTCGGATCCAGCAGCTCCGCATCGGTGACGGGACGGATGCGATCCGGCTGCTGGGCGAGGACGGCGGGCACGCACACGCCCGCCAGGAAGACGGCGACTAGGCCTCGACTAGGCCGCACGTGACGAGCGCCGGGCGGAACGGGAACGACGGCCAGCCGGATGCGCGCATGACCCCTCCTCGGTGTTGGCGATTGCAACCGATTATGTCACCGGTGGCGCGGCGGTCGGCGCTCGCCTGGCGGTCCCGGCTGCCGCGCCTTCAACCTTCCGGGTCGCCGGCCGGTAGCGCCAGGGCGATCAGCTCCGGCACGCGCCCGCCGCCGACGGTCAGCGCGATGTACTGCCTCCCGCCCGACAGGTAGGTCATCGGCGTGCCGATGGTGCCGCCCGGCAGATCGACCGACCCGAACTCCTCGCCGGTCGTCTTGTCGAAGGCGACTAGGCGCGGGCCGTCGCCGGTGCCGCTGGCGGTCAGCGCGTGGATCAGCAGCGTCTTCGTCAGCACCGGGCCGATGCGCCCGCTGTCGCCGCCCCAGCGGCGGCAGGTCGAGGCCGCGCAGCAACGGGAGGTTGCGGATCCGGTCGCCGTCGCCCAGCGACCGCATCCACCGGTGCTCGCCCGTGTTCATGTCGATGGCGGTCATCAAACTGACGCACTACCCATTCGCGAGTAGGCGGCTTGAACAACGGCAGCCCCTGCGGCATCTGCGGGCGGTGGGCCTCGGCGCCGCGCGCCTCGAGCACCGCCAGGGTGGCGTCCTCGCCCGGCTCCGGCGTGCGGAAGTGCTTGACCGTGTAGCGGTTGCCGGACGGCACGTAGAGCATGCCGGTTTCGCGATCGACCGCGGCTCCGCCCCAGCTTCCCGCGCTGAAACCGGGCCGCACGATGGTGTCCCGCAGGCTGTGCGGCGTGTACAGCGGGCCGATGCGGTACGGCGCGACCGCCCCGATCGCCATCTGCCGTATTTCGGGCGTGAAATCGACGAGATCGTCCATCGCCACGTGTTGGCGAGCTCGAGAATCCGCGTCGTATGACCAGCTGGTCATACCGATCATTTCCCAGTGCTCGTTGACAGGCGGCGGCAGGCAGCGGCGGCAACGGCGCGATGGCGCTGCCCAACGAGCAGAGCGCGCGGTGGATGGGGCCCGTCACTGAGGCGCAACGCCCGCAACTGCGCCAACGGAAGTGCGACACGGCACGGGAGATGAGGAAGACTTCCCCCGGGCCGGGGGTCGATCACGGGTACAACGGATGAAGGCCAGAAGGCAGTCGCGTTCCCGCAGCAGCAGGGATGGCCCCGAAGAGGCCGCGACCGGTACGGCCGACACAGACCGCGCGGCGCTTGGTGGAGGCCTCCGTCAGCCCGAACACGCGGCGAGCCTACGCCCGGGCGCTCCGGCGCTCGACGCGTAGCTCGAAGGCGGCGCAGCTCCACGACGCCGCCGTGGCCGCCTGCCTCGCTGAGGTGCACGACGCCGGGCACGCCTCGTCGAGCGCGTCGATAGCGGTCGCTGCGGCGTGCTTCCGTGCGAAGATGGCCGGGCAGCCCGCTTTCGCTGGCGAGCGGACGGCCCGCGCTTGCCGGGTACCGGCGGACGGAAGACGTGTCATGGCAGATCGCTGACCCGCTCGGGTTCAACCCGAGCCATCGCGACCGTGGGACCCGGCGTATCTTGAGCCGCATGGGCAGCGAGGCAGCGAAGGCAGCGATGTAACCGTTCGGTCTTCCCGGTAGGGTGCGGCTCTTCTTCGTCGGCGGCCCAACCAGTCTTTGCGGCGGCGGCGAGGCAGGAGGCAGTTGGATCCGTCAACGCGTGGTCGTGGTGAGGAAGCGGCGAAGGGGACCCGTGTCCGACGGTACTTGTGCCGTCAGCGACCGCTGGGGGTTTTCCGCTGGTACTCGCGCGCTTCGTCGAGGGTCTCAGTACGCATCAAAGCGCTGGCTGCCCGTGGCGGCTTGAGGACCACCAGTGGCGAACGGCATGCCGAAGGCCCTTCGATGAGCCGGCGACGAGCACCGCTCGCCGCATCGCCCTGCGACGTGGATGATTGTCGAGTACCACTGTAGCTTCCAGGGCGTACGCGGTGGTGCCCGCGAGGCGGTCGCGATGCCCACGCGGCGCATCTCGAACAAGTAGCGCTCCGGCAGCAGGTTCAGCGCGGCATCGAGCGGATGCAGGCCGTGGCGCCGCGCGCAGCCCGGACGCACAACCTGCATCCTGCCGGAGCTCGTTTCCGTGTGACTTTCGTGCACGCACGGCTCCGAGCACTCGACACCACGGGCGTCCTCGGCCGGACCGGCAGTCTCTCCCGGGCTGCGTTGGTCGTGATGTTCTTGCAGGAGCTTGCGTACCAACTCCTGGCCCCGCCGGTGCAGTTCCCGTTCGAGTTCGCTCTCGCTCATCTGTCGGGCTTCGCTGGAGGAGAGGAAGGCTTTGGCATCCGCGAAGACAGCATCGGCCGACGCGCCTGGGAGGTCGATGCGGCGGACGCCGGTTCGCGGCTCTTGCACGTCGACTGTACGTCCTTGGAATCTGGTGCCACAGCCATCGCAGGTCTCCCTTCCCAAGGCACCGTACCAGAACGTCGCGCGAATGTCCAGAAGGGAGCGCGCCCGAGGGGACCGGCGCATGCCGGGTCGGGCGGCGGCCCAAAACGAGGCGGAGAGGGCGCTCGCCGGACGCTGTCACCCCCCCCAAACGCACTGGAGAGGAGTGTCCTCGGGCATAAACCCTTATGAATGAGCGAGATAGCAATCTAGGAAAAAGAGCCGCTCCCATCAGGGTTTCGATCCAGCGTCGGCAGCCGGAAAGCGGGGGCGAGCCGCCGGAGCAGGGAAGACAACCCCAACCCCGCTCCGGGGCCCCTCGCCGTTCACCGGAACGTCACCCGCAAGGTCTCCGCGCAGTTGTTGTCGCGGGCCGTCTCGCCACCGACCCGGGAGACGCACGCGGAGAACGACGTCGTCCCGGCGCGCGACGGAGCCCGCACCCCGAGCGACTCCGGACTGCTTTCCGACGGCCCGAGACCGACGACGTCGTCGTGCCCCAGCACCACCCACTCCTCGGTGCTGGTCCGGTAGTAGTAGTAGCGCAGCGTCGCCGCCTCCGCCGTGCCGGTCCCCGCGTTGCGCACCGTGGCGTGGAGCCGGAAGCTGGACCCGACGGCCGGACTGGCGGGACTGGCCCGGAACGATTCCACCACCAGGTCCGGTCCGGCGTCCCCGTCGCTCGTCACCGTCACCTGCAGTCTCCGGGCGCAGTTGCTCCCCTCGGGCTCCCGGGCCACGGCCCGGACGCACGCCGTGTAGTAGTGGGTTCCCGCCGTCGTCGGCGCGCGCAGGACTACCGACTCGACGCTGCTCCCCGACGCCGCGAGGCCCGCGACCGGACCAGTGCCCACCCGCTCCCAATCCCGGGTGTCGGAGTGCCAGTAGTAGTAGCTCAGGGTCGTCGCCCCCGCCGTGCCGGTCCCCACGTTGCGCACCGTGGCATGGAGCGTGAAGTTCCGTCCGGCGCGCAGCGTCCCGGGAACGGTTCGCAGCGACCCCACCGTCAGATCCGGCGCGCCGCCGCCGCGGCCGGCCACCGTCACCGTGATGAAGTCAGCGCAGTTCCCCCGGTTCTGCTCTCCCGCGACGGCCACGACGCACGCGTTAAAGTAGTGCCTGCCCGGCGTTCTCGGCGCCGGCACCCTGAGCGACTCGGGGCTGAGGCCGGCGGGCGCAAGCCTGGGAACGGAGTCGAAGCCCAACTGCAGCCACTGCCGGGTGCTCGATCGCCAGTAGCGCCAATTCAACCGCGTCGCGGCAGCCGTGCCGGTCCCCACGTTCCGTACGGTCGCCGACAAGCTGAAGACGTCCCCGGGGCTCACCGTGCTGGGACTGGCCTGCAGAGACCGCACCACCAAGTCTGGCGCCCCCGCCGGGGCATCCGAACCGTACAGGGCCCTGATGCCGTCGATGTCGTCGGGCTGAAGACGGTCTAAGCCGCTCACGCTACCGTTCATGATGGCAGTTCGGATCTGGCCGCGGTCGTCCGGATGATCGAGGCCGACCACGTGACCGAATTCGTGGAGGGCAACCCGTCCGAAGTCGATCACGTCGGGTCGCAGGGGACCGGAGTACACGCCCCACGACCAACCGGTATTGAAGATGACATCGGCATCGACGATCCGTTGAATGCTCGGGTCGTACCAGGTGGACGTGATCGCCAGGGTGCGGTCACCCCACGCCATGCCCGAGCAGAGCTCATCCGCCCAGACGACCGAGTGCTCGCCGTCGGCACGGCAACGGAGGGTGCCGGCCCCCTGGGTCCAACTGAATCCGAAGCGCGAGCCCGCGCCGTTCCAGTCGCGCAACGCCTCGACCGCGGCAGGGTTCCAGGCCGCGTTGCCGCGCAGGTTCAGCCGCATGTGGAGGGGTATGTCCCCGGAGAACCAGCGCCCCACCCCCAGATCGGCCCAGGAATGGCCGACGGCCTGCGCGATGACGAGGATCAGCCCCGCGCACGCGACAAACGCGTACGCCTGGCCCGGTAGAAGTCTCCCGCCGTTCGCCATCCCGGCCTATCCCTCCCCGCGCGTGCTTCCGATTGCCCCCGCGTCGACGTCCCCCGGATCAGGGGAGCGCCTCGCGTACCGCGTCGAGGAACTCGTCGAGGGTCAGCGCGTCCGGGATCGTCTCGTCGTTGTCCGCCGTCGACAGGCGCGACTCCATCCGACCCTCCTGGTTCTCGATGGCGACCACGGCCCGCCCGACATGGTCGGCGACGGTGAACGCGTCCTGGCCGGGGTCGTAGAAGAGGCGGTACAGGCCCTGCGACCAGCCGACGAGCGGAGAGATCTGCACGCCGTTGCCGGCCGAGAACACGACCGCCCGATCTCCGACCTCGAACTGCGGCATGCCGGACACGACCAGCACGTAGCCGTCCGGATCCGGCCCCCCCAGAAAATGCAGCGTCAGCTCCTCGCCGCCGACCTGCCCCTTGACGACATCGAGATTGGAGAACGTCACCTCCGTGAAGGGCGCCTCCTGCTCCGCGTCCCAGGTCTCGTTGATCGCGGTGACCGTGCCGGCGGCGACGACCTCCGCGCTCTCGACGACCTCCGAGAACGACATCGGCAGCACCGAGTTGGCCAGCGCCACGGACGCCGCGAGCGCCGCGAGCGCCGGCGCCGCGAGCAGGGCCGGGACCGCCAGTGAAAGCAGGCGCCGCCGGAACCTCGACGAGTGCATGGCATCCTCCCGTTTCGCCCGACGAACCACGCCCCGGTGACGAGCGTGAAGCGAAGCATCGTGTTCCCGTCCGCCCCACCGGCCTCCGGTTCGGCAGGGCTGCACGGTGGCTTCGACCGCCGGCTCGACACCCGACTTCGGGTTCGGCATGGCCGCTCCGTCCAAAAAGAAAACGGCCAGCGCCCCAGCCGCAAGGCTGGGACGCCGGCCGCAGCTAACGAGCGTGAGTCCCGCAGCCCGGACTAGCGGCCGAGCTGCCCGCGGACGGGAGCGGCCTCCAGGGCCAAGCGGCGGCGCAGGCGCGCCCGCCCGGCGGCCACCAGACCGGCCCCGAGGGCGAAGGCGCCGAAGAGCGGCAATGCCGGCGTCGGCGTCATCGCCATCGGCGTGGCCATCATCTCCTCCGAGTACTCGCCCATCATGTCGCCCTCGCCGCGGGCCACGATGCGGACGCCGTACTCGACCCCGTTCACCAAGCCGTCAATGGTGGCTTCGCGCTTCATCATGGCGTCCATCATACTCCACGAGCCGCCAGCCTGACGGTACTGGACAGTGTAGCCCTTGACCATGTCCGCGCCCATGTCCGGCTTGTTCCAGGACACCATGAGCATCATGTCGCCGGACTTGACCATCACCTCGGTCGGCGGGCCGATCTCGGACTCGGGCTCGGGCTCGGGCTCGGGCTCGGGCTCGGGCTCGGGCTCGGGCTCGGGCTCCGGCTCGGGTTCCGGCTCCGGATCGGCCGCCACCGGCGTGGCCGTCACGACGTCCGAAGCTGCGCTCTTCTCGTCACCCATCATGGACGCGACCGTGACCTCGTACTCGGTGCCGTTCGTCAGGTTCATGATGTCGTAGGATATCCCCGTGACCTCGGCGTTGGAGGTGACCCCGCCACCGGTCGGCCACCACGACACCTCGTAGGAATCCGCCTTGTCGACGGCACCCCAGGAAACCGAGATCATGGCGTCGCCAGCCCTCGCCATGACGTCCATGGGAGGGGTGATGGCTGGCGCCATCGGGGTGGCCTTCTCACTGGCAGCGGTTTCGCTGGCACCCCCGAGACTCCGAGCCAGGACCTCGATCGTGTGCTCCACGTCGTTCGCGAGCCCACCGATCGTTCTGTTCGTCTGGGTTCCCTGCTGGTAGACGGACTGCCGCCCATCCTTCGGCATTACGCGAACCTCGTAACCCGTGATGTCGATGCCCTTCCCATCCGCTGGATCCCATGTGGCCACGATGTGCCCGTCACCGGCCACGAGCTCGAGGTCCATGACATTGCCGGGCACCGGATACGCGGTTGTTGAGGCGACCTGGACGTTGGCCCAGTCGCTCTTCTGCACACCTAAGGCAATAGTGGTGTCATCGCTGGTATCGGTGCCGTAGACGCGAATCTCGACAAGGTAGCGCTTACCCGCCGTCAACCCGCCAATCAGATGCGTTTGGACGTTCTTGACGTCCACTATCGTGGACGCGTTGGCGGTATCGACGGCGGCAGCGGTGTCATGCTGCTGGTGCCGAAGCTCGTAGCCGCCGCCCGAGTGGCCAGTAAGTACGGATGGGGGCCATGTGACCCGAAGACCGGTGTACCCCTCGGGTACGACGGTGAGCGACGCAGGCGCCGTGGGCGCCTGCGCGTGTGCCGCCGTCGCGCTGAAGAGCACCAGCGCCGACAGCAGGCAGCCGGTGACGAAAAGGGAACGCCGTGTGCTCATCATGTCTGTGTCCTCCAACTCCCGTCGTCGAGACGGTGGACCCTGCGGGCCCGAAACCACGGACTCCGCAGGGAGCCCGGCGCCCGCACCATGCGGGCCTTCCCGAAACCAGGGGAGCCGCCTCCCCCGCAGCGACCGACCGACCGACCGTGCGTCAGTCGGTGGACTCTACCAAGTTTTTTCGGCCGATGCAACGCGTGCCTTTAGCGCTCTGACCTGAATTTTCCGAAATCGGCGAGCCCATGCCGCGAGAGAGTACCATGGTCGCGGTTGGGCGTCAACAATGCGACCGCAACAGGGTGCACGACATCATCGTGAGCTGAGCGTCAGGCGGCTGTTGCGGCTCGTCGCTCCCAGAAGTCCTCGAAGCGTCCGCTGAGGATGCAGCAGCGCAGGGCGATGATGGCGTTGGCGCCGGCGACGGTCCAGCGCATGCCGGCTCGCTTGAGCCGGTCGCCGATCTGCTTGCATCCGGCTTCGACGACGCCCGACGAGACACACAGGCCCCTGGCGCGGAACTGCGGATAGCGCATCCGGTGACGATTCCCGAACACGTAGTGGATGCACTTTCGCGCCTCGGGGGTGGTCTCGACATGGATGCGCAGCGCGGCGACCACGGCGCACAGCCGGCCGGCGTCGAGTTCGGCGCGCCGGTCCCTGGCCCACCGCTCGGCCAGGTCGGTCCCCGGGCCGTAGATGGCCTTGGCGACCTCGCACAGGTGCTGCTTGGCGCGGTAGATGTCAACGATCTGGATGGCGCCGGGAAACTGCTCGGCGGCGATGTTCCAGATCCACGCGGCGCCGTCGCCGATGACGACGCCCTGGGCTGCGGTGTCGAAACCGCGCCGTTGCGCCTCGCGATAGGCCCGTTGGGCGAAGGCGGATGGCAACGGGTCGGTGTCGCGTCTGGCCGCGCTTTCGACCGCGGCGTTGTAGCTGACCGACCCGCGGTCGCGCACGGGCCGGCCCGCCTTGTCGCGTGTTTCGGCCGTCCACATGGTGGCCAGCTTGACCTCGCGGGTCTTGGCCGAGCCGTCGGGCTGCTTCCCGCGGCGTCGCTCGACCTCGGCCGGGCGCACCGGCACGCCGGTGCCGTCCAGCCCCAGATACATCGTCGGCGCGGGGCTGGGGACGGTTTCGGCACAGCGCGTTCGTCGTCGGCGACCTCACGTCCCAGGGCTTCGGCAGCGCGCTCGACCTGCTTGGTCTCGACGCGCACCGCGGCCAACTCCCACAACAGGTCGCTGGCCGCGGCGAAGCTGAAGTCGGAGGCCGCCAGCCCCACCATCCGCAGCGCGCCGGGCGACAGCGACGTGGCGTGCACACCCAGGGCCCGGTCGCGCGGACACACCCCCGTGCGGCAGGCCTCGCAATGGTAGTAGGCCCGTTCCAGCGTCAGCGGCCCAAGCAGCGTGGGGAAGGTCTTGGGGCGGCGGCCGGCGTAGCGCGCCTTTCCGCCGCAGGCGCACGCGACGGTCGAATCCGAATGGTCGGCTTCAGCCGTAGACGCGGCTACGAACGCGGCGCCGAAACTGTCTTCACGGCCTGGCTCGCCGTCGCGAGCGCTCGACGGTGAACGATCTGCAAGAGGGTCTCGAAGTCCTGCGCATTCACGTTCCCCCGTCTGAGGAACGCCTCGACGTCGGCGGCGCTTGAGCCGGTCGCCGATCTGCTTGCATCCGGCCTCGACGACGCCCGACGAGACGCACGGGCCCCTGGTACGGAACTGCGGATAGCGCGTCCGGTGGCGGTTCCCGAACACGTAGTGAATGCACGGTCGCGCCTCGGGCGTGGTCTCGACGTGGATTCGCCGCGCGGCGACGACGGCGCGCAGCCGACCGGCGTCGAGTTCAGCACGCCGGTCCCCTGGCGCACCGGTCGGCCAGATCGGTCCCCGGGCCGTAGATGCCTTGGCGACGTCGCACAGGGGCTGCTTGGCGGGGTAGATGTCAACGATCCCGGACGTGCTCGGACAGCGCGACTACCGCGTGCTCGTCGTGGTCGACGACTCGCCCGACGTCACCGGCGCGGTGGAACGCCCTCGCCCGCGAGCATCCGGGGCGGGTGGAAGTCCGGCACCGCCGCGGCGGAGGAGTCTGGGCCTCTCCTCTGTCAACGCCTTCCGCCGCGTGCTCGCGAGCGACGCCGACCTCGGTCTGCGAGATGGACGCCGACCTGTCGCACGACCTTTCGTACCTGCCCGCGCTGGTCGCCGCAGCCGGACGGTCGACGTAGTGATCGGCTCCCGCTACCTGCACGGCGTCAGCGTCGTGAACTGGCCGCTCCACCGCATCCCGCTCAGCGCGGCGGCCAACCCGCTACGTGCGGGTCGTCACGGGCGCGCGCCGGTAGCCGACTGCACGAGCGGCTCCCACTGCTGCCGGCGGAACGCGCTCGGCCGCATCCCGCTCGACCGCCTGGCCTCCAACGGGTACGCGTTCCTCATCGAGACGCTCCACGAGGCGCTACGCCGCGCCGCCCGGACCGGCGAGGTGCCGATCGTGTTCGTCGAGCGTCGGCACGGCGGCTCGAAGGTCTCGCTGGAACGTGCTCGCGGGGTCGCTGATCATGCCCCGGCGGGTCCGTTTCCACCCGCACGTGCGATCGCGCAGCGAACGGTCGTGACCGACGCGACGCTGGAACCGATCGACGTGGCGATCGTGGGCGGCGGGGTCGTCGGCCTCGCCGCGGCTTGCGGGGTGCCGGCCTGCGGCCACGCGACGTGTGTCATCGAACGCCTGCCCCGCCCGGGGCTGGAAGCGAGCACCGACAACAGCAACGTCGTCCATGCCGGCATCTACTACCCCGCGTGACTCGCTGAAAGCCGCGCCGTGCGTCGAGGGGCGCGAGCGGCTGTACGCGCGACGAGCACGGCGTGCCCGGCGTGTGGTGCGGCAAGCTGATCGTCGCCGCCCGGCCAGACGAGATCGGGGCGCTCGAAGCGCTCGCGAGACGCGGACACGCGAAACGGCG
>Ga0209021_1004310_pt1 | contig 10598 bp, 8 predicted proteins | sample PinacodermFT_FD_187299 | JGI IMG/M metagenome (GOLD analysis project Ga0209021, IMG submission 187299) | Host-associated microbial community of the marine sponge Aplysina aerophoba from Gulf of Piran - sponge pinacoderm, lysed by freeze-thaw... | ecosystem: Host-associated > Porifera > Sponge >... | reverse complement strand
CCCGCCGCCAGCGGGCGCCGGCCCCGTCATCCCGCCCGGATCTCTCCGGTGCGCGGGAGGTCCCGGGGTCGGGTCAGTGTGGGGAGCTTCGTCGGCTCGTCGTTGGCGAACCTCGAGTACCGGAAATCGGGCATCGGGCCCGATGCCGGCCGGCGAAGCGGTTCCGGGCCGCCGCCATGCCGTTTCACGGCCCTCTCCAGCCGGTCCGGCTGCCGATTCACGCACCCCCCGGCGGCGTGCCGCGCGCGGTGGGTCCGGCCACAGGAACATCGCGCCCTATCCGGTAGCGAGCTGAGCCGGGAGGACGAGCGACGAACCACGATCCGAACGTGACCGCCGGCCCCGCCGAGGTCGACAGGGCTCCTGGCGACGTCGAGTACCAGGGGCGCCGGCAAGGACCGCGACTGGCGGTGCTGGTGAGCGTGCTCTGCTTCGCGTGGTCGGTCTATCAGCTCTGGATCGCCTCCCCTCTCCCCTTCATGCTGGACTTCGCCGTCATCGGCGACGTCCCGGCGCGCGGGATCCACCTCGCCTTCGCCCTCCTCCTTTGCTTCCTCATCTTTCCGCTCACGCGCGGCCGGGGCGGGGGGCGCGTGCCGCTCTACGACGTCGCCCTTGCCCTCCTCGCTTCGGGCGCCGCGTTCTACCTCTTCCTCGGCTGGAGCGGCCTCGTGTCGCGCCAGGGGGTTCTCTACGTCTGGAACGGCATTCCGGTCGAGGCGATCCTCGGCGGGGTCGGCATCTTGCTCCTGCTCGACGCCACCCGCCGGGCGATCGGCATTCCGCTCGTCATCGTGTGCGCCGTCTTCCTCGTCTACTCGATCTTCGGCCAGTCGATGCCGGACATCGTGTCGCACAAGGGGCTGAGCCTCAACCGGCTGATCGGCTACCAGTGGCTGACCGGCGAGGCGGTCTTCGGCATCCCGATCAGCGTCTCGGTGAGCTTCGTGTTCCTCTTCGTGCTGTTCGGCGCCCTCCTCGACAAGGCGGGAGCGGGGCAGTACTTCCTTGCGCTCTCCTTCGCCATGGTGGGGCGGTTCAGCGGCGGCCCGGCCAAGGCGGCGATCCTCGCCTCGGGCATGACGGGGATGATCTCGGGCTCGTCGATCGCGAACGTCGTCACCACCGGCACCTTCACCATTCCGGTCATGCGGCGGATCGGCATGCCCGCGGTCAAGGCGGGGGCGATCGAGGTCGCCGCCTCGACGAACGGCCAGGTGATGCCGCCCATCATGGGGGCGGCCGCCTTCATCATCGCCGAGTTCATCGGCATCTCGTACTTCGACGTGGTCGTCGCGGCCGCGATCCCCGCGGTGCTCAGCTACGTCGCGCTCCTCTACATCTCCCACCTCGAGGCGCAGAAGCTCGGCCTCGCGGGGCTCCCCCGGGCGGAGATCCCGCCGCTTCGAGAGACGTTCCTCGGTGGCCTGCACCATCTCATCCCGATCGTCATCCTCGTCTACCTGCTGATCGTCGAGCGGTGGAGCGCGCACAGCGCCGTCTTCTATTCCATCCTCTCGCTGATGGTCATCATCGTCGCCCGCCGGGTCGCCGCCTCGGCCCGCGGCGCCGGTGGAGAGGCCGGGGGGCTCGGGGAGGCGGTCCGCGACGGCTTCACCGAGATCTACCTCGGCATGGTCGCGGGGGCGCGCAACATGATCGGCATCGCGGTGGCGGTGGCCGCGGCCGGGATCATCGTCGGCTCGGTCTCGTCGACGGGCCTCAACAACGCGATGGTCGGCGTCGTCGAAGCGATCGCGGGCAGCAACGTCTTCATCCTCCTCGGCCTGACCGCGGTGCTGTGCATCGTGCTCGGCATGGGCCTGCCGACGACCGCGAACTACCTCGTCGTCGCCTCCCTGCTCGGGGGCGTGCTGGTGGAGCTCGGGAGCGCGGCCGGCCTCGTCCTCCCGCTCATCGCGGTGCACCTGTACGTCCTTTACTACGGGCTCCTCGCGGACTCGACCCCGCCAGTTTGCCTCGCCGCCTTCGCCGCCTCCGCGATCTCGAGGGCCGATCCACTGAAGACAGGCGTGCAGTCCTTCCTCTACGACATCCGCACTGCGATCCTCCCGCTCGTGTTCCTCTTCAACACCGAGCTCCTGCTGATCGGCGTCGAGAGCGTCTGGCACGGCACGCTCGTCGTAGTCATGTCGCTGCTCGCCATCCTCGCCTTCAGCGCGCTCACCCAGGGCTGGATGTTCGTCAAGGTGCGGTGGTTCGAGGGCGTGCTGCTCGCGCTCGCGTGCTTCATGCTGTTCCGCCCCGGCTTCTTCATGGACCGGATCGCCCCGCCCTTCGAGCCGGTCGGGTTCGAGGCGTTCGTCGCGGGCGAGTTCGATCCTGAGCCGGGGCGGCACGTCCGGCTCCACGTGACGCGCGAGACCGACTACGGCGAGCGCTACAAGCTCTACCGATTCGAGGTGCCGGAGGACGTGGCGGCGGCGAGTCCGGCGGAGACCTTCGGGCTCGCGCTCGAGCGCGAGGAGGACGGGCGCCACGCGGTCGTCGACCTCGCCTTCAACGGCATGGCGGAGCGGGCGGGGCTCGACTGGGGGGACTACGTCACCGGGGTCGACGTCGAGCAGGGCGACCTTCCGCCGAAGGAGCTCATCTATCCGGTCGGGGTCGCGGTGCTCGCGCTGGTCGGCCTGTCCCAGTACCGGCGCCGGCGGCGGCACCGGGCCGGCGCCGCGCCCGCCCCGTGAAACGCATGGCGCGAGGCGCCATGGACCCGTGCCTCGGCGGCGAGATGCAAGCCTTCGCGTCCGGCGAAGGGAAGCCGGTGGATTCTCCGCGCTGGTCTCGCGCCGGGCCGGTGGACGCGGCCGCCCGGACCGGAGCGCACACCTCGCGCGCAAACCCGAGAGGACGACATGGACCGAACCTCGGTTGACTGGACCGGCCCGATGCCGGCGCTGACGACGCCGTTTCGCGACGACTTCACGATCGACGAGGAGGCGTTCGCCTCGAACGTCGACCGCCTCTTCGAGGCCGGCGCCACGGGGATGGTGGTGGCCGGCTGCACCGGCGAGTTCTGGGCGTTGACGCTCGCCGAGCGCGCGCGGCTCGCACGGACCGCGGTGTCCGCCGGCCGGGGGCGCGGTCCGGTCATCGTCGGGACCGGCGCGATCCGCGAGGGCGAGGTCGTCGATCAGATCCATGCCGCGAAGGAAGCCGGGGCGGACGGGGCCCTGGTCCTGCCGCCCTATTTCGTGCACTTGAGCGACCACGAGTTGAGCCGGCACTTCGAGACCGTCGATGCGCAATCGGTGCTGCCGCTCGTGCTCTACAACATCCCCGGGAACGCCGGGAACGCGATCGGTCCGGCGCTCGCCGATCGCCTCGCCGATCTCGACCGGGTCGTCGCCATCAAGGAGAGCGGTGGCGACTGGACGAGCTTCCACGACACGCTCCTTCGGGTGCGCGACCGGATCCGGGTCTTCTGCGGGCCGTCCTCGCTATTCGGGGTGGCCGCCACTCTCGCGGGGGCAGACGGACTCATCGACTGCTTCCCGAACGTCTGGTCCCCGGGGTGCCTCGACCTCTGGCACGCCACCCGGGCGGGGCGGATGCGCGAGGCCTGGTCGCTGCAACGGACCGGGCTCGCCCTGACCGAGCTGTTCACGACGGGGGGGCGCTCGCTCTACCCGGCGACCAAGGCGGCGATGGACCGGCTGGACCTCCCCGGAGGAGGTCGGCCGCGCCCGCCCCTCCGGCCGCTCGAGGGAGAGGCGCTGCGCGGACTCGAGGAAGGTCTCGACCGGCTGCTCGCGCGGGCGGCGGAAGCGGCCTGACGGAGCGGCGGGCAATGCCGGACCGCGGCGGCACCGGGGAGGGGCGATCCTGATGGCGCGGGTCGCCATGGTCTCCGGCGGGGGACGGGGACTCGGGGCCGCCATCGCCGAACGGCTTCTCGACGATGGCTGGACGGTCTCGCTGGGTCTGAGGGATGTCGGTCAGGCCGCCCGGTTCGACGCGCCCGCGGGCCACCTGATGGCGGTGCGTTTCGATGCGGACCGGCCGGCCACGGCCGATGCGTGGGTCTCCGCGACGGTGGAGCGTCTGGGGCGGATCGACGCCCTCGTGAACAACGCCGGGATCCTTCGCACGGTCGACTTCGAGCAGGGGAGCGAGGCCGACCTGGACGCGATGTGGGCGGTGAACGTGAAGGCGCCCTTCCGGCTGGTCCGTGCGGCGTTGCCGCACCTGCGCAAGACGGGCAACGGCCGGATCGTCAACATCGCGTCGACCGACGCCAGGCGCTACCGTCCGGGTACCTCCATCGGCTACGCGATGACGAAGCACGCGCTGCTCGCGATGACCCAGGCCGCGCGTTTCGCCGGTTGGGACGACGGCGTGCGGGCCACCGCGCTCTGTCCCGGCGCCATCGATACCGATCTCGTCGCCGGGCTTCCCGGGGTGACTCCGAAGGGGGACCGTCTGACCCCCGAGACCGTGGCCGGCCTCGTCGCCACGATCCTGACCCTTCCCAATCAGGCAAGCCTTCCCGAGCTCATCGTGAACACCCGCCTGGAAACCCTGATCTGACCCGCGTCGCCTTGTGACCGTGGCGGGCCGGTGAGGACCGGTGAGGACCGGGGGGTGGGGACGGCGAATGGGCCCCGCGACATGCAATGCGAAGGATGCGATCCGGGTACTCGAACCGCGATGTCCTGGCCGCTCGAGCGATGAAGCGTCGTCGAATGACGAGTCACGTGTGAACGCGGTCTTCCGTCTCCTGTCCGCCGGCGACTTCCGAAGTCCGCTCGATGAGATGAAAATCGTCGACGTATTGCAGCTCAGGCTCGCGCCGTCTCGAACGCGACGACGTTGCGCGATTCCTTGCTGAACTCCACCGCGACGAGGTGGATCGGCCGGCCGAGGTGGCGATACTTGTCGGCGTAGCCGCGACCTCTTAGCTGCGCCATCGCGGCCCCTTCCCCGGCGAGCTCCACCACCTTGAACTCGAAGAGATACACGTTGTCGTTGAACTCGACCGCCATGTCGAGGCGCCCGTGGCTCGAGCTGTCCTCCACGGTGACCTCGAGCCCGAGGGCCGTGAAGTACGAGTAGACGACGCTCGCGTAGTAGCCCTCGTAGCGGGCGATGTCGTTGTTCGTGTACCACTCGTAAGGGATGCTCGCAAAGAAGGCGCGGAACAGCTCCTCGATCCCCACGAAGTCGTTCTTCTCCAGCCGCCGGTAGAGATGCACCTGGTTCGCCGTCTGGCGCGGTCCGGTAATCGGAATCGAGGCTCGCGCGCCGCTCGGCGGCGTCGAGCTGCTCCATGACGTTGGCTTCGAGATGGCCCGGGTCCTTGAAGTGGCCGGCCCCGAAGTCGAGCCGCACCACCGTATGGCGCACCGACCAGTCCCAGTGCGGGTGGATGTGGAGCCCTTCGAACAAGGCCTCGTTGCCCTCGAACAGCTCCTTCAGCGTGTCGAGGAACAGGCTCTTGCCGAAGCGCCGCGGGCGCGACAGGAAGTAGTGGGACCCGCCATCGAGCAGGCGCCGGATATACGCCGTCTTGTCGACGTAGTAGCAGCCCTCCTCGCGCAGCTTGCCGAAGGTCTGGATGCCGATGGGGAGCTGCCGCCGGTCCATCCAGTCACCTTATACCGCGGCCGGCCATGCGGCCGCGCCGGACCGGGCACTCACCGCCACCCGGGCGGCGCGATCAGGCGGTCAGGCGGGGTCGGCGAGGGCCTGGCGGAGGCGGGTGCGGTCGGCCGGGCTGCCGAGGAAGATCTCGGTGCAGACCACTCCCTGCTCGAAGAAGAGCTCGTAGCCGCTCAGGGTGTCGAGGCCGGTCGCCTGCGCGTCGGCGAGGAAGCGGGTGTCGACCGGGGTGTAGACCGCATCGAAGGCCCATGCGGTCCCGATCATGAGCCCGCGCGGAACGGGGGTTCCGTCATGGCCGACCATGCCGACCGGCGAGCAGTTGACGATGCCGTTCGCTCCGGTCGCGGCTTCCTCGAGGCTCGCGGCCGCGGTCACGTCGAAGCCGGGACGAGCCTCCCGAAGGTCCGCCGCGACGCTCTCGGCTCGCGCGCGGTCGAGGTCGAAGAGCCGGACGGCCGCCGCCCCGAGCTCCGCGAGGCCGAATGCCACCGCCCGGCCGACGCCGCCCGCCCCCACCTGGCAGACGATACCCGGCCTCGCCGGACTGAACCTGACCCGCCAGGCCGCCATGAAGCCGGTATGGTCGGTGTTGAACCCCCGCGGTCCGGCCGGTTCGAACAGGATCGTGTTGACCGCTCCCATCGCGCGGACGACGGGGCTCTCGATTTCGACCCGCTCCGCCGCCCGCTCCTTGTAGGGGTGGGTGATGTTGATCCCGTGGTAGTTCCCCGCCGCGCACCGGTCGAACAGCTCGTCGAATCCGGCGCCCTGCTCGGCCGGGACCAGCAGGTCGTAGGTGATCTCGACGCCCCGCATGCGCCCCGCGATCGCGTGCAGCCGCGGTGCCTTCGAGGCCGCGATGTTGTCGCCGATAAGGCCGAGCCGGACCTTTTTCACGCGCCTTCCCTCCCGCGCAACCTGGACGTGGCAATCGAGGGCACGCCGTGGAGCGCGTCCCCTGAAGTGGACAGATTCCGCGAGGCGGAAATCGTGGATCGCTACCGAAGGGCCGATTCCGCCCGCGCCGCTTCAAAATGGCGAACCGCGCTTGCGAACCTGTCGCGGCAGCCGGGGTTGCGGAACCCGACGACCGCGCCGTCACACCCGGTCAGCGAGTCGGCCTGTACCGGCTTGCCCCACCAGGGGCAGGTCTCGTTGATGCACTCGACAATGTCGAGGTTCGGCACGGTGCCTCCGGTCGTCTCATGATCGCGGTAGTCCATCTTACTCGTGAGGAAGGGGAACGCCATGGAGAACGAGACCGCAGCCGGCGGCGTTCGGCGGATCGAGACCGCGTGGATCGCGATGCGCGACGGCTGCCGGCTGGCCGCCCGGCTCTGGGTGCCCGTCGATGCTCGGATTCGGCTCGCGGCCGCCCGACCCGGCCGTCGTCGGCGAGCGCTGGCGGGAGATCTGGCTCGAGCGCCTCGACCGGATGTCGCCCTGGATCCTGCGCCGGCTCCGGCACCAGCGCCGCGACCGGCAATGGACGCACGGCTCGGTGTGCGAGGACCCGAGCCGCATCGAAGCCGCCGTCTACGCTGTCGGAGGCTGGGCGGACGGCTACTCGAACGCGATCCCGCGTCTCTTCGCCGGACTCGAGTCCCCCTGCAAGGGTCTCATCTGGCCCTGGTCCCGTGTCTGGCCGTCGCCGGAGCCCGTCACCCTGTGGCTCTTCGCCGGCGCGGGCGAGCTCCGCCTGCCGGCCCGGCCCGCGAATCCCGCCGACGGCGCGCTCGAGGATCCGGATTCGCCCCGACCCGGCCCGACCGCTCCCCACCGGGAGTACCGCTCCCCCGACCGTGGCCGCCTGGTCGAGCACGACCACCGGCGCGTCCGGACGGTCATCCGGAGCTTCAAGGACCGGGGCCGGACCCGTCTCGACGAGACCGGAATGACCATCGAGGCGCGGGGCGACGAGCGCTACGCCATCGCCGGGGACGATCCGCTCTCCGCGGAGCACGAAGTCCGGTACGTGATCGAGATGTCGCGGGAAGACTGGCGCATCCGCACCGAGTCCCGGACCACGATGACCGCGACCGCGGAGAAGTTCCTGGTTACGGCGACCCTCGACGCCTTCGAAGGGGACGTGCGGGGACGGGCAAGGGCCTGGTCGGAGCGGCTCCCGCGCGACGGAACCCGATCGTTCGGGGCGCCGCCGTCAGCCAAGGAAATCGGAGACGCTTCCCGGTCAGGTGCCGTCGCGAGGGATGTCCTCGAGCCAGGCGCGCGCGAAGACGCAGCGCCCGTCCTCGAACACGTCGAGACGGGCGTGGATCCGGAAGCTCTCGCGGTCCGACGTCATCTCGAGCCGGGTTCGGATGCGCACGTCGAGCCCCTCGCGGCCGTAGCGATCCTCGCCATTGAGGAGCAGCCGGGCGGAGAGCGGATCGTCCGGCGCAATCTCGAACCGGCGCCGGATCACGTTGCCGCTGTGCCATCCGCATCGGTCCATCCGGGTTGTCCCGGCGTCCTCGACGTGGATGAACGCGAGGCGCCCGGTCCGGAAGTCCTCCTCGAACCGGGCCACCACCGGCGCCGGCGGCGACAGCTCGGTCCGCGGGTCGAGCGAGGTCCGGCGCGCCGGCGGGAGCGCCGGCAGGAGGTCATCGGTCTCGCGGTCCCGGCGCGCCGGAAGCACGAAGCACGAGGACCCCGTGTAGAGCGTGAGCTCCACCGGCTCCGGCGCGGGCCACGCGATGGGCCACATCCCCGTGGAGAGCGCGAGGCGGATCCGGCTGCCCTTCGCGAATCGATAGGCATTTGCGTTCATCACAATCGACGTCGAGAACGCCTCGCCCGGTGCGAGCGGTGCGGCCGTCTCGTGGGACTCGTCGTGGGTCAGGTTCCGGAGTCCGAAGCTCACCAGGTTCACTGCGCCATCGGCGCGCACCTCGGACAGCCGCGCGCCCAACTGGGCCACCGGACGATCGCTCGCGAGCCGGAGGTGGGCGACCGGCATGCCGAAGAACGCCAGCGGCTCCTCGAGCGGCTCGGTGTCGAAGCAGAGCGAGACCGCGTCGTCGATGCGCTGGTCGCCCGGGCCCTCCGGGGCGTCGAGGCCGTTGTGCCCCCAGAACGGGTTCGCCCGCCCGACCGTCGCGGGCGATGTGAACGCAAGAGCCGTCTCCGCCCCCGGCGTCTCCCGGAGCCCGTCCGTGTCGAGATGCCAGGTCCGCGCGGATTCCGCGCCCGGCGGCCAGCCATTCTCCGCGATCCAGTGTCCCGGGACCTCCCGGAGCACCGGCGAGGGCCGGTAGCTGTCGTGCATCCAGGCCCGGATCATGGGCTCGCGGTCAACGCCGGTGTCCTCGTCCTTGAGCCACCGGTCCCACCACCGGAGGCTCTCCTGCAGGAACCCGGAATCGGGCGCCGGCAGGGCCTGGTGGGGGTACTGGTGACCCCACGGGCCGATCCAAGCGCGCCGCGGCACGCTCAAGCCCGCCATCAGCCGGAGAGCGGGATCCGTGTAGGGGTCCGCCCATCCTCCCACCGCGAAGACCGGGCAGGCGATGGCGGAGAAGTCCTCGCAGACCGAGCCGTGCTTCCAGAACGCGTCGCGGCGCTGGTGACGGAGCCATTCGAGAATCCAGGGGGGGCTGTTCTCGAGGCGCCGGAACCACGTCTCGCGCCAGTCCGGCCCGACCAGCGCCGGATCCGGCGGCCGGGCGTTGTGGCCGAACATCGTGAAGCACCAGTTCGGATTCTCGACGAGCTGGCAACCGCCCATGGTGTGGATGTCGGTCGCGTATCGGTCGTCCGTCGAGCAGACCGAAATGACCGCCCCGAGAGCGGGAGGACGGCGGGCGGCGACCTGAAGGCAGTTGAATCCGCCCCAGCTCTTGCCGAACATCCCCACCCGTGCGGTGCACCAGGGTTGGGCGGCGAGCCAGGCGATGACCTCGACCGCGTCGGCCTGCTCCTGCTCGAGGTATTCGCCGAGAAGGAGGCCGTCGGACTCTCCGCTCCCCCGAAGATCAACGCGGAACGAGGCGTAGCCGTGCCCGGCGAAGTAGGGGTGCATCGCCTCGTCGCGCGCCGACGTCCCGTCCCGCTTGCAGTAGGGGATGTACTCGAGGAGCGCGGGAACCGGATGGTCTTCCGCGTCGGCCGGCAACCAGCACCGGTAGGCGAGCCGGGTCCCGTCCGACAGCGGGATCCAGCCATGCTCGATCTCGCGAATGGGTCTCGGCAACGCCTCGTGGCTCACCACCCCCGTCTCGTCTTCGGCTCCACGTTGCGGGGCGATCATCGCTACCTCCCGGGACTCATTGCTTGGCGTGAAAGTTCAAGGTCGGGCCAGACCCGCAGATCGGTTTCGTGAACGGGAAGTACAAGGCGGCTACCAACAGACTTGCAGGCAACTCTCGTGTCGGCGTGCTCCACGGGCTTGCGATAAACGGGGTGACTTCGAGCATGTCTCGTCGGTCGTTGGCTCCGCCTTGCCGGACTTGCGCTCACAACGTTCATCATCGCCTCCCGCGCTTCGCCCGCGCCGGCGCTCATGCGATGCCGACCAGCGGATGATGGCACCGGACCTGGCGGCCTTCCATGATTCTCCGTTCGACCGGAATCTCGGCCGAGCAACGCGGGGTTGCATGGGGGCAGCGGGTGCGGAACTCGCAGCCCGTCGGCCGGTTGATGAGGCTCGGGATCTCTCCCTGGATGGGGGCGGCCAGGACCCGTTTCGCGGGGTCCGGCCGGGGGATCCCGCGAATCAGGGCGTCGGTATAGGGATGCGCGGGCGCCCGGAACACGGCCTCGCAGGGGCCCCGCTCGACGATGCGGCCGAGATACATGATCGCGAGGCTGTCGCAGATGTGCCGGATCGCGGGCAGGTTGTGGCTGACCAGCAGGTAGCTCAACCCCCGCTCCTCGCGCAGCTCCGCCAGGAGGTTCAGGATCTCTCCCTGCACGGACACGTCGAGGCCGGCGGTCGGCTCGTCCGCCACCACCAGCGAAGGCTCGAGCGC
>Ga0209021_1004304_pt1 | contig 10616 bp, 9 predicted proteins | sample PinacodermFT_FD_187299 | JGI IMG/M metagenome (GOLD analysis project Ga0209021, IMG submission 187299) | Host-associated microbial community of the marine sponge Aplysina aerophoba from Gulf of Piran - sponge pinacoderm, lysed by freeze-thaw... | ecosystem: Host-associated > Porifera > Sponge >... | reverse complement strand
CGGCGGCGCCAGGAAGATGATGGCGCGCGGCGTGAAGCCGTCTTCGATGTCGACGCCGGGCAGCATGCCCTGCAGGTCGGCGAGTGCGGCGGCAAAAAAGGCGGCGTTCTTGGGGGCGATCAGCAGCGAGTCGTAGCCGAATTCGGGGCTGCCCGACACGAACGGCAGGGCAATCAGCTCCTGCGAGCCGAGCCAGGCCAGGATGTCGCGGCGCACCGGCGCGAACGAGGTGTCGAAGCGGTCCACGAAGCGCGGTTTCTCGGACGGGCCCTCGTCGGCCACCACCATGCAGTCGGGGTCGCGGCGGCGCATGTAGGGCTCGGTGTAGTTCACCGCCACGCCGTTGCGGCAGCGGGTGACGTTGGCCTCGACCACCCGTCCGCGGCCGGGCACATCGTATGCGACCTCGAATTGGGAGTCGCCATCCTCGCCAAGCGACAGCTTGACGAGTTGCTTGCGGCTGCGCGGCACCAGCACTTCGGGTGATGCTTCCAGGGTCGCCACCACGTCGGCGGGCAGCCGCAGCCGCCACCAGGTGGCCAGCGCGCCGGCGGCGGGTGCCTCGCGCTGCAGCGTAGTCTCGGATGTAGCCATGATTGGAGGCGCAAAGATAGGCAAATCACACCCCGCGAGCAACGCGCCCGGTCCTGCGCGCGCGCCCCGCGCAGCGCCGGATCACCGCTCGGCCCGGTGACCCTCCGGCATCCGGCAGGCGCGCGCCGCCGCGAACCGGGACTCGCCCAGGTCCTCCAACCAGAACGGGTCGGCCGGCAGGTGCGGAAAGCGAAACACCGCCGACCGCTCGCCCGCGATCATCGATCCCGGCAGTTCGAAGCGTGACGGATCAAGAGAGAAGCCGGTGCCCAGGGCCTTGATCAGCGCCTCCTTCAGGGTCCAGAACCGGTAGAACAGGTTCACCTTCCCGGTTCCGGTGGCGGCCGTCAGGGCGAGCATCTCGCACGGACCGTACACGAAGCGTCCGATGCCGTCGAAGTCGCGGCCGGGAACGCGCACCTCCAGATCCACCCCGAATTCATCCCGCTCCGCGAAGCCGACCAGTCCATGCGCGCCGCTGTGGCTCACATTGAAGGATGCGCCGGCCGGTACCCCGTTCACTTTCGCGTACGGCTTGCCGTATTCCAGAGAGCCGAACGACAGGTCTCCGTTGGCACACCCCAGCCGGTCGCACAGGTTGATCCTGAGGGCGGCGCGGCAGAGCGCAAACCGGCGCCGGCCGTCCTGGACCCGGAACCCATTCCAACGTGCCTTCTCCTGGTCGTCGAGCAGTGCGAGTGCCTGCTGTTCCCGCCCGCGGTCGGGGCGCAGGTCGACGTGCAGGATAAGCGAGCCGCCGGTTTCGCACCACGGTCTCCACCAGGCGTCGGCGGCCGTCATCGGCGCGCCGCGCGCGGCGGTGTCATGGCCACTTCGCGCAGGTAGGAGTCGATCCCGCGCCGGCGATCCCACTGCCGCGGATAGCCGAGCGATACCTCCTGGAACGGCACTCCGTCCAGCCACCTGGTGCCGCGGATGTGGAGGTGGCCGTACACCACCGCGCAGGCGTTATAGCGGCGGTGCCAGCCGCGGGTACGGCGGGTTCCGCACCACGGCGTGAAGCGGGGGATGCGGGGCAGCACGGCGTGCTGTTCTTCGAGCGGGAAGTGATTGACCAGGACCTTGGGCAGATCCGCCGGACAGGCGGCAAGGCGGCTGGCGGCGGCCTCGCAGCGGGCGGCGCACCATGACTCGCGGTCCGGATACGGGTCGGGGTGCAGCACGAATTCATCGGAGCAGACCGCGCCATCCTGGCGGGCCCAGCCGACCACCTCGTCACGCCCGACGTGCGGGGGCCGAAAGCTGTAGTCGTAGAGCAGAAACAGCGGCGCTATCAGCACCGCTCCGTCGCGGTGATCGACCACCGGATAGGGATCTTCCGGGGTAATGACGCCGTGGCCGCGCGCAATCTGGACAAGCCGCTCGTAGAGTGCGCCGCCGGCCAGCCGGGGAACATCCCGCGGCACGGTCCACAGATCGTGATTGCCGGGGACCCAGACTACCTGGCGGAACTTCGGGGTGAGTTGCCGGAAGCACCAGTCAAGCGCCAGGACGCCGTGGCCGACATCCCCGGCCACGATCAGCCAGTCGTCCGGGTAGGCCGGCAGGCACGCCAGCGCTTGCCGGTTTTCCGGGTGCGAGACATGCAGGTCTGACAGTGCCCATAAACGCATAGGAGTCCATAACGCGCGCGACGACCGTTCCGTGATCGTAGCGGCAGGTCCCCGCGGCGTCAATGTTTGACCTTTCGCGAATGTTGACCTTCGCGGCAGTTCCTGGTACCAATGAACGCCCTATGAAGGCAAGCAACGGGCTCTGGAAGAATCGCATCGGCGACCGGATTCCCAGCGATCTCGGCGGCGAGATCGACGTATTCGAAAACGAGATGGCCCTGAAGCGGCAGAGCCGGATCGAGGACCGCATATTCGCGGAAACGCGCCTGCGGCGCGGCGTATACGGGCAGCGCTACGACAACGGCCACCGCCACGACGGCCTGAAGAGCCAGACCCTGGACTACCCCGCCGGCGAGCTGACCAAGGGGCCGGACACGGCCTGGGACGCGCCCGGCATGCAGCGCATCAAGATTCCGTGGGGCGGCGTCAACGCCGAGCAGATCGAGGTGCTGGCGGACCTGGCGGAGGAGTACTCCGACGGCATCAGCCACATCACCACGCGCCAGGACGTGCAGCTCCACTTTATCCACATGGTGGACACGCCCGACCTGATGCGGCGGCTGGCCGCGGTCGGCATCACTACCCGCGAGGCGTGCGGCAACTCGGTGCGCAACGTCACCACCTGCCCGGTGGCCGGCGTGTGCACCACGCAGGAGTTCGACGTTACCCCGTACGCGCGCGCCCTGACCTACTTCCTGCTCGGCCACCCCGACGTGCAGGACTTCGGGCGCAAGTTCAAGGTGGCGTTCTCCGGCTGCCGGCACGAGGCGTGCGGACTGGTGCGCCTGCACGACCTGGGCGCCGTGGGGGTGACCCGCGAGGTGAACGGCGAAACGCAGCGCGGTTTCGAGCTGTACGTCGGCGGCGGGCTCGGCTCGGTGCCGCACCAGGCCAAGGTATTCGCCGACTTCCTGCCGCCCGAGGAGCTGCTGCCGATTGCGCAGGCGATTTCGCGCGTGTACGCGCGCCTGGGCGAGAAGCGCAACCGCGCCGCCGCGCGCATCAAGTTCCTGGTCGCCAAGCTCGGTCTGGAGGAATTCCAGCGGCTGGTGTGGGAGGAGCGCGCAAAGCTGGACCACGACCCGCGCTGGACCGGTTACCTGGAGGAGGCGGAGGCGTTCGAGGAACGGCCGCTGCGCGGGCCGGGCAGTCTCGACCTCGCGGCCGCGGCCGCCGGCAGCGGCGAGTATGCCGAGTGGTTGCGCACCAACGTGTACGCGCAGAGCCAGCCCGGCTACGCCACGGTGACCATCGCACTGCCGCTCGGCGACATCACCTCGACGCAGATGCGCGCGGTGGCCGACATGGCGCGCAAGTACATCAAGGAAACGGTGCGAACCACGGTGGAACAGAACCTGGTGCTGCGCTGGGTGAGCACCGACGACCTGGCGGCGCTGCATGAAGACCTGAAGGCGGCGCAGCTTGCGGCACCGGGCGCCGGCACCATCGTCGACATTACCGCCTGCCCCGGCACCGACACCTGCAAGCTGGGCATCGCCTCCTCGCGCGGCCTGGCCGGCGAACTGCGCGAGCGCCTGCTGGCCAAGAGCTACGAGTTGGACCAGGTAATCCGCGGGCTGCGCATCAAGGTGAGCGGCTGCTTCAACTCGTGCGGCCAGCACCACGTGGCCGACCTCGGCTTCTACGGCGTCAGCCGCAAGCGCAACAAGATCACCGTGCCGCACTTCCAGGTGGTGCTCGGCGGCCAGTGGCAGGAGAACGCCGGCTCCTACGGGCTCGCGATGGGCGCGGTGCCGTCGCGCAAGATTCCGGTGGTGGTGGAGCGCATCACCAGCAGCTACCTGGCCGACCGGCAGGGCGAGGAGAGCTTCCAGGACTACATCCGCCGCATCGGCAAGGCGCAGTGCAAGAAGATGCTGGAGGATCTGACCGTGGTGCCCACCTACGAGGAGGACAGCACCTACTACAGCGACTGGGGCGACCCGCGCGTGTTCACCACCGGCGACATGGGAATCGGCGAGTGCGCCGGCGAGGTGGTGGCGCCGATCGACTTCCAGCTTACCGCCGCCGAGCGGGAGGCGTTCGAGGCGCAGCTCCACCTGGAAAGCGGGCGCACCGGCAAGGCGGTCAACACCGCCTACGGGTCGATGATCCACGCCGCGCACGCGTTGCTGCGCTTCCATGGCACCGGGCCGGAGGGCAACGGCAGCGCCGCAAATGACCGGGTGGTGGATGCCTTCCGTCGCGAGTTCTATGATACCGAGCTGTTCTTCGATCCGTTCGCGCGCGGCAAGTTCGGCGCCTACCTGTTCAAGGCGCAGGGCCGTTCGCAGGATGACTACACGGCGGAGACGGCGCACCAGTTGATCGAGGAGGCGTACCTGTTCATCGAGGCCTCCCACGCCTGCTACGCGCGCCTCGCGGAGCAGCAGGCCGCCACGGCTTAGCCGCCGGCGCGGGAGAGCCGAACAAAGGGGGAAGGGACATGAGCGACCAATGGCTGCAACATGTCAATGTCAAGTTTCCGGCTGCCGGAAGCATCGACCTGACCGAGGCGATCCCGGTGTTTCACCGCTGGATCCAGGAGCAGGCGCTGCCCGGCCTGCTGATCGACGTGGCCGACTACCGGCACGTTCCGGAGGGACCCGGCGTAGTGCTGGTGGCGCACGAGGCGATCTACGGCCTGGACCAGGGCGGCGGCTGGCTCGGCATGCTGTACAACCGCCGCACCCAGCATGACGCCGAACCGGAGGAGGCCGCCGCCCACGCGTTCCGAGCAGCTCTTACCGCGTGCCGGAAGCTGGAGGGCGAGCCGGAGTTCAGCGGCAGCCTGAACTTCGACGGCAGCGCTTGCGAAGTGGTGGTCAACGACCGCGCCCTGGCGCCCAACGCCCCCGCCACGCGGTCCCGCCTGCTGGCGGTGCTGGGTCCGCTGCTGGACCGGCTGTGGGGCGCCGACTCCTACAACACCATGCCGGTCGGCGAGGCGCGCGACCGGCTGGGGATCACCGCCCGCTGCTCCGACTCGCACTCGGTAAGCAGCGTGCTCGACCGGCTGTAGCCGCCCCGAGTGCACCGACGCGGCCGCCGGTGCCGATCAAGTACGAGCTGGAGACGATCCCGGTATGGGATGCATACCGGGCCGGAAGTGAGTGCCCGCTGTGCCTGCTGCTGCGGCGCGCGGAAGCGGACTTCGTGCGCTTCTACGTGGGACACTCGGTAATGGTGCCGGAGATGCGCGTGCAGGTGAACGACGCCGGCTTCTGCCGCGCGCACTTTCCGATGCTGCTCGACGGCGGCAACCGCCTGGGCCTTGCCCTCATTACCCACACCCACCTCGGCGAACTGCGCGGGAAACTGGACAAGCACCTGCTCGCCGGCAAGAGCGGCGGCGCCCTGAAGAAGGAACTCGCCCGGCTGACGGCCCTGGTCGACGAGCAGCTCGACCGCTGCCTGATCTGCGACCGGCTGCGCGACCGTTTTCTGCGCTACGCCTATACCATCGTCCACCTGTGGCAGAACGATGCCGACTTCCGCGCCGAATTCCTGGCCTCGAAGGGGTTCTGCCTGGACCACCTGAAGGGGCAGTTGGAGATGGCACGGCAAACGCTGCCGGGGGCGCGGCTGGGAGCGTTCGTGGCCGAGACGGCGGAGCTGCAGGGGCGCGCGTGGGACCGCCTTGAGCGCGAGTTGCTCGCCTTCACGGGCAAATTCGATTACCGCTCGACCGCCCCCCCAAGCGCCGCTACCAGGCAGTCGGTGGCCGGCGCCATAGCCAAGCTGACCGGCGCCAACCCCGCGCAGCACGACGCACACAACTCGCCAATGGATAGCGGCACGGGCGACCGGTAACGCCAGCGGCCCGCGGCCCGGCTGCAGTCAGCGCAGGGCGGGACGGAGCAGGCCGGGGATTTCGCGGTCGCGTTCCCGCCGCACCCGAGGCGACGCCCCCGGCTCCGTGCGGCGGGCGGTCCGGGCGGCGAGCGAACCGCCAAGGGTTCGGCGAGCTGCCGTGGCAAGCGCTGCCCCCGCCTCCGTGACATGCCCCTGCAGGCTGAAGCGCCGGGCGATGGCGGCGAGACGAAGTTCCAGGCCGGGCGTCTCCGGCAGGTCGAGCAGCCGATCCGGCAATACCAGCGCAACCATCCCGGTGTCGCTGGTCATCAACAGTTGGCAGCCCGGGGCCACCTCTTCGCGCGCGTGCTGCAGCGCCCGTTGGCCAACTTCGGCCGGTACCTGGACAGTCTGGGCCGGTGACGTGGTTTGTTCCTGCATCCTCTCATGTACCAGTATCGGCCCGCCGCGCCGCCGGTTTGAGCAGTTTGAGCGTACGCACCGCGGTTCACGCACGAATCGCCGGTGGTCGAATTTGCTCGCATTCGCAAGCTTGACAAGTCCCGGCAACGGTATACGGTGACAGTGCGGGTACGTCTGGCAGCCCCCCGATGCAGCAACGAGACAACGCCCCGGGTGGGGAGCGCGTTCGGATGCCCCGCGCTGCACGTCGCCGCCCTGTCCGGTTGAGAGGACGCTCGGGCCGGCGACCCTCCCCTCCTCTCTGACAACAAGGAGTGTAATGTGAGAAACATCGCATTTACCTCGAACAGGGTGCTCGCGGTGCTGGCCGTGCTGGCGCTGGCCGCGGGCATGGCGTGGGCCGCCGCGGAGGCCGAACAGGCCGCGAGCATGGAGAAGGAGATGGTGCTCGATCCCACCACCGGGGCGATGGTTACCGCCCCCGAGTACGGCGGCACCCTCACCTACGCCCTGCGCGGCGATCCGCCCAACCCGGACACCTTCTACCGCCACCCGCCGGCGATGGTCGCGGCACTCGTGGTGGAGAAACTGGGCATGGCCAACATGGGCGTGGACCGCAACTACTTCGACTTCCGCACCAACTACCTGCCCGACGACATCGTGGTGGGCCGGCTGGCGGAGAGCTGGGAGCAGCCCGATGCGAACACGGTGGTGTTCAACATCCGCTCCGGCGTGCACTGGCACGACAAGGCGCCGATGAACGGGCGCGAGCTGACCGCGGAGGACGTGGTGTTCAACTTCCACCGCTACCTCGGACTCGGCAGCGGTTTCACGGAGGTACCGGAGGGCGTGGCGGCGGTGTCGTCGATCGACGATCTGGGCATCGAATCGGTGCACTCCGAGGGCAACCAGGTGATCTTCAAACTGGCGGCGCTGAACCTGGACGCCATCAAGACGCTGGCAATCCAGAACATCACCTTCATCTACCCGCCCGAGGTGATCATGGAGCACGGCGACGTGGCCGATTGGCGCAATCTGGTCGGCACCGGCCCGTTCGAGCTGGTCGACTGGGTGGAGGCAAGCTCGGTCACCTTCAACAAGGCTCCCAATTACTGGAAGCACGATGAGCGCTTCCCGGACAACCAGCTTCCCTACGTGGACGAGTTGGTCGCCCTGGTGATGCCGGAGCCGCAGACCCGCGTGGCGGCGTTGCGCTCGGGCAAGGTCGACTTCATCGGCTACTCCGGGAGCTCGCAGGTCACCGGCATCGACCTGGTGGAGAGCATCAAGAAATCCAACCCCGACATCGTGCTGCAGCCCTACTCCTACCGATCGGAGACTTCGCCGATTATCAACGTCAACCGGCCGCCGCTCGACGACGTGCGGGTACGCCACGCGCTGCAGATGGCGCTGGACATCGAGGGCTGGGGCGAGACCTACTTCAGGGGCTACGCCAGCCTCCGGCCGCAGGGTTGGCTCGGCGACGGCCTGACCGGCTATGCCAGCACCTGGGATGACTGGCCCGACGAGATCAAGGGCTACTACTCCTACGATCCGGAGGGCGCCGAGGCGCTGCTCGACGCGGCCGGCCTGCCGCGCGGGGACGACGGCACCCGGTTCAAGCTGGAGTTCATGATCAGCGCCGGCGACGATCGCGGCTGGAAGGAGCTGATCGCCGACGGCTGGCGCAAGGTGGGCATCGACGTGACCATAGTGGTGCCGGACGGCGCCGAAATGGGCGCGCGCACCACCGCCCTGGAATACGACATCCGGTCCGGCATCTCCGGCTACGAGTGGAACCCGATCGGGCAACTGCTGCACTGGACCACGACTCCCGGCGCCTGGAATCCAGCCGGCGTCGCCGACCCGGTATACGACGCCATGGTGGCAGAGGTGCAGGCCGCCACCGACCAGGAGGAGCGCCAACGGCTCGCACGGCTGGCCGCGCAATACCTGGTCGACGGACACTGGGTGATCTGGGGCGCGCGCGTCCCGCACTTCAGTGCCCACTGGCCGTGGGTCAAGGGCTTCAACGGCGAGAGCGAGGCCGGCGACATGGACCGCGCGCTACTGTTCTCGCGCATGTGGCTCGACCAGGACCTGAAGAAGGAGTTGGGCTTCTAAGGAAGTCCTGTCGATTGACGGTGGGATGGCGGCGGCGTTCCGTCATCCCACTTCTTTTCCTGCCGTTGCAGGGACGGGGATGGTGACATGCGGGCATACGTGATCCGGCGCATACTGCTCATGATTCCCACCCTGTTCATTCTCTCCGTCCTGGTGTTCATGTCGGTGCGCTTCATTCCCGGCGACGTGGTGGACATGATGATGCAGCAGATGATGCTGTCGGGCGCCCTGCTGGACATGGACCGCGAGGCGTTCGAGCGCGTCCTGGGTCTGGACCGGCCGATCTACGTGCAGTACGCCGACTGGATCGCCGGCATACTCGTGCGCGGCACGTTCGGCGAGTCGCTGATGCACGAGTTCACCATTGAGCAGCGCATCCTGGGACGGCTGCCGGTGACGCTGGAACTCGGCCTGCTGGCCATCCTGATCGGCTGGACGATCGCGCTGCCGGTGGGGATCTACTCCGCGGTGCGCCGCGACGGGGTGGCCGACTACGCCGGGCGCTCGGTGGCGATCATCGGGCTGGCCACACCGAACTTCTGGCTCGGCATCATGGTGATGGTCTACCCCGCCATCTGGTGGGGCTGGTCGCCGCCGTTGCGGCTGGTGCGGTTCGTCGACAACCCGCTCGGCAACCTGGCGATGTTCCTGATCCCGAGCCTGATTCTGGGCACCGGCAGCGCCGCGGGCCTGATGCGGATGACGCGCACCATGATGCTGGAGGTGCTGCGCCAGGACTACATCCGCACCGCCTGGTCCAAGGGGCTGCGCGAGCGGGTGGTGGTGGTGCGCCACGCCATCAAGAACGGCATGATCCCGATAGTGACCATAATCGGGATGCAGCTTCCGATCCTGGTCGGCGGCTCGGTGATCATCGAGAATATCTTCAACCTGCCGGGGCTGGGCCGGCTGATGGTGCTGGCCCTGCAGGAGCGCGACTACCCGGTGGTGCAAGGGGTGAACCTGATGTTCGGCAGCGTGGTGATAGCCAACAACCTGTTGATCGACCTGGTGTACGCCTCCCTGGACCCCAGGATCAGGTACCGGTAGGAGAGCGGAAGCGATGAGCGAAGTGGCGACCGGAGCGGTACGGGAGGCGAGGCGGCGGTCCGGCGTGATCGATTTCGCGGTCAAGATGGTGAAGACCAAGCCGCTGGGCACCGCCTGCGCCGGCGTGGTGCTGCTGTTCGTCCTGTCGGCGATCTTCGCCGACGTGATCGCCCCGTACCCGCCCGACGAGCTGAACGTGCTCAACCGGCTGCAGGGTTCGTCCGCCGCCCACCTGCTCGGTACCGACCAGGTGGGGCGCGACCTGTTGACCCGGTTGATCTACGGCTCGCGCATCTCGCTGCTGGTGGGGCTGTCCGCCACCACGATCAACGTGCTGGTGGCGATACTGTTGGGGGGCGGCTCGGGATTCCTCGGCGGCAAGGTGGACATCGCGGTGCAGCGGGTGGTCGATGCCTGGATCGCGTTCCCGGGCCTGCTGCTGTTGCTGACCATCATGTCGCTGACCGGCAAGGGCCTACTGCAGATGATCCTGGTGCTGGGCGTGGCGGGCGGGGTAGAAGGCTCACGCGTGCCGCGCAGCGCGGTAATTGCGATCAAGGAGAACGACTACTTCCAGGCCGCGCGCGCCATCGGCACGAGCACCCGCTGGACGCTGCTGCGCCACGTGGTGCCCAACATCATGGCGCCGATGATCATCGTGTTCTCGATCAGCGTGGGCGGCAATATCCTGTCCGCGGCGGCGCTGAGCTTCCTGGGCTACGGCCTGCCGGCCGGCATGCCGGACTGGGGCGGGATGCTGAGCCAGGAGGGGCTGCTGTACATGGAGTCGGCGCCGTGGCTGGCGTTCTGGCCCGGCGTGTGCCTGACGGTGATCGTGTACAGCCTGAACATGCTCGGCGATGCCCTGCGCGACCTGCTCGACCCACGCCTGCGCGGCAGCACCGAGCGGTAGCAGTTTGCGCGGCGCCGTCACGGCGGCCGGCATCGCCCTGATACTGACACTTGCGCCGCCGGCGGCATCGGGTGAGGAGGTCG
>Ga0209021_1004299_pt1 | contig 10622 bp, 8 predicted proteins | sample PinacodermFT_FD_187299 | JGI IMG/M metagenome (GOLD analysis project Ga0209021, IMG submission 187299) | Host-associated microbial community of the marine sponge Aplysina aerophoba from Gulf of Piran - sponge pinacoderm, lysed by freeze-thaw... | ecosystem: Host-associated > Porifera > Sponge >... | reverse complement strand
CGAGGCCGACGTCGAGCGCATCATGCAGCACCCGGCGACGGCGATCGGCTCCGACGGCGGCGTGTCGGTGTTCGGCGCCAGCGTGCCCCACCCGCGCGAGTACGGCACCTTCGCGCGCGTCCTCGGCCGCTACGTGCGGGAGCGCGGTGTGCTGCCGCTCGAGGAGGCGGTCCGCAAGATGAGCGGCGCCACCGCGCAGCGGCTAGGCCTGCAGGATCGCGGCCTGCTCCGCGAGGGCTTCTTCGCGGACATCGCCGTCTTCGACCCGGAGCGCGTCGTCGACCGCGCCACCTTCGAGCGGCCGCACCAGTACGCCGAGGGCGTGGAGTACGTCCTGGTCAACGGCGTGCTGGTGGTCGACGGCGGCGAGCACACGGGAGCGCGGCCCGGTCGCGTGCTCTACGGGCCCGGGAGCGCACCCTGACAGGCGCGCTGGCCCCGCGTTGCCGAGAGGATGCTGCGCGCGTGAACGGCTTCGCGCGCCGGACGGTCGCCCCGGGGGGCATCGCGGGCGCCAACTCTACGGCGCAGGCTCTTCGGCCGGCTCGAACTGCGGATACTCGACGCCGAGCTGCTCCAGGTAGGTGTCGTAGCGCGACGGGTCGTAGTACAGCTCCTCGAGCCGGGGCCGGAAGCGCTCCATGATGTCGCGGTTGAGCCAGATGGCTGGCTCGTCGTCGGGGCGCAGGAACGTCTCGTACTGCCGCCCCCGGGTCTGGACGTTCTGGTAGTAGTCGTGCGCGGCGTCGACCCGGTCCGGCTGCAGCAGGAAGTCGAGGAGCGTCAGGGCCTGCACCTTCGCGCCGGCCGCCGCGCCCTTGTGGGCGATCGGCGTCGCCATCGCGATGCCCTTGTTCCAGTTGTGCCACGCGCCGCCGCCGATGTTCGAGGGGAAGCGCAGGGTCGCCGTCGGCACCACCCATGAGATGTCGCCGATGTCGTCCGAGCCGCCGCCGCGCCGCTGGCTGTCGGGGACGCGCTCGGCGCCGCTGAGCCGTTCGGCGACGGTCGTGACCAGGCCGCGCTCGTCCACCCCGAGCAGCTTCTGGACGGCGCGGGCGAGCTGCTGGTCCTCCTCCGACCACGCCGGCATGCCGACGCGCTGGATGTTGGCGAACATCGTCTCCGCCACCACCCGGTTCATGTGCTGCGGCCACGCCGCGCCGAGCACCCGCGAGGTGACCGTGGTGCCGGTCATCAGGGCCGCGCCCTCGGCCATGGCGTCGCCGATGCGCCACATCCGCAGGATGTTGTCGTAGTCGGTTTCGCGGAAGAAGTACCAGACGCTGGCGGTGGGCGGCACCACGTTGGGCTGGTCGCCGCCGTCGGTGATGACGTAGTGCGAGCGCTGCTGGATGCGCAGGTGCTCGCGGCGGAAGTTCCAGCCGATGTTCATCAGCTCGACCGCGTCGAGCGCGCTGCGGCCGTTCCACGGATCGCCGGCCCCGTGCGCCGATTCGCCCGCGAAGGTGTACTCGACCGAGACCATTCCGTTGCCGCGGCTGTCGCCCCAGGCGGTCGTCATCGCGCTGCTGACGTGGCTGTAGAGCACGATGTCGACGTCGTCGAAGACCCCCGCCCGGACGAAGTACGCCTTGCCGCCAAGCTGCTCCTCGGCGATGCCGGGCCAGATCAGGAGCGTGCCGGGAATCCCCTCCCGCTCCATGATCTCCTTCACCGCGAGCGCCGCCGCGATGTTGACCGCCTGTCCGGAGTTGTGTCCCTCGCCGTGGCTGGGGGCGCCCTCGATCTGCGGCTGGCGGTACGCGACCCCCGGCACCTGGGACGACTTCGGGATGCCGTCGACGTCGCTTCCGAGCGCGATCACCGGCCGTCCGGAACCCCATCGGGCCAGCCACCCGCTCGGCATGCCGGCCGTCCCGAGCTCGATCTCGAAGCCCTCCCGCTCGAGGATCCCGGTGAGGTAGCGCTGGGTCTCGAACTCCTGGAAGCCGAGCTCGCCGAAGCTGAACTGGCTGTCGACCATCCGCTGGATGAAGTCGCGGCGGTCGTCGACGTCCTGGAGCACTTCGGCCCGGAGTTGCGCCAGCCGGTCGTCGGCCGCCGACTGCGATTCGGCGCCGGTTCCCGGCTCGGCGGCGTCCGCGACGACCGCTCCCAGGGCAATGACGGCGGCGGCAACGATGCGGGCGACGGTCGAGAGCGAGAGCATGGAACGCACGGTGATCCTCCTGAACGCCCCGACCCGGGGCGTCTTTCACTTGTCACGGGCCTGATCGGGCAGGGCGCGAACGACGCGCCCCGGCCCTTCCACGGTACTACTCGCTCAACTCGTCGTAGGCCACGCCGAGCACGCCGGTCAGGCTGAGCAGCGCGAACGGCGACACGTGGTCCTCGAACCCGGCCAGCGACTCGGTGGCGGTGATCTCGTCCCGCGACCGGCCGGCCGCCATCTCTCGGCGGGTCAAGTCCAGCGCCGCCGTGAAGTAGTCGCGCAGGTGTTCGAGGTCGCCCTGGTCGCCCGTCACGCCGGCGCCGGGGGTGCCGTGGCCGAAGATGTAGATCGTGTCCGCCGGGTTCGCGGCCGACACCTGCTCCAGCACCTCGATCCAGCCCGAGATACGTGCGCCGGAAGCACGGTCGACGAACGGGTGCAGGCGGTTGAACATCAGGTCGCCCATGTGCACGACGTTGGCCTGCTCGAAAGTCACCACGCAGTCGCCGCTGGTATGGCCGGCGCCGTGATAGCGCGCCACGACCGTCTCGTCGCCGATCGTCGTCCGCCATTCATCGGTGAAGGTTTCGTCCGGATAGGCCTGCGAGTCCTCGTTCCCCCCCTGCTCGGCGGCCCGACGCTGCCACATTGCGCTGTTCTCGTGAGCGACGATGGAGCCGACCACCGGCCGGAACGTCTGGTTGCCGCCGACATGGTCGCCGTGGTGGTGCGTGTTGATCAGGATGTCGATGGCGTTCGACGACCGCTCGCCGATCCCGTCGATGCAGGCCGCCGCCGCCGCCGCGTTCTGGCTGTCGATGATCAGGATCCCATCCGCGTTCACGAGCCAGCCGATGGTGCCCCCCTGGCCGTTGAAGATGCCCACGCCCCGCCGCAGGTCCTCGAACGACGTGGTGAGCTCCTGCCAGCCGAGAAGAGGCAGGTCCCTGAGCGCCGCTGCCATCACCGTCATGCCCGATGTCGCGAGAAACTGGCGTCTGTCCATGATTCGATTCTCCCTCCGTCGCCGATCATAGCCAATCGACCAGTGCGCGAGCCACGCGCGCACGGGAGCGGGGCGACGAGGCGGTTGAGAGCACTGCGCAGTAACTACCGGCACCAGCGGATCACCTGAGTGCTTGCATCGACGGCGGCAGGCCATCAGGATGCCGCCATGACGACAGACAACTCCCGTTCGTGGACCGTGCGTCTCATCGCGCTGGCAGCCTCCATCGCGCTCGGCGGCTTCCTCGGCGTCCGCGTGATTGCCCAGGAGGCACCCGCCGCCCCCCCGGTGGTGTGGGTGCTCGCGACCGGCGGCACCATCTCCGGCGGCGGCGCCTCGGCGACCAGCCTGACCGAGTACCGGGCGGGCACGTTCTCGGGTGAGGAGCTCGTCGCGGCGGTGCCGGACCTGGCGCGCCACGCCACCATCCGCGTCGAGCAGGTCGCCAACGTCGGCAGCCCGAACATCACCTTCGCGGACTGGCTCACGCTCGCCCGCCGCATCGACGACATCTTCGGCAACGACCCGGATACGGCAGGGATCGTCATAACCCACGGCACCAACACGCTGGAAGAAACGGCCTACTTCCTCAACCTGACGGTGCGCCACGATCGGCCGGTGGTGCTGGTGGGCGCCCAGCGACCGGCCACCGCCATCAGCGCCGACGGCCCGCTGAACCTGCTGAACGCGGTGCGCACCGCGGCGTCTCCGGAGGCGCGCGGCAAGGGCGTGCTGGTCGTCATGAACGACCAGATCAACGCCGCCCGCGACGTCACCAAGACCAGCACCTACCGGCTCGAGACGTTCAATGCCCGGGACCTCGGACTGCTCGGCTACGTGGACGGCGACCGGGTTTCCTTCTACCGGCAGCCGACCAGGCGCCACACCGCCGTCTCGGAGTTCGACCTGACGGGCGTCGATACTCTCCCGAGGGTCGACATCGTCTACTCCTACGTAGAGGCGAACCCATTGCTCATCGAGACGCTGATCGAGGACGGGGTGGACGGCATCGTGGTGGCCGGCACCGGCGCCGGCGGTATGTCGCGCCCGGAGCGGACGGCGCTCACGCGCGTGGCCGAGCTGCCGGCCGATTCCAGGCCGGTCATCGTGCGGTCGAACCGTGTCGGAAGCGGCCGAGTCATCCCGCGCGCGGCGGATGGAGAGATCGACATGGTTGCCGGGGACACGCTCAACCCGCAGAAGGCGCGCATCCTGCTGATGCTGGCCCTTACCCGGACCCGCGACCTCGACGAGATCCGACGCATGTTCGGCGAGTACTGACTCTTTCCCTCCGATACGGTCAACGCGCAACCACGATTTCTCTTGACCGACCGACGTTAAAGCGAAACACTGTTGACCCTCGTCGCCGCAAGGGTTCCGGCGGCGCGTCGTTCGGACGCGCCGCCGGCAGATCGGGAACGTGAGCGCGTCATGTCGCCGCTGCCCCGTCTTGCTTGCCCAGTCCCGTCGGCCGCCGGCGTGCCGGTCAAGCCACATCCTCGCCGGTCACCCCTCCGGCCGCCAGTCCAACCGCCGGCCCTGTCCTTTGCACCGCGCGCAGTAAGGGGCCGGAACCCGATCACGATAGCGACTCACGTGGGCGCAAGGCCTGTCGTACGACTGCACGAAAGGAGCAGGGAATGGCAACCAGAGTCATCACCGGCTTGATTCTCCTGGCGGCAATACTCAGCGTGGTGCCGGCCGCGAACCCCGGTGGCGCGATGGGAATTCTGCTGGTCTTGCTGGGTCTCGCCTACGCCTCCGTGGCGATCGACCCCGAAGACGCGACCGCCTACCTGGTGGTCGTGCTGGCGGTCGGCGCCGCGGCCGGCTCCGACGTGCTCAACGCCATCCCGGCGGTCGGCATGTATCTGGACGGCATTCTCGGCGGCTTGTCCACCGCGCTGTACGCCAGCGTGGCCACCATCGCGGCGGTCAGGGTGACGAACCGGATCAAGGGCTGAACGGCGACACGCTCGATCCGCATGGCCCGCATGTCGGCAATCGACCGCGAGCCCGACGAAGCGTGCATCCATAGAGAAACGGAACCCACGCGCAGCAGCGGCGCGTGAAAACCGGGGTTGTCGTAGCACTCCCCCGAGAGGAGATAGAGAATGGCACCCAGAATAGTCGTCGGATTGACCCTGCTGACGTCCATCGTGCTGGCCGTGGCGCCCGATGCGATCCCGGGCAACGCTCCAATGATTCTGCTGGTCCTCCTGGGCCTCGCCTACCCCATCGTGGCGAAGCTCGACGCCGAGGACGTGACGTCGCACTTCATCGTCGCCCTGGCGTTCGGCGCCGCGGCCGGCTCCGACGTACTCAACGCCATCCCCGCGGTCGGCATGTATCTGGACGGCATCCTCGGAGGCGTGTCGACCAGCCTGTACGCCAGCGTGGCGACGATTGCCGCCATCAGAATCACGAATCGAATCAAGGGTTGACGACCGGGGAAAGGGCCTGAGGCGGTCCCTTGCAGGACCGCCTCAGGCACTGAACATCCACGCGGGGGCCGGCCGCGTGTGCGGCGGACCGGGCCGGGCGCCCCGGCGCTACCGGCGATCCGCCGGCAGGGCGAAGACCCAGATGACGCCGCCCTGCGGCACCAGCTTCTCGGCGTCGAAGTGGGCGTTCACGGCCCTCTGCATGCCCGCCGCGTCGACGCCCCAACCGGACTGCACGGCGATGTACTGCACCCCGTCGATCTCGTAGGACGACGGCACGCCGATGACCCCCGAGTTGGTGCGCTGCTCCCAGAGCAAATCGCCGGTCTCGGCGTCGAAGGCGCGGAAGTAGCGGTCGTTGGTGCCGCCCGTGAAGATCAGGCCGCCCCCGGTGGCGAGGATCGGCCCCCAGTTCTGGGACGTGCCGAACTCGTGCGTCCAGACCTGCTCGCCGGTGGCGAGATTCCAGGCCTGGATCTCGCCGATGTGGTCGGCCTCGTCCACCACGAACACCGTCTGCGACGCACCGGTGAAGCCGCGCCCCGGCACGTAGTCCACCTCCACCCCGACCATGGTCGAGCAGAGGTTCTCGTTGGCCGGGATGTAGAGGTATCCGGTCTGCGGGCTGTATGCCGCCGGCGGCCAGTCCTTGCCGCCCCAGAGCGACGGGCAGAAGGTTGCGGGCTTGTTCGTGCCCGGCTTGCGCTCAAGGTCGTACTCGGGCCGGCCGGTCACCGGGTCGATGGACGTGAACACGTTCTGGTCCACGTAGGGCTGCGCGTCGACGAAGCCGATGGAGTCCGGCTTCCGCTCCAGCATCCACAGGTACCCGTTGCGGGCCGGGTGAACCAGGGTCGGAATCGTGCGGCCGTCGCGCGAGACGTCGATCAGGATCGGGGCCGAGACCTCGTCCCAATCCCACGAGCCGTTGTGGTGGTACTGGTGATAGCCCTTCAGCTCGCCCGTATCGGCGTCGAACGCGACCACCGAGTTCGTGTAGAGGTTGTCGCCGGGACGCTGATCGCCAATCCAGGGACCCGGGTTGCCCGTGCCCCAGTAGGTCAGGTTGAGCTCCGGGTCGTACGAGCCGGTGATCCAGATCGAGGCGCCGCCGGTGCGCCAGGTCTCGCCCGGCCAGGTCTCGCTTCCCGGCTCACCGGGATCCGGAATCGTGTGCGAGCGCCACACTTCCTCGCCGGTGTCGGGATCGAGAGCGGCCACGAAACCGCGGATGCCCCGCTCGCCCCCCGAGGGTCCGACCAGCACCTTGCCGTTGGCCACGAGCGGGGCGATGGTCATGTAGTACCCGGTCCTGTAGTCCGCGACCGCCGTCTCCCAGACCACCTCGCCCGATACCGCGTCGAGCGCCACCACGAACGCGTCGTGCGTCGTGTAGAAGACCTTGTCGCCGTACAGCGCGACGCCGCGGTTCGTGCGGTGCGGGTGCGCCATGTCCTCCGGGAACTGCCGGTTGTAGATCCAGAGCTGCTCGCCGGTTCGCGCGTCGATGGCGATGACGCGGTCCTCGGGCGTGGTCACGAACATCACGCCGTCGTTGACGATCGGCGGCGCCTCGTGGCCGGAAGTAACACCGGTGGACATCGTCCACACCGGGACGAGGTCCGCGACGTTCTCCCTCGTGATCTGGTCGAGCGGGCTGTAGCCCTGGCTGTCGTAGGTACGGCGGTACATCAACCAGTCGCTCGGATCGCCGGCGCGGAGCCGTTCGTCCGTAACCGGCGTATACGCGGCGGCCGGCTCCTGTGCCTGCGTCACCTCCGACGCCAGCGTAACGGCCACTGCAGCGGCCACCCCCGTTGCGATCCATCGTCCGAACGGCATTCTCGTCATGAGCCCTTCCCCTGCCTTGCCATGTGTGTCATACACCAAGGACTTGCACCTGCCGCGGTGATTCCCTGACAGCCGCTATCCGTCCAGCGTGGTCATCAACACCCACATCGGGTTGTTGCCCACTTCGTAGGTCTCCAGCGGGGTGAGATCGCCGCTCTCGTGATCGACGCTGTAGGACGCCAGCCGGCCCGACTGCTGGCCGGCCGCAAAGAGAAATCGGCCGTCCGGATCGAGGCCGAAGGCGCGCGGCACCGGCTCCGTGCCAACCCGGCCCGCCGCCGTCAGCCGGCCCGTGGTGTCGTCGACCCGGAAGCTCGCGACGCTGTTGTGGCCGCGGTTCGGCGCGAACAGGAACTCGCCGGTGGACGAGATGCGGATCTGCGAGCAGGTGTTGTTCCCGGTATAGCCGGCCGGCAGCGTAGAGATGGTCTGCAGCGGCGAGAGGGTGCCCTTCTCGGCATCGATCGCGTAGGCCGTCACGCTGCTCCCCTGCTCGTCCGAGAAGTAGACGACGTCGAGGAACGGGTGGAACGCCAGGGCCCGCGGGCCCAGGTACTCCTCCGGACCGTGGAACGGCGGATCGTTCGGCGTGAGGCGGCCGGTCCGCTCGTCGAAGCGGAACTGGAAGATCCGGTTCGGTCCGCGGTTGGCGATGTGCGGCACGTAGGCGAAGCGGTTCGACCGGTCCGTCAGAATCGCATGCGCCCCGTGCGCGGTGAACTGCCATTCTACGGGCGGGAACGTGGCCACGCCGTCGTCGTCGACCGCGTGCACCGCCGCCGTGCTCTGGTAGTAGTAGGCCGAGAGCACGAAGCGCCCGGTCCGATCGGTCGAGACGTACACCGGCTCGCCCTGCAGCGGCGTCGTGCCGAGAAGCGACAGGCTTCCGGTCTGCTGATCGACGCCGTAGCTGGAGATCTCCTGGCTCCCCCGCCGCCCGACGTAGAGCACCCGCTTGTCCGGCGAGAGCGCCAGCGGCGCCGGGCCGCCCGCGATCGCCACGTCCTCCTGCCAGCTCAACGCGCCGGTGGAGGGGTTCATCGTGAAGATCGAGATCTTGTCGTCGTCCTGGAGTGCGACGTACATGTGATGCCGCATCTGCCGCCTGGTCATCGTCACCTCCTGCTGCCGGACACCCGACTGCTGCGTCGACCGGACACCCGTACCGCCGGCGCCGGCCCCGCACCCTCCGCGCTCGCCTTCGGGTACGCGGCCGGCGACGGTTGCCCGACCCCTACAGGCCCCGGACGCGCACGTTGCGGAACTTCACCACGCCGAGGCCGTACTGCAGCGCAATCGGGCCGTCGGCGAACTGCGTGTCCTCGACGTCGACCATGTGCAGTCCGTTCAGCGTCACCAGGATCCGCGAGCCTTCCACGCGGATGTCATAGCTGTTCCACCGTCCGCCGGTCATCACCACGCTGCTCGGCGCCGCGATGTGGACGATGCCGCCGGTGCGGTAGGTCTGATCGGCACGGGTGTCGTAGATGTTCACCTCGTACGAGTTGCGGTCGTTCACGCTCGTCGGATCGGCGCAACGGACGAAGATGCCGCTGTTGGCCGGCTCGTCCACCCAGAAGTCCAGGGTCAGGTGGAAGTCGCCGTACGACTCCTTCGTCACCAGGAACCCGCTGCCGCTGTCGGCCCCCACGACGCCGTCGACGATCTCCCAGTTGGCGTCGCCGATCGGGTTGAAGGCGTCCAGGTTGGAACCGTCGAACAGGACCGTGAAGTCCTCCTGGGCGGACGCCGGCGAGTGGAAGCCGGCGACCGCGATGGCAAGCAGACCGAGGACGATTGATGCGCGCTTCATGTGGAGCCTCCTTGACGGGTTTCGTTTCAGGCGGCGAGTATAGCGCGACCGGGTAACGCGGCCGTGTCGCCGGGAGGCCGGGCGCCCGCGCCGGTAACAGCCGTCCCCGGCCTTGAGCCGGAGCGCCGCCTGCACGCGGCGCCACCTCGCCAAGTGCGAGCACGGCTCCTCGCCCGGCCGGCACGAGCGGTAGCCGACGCGGTCTTCGCCTCCCGTCGCCAGCGTTCCAGCCCGACAATCGTCGCCGCTGGCGGCGATTGCCGCCCAACCGGGCCTGACTAGAAGATCTACGCCGTTCTACCGCGCAGACTCCTAGGCGAGCAGCTCCAGCAGCGCCGACGACACCGCGTCCGGCCGCTGCGGCGCCAGGTCGTGCCCGGCGCCTTCGACGATGCGGCGCGCGACGAGATTCGGGAACCGGCCCCGGTCGGCCGTCGGGTTGGTCGAGGGTCGCCCGAAACCGCTGTCGTTGCCGCGCAGCACGATGGCCGGCACGGTGATCGGCGGCCGCTCGGCGAGCTGCCGCTCGACGTCGAGAAACCGCTCCTCGCCCGGCGCGTAGCCGTGACGGTGCCGGTAGGAGTGGATCACCACATCGACGAAGTCCGGGTTGTCGAAGGCCGGCGCCGAGCGATTGTACGCCTCGTCGGTGTACTCCCAGGTCGGCGACCAGGTCTCCCACAGGTAGCGGACGATGGCGTGGCGGTTCGCTTCCAGACCGGCCCTGCCCCGCTCGGTGTTGAAGTACCACTGGTACCAGAGGCGGGCCTCGGCCGCCGCCGACGGCGAGGGGGCCGACGGCGAGATGGTGTCCTGCACCGAGTAGCCGCCGATGGCGACCTGTGCGCGCACCCGGTCGGGGTGCAGGATGGAGGTGATGCACGCGGCGCGGTTGCCCCAGTCGAAGCCGGCCAGCGCCACCTGATCCAGGCCGAGGGCGTCGGCGAAGTCGGAGACGTCCTGGGCGATCGCCGCCTGCTCCGCCATCCGCGGCGCGTCGGGATCGCGGAAGCGGGTCGTGCCATAGCCGCGCAGGTAGGGCACCAGCACCCGATAGCCGGCGGCGGCCAGCGGCGGAACCACACCGTCCCATGCTCGGATGTCATAGGGAAACCCGTGCAGGAGGACGATCGGGAACCCGGCGGGGTCGCCACTCTCCTCGTAGCCGATCTCGAGGACCTCGGTCTCGACCGACCGCAGCACGGCGTCGCCCGATTGCGCCGTCTCCTCGACCAGCGCGCCGCGTTCACCGGCCACGACGATATCTGGCAGTCGCTCCGCGTTCTTTGGCGCGTGCTGAGCGACGACAAGCTCGCTGAAATACTTCGGCTT
>Ga0209021_1004298_pt1 | contig 10626 bp, 9 predicted proteins | sample PinacodermFT_FD_187299 | JGI IMG/M metagenome (GOLD analysis project Ga0209021, IMG submission 187299) | Host-associated microbial community of the marine sponge Aplysina aerophoba from Gulf of Piran - sponge pinacoderm, lysed by freeze-thaw... | ecosystem: Host-associated > Porifera > Sponge >... | reverse complement strand
TGTATAACAATACGCCGCGCAAGTGCCTCGGCTACCTGACCCCGGCCGAAGTGCTACGAGAACAGGTGTTGCACTTCGAATGTGAATTCACCTTCCCGCCTGCGCGGGAACGACGGAGGAGGGGGGAGTGGGAGAGGATGGGGAGCCAGGGGCCAGGCTGCGAGGCTCCTGCCTGCGCAGGAGCGACAGAGGAGGGGGGAGGACGAAGGGGATGGCGGGGGTGTCGTCGCTCATGGCGGGGCGGAGGGGGACGAGGAAGCGGCGTTCGCCGGGCTCGACGAGGGCGGTGGTGAAGACGACGGAGGCCTGTGCAAGGCGGCGCTGCATGGAGGTGACAGCGCGGGGGTAGTTGGGAGCAGGGTTGTGGGTGAGGGCGAGGACGGCTGCGCCGGTACGGGCGGCGAGGGCCTTCAGCATGCCGAGGACAGTAGCGACGTGGGCACGGTGCATGGAGGCGAGGTCCTCGACCTGGTCGACGACGAGGAGGGCGGCGCTACCGGCCTCGACGGTGTTGGCGAGCCGCTTCATGACCTTGTTGAGGCCGGGCCAAGGGGTGGCGTAGTCCGAAGCGGCCCTGGGCGGCGGCTCGAACGGGTCGCGGGCGGGGACGCGCACGCCGACGGGCCTGCGGCGGGGGACGCGTATCTCATTGCCGTCGTTGTCGAACAGGTACTCGTCATCGTCCCAGTCCTTCGCACCCCAGTCGCGGTCTGCTTCTGCGTTGTCCTCGTTGGGCGGATCGTCGGGGTGGTAGTCGATGGGGAGGGTGGGGGTGATGAGGTCTGCGAGGTAGATGCGTTCGAGGTCCGCGCCGAAGAGGCGGAGGACGGGGAGGACGTCGGACTTGGGGTTGCCGTCGAGGAGGGCGAGGACGACGGGAGCGGACGGGAAGAGGGCGTCCGGCTGATCGGGAGCAGGCGCGCCACGGGAGACGCGGGCTGCGACATCGAGTGCGATGGAGGTCTTGCCAGAGGAGGGGTATCCGGCGATGAGGGTGAGTTTGCCGAGGGGGATGCGGTTGGGCCAGAGCCAGTCCGGCTGCTGTTGGATGAGGAGGTTGAAGGGCCGGAGTCCGGCTTCGACCGCGCCGGTGGCGTTGTAGAGCTGGGAGCGCGGCATGAGGCTGCGCTTTGCGAGGGCATCGAGGATCTGCGGCCAGGAGCATCGGAAGCACTCGAAAGAGAAGCCATGTTTCGAGTTCCAGGTGACGGTGAGGGTGGGGACCTCGGCGTTGTCGTGGGAAGGACAGTGGAGCCTGCCGGGGTTTTCGCAGGAGCAGCCGGGGACGCCGCAGCGGAGTGCGGTCTTGAGGCGCCGGAGGTAGGCGCCGTCCTCGGGCGGGAGCATATCGGCGGTGACGTAGCCGTCGGGCACTCCCTCGGACGCGGGGGCGGGTTGGGTAGTCATGGGGACATGGTAGGGAGGGGCGAATCGTCCACGCAACGGGCGCGTGTCACAAATTCAACACGGGGGCCCTCACCGCGCGCCCCTCACCCGACGCGCAAGCGCGTTGCCCTCTCCCGGGGGGGAGAGGGGGGCGGTTCGCGAACCGCCCCTACGGCAGGCGGGGTTCCTGCCTTCGCAGGAACGACGGGAGTGGGGGCGTGGTTCGGCGGGTGCGGCATGGACGGGGCGAAGGGCACCCACAAGGGATGCCCCTACACCGGGCAATCCATCCACACCCCCCCAACACCGGTTCACGCCCATGCGGTCCTTCCTCCAGTACGAGGCGAGGGGACTAACGCGCCCCTCCCAGCCCGACCCCACCACGTGCGCTGCCCGCGCACCCTGGATTCCCGCCTGTGCGGGAATGACGGGACAGGGCTGCGAGATTTCTCGGCTTCGCTCGAAATGACAGTCGCCATATCCTCCACGGGGACGCGCTCTGTTGCCGTGCGGGGCGGGGCGCGTAAACTGCCCGCATGACGTACATGGACATCCTCTACGAGAAGAATGGCGGCATCGCGACCATCACGATGAACCGTCCGCAGGTGCGCAACGCGTTCCGTCCGCTGACGGTCGACGAGATGATCGCGGCGTTCCAGGACGCGTGGGAGGACGACGACGTCGGGGTCGTGATCCTGACGGGTGCGGGCGACAAGGCGTTCTCCAGCGGCGGCGACCAGAAGGTGCGCGGGAAGGACGGCTACCAAGACGGCACGGGGCACACGAAGCTGCGCATCACCGAGCTGCACACCGTCATCCGCATGATCCCCAAGCCGGTCATCGCGGCGGTCAACGGGTTCGCCATCGGCGGCGGGCACGTGCTGCACGTCATCTGCGACCTCTCGCTGGCCTCGGAGAACGCGATATTCGGGCAGACGGGTCCGCGCGTGGGGAGCTTCGACGCCGGGTTCGGGACCGTGTTCCTCGCGCGCATAGTTGGCGAGAAGAAGGCGCGGGAGATCTGGTACCTCTGCCGCCAGTACCCGGCGCAGGAAGCGCTGGAGATGGGGCTGGTGAATAAGGTGGTGCCGCAGGGGCAGCTGATGGCGGAAGCGCGTGAGTGGGCGGAGCGCATGCTGGAGATGAGCCCGACAGCGCTGCGGTTCCTGAAGGCATCGTTCAACCAGGACACGGACTGGGCGTACGGCCTGCAGCAGATGGCGCACGGCGCGGTGCAGATGTTCTACAACACGGACGAGGCGGAAGAGGGCGTGCGCGCCTTCAACGAGAAGCGCCCGCCGGACTTCAGCGCGTACCGCAAACAGAGCTGGTGAGGTTCAGCACTTGTTGACCTCGGCGCACTCCCTGACATAATATCAAGCGGTCATAATGACCGGTCGGAAAACTATGCAACAGATACAGTCGACCGAGGCAAAAGCCCGCTTCGCCGAATTACTGCGCACCGTGGAACGCGGCGAAACGGTTGTCATCACGCGCCACGGCAAGGCCGTCGCCCACATAGTTCCTGCTCATGCCCGCGAACGCACGGAACGTCAGCAGGCTGTCGACCAGTTCCTGCGGCGGCGCAATGAGTGGCAAGGCGCGACGATGACACGCGAGGAGATCCTCGCCGCACGGCACGAGGGTCACTCCCGGTGACCGCTTTCGTCGTTGACGCCTCGGTCACAGTCGCGTGGCTCCTCAACGAAGAGGAGCAGGCCGGACAGGGCTTGTCGCAGCTAGTGGAGGACGGAGCGGTAGTGCCGCAACTCTGGCACCTGGAGATACGCAACGTTCTCCTGGTTGCAGAGCGTCGGGGGCGGCTATCGGCCGCTCAAGCAGCCACCGGTCTCGACGCACTGCAAGGGTTGCCCATCGACACGGACGAGTCCCCCGACCTGGCTTCGGCCTACACTCTCGCCCGCACCCACAGGCTCTCGTTCTACGATGCTGTCTACTTGGAGCTTGCTTGCAGGCGCAGCGCGTCTCTCGTTACGCTGGATACAGCCTTGGCGCGGGCCGCTGCTGCTGAAGGCCTGCCTCCCTTGCCAGGGTAGCCCGGCAACAGGCACTGCCATGACCACCACTCCCGCCCCGCAATCGAAGCTCGTCTCGTGGTTCTGGGCGACGCGACCGTTCTCGCTGTCGGCGTCAATCGCGCCGGTGCTGGTCGGGACAGCGCTTGCGGCTACCGTGGAGGCCCTGAACTGGCTGTTGTTTGCGCTGGCGCTGACGGGGTCGATCGCCATCCAGATCGGCACGAACCTTACGGACGAGTACTCGGACCACCGGAAGTCCGGCAGCGAGGGGAAGTTCCTCGCGCCGCACAAGGTCATCCAGCGCGGGCTGCTCTCGGAGCGGGCCGTGGCGCTGGGGATGGTGGGGGCGTTCAGCTATGGCACTGTTGCCGGGCTGATCATCGTCGCGCACGTGGGCTGGCCGATACTCGCCGTCGGGCTGGCGAGCATCGCGGTGGCGTACCTGTACGCGGGCGGGCCGAAGCCACTGGGGGCGCTGGGGCTCGGCGAGCCGGTGGTGTTCGTGTTCATGGGTCCGCTCATGGTGATGGCGTCGTACTACGTGCAGCAGGAGGCGCTCACGTGGGCGTCGTTCTACGTCTCACTGCCGGTCGCCTTCATCGTCACGGCCATCCTCGTCGTGAACAACATCCGCGACGTGGAGGAGGACCGGGAGGCGGGCAAGCGGAGCCTCGCCACCGCCGCCGGAGCGCGGGTGGCGACGTGGACGTACGCGGCGCTCCTGGCGGGGGCGTACGTGAGCATCGCGGGCGCTGCGCTCGGCGGGGCGGTGAGCCCCTGGGCGCTGCTGGGGCTCGCGCCGCTGCCGTGGGCCGTGGGGGCGGCGCGGGCGCTGTTCGCAGCGGATGAGCGTCCCGCGATGAACCGTTTGCTCGTGCGCAGCGGAAAGCTGCACGGTTTGACCGGCCTTGCGCTCGCGGCGGGGTTGTTCGCGTCGAGTTTGTGAGCGACCTTGCACGCGATATACGTATAGCTTATGATGTTATACGTATATCCGGTACAGGACGTGCGCCCATGAAAAGCAAGCTCACCATCACGGTCGACTCGGAACTCATCCCGGCGGCCAAACGCTACGCCCGCTCCAAGGGCGTGTCGCTCTCGTCCGTCATCGAGCAGGCATTGCGGGAGGCGACGGGAGAGACTGAGCCGTCCTTCATGGAGTACTGGAGGGAACGGTTCGCTGAGACGCGAAAGACGCCGCCGGAGCCCGGAACCGACCCCCGCTATGATGCCCTAGTTCGAAAGCACCTCTATCTATGACGAGCCGATGAAGAGCAAACTCACCATCACCATCGACTCGGAACTCATTCCAGCGGCAAGGCGCTATGCACACTCCAAGGGAGTGTCACTCTCGGCGGTCATAGAGCAGGCGTTGCGAGAAGCGACCCGAGAGGCCGGAGCATCATTCGCCGAGAAGTGGAGGGGCGCATTCAAGCTCGACCCGGAAGACTACCCGACTGACGACCCCCGCTTCGACTATCTTGCACGCAAGTACCTCAGGTGATGCTTCTCGACACCAACATCCTCCTGGATGCAGCCTTGGGCAGACGGCCTCACGTAGATGCAGCGGTAGAACTTCTCAATCGGATAGCCCAAGGAGCGGGGAGAGCCTTCGTGGCATGGCATGCCATCGCAACTCTGCACTACGTCGCCTCACGCTCGAACGGGGCCGACGTAACGCGAGATTTCATCGTAGGCCTGATGCGCTACTTGTCCGTCGCCCCGGCCAGCACCGAAGCCGTCCGCTACGCCGCTTCCCTCCCCATGGCTGACTTCGAGGACGCCATGCAGGTGGCCGCTGCGCGGGCATGCGGGGCTGAGCACATCGTCACACGGAACTTCAGCGACTTCGAACGCTCCCCCATCCCTGCTGTCACGCCGCAGGAGGCGCTCGCCCAACTGCGCTGAGACTCCCATTCGTCCTTCGCGTTGACCGTGTGCACGCGCGCGCCTAGACTCCCCGCCATGGCCATCTACCGCTATTCACGATGGGACGGCTCGCAAGAGGTCCCCATCCCAACGACGGACGACCTGTTCGACCGCCTCTCCGAGCAGATCCTGCAGGGCGACGACCTCCGCGGGGCGCTCAACCGCATGATGCGGTACGGGATGCGCGGCGAGGGCCAGCGCGGGGCGGGGCTGCAGGACCTGCTCGAAAGGCTCCGGGGCGCCCGCCAGCGCAACCTCGACCGCTACGACCTGTCCACCATGTTCGACGACATCCAGGAGCGGCTCGACGCGATCGTCGACAAGGAGCGCCAGGGCATCAACCAGCGGCTGGATGAGATCGCGCCACCGGACGATGGCGCGCCAGCCAATGACAGCGGGCAGCAGGGCGAAGGCGCCGACGGCGGGGAAGGTCAGGGCCAGCCCGGCGGGAGCGACGCGCCGCCGGACGAGCTCGCGGACATGCTTCGGCAGATGGCGAACCGCCGCCTCGGTCAGTTGGACCAACTACCCGAGGGCGCGGGCGGGCGCATCAAGCAGTTGCGCGACTACGACTTCATGGACAGCGGGGCGCGCGAAGACTTCGACGCGCTCATGCAGGAGCTGCAGCAGCAGTTCCTCCAGCAGTACTTCCAGGGGATGCAGGAGAGCCTGCAGAACCTGACGCAGGGCGACCTCGCGCAGATTGCGGAGATGGTGCGCGACCTCAACGAACTCGTGAAGCAGAAGCTGCAGGGTGACGACCCGGACATCAGCGACTTCATGAACAAGTGGGGGCACATGTTCCCGCCGGGCATCGAGACGTTCGACCAGCTGATGGAGTACATGTCCAACCAGATGGCTCAGATGCAGTCGCTCATGAACTCCATGAGCCCCGAGATGCGCCGCCAACTCGAAGAGATGATGGACGGCCTCCTGCAGGACAACCGCCTCGCGTGGGACCTGTTCGAGCTCGGCACGAACCTCGAACGGATGAACCCCAACAGCTTCCCGGACAACGACTTCCGCCTGTTCGGGGACGAACCCGTCACCCTGCAGCAGGCGCTCCAGTTGATGGGCGACCTGAACGACATGGAGGAGCTGGAGCAGCAACTGCGCCACGCGCTCCGCACCAACGACGCCACGAACCTCGACGCGGACGAGCTCGGCAAGGTGCTCGGCGAAGAGGCGCGCCAGTACGCCCAGGAGCTGCAGCGGCTCACGAAGGAGTTGGAGGAGGCGGGCCTCATCCGCAAGCGCGGACAGAACGGCTGGGAGTTGACGCCGCAGGCGATGCGGAAGATCGGCGACAAGGCGCTCACCGACATCTTCAACCGCATACGCGGCGGCGACATCGGCGACCACAACCGCGACAAGAGCGGGGTGGGCGTCGAGATCACGGACGAGACGAAGCGGTGGGAGTTCGGCGACCCCCTTCACCTGAATACGCTGAAGACCGTGAGCAACGCCGTGCTCCGCGAGGGGCCCGGCACGCCCGTCCGCATCAAGCCGGACGACTTCGAGATAGACCGCACCATCTCCCAGACGCGCGCGTCCACGGTCATCGCCATCGACATGAGCTACTCGATGTTCTGGGACGGCGCATTCCAGGCCGGCCAGCGCGTCGGGCTGGCGCTCGATACCCTCATCCGCTCGAAGTTCCCCAAGGACCGGGTGAGCGTCGTTGCGTTCTCCTACTTCGTGCTGCCGATCCAGTCCCACATGCTGCTCGACACCTACTGGGTGGAGTTCGGCGGCGGCACGAACTTCCAGGAAGTGCTGCGGCAGTCACGCCAGATACTCGGCAGGCAGGGCGGGAACAACAAGCAGATCATCCTCATCACGGACGGCGAGCCCACGACCTACAACTGGACGGAGAGCGACCTGCGGGCGGACTACGGACGGCGCGGCGGCGGGCTCGTCGAGGCGACGATGCGCGAAGTGATGCGCTGCACACGCGACAACATCACCATCAACACGTTCATGCTGGACCAGAGCCCCTCACTGCTGCGCTTCGTCCAACTGATGACGAAGATCAACAGGGGCCGCGCCTTCATCGCGAGCCCGCACAGCCTCGGCTCTTACGTCGTGTCGGACTACGTCTCGAACCGGAACAAGGTCATCCGGTAGGGGGAGCTGCGCCCCGCCCTGAATGGCGGGGCGCAGCCCTGTCTTCCGCGGAGAGGAGAAATCCTATTCCTTCTTCTCCTCGTCCTCTGGCGTGTCTTCTGCTGCGCCTTCCGCTGCAGTGTCCTCCGCTCCGTCCTCTCCCGCGCTCTTCTCGTCGTCGGTTGCGTCCGCCTCAGCTGCGTCCGCCTCAGCTACGTCCGCCTCTGCTGCGTCTTCGGCGGTCTCCGCCGCGCTCTCCCCGGCTCCCGGAGGCTGGGAGTCAGGACCAGCAGGGGTTCCTGCGGTGGTGGGTCCGGACCGCTGGCGGACTCTCAATACGAACGCTCCTCCAACGACAGCCACGCCCAACAGCGCCAGCAATAGCGCCTGCAGCCGCATGCCGCCGATAACGACGCCGATCGTCCGGTCTGCAATCTCCAGGAACTTGGCCGTTAGTATGGCATCCACGCGTTCATCGCCCTGGGCCTGGGCCGCTTCGGTGACAGCCTCCGCGTGGGCGCCGGAGACCGTGCCGCTCGCGACACCGGCGACGAGGGTGACCATGAGCACGCCCAGCGCCGCCACCACGAGGACTCCGCCCGCCCAGCCGAGCCTCCCGGCCCACGAGCGTCCTCCGAGGAAGCCGGCGCCGACGACCAGCACGAGCGACACGGCCAGCAGGAGCGGTCCCACAAGCCGCAGGTTGTTCACCCAGCCGCGCAGCATGTCCAGGAAGTCCGAGGCTTCCTGGGGATTCGCCGAGTCCGGGTCAGAAATGGCCTCCCGCAGGTCTTCCTCCGTCCACGTCCAGCTCTCGCTGAACCCCTCGCGCACGGCGTCCACAGCGTCCTGCAGGCCGAGGTCCCCCTCGTCCAGCGCGTTCCACAGGTCCTCCCCGGTGACGGTCCACCCATCGCGCATGACTTTGCGCACCTCGGCGATGAGGTCCTCGTCCTCCCCGCCCCGGGTCGCTTCGATGAGGTCCTGGTCTGTGAAAGTGAAGTCGTCAGGGGCCATGCCATGGACGGCTGCGCTCAGCAGTGCTTCTACGTCGACGCCCGAGGCGCGGAGGAAGTCGTCGATCGTGAAGCCTTCTTGCCGGCACAGGCCCACGGGGTTGCCCAGCGCCAGCGCCTGCACCTGGGCAGAGGTACACTGAGGCGCAGCGGCCAGAAGGGCCGCGTACTTCTCCTCTATGGTTGCGGCAAGGAGCCCCACGGCGGCGTCCGTGGGTTCCAGCAGGCTCACGCTCAGCCGGAACGCGTCACTGCGGCCGGAGACGTAAGGCGCGACAGCGCCCACCAACATCTGCGTTTCAGCGTCCAGCCACTCCGGGGTGATCGCCGCGTCGATGGCCTGCCGGACCTCCCCCCGGGAGACCACCACGTCAAAGGGCAAGGCCACGTCCCCGGTCACGCTCTCATCCAGGGCCGGCTCCAGAGCCTCCCGCCGTATGTAGCCGGACAGGTCGGCGCGACCCAGGATGGCGGTCAACTCCTCCTCCAGCGCCGAGGCGCGCTCAGAGAAGTCGAAGGTGAAGCTGAAAGAGTCGCTACGGCCCGTGAGGTAGGCAGCCAGGGCCTCGGACGCCCCCTCCTGTTGTGACCGCACGAATTGCGGCGTCGCCACCCGCTCCAGGGACGCCAGCGCCTCGTCCGGGGTGAGTTGGATGCCCAGGGGCAGCTCTCTGCCGTCCAGCCGTTCCCGGACGGTCTCCGGCGCCCGCTCCTCGATGAGCCAGCGGTGCAGGTCCACGCGGCCAATGAGCGCAACGATGGCGGCTTCGGCCGCTTCAGCCCGATCGACGAGGCTGATCGTGATAGTGAAGGAGTCGGACTGGCCCAGCAGGTACGGGCCGAGGCTGCCGATCGTTCCCTCCACCTGCTCCTGCAGCCACTCGGGCGGCAGCGCGTCCCGGAAGGTCGTCACAACAGCGTCGGCGTCCAGGTTGAGCGCAGACGGCAGCCCATCGCCGCCGCCCAATTGTTCCTCCACGGCGGCGGGGAGGATCTCGTCGTACAGGGAGTTGTAGACGTCGGCGCTCCGCAGCTGCTCCTGGTGGAAATCGGAAGAGAGTACCGTGCCGGAAGCCTGCGACGAGAGCAGCGCCAGCGTGAGGACGGGCGCGAGCACCAGCGCAAGCGCGACAGCGACAGCCCGCCTCAAGACCGTACTGCACCTCGTATGAGGGGAGGATAAGCGCGCCTCCGCGACCTCCCCGGCGGTCGACCCAGCGTCCCCGGGCGCCTCTTCCCTTGCGCCTTCCACTACGTTCTCTGCCGCGGCCTTCTCAGTGCTCTCCGCCGCGTTCTCCTCGCCTGTGTCCTCCGCCGCGTCTTCTCCCGCGCTCTCCCCTTCCACGTCCTCTGCATCGGCTTTCCGCCTCCGACGCGCCAGGATGTAGACGGCGGCACCCGCAACCAGCGCGACGACAAGTACGACAGCCCCCAGGAGCGCGATCGGGAATCCGCCGCTCGAACCGGCGGGCGCCGCTTCGGGAGTAGGCGTCGGTGTGGGCGCAGGCGTGGCCGTCGGCGTCGGCGTGGCCACGATGGCAACGGCGGGCGGCGGCGTGGGCGTGGGAGTGGCGGCGGACTCTTCCCTGACTACCACAAGTACTTCCCGCACCACGATGACCGTGAACGTTGCAAAAGTGGTCACCGGCGCAGTCAGCGCCGCGCCCCCGCTCTCGTCCAGCGACAGCGCGGCGGGGATCTTCCTCCATTCCTCGGCGGGGCTCGGGCGCATCAGTACCGGGAGGCCGCCCATCTCGTGCAAGTCGGTCAGCAGGGGCGCACCGCCCACTTCCGCCACTTGCTCGGGGGCCAGTTGGAAGGTCAGCGCTGCCGGAGCGTCCAGCTGCACGTCCGTCTCCGCGTTGCCCTCCGAGTCGAACAGGTCGACCGTGACGCAGGGGAGGTCCAGGCCGGACGACGCGCCGTCGTGGGCGCACGACTCCTCATCCTCTTCCTCGTACACGCTCACCCCGAACGGAGCGGGGCGCGAGCCCGCGGGGAATTCAAGCGTCACCGCGCGGCCGCCGGACCGCACCTCAGTCGGGGTGGAGGTTTCGACGCGGTGCACCACCGGCGCGGGCGTGGGCGTGACCACAGGCGTGGGGGTCGGCGTGGGGGTCGGCGTGGGGGTCGGCGTGGGGGTCGGCGTG
>Ga0209021_1004296_pt1 | contig 10632 bp, 2 predicted proteins | sample PinacodermFT_FD_187299 | JGI IMG/M metagenome (GOLD analysis project Ga0209021, IMG submission 187299) | Host-associated microbial community of the marine sponge Aplysina aerophoba from Gulf of Piran - sponge pinacoderm, lysed by freeze-thaw... | ecosystem: Host-associated > Porifera > Sponge >... | reverse complement strand
AACCGCAGGCGTCACCGCTGGTGCGGCTGAAGCCGGTGCGACCACTGCGGCACGCTCCAACGCACGAATCACCCGCGCGCGACTCCTCATCACGCGCGCCACGTCCAAAGGAGACAGACCATGACACGGCTGACACAGATCCACGCGCCCGCTTTCCACCAGAACTTGCTGGGTACCATGGTGCCGGCCCAGCAAGGCCGCAAAGAGCGGCGTGATGCCACTGGAGGCTCTGTCCGCCCGGGCACCGGCTTGCAGCAAGGTCCTCACCACCCCCGTAGCCCCCCTGTTGGCGGCCAGGAACAGAGGCGTGGTTCCATCGGCCCGCTCACAATTGCTGTCAGCACCTCTTTGGAGCAAGCTGGCCACAATCGGCTCAAACCCACAGGAAGCGGCCGCCGCCAGGGGTACAACGCCCCGGTAAGACGCATTCGGCGACACGCCAGCATCAAGCAAGGCATCCACCACAGCGTTATGACCGCTGTAACAGGCAATGGCCAACGCCTGTGCCCCCTTGCCGGCAACACAAGCACCCGCCCGGGCCAGAGAACGAACAACCGCCGCATGGCCCGCGCTCGCTGCCAGCACCAGGGGACCTGTCCTTGAAAGGTTTTCCTCCAGAGCAGGCTGGACGCCGGCCGCCAGCAGCTGGTCAACGACACGGCAATGCCCTGCTGCTGCCGCTACCTGCAAGGGCGACCTCCGGCCCTCCTGGCCGACAGCCGTTGGCCGCGCTCCCGCTGTGAGCAGAAGATCCACTATTTCATCTGACCCCATGCTGGCGGCCATGACCAGCGGACAAACACCAGCCGCATCAACCCTGTCAACCCTTGCGTTATTTTCCAGAAAAAGAGATACCAGCTGCGGATCGTTTTTGCCGACAGAAACCATAAGCGGGGTCAGACCCGAGTGATCGCCGCAATCAACATCGGCTCCTCCCCTGACCAGGGCCTGCACGACAGAGGCATGCTCATTGAAAAGAGCGATCAGAAGAGGGGTAATACCGGTGTCCACGGTCTTGTCCAGATCGACCCTGGCATCAACAAGTTCCTGCACAACCGGCTCGTGCCCTCCCTGGGCGGCCAGGAAAAGTCCATGCACAAGATGCCCGGTACGCCCACTGGGCCATTGCCGGTCCGGGTTGAAGTCCTGTTGCCCCAGAAAAAAGCGCACCACCGCCAGATTGCCAGAACGGCAGGCAGCAAGGAACTCGTGTTCATTGTAGGTATTGCGCAATGGCGGCGTCCCCGACCAGCCCGCCAGAGCCGGGACCGCTGCCAGAACACAGAGTGCAACAAACACCCCGATGTGCCGACCTTTGGGTTTCACTTTCATCATGAGCTTTATCATGACCGCACCTCCACCAGCGCATCAGGGGCCCTGCTGCCAGACGGGTCCCCGCCGTGCGGCCGTCACCCGCTGGAGCCGTACAACGCCGGTGCTGCGTTACTCTGGCTTTTGATCGGCACGAGAACGCAGCGCACGCCTGGCAGCCACGCCCTTCGGCGCCTTCCCCGGGCGGCCCTCCCCTGTCAAGGGTCAGGGGAGGGCCGCCGTCCGGGAGTGCGACACTGGTCGTATATCGCCGTCTTACAAGACATCTGACCTGCGTGCCAGAAAAGTTTTGTCATGACTGGTCGCGTCCGCAAGAGGATGCGGCGACACAGAGCGTCGACGGGAGTCCTCACTGGAGGTTCGGGGCAAGGGCGGCACCGGAGAGGGGATGTCTCCGCGCAGCTTGTCCACATCGGGGGGGAGCACATCAGGGACAGGGCCATTTTCACCAAGGGAACTCTCACCGCCAGAGGCAGCCACATCTGCGCCACCACGGACAGCACCCTTTTCGTCATGGAGAGCCTCACCGCCAGGGGCAGCCACATCAGGGCCATCACGGGCGGGACCCTGTTCGCCATGGGGAGCCTCACCGCCCACCTCATCATAGACATTGCCACCCTCACGGCCGTTCTGGGCGTCTTGCCCCTGTTGTAGATCTCTCAGCACCATCTGGTCATCGACTACTGCCTTTCCAGCGTTTTTATTGTGACAAACATGGTAGACACAGCCCGCCACAATCAGCGCGAGACAGCCAGCAGGCAGCACCACTACCGCGCTGATAGCCGCCTCAACGGGAACTTCGGACGAGATTACCGGCTCCGTCTCCGAAGATGGGAGCGGAGCACCAGTGAACGTCATGGCACCCGTCGTACTGGAAGGCAGAACCAGTACGGTAGAAGACGCCACCTTTGACGAAGGCGACACCGGCTGACCTGCCTCTGAAGTGACAACCAGCACCGTTGGAGAAGATCCTCCAGCAGGGGTAGTGCTGACTGCGCACTGACGCGGTTGCTCCAGAGACTGCGTCTGCCATTTCAGGCAACCGCCTTCCTCAGGCACATGGGGACCTATAGCGACATAGTCATCGCCAGTCCGGGCAGGCAGACGCCCCTCTGGCACCACAAGCACCCTGGAGCCGTTGACAAAAAGGCTGTCGGTCTTCATGGCTGTCACGCCACTATGATTGCAGGCTGGATCGGGAATCGCGGTGTCACCGGATATATCCCAACGCCGGATCTGAAACTCTTTTCCTTCCCCCATTGCGTGCAGGCTGTACAGCCAATCCTGATGGCGCGCCAACGCAACCGGCTCTTGCATATTGCTTTCTGACGTGAGCGCAAAGGTTTTGGTTGCGTTCTCACCCTGTTGCTTGATCTCTTCCAACGCAAAACGCTTGACAACACCCCCTGCCTGCTTGACCCACAGATTGACCCCATCATCCTCTTTCGACAGCAGCATCAGCCGGCTTCCAGACGGCAGCGGCCAGTCGGAGCCACGCGTAAAGTCGGTAGCATCCGTCGGAGCATTGAGCGGAAAGCGGGTCCAACGCAGGTAGGTCTGAGTGGCGTTGGTCGCATCGGTGTGCTGGTAGGCATGCACTAGAGTGTTGTTGTCAAACAGGGCAAATCTGGGACCATTACCCTCAGGCACCACCCGAGCTCCAGCGTAAAGGTGTCCCCGTTCTTTCTCTTCACCCGTCTCGCTCCTCTGCGGCTCACCGCCAGCAGGTGGAGAAAAAGACAAGACGCGAAAAAGGTCTCTCTGCCGGTATGCATCTGAGTCAACCGGCCATCCTTGCCGCGTCACCAGTAGCCACTGATCGTTCGCAGGCACCAGAGTGTGAAATTGCTCACCCGGACTGTGGCAAATTTCATTCTCATTGCACTGGGGCAAATGACAACCTGGAAGATTACCTAACTGGTGGAAAACTCCATATCCATGCATCTCCGTGCAATAGGCCTTATGGACCCTGTTCCAGCCAGCCGGCTGGGTAGTGTTCTGCTGAATCCAGGGCGGAAGGCGATTAGCAGCCTCTTTCGAACGTTGAAATCTATAGGCCGCCACATCCACAGCACCGGCCTCAAAGTCAGGCCTATATGGGTTATCCAGATTTTTCTCCTTCAGACAGCGCAGCACAGCATCACCAGGAACGGAAAGAGGAAGCTCAGGATCCCCACCGGAAAACAGCTGCACGTGATGCCCTCTCACGAAGAAGATGGGATAGTCGGAAGAGCCGGGACAGTCGTCGTCCTCCCTGTCTTCACTATTATCCCCGCTTTCCCCCCTGCCCACACTACCCAAAAGAGTTCTGGAATTGATAGCAGAGTTGCCACCCTCAACGACCAGCGGGTTACCGCCAACATTTCTTTGCATGAACGAGGGATTGGCAAGAGGACATGCTGTCTCACAGCTACACTCCCCTCCCGAACACCGCTTATCACATCTGTCTCCACACGAGCTGTCATCGACAGCCAGTGCCACGCTGGCCACTGCCATGCTGCTATTGGAAGGCGGAAGGACACCTGCCTTCACAGTGTTGTTGCGGCACTCCTGCTGCCGCGTGTTGAACCCTCCCGTACGCCCGATGATGCCCTTCGGATCGTCGCTCTTTCCGCGCTTGTGTGCTTCATACACCAGCCCCAAAGACGCCACCGCCACCCCCTCGGTTTTGTTCTGCACCTCAGCTTCTATCCGGTTATCACGCACGCCCCATTGTTCCAGCCTGTGCAAAGGATCGTCACCACCAAAGTTTTGGCCTAAACCCGGCTCATAGCTACCTGCCAGGCTGGCATAGGCACGCCCCTCCTGCGAACCGCCAGGCTGTGAGGTAGTCCCATCGAGCACCGCTCGGACGCTATTATTGCTGACGTTGTTCTGGCACAAGTCATTCTCACGGCCCTGGATGTCCACATAGCCCCACCCCAGACTGGCCTCTACCAAAGGCGAGCTGCCATTCGTCACCGCACCGGGTCGGGCTTTGGCCTGTACAATGTTGTCGCTGCTATCGTACAAGCGCATAAATGTTTCACTACCATCGGTATGCGCTACCGGGCCGGCTACCAGTAAACCACTGCCCTTGTCAGTCCCGTTCATCTCTGCATCAAGTCTGGTGCCATCCATCGACAGGAGGAAAGTGCTGCCATCCTCAATCTTTTCCACCAGGCTGGCGTTACCGCCTCGTGCCTCCAGAACGCTGTCACGCACCTTCAAATCCAGAGTACTGTTTTCGGTACGTCCACCGAACAAGGACACACTGCCATTACTGGTACGAAGTTCGCTGTCCCGCACTGTCATATTGACATGGGCATTCTCCAGCCCACCGAACAGAGACAGATCACCGTCTTCTTGTCGGGTCAGGTTCAGCTGAAGGCTATTCTCACTAGTGCCCGTCAGCTTCCCGCGAAAAGGATCGCTGTCATTACCCAAAGGCAAGCCCTCTGTGGAATTCAGTGCCACCGGCTCCGCCAGCCTGTAGTTCCCGGACAGATTCGCCTCTATGCCCCTGGTGAAATTTGCACTGACCAGCGGTGTTGCTGTGGGATCATAGGTTCCCTGAGCCGATGCGCTTCTCGGCCCCCTGCCACCGGTGCCCCAGTCCATCTCGCCATCCATCTCGCCATCCATCTCGCCATCCATCGCGTCAAGCGCTTCCTGCACCAGACGGCGATGCCGCACCCCACGTGTTGCAGGACGTGATCCTGCCGCACTGCGCACCCGGGAGACCTCAGAAGTTGTGGTAACGGCAAGGGCGGCCCGCCCCGGACGAACCTGGTCGCGTCCCTGCGACTGCTCACTCACCGCAGGCTTGACCGACTCCCTTACACGCGTACGGGCAGACGGCTGCACCGAACCTGCACGCAGCTGCGGCACTGAAGAAGACTGGCCCCGCACTTCGGCTGCCTGGGCCCGCTTGTACCAGGACGGCAGCCTGGCACGGCGACTCTGGGGAAAATTGCGCAGCTTTTGTTTGACCGCCTGCGCACTGCCGGATCCCCTTGCTACCGACAGGGCCGCCGTCTGCAAGATCAGGCTCTGCATCTGTGCACCGGGAGCGGGACGGCAATCGCCACGCACGCACACCGGCGCTCGCACCTTGGCCACACCGCCTTCTCCTGCGTACACAGGCTGCCCAGCCGATAAAGACACGACCATGACAACAAGGCCACCCAATCTCTTCAGGCTCTGAGGGAACATGACCGGCCCCTCCATTCAGAAAAACGACTGCGATAGTTTAGTTCAAGATGCAAAAATCATCGCTTCAAGGGATGCCAATCGCCAGGACTCGGGAATTGCAGAACGAGCGGACCCCAAAGACAACAGGAATCCAGCCTCCGGCACCCCACTTGCCACCGGTCCAGCAAGCATGCGCGCGCAAGCCAAAGCAGTGATCAAGCTCGGACTGCCAATGCAGGCTACAGACCTGGTGCCTCAGCAGGGGCGCAAGGCGTCCGTTGCCGCTCCCGGGAGCACCGCTTGTCGACCGCGACGAAAAATCCACTGGCATGGCGATGGGAACATCACTTGCGGGAAGGCAGAACCCAGAGGAAGAACAATGCACGGGAGGGATACAAAGGATCCCCGTCACCTGGCGTAACGCACGGACAGGGAGAGCAGATAAAAAACATTGTGTTGCCCGGCTTGTTGCCTCCCCTCGCACGCAGACCGCGCATCAACCCAGGAAGATCACACGTGCCATAACGCACCTGATACTCCATCAGCTGTCACGTCAAGATGCGAAGCCGGCGGAGCCCTCCCCCGAAGGAGGAAGCCTGTCACCCATCCGCATACCCTCAGGGAGCCGGGCTGTACTCAGAATACTCAGAAAGAGTCTTGTACTGACCAACGGGATCTGCGTCAAAGGGCGGCGGCGGAGGGGGGAAATCCTCCTGCGCTTTATCCACGTCAGCAACAGCCTTGTCGTCGACCGGCTCGTAGCTCTGCATGGGATCAACCTCGTCGTAAATATTGCTGGCGGCGTCCGAGGTCTCTTGCAGATCGCTGAACGGCACCTGACCGTTTGACTGACTTCTCTTTTTCTTGTGCAACATTTTGTGCGCATAAACCGTCGCAGCCAACGCAACACAGCCGGCTGTAGGCACCAGTGCCAGTAGAGTGGCAACTGCCGCAATCGAACCATCAGACGCCCCGGCCACCAGGGGTTGAGCTCCGCACTGCATCAGCTCCGGAGACAGCGTCTGCCAATTCAGGCAGCCGCCTTCCTCTGGCACACGAGGCTTGAAAACGGTAGAGCCATTGGCAGCCAGACTGCCCTCCGGCACCTGCAGCACAGTCGAATTGCTGATAACAAGTCGACCGGGAACCATGGCGCGCACACAGGGGGACCAGTCCGGATCGGGAGCCGCAGTGGCATTGGATATATTCCAGCGCTGGATCTGAAATTCCTTTCCCGCCTCGTCTTCCAGACCCGTTGCCTGCAGGCTGTACAACCAATCCTCGTGGCGTGCCAGCGCAAGGGGCTCGACCTCGCCATTGCTTGCTGACCTGAGCGTAAAAGTACTGGTTTCCGTTGCGTTCTCACCCTGTTGCTTGATCTCTTCCAACGCAAAACGCTTGACAACACCCCCCGCCTGCTTGACCCACAGATTGACACCATCATCCTCTTGCGACACCAACATCAACTGGCCGCCAGGCGGCAGCGGCCAGTCAGTGCCTCGCTCAAAGGAAGCGGCCTTGGTCTGGGTGTCGAGCGGAAAGCGGGTCCAACGCAGATGAGCCTGGTCGCTCGCAGCGGCTGCCTGGTAGAAATGCAAGAGCGTGTTGTTGTCAGCCAGCGCAAACAGAGGGCCACCACCTTCTGTCACTACCCGGCCGCCAGTGTAGAATTGCCCCAGTTCCGGTGTTGCCACACCCAAGGCCTTCCCGTTCCACTGCGGAGTACCCCCACTGGAACCAGGTAAAGAAAAGGACATGGCGCGAAACAGTTCCACATCAGACATATTCCCCTGCGACCCGGCAGGCCAGGTCTGCCGGGTCACCAGAAGCCATTGTCCCTCCTCGTCCCCTGATGGCACCAGGCTGTGAAATGTCTCCCCCGGGTTATGACAGGGCGTTGTCGAATCACACCGGGTGTCTTTTCCCTCAAACAGCAGTGGAACTGTCTTGCAAAATGCCTGGTTCACCTTTTCCCAGTCGGTGGAATTGGTGCTGTTGACTATGACCTGCACTCTCCTGGCTTCACCAGGGTTGGGAACTGTCCCTTCGCATTGGCCCTCACGCAGGCAGCGACAGTTCCGAGCAGTCGTGTCGCAACTAAATTTGTAAGCAGCTTCGTCAATGATGCTCGGACGAGAACAACCCTCTCCTCTCGCATCTATGCCTGCGTAGTCAAGAACAGAGTCGCTTATCCTGGAAAGGGGAAGCGAGTGCTCCCCTCCTGAAAACAAAAACAATGCAATGTAGGGGAAGGATAAGGCTGGATTTGCGCCCATCTTGGCGACACACCCTACAACATGGTTTGCCTCCTCAAAAGAGCGAAGCTCAAAAGAGCCCACCAGAGCTCTGGAGCCGTTGTAACTTCTACTACCCTCACCATTTTGCAGCTTGTTATTACTCAGGTTGTTCTGCACAACCCAGAGATGACCAAGAGATCTGCTCGCATCACCTGAATAATCGGAAGTCATCGACAAACTGGCCACAGGCCCGGATCCCGCTTCTGTAGATTGCCCGGCACTCCCCGTCACAGTGTTATTGCTGCACCCCGTCTGCTGAATCGAGAAAACAGCTCCTTCATTTTCATTCCATTTCTTGGAATAGGTCACATTTTTTAGATCATGCACCAGCCCCAGGGACGCCAGTCCCAGCCCGGTATCCGATCCATTGGCACTGATGGTATTTGCGCTCACTCCCCGCTGTTGCAATCGATGTTCACCGTGCCATTTTTCTTGCCCATAGCTGCCTGCCATACTGGCATGCGCACGCGCATCCGACCCTTGTGCATGGGCCCCCACATGATTACCGGTGAGATTCGACTGCTCCAAACGGTCTTCAAGACTGCCTGGTCTAAAGCCGAAACCACAGGGAGAACGACAGTTTTTAATATCCAGGTGCCCCCACCCCAGACTGGCCACCACCGGCGAGTGCTGCCCCTCGGCCTGCACCCGGTTACCGCTGCTATCGTGCACACGCATGGTGTTCATGCTGCTCCGGGTCTGGCTGCCACCGAAAGTGCGAGCCACGGGGCCCGCCACCAATGGGCCCTCACCGGCGGATCCGCCTGACAGAGTCAGGTTGCTGTCGCTCATCATCAAGTCAATCTTGTTGTTTTCCTCCAGCCTTGCTACCAAAGCCGCATGCTTGCCTCCCCTTGCGATCAATTCGCTGTTTCTCACCCGCAGCGTCAGATCACTGTTGTTCGTAAAACCACCGAACAGAGCCACGCTACCGTCTATAGTGGACAAGCTGCTGTCTTTCACAGACAAATCGATGGTGGCACTTTCCAGACTTCCAAACACATGCAGGTCACCGCCGCCAGGTTTATCCATCCGAACCTCAAGACTGTTTTCGGCAGTGCCTCTCAGCGTCCCGCGAAAGGGGTGGGTTTCATTACCCAGGGGGAGGTCCTGGCTGAAACCCAGTGTCACCGGCTCCGCCAGCTTGTAGTTCCCGGACAGATTCGCTTTTATGCCGCGGGTGAAGTTCGCACTGACCAGCGGCACCGGGTCAGGCATTGACCGCGCCGATACGCTTCGCGGCTCTCTGGCACCTGCTTCCCAGTCCATCGCGTTATCCGCATTATCCATTGCGTCCATGGCATCAAGCGATTCCTGCACCAGACGGCGATGCCGTGCCCCACGCATTTCAGGTCGCGGTCCCGCCGCACTGCGTACCCGGGGGGCTTCAGAAGTTGTCGTAGCGGAAACGACGGCACGCCCCTGACGCGCCCGCTCCCGTCCCTGTGATCGCCCACTGGCCGCCAGTGTCTCAGGCTCACGCACACGCGTACGGGCCCGGGGCTGCACCGGACCGGCACGCACCTGCTGCACCGAAGCAGCCTGCCCCCGCAGCTCTGCCGCCTGAGCCCGCTTGTACCAGGAAGGTAACCGGGCCTTACGACTCTGCGGCAGATTGCCAAGCTTCTGTTTGACCCCCTGCGCCCTGCCAGCGCCGCTTGCTACCGACAGGGCCGCCGTCTGCAAGAGCACGCCCTGCATCTGCGCACCGGAGCCAGGACGGCAGTCCCCACGCACGCAAACCGGTGCTCGCACCTTGGCCAAGCCGCTTTCACCAGCGAACACAGGCAGCCCGACCAGCGAAGAAACAACGACAAGGCAAACAAAACACCCAAGGCTCTGAGGGAACATGACCAGCCCCTCCAGCAGGAAACACGACCGCAACAGTTTAGTTCAAAATGAAAGAAACACCGCAGCGCCCTCTCTTGCGCCGGGTTGGCGGGCTTGAAACAGGAAAAGCAACGCCCCCGGGCTACGCATCCGGGGATCGGCCTCTGGCCCTCAAGGACAGAGGCTATTGTGGATTCACTGTCTGAAACGCAGACGATTTTTCTGGCGGGAAAGCCGTATCATCGCCATCAGGGGCCGTAACACCGGGCAGGAGCGATGGCAGAGAAAACGCGCGCGCGGGAGGAGTCGTCGTCGAGGTTGAGGGCGGCAGCAAAGCTGCGACACCCCGGCGGCCATTCCCCATGTCAGAAGGATCCCCAACGCCAGGTTCCTCGCGCAAACCCAGGGCACTGGACTCTATCCCAGCTGATGACGACTGTTGCGCACAGACATCCACATCACCGGGATGCGCGTCAGCACTCGCACCACCAGACTGTGGCTCAGACAGGGGTTGTGGTGGATCTTCCCTCTGCTGCGTGCCGGCAGCCATGCCACCAAGGTTCGCGTAGCCACCTGCGCCACCAGGATCTGTCCCGGCTAATGGTTGGAGCTCCGGCTGCATCACGTCCGCATCCTCAGCGTTGAGCTGCGCATAGCCTTCCGCTCCACCAGACTCCGTGCCTGATGGCAGCGGGTGTTCCGGCAGCATCACGTCCGCATCCTCAGCGTTGAGCTGCGCATAGCCCTGCGTGCCACCAGACTCCGTGCCTGATGGCAGCGGGTGTTCCAGCTTCTCTGCGCAGGCATCCTCAGCGTCAGGCTTCACCAAAGCACCCACCCTGCTCACATCCTCATAAACATGTATGTCACCGATCTCCTCATAGATGTTTTCACATGGGCTGGCTTCCAAATCCGCCCGAAGTGGCAAGCCCGGCTGTGCCACTGAATCGACTGGCCGGCTTCTTTTTTTCTTTTGGTAGTGGTATGCCTTGTGTGCACA
>Ga0209021_1004294_pt1 | contig 10637 bp, 10 predicted proteins | sample PinacodermFT_FD_187299 | JGI IMG/M metagenome (GOLD analysis project Ga0209021, IMG submission 187299) | Host-associated microbial community of the marine sponge Aplysina aerophoba from Gulf of Piran - sponge pinacoderm, lysed by freeze-thaw... | ecosystem: Host-associated > Porifera > Sponge >... | reverse complement strand
GAGCCATGCTTCCCGACCGGCTGCCGACCATGCCTCGGGGCGGCCCCAAGGCTGACTGTTCACTACCGAAACGTCGGCGGCTGATTACCCGCTGGCGAATGCAGCCAATTCGCGCTATGCGGATATAGCTATAGAGCCGCTTCTCCGTCGGGACGGCGCCTCCTTCGCCGGACCCTGCGATGTTCCGTGACCTTGCGCTCATCTCGATGTCCCTTCCGTTCCGGTACAGCGCCATTCCCCCCCCACAGGCACCGCACTGTGTGCCATCGTCTGACGACCCTACATGAATGTATGTGAGTCGTGCAATAGTGCATGATGACATCGCATGAGGTGAGCCAGACGATCCGGGTGCGCGCGACGTTCACCGACGACGGGGGGACGGAGGAAACGCTGACGAGCGCCGCGACGGTGGCGGTGGCATCGGATCTGACGGCGGAGTTCGAGAACTTGCCGTCGGCGCACGACGGGTCGCGCGCGTTCACGCTGAAGCTCACCTTCAGCGAGGAGCCGGATGAGCTGAGCTTCCGCACGGTGCGCGACAGCCTGTTCGCGGTGAGCGGGGGCACGGTCGCGGTGGCGAAGCGCACGGAGCGGGGCTCGGACCTGGGGTTCCGCCTGACCGTGGAGCCCTCGGGCAACGCGGCGGTGACGCTCTCGCTGGCGACGCCGTTGCCGGCGTGCGGCCAGTCGGGCGCGGTGTGCACTGCGGACGGGCGTGCGCTTGCCGGGCCGGTGACGGCGACGATCCAGGGCCCACCGTCGCTTGCGGCTCAGGACGCGGAGGCGAACGAGGGTCCGAATGCGGCGCTTGCCTTCACGGTCGAGCTGTCGCGTGCGGCGTCAGGCACGGTGACGGTGGATTTCGCCACCTCGGACGTGACGGCGACGGCGGGGGACGACTACACCGCGACGTCGGGCACGCTCACCTTCGCCGCGGGCGAGACGTCGAAGATGGTGTCGGTGCCAGTGCTCGACGACGCCCACGACGACGACGGCGAGACGCTGACGCTGTCGCTGTCGAACCCCTCGGGGGCGTGGCTCTCCGACGCCACGGCGACGGGCACGATCCACAACGACGACCTGATGCCGCAGGCGTGGCTCGCGCGCTTCGGGCGCTCGGTCGCGGACCAGGTGCTCGATGCGGTGGTGGGCCGGATGACGGCGGCGCGGGGCGCGGGTACCGCCGCACCGCGCAGTGTGCGCGATCGCCCCTTCACGCCCACCCAATCCGCGTCGGGCTACATCACTCCTGACAACATGCCAGGAAGTCCGACAGCATCCGGTTGAACTCGTCCGCCCGCTCCCAGAACATCATGTGCCCGCCGAACGCCTCCACCCGGGCGGCCGGGGTGTGGCGGGCGGCCCAGCGCGAGACCCGCGGACCCAGCTCCTCGCGCACGACGTAGAGCAGCGGCACGCGCGCGTTCAGCGCGATCAGGTCCTCGCGGTAGTCGTGGAACCGCGCGGTTGCGTTGAGCAGCGCGGCCGCCGTGTCCGGCACCCTCTCCGTCAGGGACACCAGCCACTCGATCCGCTCCTCGGTGGGATGCTCCAGCAGCCAGGCTGCGAACGCACGATTGGTCGCGTCACGATCGGAAAGCCGACCCATGGTGAAGAAGGCGTCGCGCCCGTCCGCGTCATCGTAGCGGTACGAGACCCAGTCCTCGACGTTGTCCTCCCCGGCGGCACGCGGCGGTCCATCGAGCATGATCAACCCGGCGAGCCGGTCGGCGCCGAACTGGTTGACGTAGGCGAGCGCCTCCAGCGTCCCGAACGACCAGCCGCCGAGGACGATGCGCTCCAGCTCCAGGCGCTGGACGAGCGCACCGAGATCCCGTCCGTGCCGGGCGTAGTAGTGGCCGCCGGCCGTGCTGGTGCTCTCGCCGTGGGCGCGAGGATCGCAGGTGACGAACCGATAGTCCGCGGAGCCCGCAAAGAACGCGAGCTGACGCTCGAACACCGCTGTGGAAATCGTCCAGCCCGGGACCAGCAGCACCGTCGTCGCGCCGTGCCCGGACGCCTCGTAGTAGACGGACAGCTCGTCGTCGATGCGAACCCGGCCGCTGCTCACGGACGGCCCATTGTCGATGCGAACCCGGCGGCTGCTCACGGACGGCCCATTGTCGATTCGCACCCGACCGCTGCTCATCGCGCGCCCGCCTCTACTCGCTCACTGCGCGACACGAACCAAGTGCCTCGCTCCGGCTCCAGCCGCTCCAGCCGCTCAAGCGCCGACGGCTCGAGGCCGTTCGCGCGCAGGGCGGCCTCGATCTGCTCCGGCGTGTACAGGGTGAATCCGCGCTCCTCGTAGCCCGCACGCCGCAGCGCCACGTCCGATCCGAATCCGAGCACCAGCCGTCCTCCGGGACGCAGCACCCGCGCGAGCTCCGCCAGCCCCCGGTGCAGGTCCGGCCAGAAGTAGATCGTGTTCGCGCTGCACGCGCAGTCGAACCGTCCCGCGTCGAAGGGCAGCGCCTCGACCGAGCCGGCATGCAGCCGCACCCGATCGGCCAGGCCGCGCCGGCGAACCCGCGCACGCACCCGCCCGAGCATGGGCTCCGACAGCTCCACGCCTTCGACCCGGCCGTCGGGGACGGTGCCCGCGAGGCGGACCAGCAGGTCGCCTCCGCCGAAGCCGACCTCGAGGACGCGCTCCGCCGGGCCGACGGACGCCACATCGAACATCAATTCGTTGCTGCGAACGTTGGCCCGGTCGAGCATTCCCCCGAGGAAGAGTCGGCCAAACAGTCCCCGGGGTCGGGCGAACTGTCGGGCCATGAACCAGGAGACCGGCATGTGTATCGGGGGGCTACACCACGCCCTCGCGCTCGAGCGCCGAAATGTCCCCGGGACCATAGCCGAGCTCCGCGAGGATCTCTCCGGTGTGCTGTCCAAGCTCCGGCGGTGCACGGTCCACGGCGGGTCCGTCCTTCGAACAGCCGAAGCCCGCCACCGCCGTCCGGGGACACGCCTCCGGCATGTGCGCGGAGGCATACTCGGCGAGAACCCCGCGGCTCGCCACCTGCTCGCTCGCCAGCGCCTCGTCGAGCTTGCGCACGCGGGCAGCCGGCACCCCCGCCTCGTTGAAGAACGTCTCCCACTCGTCCGCGGTGCGGGTGCGGATGATTTCGGCCAGGGTGGCTGCGTCCCGCACCCGGCGGTCATGCAGATCCCGGATGCGCAGACCTTCCACCTCCTGCGCGAGGTCGTCCCTCCCGAGCGCTCGCCACATGCGGGCGTTCTGACTGCCGGTGGCGGCCCCGATCATCAGTTGGGCATCAGAGGCGTCGTAGCAGCCGTAGGCCCCGACGAACGTCCGACCGTTCCCGGATCGAGCCGGCGGCTCGCCGGTGAGGCTCGCGTTGAGGACCCAGCAGGCCATCATGGCGAGCGCCGAGTCCAGCATGGAGACGTCGATCCGCTGGCCTTCGCCGGTGCGCTCGCGGCGCAGCAGCGCCGCCGCGATGGCGAAGGCCGCCTGAGCGCCGGTGCCGTAGTCCGCGAACGGCGGTCCGACCATGACCGCGGGCTCGTCCGGATGGCCGGTCGCCTCCATCATGCCGGAGAAGGCCTGGATGACGTTGTCGAAGGCCCCGTGTCCCCGCTTCGGTCCGGTGTGGCCGAATCCGGTGATCGAGCAGTAGACGATGTCCGGGTTGACCGCGCGGAGGTCGTCGTAGCCAAGGCCGAGCCGGTCCATCGCGCCGGCGCGGAAGTTCTCGACGATCACGTCGGCGTCCCTCGCCAGCGCCTTGAATATCTCCCGGCCCTTCGCGGACTTCAGGTTGAGGGTCATGGCCCGCTTGTTGGCGGCCTGGGACTGGAAGTGGGAGCCCATGCCGGCGTCGCTCAGCGAATCGACCGCGCCCACCCCGCGGTTCATGTCCGGGTTGCCCACCGCCTCGATCTTGATGACGTCGGCCCCCAGCACCGCGAGCTGATAGGTCGAGAACGGACCGGCGAGCACGTGCGTCATGTCCAGGACGCGGATTCCTTCGAACGCCTGCATGTCGGGACTCCTGCGGTATGGGCGGTGACGGGACCGGATACCGGTGAGATCTACCGGCATCGCGGCCCGGGAACGGGGATCACGGAAGCGCGAGCTCCCTGCAAAGTGTCCGGAAGGGCAGCACGCGGGTGCGGTTGGAGACGTAGTCCCGCTCGCCGAGGTGCACCTGGTAGAAGTCCTCGATCGGCGTCCTCTGCCGAAAGTAGGCGATCGCCGGACTCGGCGACCTGTCGCCCGACTTGCACTCCACGGCGAACAGCGGGGCGCCGTCGCGAATCACGACGAAGTCCACCTCGCGGCGGTCGGTGTCGCGCAGGAACCGAAGCTCCATCCGATGGCCTTCGGTGTCTTCCAGGAAGTGACAGTACTTCAGCAGGTGACAGGCGACCAGGTTCTCGATCCGCGCGCCCTTCCCCGGCACCTGCGACCAGTCCCGGAGGTCATGAACGCACATCGGGTTTCGTGAGTGATTTGAGGTCAACTCGAAATCACTCATGAGTGAAATCGACTTCATTGGAAGATACGCGGGTGCCGGCCCGCATGTGGTGCGGGCCGGGATTGCGAAGCGGAGGGACTCCGGCCCCCGCCGTTGCGGCGAGGGCCGGAAGGTAGTGCGCTACGTGTCGAGCCAGACGAACTCCGGCCACTCGCAGCCGCCGACCGCGGCCAGCGGAACCCGCGGCAGGCCCTTCACCGTGCTCTTGATCGCGTCCACGTAGTTGCGGTGCAGCGACAGGATGGTGCCCGCGTCGTTGTGGATCATGGCCTGCATCTCGCAGAACATCTCCTCGCGCAGACCCGGATCCGTCACCCCGCGGACGTCCTCGAGCAGCTTGTCGAACCGCTCGTCCTTCCACATGGTCTCGTTCCAGCCCGCGCCGGAGTGGTACATGAGGCTCATCATCACGTTGGCGGTGGGCCGCATGTTCCACCCGGTGATGTGGAGCGGCGTGTTCATCCAGGTCGTGCCCCAGTAGCCGTCCGACGCCACCTTCTGGACCTGGAGGTCGAACCCGACCTTCGCCGCCTCGGCCTGGAGCACCAGGCACAGGTCCGTCGCGGCAGTGCTGACCTCCGCGGTTTGCACGACGGCACTGCTGATGCCGGACTTGTTGAGGTGGAACTTCGCCTTGTCCGGGTCGTATTCGCGCAGCGGCAGCGCCTTGCAGTGATCCGCGTACGCCGCTCCGATGACGTGGTCGTTGCCGACGCTGCCCCGGCCCTTCAACAAGGTGCGTACCCACTTCTCGCGGGGCTGCAGGTACTTGAGCCCCAGCACGAGGTCCTTGTTGTCGGTGGGCGGGCGGTCGACCATGGCCACGATGTGGGTGGTGGCGCCCGACTCCACCGAGAAGATCTCCACGCCGTCCGTCGCCTCGACCTGCTTGATCGCCCTCGGATCGATATTGCCCATGATGTCGATGTCGCCGGAGATCAGCGCATTGACCCGGGCCACGTTGTCGGTGATCGCGAACAGCTCGAGCTCGTCGACGTGCGGGCCGTCCCGCCAGTAGTCGGGATTGCGCTCGTGCAGCGAACGCACCCCGGGCGTGAACTCGGTGATCCTGAACGGTCCGGTTCCGGCCGGGAGGTTGAAGTATCCCTCCTTCTCCGCGCCGCCGTCCTGAACGACCTTGAAGTGGAAGGTGCCGAGGATCTGCGGGAGATCGGAGTTCGGCGACGACAGAATCGCCTTCACGGTGTGGCTGTCGACCTTCTTCCACTCCGTGATCATGTTCACCAGCTTGTTGGCCTTGGAGACCGTGTCCTTGCCGAGGTGCCGCGACATGGAGTAGACGACGTCGTCGGCGGTCAACGGCTTGCCGTCGTGGAAGGTCACACCCTTGTGGATCTTGAACGTGAACTCGGTCGCGTTGTCGTTGACGCTCCACTCCTCGGCGAGTTCCCCGCGCATCGACATGTCGTCGTTGAACTGCAGCAGGTTGTTGAAGCCTGCGCGTCCCCGGGTGTAGTCGATGGTCGAGGTGAAGAGGAGGGGGTCGAGGGTGTCGGCGGGGCCGTGCTGGTCCCAGCCGAAGGTGATCTTGCCGCCCTTCTTGGGCATCGCGGCCCGTGCGACGGGGGTCGTCGCCACCAGCGCGCTCGCGGCGGTGACGGTAAGGCCGGTCGCCAGCAGGCCCTGCATGAACTCGCGCCGGGTCAGCCAGCCGGCGGTGAACCACTCCTGCATGCGCAGGACTTCGGGATCGGGTCGTTTTTCGTGATCTTTCATAATTTTACCTCTCCTGTTGGTTGTGCGTCTCCTGTTTCGATATGCAACTCCTGCCTTGTCAGGGTCTCCTGATTTCCTGGGTTTCCGGGTCCGCTTCCCTGGTCCCGAGCCGGTCGTTTCCGGCTCCGCCAGCGGAGCAGCGGTGGCCGTACGGTACCCCGGCTCCCTTGCGGGGTTCAAGAACGGAGCGCGCGCCGTATCCGCACGGCTCCCCGGGAAAGACCTCGCCTCGCGATGTTCGGATCGAGAGGTTTCGGCGGTTTGACGGCGAAACAGGGACCGTTCCCGGCAAACGGACACGGTGGTTTGCGGGTCGGACACCGAGGCTCGGAGAGGGGGCTGGACAGGCACCCGGAGCCGTAGTGTTACCATTGCCCCGTCCGGCGGTGCCGGGAGAGGCTGGGTGCCTCGCACGAGCGCTACCGAAAAGCGCTTCCACGGACACCGTCGGCAAGGGAGAACGGCGAGAGCCGGACCCGGATCGAATCGCAGTCGCCCGACCGGTTGCAGGGCGGCGGCGAGCGCGGCGTGCGCCCCCTCGGACACGGACGGCCTCCCCGGCCCGACAGGCGCCGTCGCCTCCAGTACAACCCCCTTCGAACCAGCGGGGAGAGCACGAGATCATGATGTGGCGAATGGTCCTGCGCCGGATCGGCATCGGCATCGTCACCCTCTGGGTGGTCTCGCTGCTGATGTTCGCCGGCACCGAGATCCTCCCTGGCGACGTGGCCCAGATCATGCTCGGCCAGGAGGCGACGCCCGAGAACCTGGCGGCGTTGCGCGAGGCGCTCGGGCTCAACAAGCCCGCCTGGGTGCGCTACTTCGAGTGGCTCGGCGACATGGTCCGGTTCGATCTCGGCATGTCGCTGGCCGGAACCACCGGCTCCGGCGGCGGCGGCACCACCATTGACGTGCTGATCGGGGACCGGCTGCAGAACACGCTGCTGCTCGCCGGAATCGTCGCCGCGATCTCGGTGCCCCTCTCGGTAGCCCTCGGACTCGTCGCCGCGATGTTCCCGACGAGCCTGTTCGACCGCACGGTGACCTTCTCGACGCTGTGCCTGGTCGCGGTGCCGGAGTTCTTCGTCGCCACCCTGCTCGTGCTCATCCTGGCGGTCCAGCTCCAGTGGCTGCCGGCGATCGCGACGATGCGCGAGTTCGAGTCGTTCGGCCACATGATGCGGTCGATGGCGCTGCCGGTCACGACGCTCTGCGTGGTGCTGCTCGCCCAGATGGCGCGCATGACGCGCGCCGCGGTGCTCAACGTCATGAGCTCGCCCTACATCGAGATGGCGATCCTCAAGGGCGTGCGGCGGCGGCGCATCATCCTGCGCCACGCTCTCTTCAACGCCATCGGGCCGGTCGTCAACATCATCGCGCTCAACCTCGCCTACCTCGTGAGCGGGGTGGTCATCGTGGAGACGATCTTCGCCTTCCCCGGGCTCGCCAAGCTCATGGTGGACGGCGTGCAGGTACGGGACATGCCGCTCGTGCAGGCGTGCGGGATGATCTTCTGCGGCACCTACGTGGTGCTCATCCTGATCTCGGACATCGCGTCGATCGTCTCCAACCCGCGCCTGCGGCACCCCAAGTGAAAGGACGGACTCGATGAGCGAAGACGCCGGCCGTACCGACAGCACCGATTCCGGCGGATCCTCGGCGAAGTTCGAGGAGCTCCCCGACGCCCCGCCGAAGCGCCCGCTGCGGCTGACCCGAATCGGCAAGGTGGCGGTCTCGATCGTCGCGTTCTGGCTCGCGATCGCCGTCGTCGGACCGTGGATCGCGCCGTACCACGAAGCGGACATCGTCGCCGACGACAGCTTCATCGAGGCCGGCACCTTCTGCTCCGAGTGGGAGCCGGACCAGTGCAGCTTCCACGTGATTGGCACCGACTACCTCGGGCGCGACCTCCTGTCCCGCATCATCTACGGCGCCCGCACCACCATCGGGATCTCCGTGGCCGCCACCGTGCTCGCCTACCTCATCGGCGTGACGCTCGGCATCGCCGCCGCGGTGGGCGGGGTCAAGCTCGACACCGGGCTCTCGCGGTTCAACGACGCGTTCATCTCGATGCCCAACATCATGCTGGGGCTCGTCGTCATCGCCGCCATCGGCAGCACCATCCCCATCCTCATCGTCACCGCCGGGTGCATCTTCGCGACGGTGGTGTTCCGCATCGCGCGCTCGCTTGCGCTCGACGTGATGGTCAGCGACTTCGTGGAGGCGGCGCGGGGCCGGGGCGAGGGGCTCGGGTGGATTATCCGCAAGGAGATCCTGCCGAACATCGCGATGCCGCTCGCCACCGACTTCGGCCTGCGGCTGGTGTTCATCATCCTGTTCACCTCGAGCCTGAGCTTCCTCGGCCTCGGCGTGCAGCCCCCCCACTCGGACTGGGGGGCGATGGTGAGGGAAAACCTCCAGGGTCTCGCCTACGGGTCGCTCGCGCCCATCGCCCCGGCCATCGCCATCGCGACGCTCACCATCTCCATCAACCTGATCGTCGACGACGTCTCCGCCCACGCCGGCGGGCGGCTCGCGAAGAGGATGCTCTAGTGGCCCTGCTGGAGGTCGACGACCTCAGGATCGACGCGCACACCGACTTCGGCGAGGTGATCCCGATCGTCAAGGGGGTGAGCTTCGAGGTCGCGCGGGGCGAGGTGGTAGCGCTCATTGGCGAATCCGGCTCCGGCAAGACCACCATCGCGCTCTCCGCGCTCGGCTACGTCAAGCCCGGTCTCGAGTTCACCGGCGGCGAGGTGCGGCTCGACGGACGCGACGTGATCACCATGCCGCCCGACGAACGGCGCCTGATTCGCGGCCGGAACGTCGCCTATCTCGCGCAGAGCGCCGCCGCCACCTTCAACCCGGCGCTCACCATCGGCGAGCAGGTCACCGAGACGGCGGTGCAGCACGGCCTCCTCACCCAGGAGGAGGCCGATCGGCGTGCCGAGGAGCTCTACGCCACCCTTGAGCTGCCCGACCCGGACCGCCTCGGCGCGCGCTACCCGCACCAGGTGTCCGGCGGGCAGCTCCAGCGCCTGATGGCGGCGATGGCGCTGTGCGGCCAGCCGGACCTGCTGGTGCTCGACGAGCCGACCACCGCCCTCGACGTGACCACCCAGATCGAGGTGCTGAAGGCGTTCAAGAAGGTCATCAAGGACCAGGGAGCGGCCGCCATCTACGTCACCCACGACCTCTCGGTGGTGGCGCAGATCGCGGACCACATCGTGGTGCTCTACGCGGGCGAGATCCAGGAGATGGGCGCCGCGGACGACGTCATCAGCCGGTCGACCCACGACTACACGCGACGCCTGATGGCGGCGGTGCGCCCGCCACCGGCAGCCGGTCAGGGCGAGGCCACGAGCGAGGAGCACCTGCGCGATGCGCCGGCGCTCGAGACGAAGAAGGTGAACGCGGGCTACGGCCGCAGGGTCGGCGGCGTCCCGGCGATGAAGGTGCTGTTCGACATCGACGTGGCCATCGAGCGCGGCCAGGTGGTCGGCGTGATCGGCGAATCGGGCTGCGGCAAGTCGACGCTCGCGCGCGTGATGGCGGGGCTTACCCCCGCCTTCGGCGGAGACGTCCTGCTCGACGGCGACAAGCTTGGTCCGTCGGTCGGCCAGCGCGTCCGCGACGAGCTTCGCAAGGTCCAGTTCGTGTACCAGATGGCGGACACCGCGCTCAATCCGCGCCAGCGCATCGACGAGATCCTGGGCCGGCCGGTCGAGTTCTTCCTGGGCCTGAGGGGCGAGGAGAAGCGCAAGCGCGTGCATGATCTGCTCGAGATGGTGGAGCTTCCCTACGAGTTCGCCGGGCGCTATCCGGAGGAACTTTCGGGCGGGCAGAAGCAGCGGGTGAGTCTCGCGCGCGCGCTCGCCGCCGACCCGGAGGTGCTGCTCTGCGACGAGGTCACGTCGGCGCTCGACTCCATCGTCGGCGCCAACGTCATTCAGCTTCTGAGGAACCTGAAGGACCGCACCGGCGTCTCGTTCGTCTTCATCAGCCACGACCTGTCGACCGTCTCCTCGTTCGCCGACGAGATCGTGGTGCTGTACGCAGGGAGAGTGGTGGAGAAGGGGCCGGTCGACGAGGTGCTCTCGCCGCCGTTCCACCCCTACACGCGCCTGCTCATCTCCTCGGTACCCGAGCTTCGGGTCGGCTGGATGGAGGAGATGATGGCGACGAGCACCGCCCAGGCGGGCATCGACCGCGTGGTCACCATCACCGAGGTGGGCTGCCCGTTCTTCGACCGCTGCCCGCTCGCGATCGAAGGCACCTGCGACACCGAGACCGCCCCCAACCGTCCGGTGAGCGAGAAGCACGTCATCGAGTGCCACCGCGAGGTGCGCGAGCTGTTGGACTGGTCGCTGGCGTAGACGGCTGTCTCACCGGCTC
>Ga0209021_1004293_pt1 | contig 10637 bp, 8 predicted proteins | sample PinacodermFT_FD_187299 | JGI IMG/M metagenome (GOLD analysis project Ga0209021, IMG submission 187299) | Host-associated microbial community of the marine sponge Aplysina aerophoba from Gulf of Piran - sponge pinacoderm, lysed by freeze-thaw... | ecosystem: Host-associated > Porifera > Sponge >... | reverse complement strand
CACATAGCGATCAATCTGGACATCGGCCACTTTGTCGCCGCCGGCTTCGACCCGATCGACTATGTCAAGCAGCATCACGCGCAGATTGTCGCCCTGCACATCAAGGACCGCAAGAAGAACCAGGGTGAGAACGTGCCATTCGGGGAGGGTGACACCCCGATCCGCGAGGTGCTCGCTCTGCTGCGCGACAGCGGCTACGAGATCCCTGCCAACATCGAGTACGAGTACAAAGGCGACGACACCGTAGAGGAAGTCAAGAAGTGCTTCAGCTACTGCAAGCAGGCCCTGGTTTCGTAGCCAAACCGACCGCCTCCGGCAGGGTAGCGGCAGTGCAGCCATCGACGAGCGCTCGCACTGCCAAGCGCACAGGGTGATTCCGGATCATGGACGTCGCGGCCATCCTCCCGGCTGCCGGGCACGGCACGCGCATGGGCAAGGACCTGTCGAAGGACTACGGCAGCGATCGCAAGCAGTTCATGCAGTTGCGCGGCGTCCCGATCCTTGCTTTAACGATCCGCAAGTTCTTGGCAGTCCCGAGGGTCAAGGAGATCCTAGTGGCCGTCCCGGAAGGCAGCGAAGCGGATGTGCGGGCCATGCTGGAAGACACCGCCGAGGCTTCTCGCGTGCGCGTGCTGGCAGGCGGGCGTAACCGCCAGGAATCGGTCCGGCACTGTCTCGACGAGGTGTCGGACGGCATCCAACTGGTGGCCGTCCATGACGGAGTGCGACCGTTCATTCCGGTTGCCCTGATCGAAGAGGCATTGGACACAGCCGCACAGTGCGGCGCTGTGATCCTCGGCATGCCCGCAGAGGAGACAGTCAAGCAAATCAGCCTCAAGGTCGTGCAGGCCACCCTGCCGCGCGAAAGGATCATGCTGGTGCAGACGCCCCAGGTGTTCGCGCTCGACCTGCTCAAGCGCGCCTTCGACCAAGCACGCCAAGATGGTTTCATCGCTACCGACGAGGCTAGTTTGGTAGAGCACATCAACGAAGACGTCTACGTGCTGCGTGGCAGCGAGCGCAACATCAAGATCACCCGTCCGCACCACCTTTCCATCGCACAACTCTACTTCGACGAAGAAAGCCGTGAATCCGCCACCATTCCTCGGCGTTGAGCCGCCCGAGACTCGCGTCGGAATCGGATACGACCGCCATCGACTTGTCGCAGGCCGCGCGCTGGTCCTGGGCGGGATCGAAATCGCGTCCGACAAGGGCCTGCTTGGCCACTCGGACGCCGACATCCTGCTGCATGCGATCACCGATGCGATGCTCGGCGCGGCGACCCAAGGGGACATTGGGGAACTCTTCCCCCCCACGGATCCGCAATGGGAGGCAGCGGAAAGCGGCGTTTTCGTGCGCCATGCCGCAGAACTCTTGACCGGCTACGGCTGGAAGGTCGTCAATGTCGATGCCGTTGTCATAATCGAGACACCCAAACTGCTGCCGCATCGCGACCGCATCCGAGAAAACATCGCCTCACTGTTGGGAATCGAGACATCCGCAGTTGGCCTGAAAGCCAAGACCGGCGAGGGTGTCGGGCCGGTCGGCGCCGGCGAGCTAGCCGAGGCGCACGCAGTGGTGTTGATTGCGCGCCGAGACGCCCCCAAGGTCATGTGAGTCTTGATCCGGTCTCAAGACCTCGGCCTGCCCGCAACGCCTGCCCTTTGGCAAGAGTGCATCCACTAGCCGCACGGCCCAGGGCTAGCCGCAGTGCAGCGTGCCTGGGGTTCCGGTCGCGGCCAGGCGCGAAACAGCGACGCACGATGGCACTGCCCATCCCGGGCAAAAGGCGCGAATAGCCGGGCTCCGGGACAAGGCCACCCTGACAAACGCGGCCCGCCGCCTTGCCAAGCGCCGTATAATCCCTAGTGATCTTGCGAGTTCCAGTCTCATCGCTGCATGTGCTGCTTGTCGGCGGCACAATCCTGTTCCCGCTGGCGGGTGCAACCGTGCAGTTCAACCGCGACATCCGCCCGATCCTGTCAGAGAACTGCTTTGCCTGCCACGGCCCGGACGAGGCCAAGCGTATGACATCGCTCCGGCTGGACGACGAGCAGGGGTCGGCGGCAGCGCTCAGCGGAGGACGCAGGGCCATCGTGCCCGGCGATCCCGACAGCAGCGAGTTGTTCCTGCGCGTGTCTGCTTCCGACAGCGCCAAGCGCATGCCACCAGCGGCCATGGGACATGATCCGCTGTCCGACCGCGAGATCGGGCTGCTACGCCAGTGGATCGAAGAAGGTGCCGAATGGCAGGGCCACTGGGCGTTCCTGCCCCCGCGGCGAAGCGCGGTGCCCGCTGTTGAGCACCCCGGCTGGCCTGCCAATCCTGTGGACAGCTTCGTCTTGAGCCGACTGCGAGCCTCCGGGCTGGAGCCGGCGCCGCCCGCATCCAAGCAAGCTCTGATTCGCAGGCTCAGCCTCGATCTGACGGGCACGCCGCCCGAACTCAGCGACGTCGACGCCTTCTTGGAAGACGGGTCCCCGGATGCCTACGAAACAGTAGTCGACCGCCTGTTGGCGTCCCCCCGTTATGCGGAACGGATGGCCATCCGCTGGCTCGACGCCGCGCGCTATGCAGACACGAACGGCTACCAGACCGACGCTGAGCGTGACATGTGGAGGTGGCGCGACTGGGTTATCGAGGCCTTCGACTCCAACAAGCCGTTCGATGAATTCACCATTGAGCAGATCGCGGGCGATATGATCCCGAACGCCCGCCTAGACCAAATCATCGCCACGGGCTTCAACCGCAACCACCGAGGCAACGGAGAGGGCGGCATCGTAGACGCGGAATACGCAGTGGAGTACGTGGTCGACCGCGTCGATACCACCTCGACCGTATGGCTGGGGCTGACGCTGGGATGCGCCCGCTGCCACGACCACAAGTACGACCCGTTCACCCAGACGGAATACTACGAGCTGTTCGCTTACTTCAACAACGTGCCGGAGAAGGGCAAGGCGTTCAAGTATGGCAATTCCCCGCCCTTCGTCAAGGCCCCGACCGCGGAGCAGCAGGCTGCGCTGACCCGGATGGACGAGGAATTGGCGGCCTTGCGGGCCGCGAGGGCAGATCTTGAGAGCCTCCGTGCGAGTGCCCGGCCGCGTTGGGAGCGCGGCGTAGCGAGCAAGCCCGCCGAATGGATCGACGAGCGCGATCTCGCTATCGGCTTCCCCGATGGCTATCAACTGCCAAGACCCGCTGAGCGCGCGTTCGAACCTGGGAACTTCGCAGAATTGGGCGACGAGGCCGACTTCGGCTATCTCGACCGCTTCAGCGTGACTGCATGGATCCGTCCGGCAGACCCGAACGGGACCATCATTTCGAGGACCCGGCACGTGCTGCCGGAAGACGACACCCAGTCCAACCCCGGCTGGGGCTTCTACCTCAAGGACGGCAGGCTGCAGGTCAACCTGGTCAACCGCTGGCTGGACGACTGCCTGCGGCTGGAGACTGTCCAGCCAGTCTCGATCGGCAAGTGGCAGCACGTTGCATTCAGCTATGACGGCACGCGCCTGGCCTCGGGGGTCCGCATTTTCATCGATGGAGAGTCCGTGGAGCTCAGCGTTATCCGCGATGAAATGAACCAACAGATCCGCTCCAAGGAAGCCCTGCGCGTGGGTCGGGGGCTAGGATTCGACTACCGGGGCAAGCTGCGCCGCCTGTTGGTCTACACCCGCGCCTTGACGCCCGAGGAGATTCGAGTAGCGGCCGAAGAGCACAGCCTCGACGAAATCGCCGGTATCCCTGCAACCAGCCGGACGGCGGCTCAATCCTTGAAACTCGAGCAAGCCTATCGCAATGCATTGGGCCCGGCCGATCTGACCACGTTGACGGGCCGGATCCGCGACTTGGAGCGCGAGCGCGCACGGTATTTCGACGCGGTTTCGACAGTCATGGTGATGCAAGAGGCGTCGCCCCGACGCAAGACGTTCCGGCTGGACCGAGGTGCGTACGACGCCCCCGCCGAGCAAGTCGAGCCTGGCCTGCCCGCAGCCTTGTCGCCGACCGATCCGGGAGACCGGCTAGGCTTCGCGCGCTGGCTGGTCTCGCGCGACAATCCGCTCACAGCGCGAGTCACCGTCAACCGCGTCTGGCAGATGCTGTGGGGCGCGGGCATCGTCGAAACAGTGGAAGACTTCGGATCGCAAGGCGAATGGCCCACGCATCCGGAATTGCTGGACTGGCTGGCGGTGGAGTTCATGGAATCCGGCTGGGACATGAAGGCCCTCATCAAGACGATTGTGATGAGCGCGACTTACCAGCAGTCGTCCCGGCTAGGCCCCGGCGCGGCCGAGTCGGATCCGGACAACCGGCTGTTCAGCCGCGGCCCGCGCCTGCGCCTGCCCGCCGAATCGGTCCGAGACCTCAGTCTCGCCGTATCCGGCCTTTTGGTCGAAGGGCTGGGCGGCCCCTCGGTGCGCCCCTACCAGCCCGCCGGGCTGTGGACCGAGTTGGCCGGCGGCGCCGACTATGAAGTGGGTAGCGGAGCAGACCTGTACCGGAGGAGCCTGTACACGTTTTGGAAACGAGCCGTGCCGCCGCCATCGATGATCCTGTTCGATTCCGCCGGGCGCGAAGCCTGCACCGTGCGCAGCGTACGCACGAACACCCCCCTGCAAGCCCTCAACCGTATGAACGACGCCGCGTACATCGAGGCATCGAAGGCGCTCGCTGGCAGGGCTCTGCGCGAAGCGGGCGCCGGCCGCGACCAGCGCTTGGGCTACATGTTCCGCCTCGCGACCTCGCGGCGCCCCAACGAGCGCGAGACACGGGTCTTGTCGTCAGGGTTCAACTACCACTTGGATCGCTTCCGCAGCGATCCTGAAGCGGCTTCCGAGCTGCTGGGACAGCAGCCCAACCAGCCCGCCGAAATTTCCATGCCCGAAGCCGCCGCGTACGCCATGATGGCCAGCCTTGTGCTGAACCTAGACGAGACGATCACTCGGGAGTAGCGGCCCCGCCGCCGGATCCTCGGAACCGATGCCGGCAGTCCGGCGCGGCTTCCGCTCGAGTCTTGCCCGCCGCGTCCGGAATCGTCGCGCTTCCGATTTTGTAGGATGGAAGCTTGCGTCAGCGGTGGGAGCCATCCTTGATCCGAGGGCCGGAATCTCGGCTGTAACGCCGCCCTAGGCCACTATGAAACTCCTGCTAGCAGTTGCGCTGGGCGGGGCCGTCGGAGCCATCGCCCGCTTCTTGTCCACCGACTGGTTCGCCCGGGCGCTTGGAACCGGATTCCCGTTTGGCACGCTGTTCGTAAACGTGGTGGGATCCTTCGTGATGGCCGTGATCGTCGAACTTCTCGCAACCAAGCTGAGCGCCAGCTTGGAGTTGCGAGCGTTTCTCGCGGTTGGCCTGCTCGGCTCCTTCACTACATTTTCCAGCTTCTCCCACGATGTTGCCGTGCTCTACGAGCGGGGCGAGCTACTGGCCGCCGGCGGCTACATGGGAGCCTCGGTCACCATCTCCCTGCTCGCACTGTTTTCCGGCCTGTGGATCACGCGGGCCATCTTGGCGTGAATCCACCAAAGCGGCGCTACGCCGGGAGATCAGCGCCACGGACAAATCCTCACGTCCATTCGCCGCAGCCTTTAGGGGTCGGCATATAATGGACGCGGACCCGAGGCCATGGAACTACCTCTAGAGGCACCCCCTCTCAGCACGCGGCGCCATTTCTTCGGCAAGAGTGCCTACGGCTTAGGCATCGCTGCCCTCGGCAGCCTTTTGGGAGAGGACCTGCCCTCGGCCGGGTTGCCCGGATTGCCTCACTTCGCACCGAAGGCAAGAAGGGTGGTCTACCTGTTCCAGTCGGGCGCCCCATCGCAGTTGGACATGTTCGACTACAAGCCGGGGCTCCAAGCGCTCAGCGGCGAGGACCTGCCCGCATCGGTGCGGCAGGGGCAGCGGCTGACCGCGATGACTGCCACGCAGTCGTCCTTCCCGATCGCTCCCTCCCTGTTCGAATTCCGCCAGCATGGACAGACCGGCGCTTGGATGAGCGAGCTGCTGCCCCGCACGGCCGAGATCGCCGACCGCCTGTGCATCGTCAAGTCGATGCACACGGAGGCGATCAACCACGATCCGGCCGTCACCTTCTTTCAAACAGGGGCGCAGCTAGCCGGAAGGCCCTCCATCGGCGCTTGGATTTCGTACGGCCTCGGCAGTGCGAACCGCGACCTGCCCGGCTTCGTCGTGATGGTCTCGTCAGGCTCGGGGCGCAATGGGCAGCCACTCTACGACCGGCTCTGGGGCAGCGGCTTCCTGCCAACCCGCTACCAGGGGGTCAAGTTCCGCTCCAACAGCGATCCCGTACTCTACCTGTCCGACCCGGCGGGCATCGACCGCGATGGCAGGCGGCGCTTCCTAGACGATCTCGGCCAACTCAACCAAATCAAGTACGAAGATTTCGGCGATCCTGAGATTCTCACGCGGATCTCGCAGTACGAGATGGCGTTCCGCATGCAGGCATCGGTTCCGGATCTAGCGGATCTGTCGTCCGAGCCCGAATCGACCTTCGAACTGTACGGCCCCGATTCGCGAACGCCCGGCACCTATGCCGCCAACTGCCTGCTGGCGCGTCGGCTCTTGGAACGCGACGTGCGCTACGTGCAGTTGTTCCACCGCGGCTGGGACCAGCACACCGACCTTCCCGAGCAGATTCGGAGGCAGTGCCGGGATACTGACCAAGCCTCGGCAGCGCTGGTCAAAGACCTAGACCGGCGTGGCCTGCTCGAAGACACGTTAGTGGTCTGGGGCGGCGAATTCGGCCGCACGGTGTACAGCCAAGGCAAGCTGACGACCGACAACTACGGGCGCGACCACCACCCGCGCTGCTTCTCGGTTTGGCTCGCCGGCGCTGGCATCCGGCCAGGAGTGATCGGTGAGACCGATGACTTCAGCTACAACATTACCGAGGATCCCGTGCATGTGCATGATCTCCATGCGACAGTCCTGCACTTGCTGGGGATCGACCACGAGAAGCTCACTTTCAAGTACCAAGGGCGCAATTTCCGATTGACCGACGTACACGGCAGGCTCGTCCAAAAGGCGATGGCATAGCGGCAGGGCCGCCGCACCACCCTGGACTTGCAGTGGAGCACCCGATGCAACACACCCTCGCCCTTATCGCAGTACTCGCCCTAGTGGGCCTGCACCAAGACTTCTGGCTGTGGGATGACCCCCGGCTGGCTTTGGGGTTCCTGCCGTCCGGGCTTGCCTACCACACGGCCTATTCGGTGGCCACCGCCGGTCTCTGGGCGCTGATCGTGCGCTACGCGTGGCCCGCGGGGCTGGATGAGGCGGACAGGTCGACAGTCGGGAGCGAGGAACGAGCGCAGTGACGCAGTTCGGCATCATCTGCGCCTATCTCTGCATCCTGATCGCTCTCGGCTTTCTGAGCAACCGCTCGTTTCGGGGAACGGCCCAGGACTTCTTCCTCGCCAGCCGCACGATCGGGCCGACGCTGCTTCTGCTATCCGTCTTCGGCACGGCGATGACGGCCTTTTCGCTAGTGGGCAGCACTGGCGAAGCCTTCCGCAGCGGCATCGGCGTGTACGGCCTGATGGCTTCGTCTTCCGGCATCGTCCATACGGCAGTGTTCTATTTTGCGGGCCTGCGGCTGTGGTCGTTCGGCGCTCGCCACGGCTATACCACCCAGATCCAGTTCTTCCGTGACAGATTCGAGAGTCGCGCGCTCGGGCTGCTGCTGTTCCCAGTCTTGGTCGGGTTGGTCGTTCCGTACGTGCTGATTGGGCTGCTCGGCGCCGGCAGCGTGGTGCAGGCGCTCACGCAGGGCGCGTTCCCGCAGCAGTTCGCGGAGACCGGAGGAGCCGTGCCGCCTTGGCTGACCGGGCTGGGGATCACGGGCGTAGTGCTGCTCTATGTGTTCGTTGGCGGTCTGCGTGGGGCCGCGTGGGCCAACGCACTGCAGGCGGGTGTGTTCATCGTGACCGGGATTGCAACATTCCTAGTGATCGCGCCCAAGCTCGGCGGGGTTGGCGCGGCGACGGAAGCGGTGCTAGCGACTTTTCCCGAAAAACTTACCCGCGAAAGCAATTTCGGCCAGTTGCACTTCTTCAGCTACTGCTTCATTCCTCTGTCGATCGGGATGTTCCCCCACGTCTACCAGCATTGGCTGACCGCAAAGTCGGCAAGCTCCTTCAAGCCACTGCTGGTGCTGCACCCCATCTGTACGATGCTAGTCTGGCTGCCTTGCGTCCTGATCGGTGTCTGGGCGACAGCAGCAGCTCTGCCCGATGGCACCGCGATCATCGGCCCGGATTCGCCCGTCAATAGCGAGTTGGGCACCATGGTCCGGACCCTGACCTCTCCCCTGCTGGGTGGGCTGCTCGGAGCGGGAATCCTAGCGGCCGTGATGTCCTCGCTCGACTCTCAGTTTCTTGCTATCGGCTCGATGGTCACCAACGACATCGCAGTCGACCTGCTCGGCAAAGGACGCCTGAGCGACTCGCAAAAGGTCCGGCTGGGACGGCTAGTCGTGATCGGCGTAGCCGCAGCGGCATACCTGTGCTCACTAGCCGGGCCGCGCAGCGTGTTCACGCTCGGAGTGTGGTGTTTCAGCGGCTTCTCGGCACTGTTCCCGGTGGCACTGGCCGCGATCTACTGGCGCCGAGCAACGGCATCGGGCGCGATTGCAGCTGTGCTGGCGACCGTCGGTGTCGGCTGGGCGTTCTTCCGCGATGGGGGCTACGGCAGCGATCCCGGGTACCTGTTCTTGGGCATGCTGCCGGTCGTGCCCATGGTGGCGGCCTCGGTGCTCGCGTTGGTGGGCGTCTCGCTTGCAACTGCGCCACCATCCGAGCGCACGCTCGCCAAGTTCTTCCGCACGTGACGGGCAGCTCTGCTGTGGAACAAGCGCGCCACGCTCGGGCTACCGCCAGACTTGTCGCTGGAGCAGCGAAGCTCGCGTCGCGAGCGGCCGGGCTAGACTGCAAGTGACAGCCGGAAGCGGCTTCCGTGCCCCCCGGGACCGATCTTCGTGAAAATCACCTACATCACCGCCGGTGCAGCTGGCACGATTTGCGGCAACTGCCTGCGAGACAACGCCCTCGCAGCGGCGCTGAAGAACGATGGGCACGACATCGTGCTCTTGCCAGCCTATACGCCACTGCGCACCGACGAGGAAGATGTCAGCGAGAGGCGCGTCGTGTTCAGCGGGATCAACCTCTACCTGCAGAGCAAGTTCAAGTTCGCCCGCGCGAGCGGCCTGCTAGACCCTCTCCTAGACCACCCCCGCCTGCTGCAGTGGGCGTCCAGCTTCGCGGTCGAGACCGATCCTGCACAACTCGGGGAAATGACGCGGGACACTTTCCTCGGCGAGAATGGGCCGTATCGCCGGGAAATCCGCAAGCTTATGGCGGTCTTGCGGGACTTGCAGCCCGAGGTCGTCCACTTGACCAACTCCATGCTGGCGTCGATGGCGGCGCCCATCAAGCGTGGCCTCGGCGTCTCAGTCGTCTGTTCCCTGCAGGGCGAGGCCGACTTCCTAGCCGGCCTGCCAGAACCACACCGGAGCGAATGCTACGCCTTGCTGCGCGGACACGCAGCCCATGTGGATCGCTGGGTCGCGCCCTGCCAGGACCAGATCGACGCCATGCGCCCGGTCCTGGGCGCAGCAGCCGGGCAGGTCGAGACGATCCTGCCGGGCATCTCGCTAGACGGGTGCCGCCAGGCGCGGGGGCCCTCGGGGAATCGCTTCGTCGTGGGCTTCCTAGCCCGCATCTCCGAAGAGAAGGGGCTAGACGTGCTCGCCGGCGCGGTCGACCTGCTGCGCAAGCGGCATCCCGACCGAACTATCGAGCTACGCGTGGCGGGCTGGCGCGCCGACACCAAGCAGGGCTACGTTGACGGCCTGCGCGAGCAGTACGATTTTGAGGACCTCGGGTACTTGGACAGGAACGAAAAGATCGAGTTCTTGGCGGGACTCGATGCGTTTTCCGTCCCCGCTACTTACAGGGCGTCCAAGGGCCTCTACGTGTTGGAAGCCCTTGCTGCCGGAGTTCCCGTTGTGCAACCGCGTATCGGCGTGTTCCCGGAATTACTCGAAGTGACGGGCGGCGGGCTGTCCTGCACTCCCGGTGACAGCGGGGATCTGGCCGCCAAACTCGAAACGCTGATGACGGACGCAATGGCCGCGAACCAGCTGGGACAGGCCGGCCGGGACAACGTGCGCATCCATTGCACGGCCGGGCGTATGGCCGCCCAAACGCTGGCCGTATACGACCAGCTGGCGAACTGAGCGCTTAGAAGAGCACGGCAAGGTCGGAAAAGCGCTGCACTGTGCGGAACCGCTGGTGGGACTCCGGAACTTCTTGGACCTCCAGCGACCAAGTGCTCGGATGCGGCACCAAGACTGCTCCCAAGCCGGCCTCAATGGCGGGGTTGATGTCGGACTTGGGGCTGTTGCCGATCATCCACGTGGTTGCAGCGTCGGCACCGAGTTCCCTGATCAGGGTCCGGTAGCACTCGACATCCTTTTCCGGCACGGTGACAAAATGCCTGAAGAACACGGCAAGCCCAGATCGTTGCAACTTGGCGTGCTGTTCGTCCCGGTCTCCCTTTGTTACCAGCGCCAGTCGGTGCCGCCGCCCAAGTTCTGCGAGTGTCTCAAGCACACCCGG
>Ga0209021_1004292_pt1 | contig 10642 bp, 12 predicted proteins | sample PinacodermFT_FD_187299 | JGI IMG/M metagenome (GOLD analysis project Ga0209021, IMG submission 187299) | Host-associated microbial community of the marine sponge Aplysina aerophoba from Gulf of Piran - sponge pinacoderm, lysed by freeze-thaw... | ecosystem: Host-associated > Porifera > Sponge >... | reverse complement strand
CGGGAAGCGCCCGAACGCACACATCTTCGCCGCCTCGGCGCCGTCCTGGGACAGAATTTCCGACGACCTCATCCGCTTCGACGGCTGGCCGCCGAACAAAGGGCTGCCGGAAATCGAGCGGGCCCGGCCGGAAGGCGTGCAGGGACTCACCGGAAGCTGCGTGTGCGGAGGCGTCGTGTGGGAAGTGCTGGAGCCGTTCGGCCGCGTCCACAACTGCCATTGCTCGCGCTGCCAGACGGCGCGCGCAGCTGCCCACGCGACAAACGGCTTCACCTCCGCCGACGGCCTGCGCTTCGTCCGGGGCGGGGACCTCGCGGTTGAATGGAAACTGCCGGAGGCCCAGTTCTTCGCCGTCTCCTTCTGCCGCATCTGCGGCTCGGGCGTCCCCCGGCGCTCTCCGGAGCGCGGCCTCGCGGTCACGCCGATGGGGGCGCTGGACGACGATCCCGGACGCGGCGTGGACCGCCACATCTACACCGGCTCGATGGCGCCCTGGCACGCGATTGCGGACGACCTGCCGCAATTCTCCGAGGCCGCGCCCGGCCCGATCCTGCCTCCCCGGCCTTTGCAACCGGAGTGAAACATCCTAAATCTCCCGCTGTCTCCTCCCCAACCGGAAGTGCCTCTCCAATGGACATGCCCCTTATGCCGAAGGCGACAGCGGTCTGGCTGATCGACAACACGCGCCTCACCTTCGAGCAGATCGGCGCGTTTTGCGCCCTGCACATGCTGGAAGTGCAAGCGCTGGCGGACGGCGATATCGGAGACGGCATTAACGGGCGCGACCCGCTTGCCAATGGTGAGCTTACCCGCGAGGAGATCGCCCGCTGCGAAGCCCTGCCGGACGGAAGGCTCGTCATGGCCAAGCGTGACTCGCCGCGCGCCACGGCGCGCAGCAGCGGGCCGCGGTACACGCCGGTTGCCAAGCGCCAGGACAAGCCCGACGGTATCGCGTGGCTGCTCCGCAACCGCGCAGAACTCTCGGATGCGCAGATCGGCAAGCTGATCGGCACGACCAAGACCACCATCACCGCCGTGCGCGAACGCACGCACTGGAACGCCTCCAACATCCGCCCGCAGCACCCGGTCGATCTGGGTCTTTGCACCTATATCGACCTCGCTAGGGAAACCGCGAAGGCGCGCGCCAAGCTGCCCCCCGAAGAGCGCGAGGCGCTCGAAGCCGCCGACCGGCCCCAGCTCGAATCCCCGCCTGTCGAGGACGAGTCGCCGCTATTCGGCTGACCGCCGCGTGGAACGGCCTGCCGGCCCTCGCCAAGGCCGGCATTCTGGCGATGGCGGCGATGGCCGCGTTCACCGGCATGAGCATATGCATCCGCTTCGCTTCGGCGGAACTCCATCCGTTCCAGATCGTCTTCTTCCGCAACGTACTCGTGCTGGCCTTCATGGCCCCGTTCTTCCGGCGGCTGGACCTGTCGGCGCTCCGGCGGCCGGGTTTCCCCTGGCATCTCTACGCGATGCGCGGCGCCTTCGGCACAGTGGGCATGATCTGCGGCTTCTGGGCGGTCATCATCATGCCGCTCGCCGATGTCACGGCGCTCTCGTTCACGATGCCGCTGTTCGCGACCGCCGGCGCGGCGCTGGTGCTGGGCGAGACCGTGCGCGCGCGGCGCTGGACCGCCATCGTCATCGGCTTCCTCGGGTCCATGCTGGTCCTGCGCCCGGATTTCTCGGGCCTGGGCCCGGGGGCCGGCCTTGCTTTCGCCAACGCGGTGATGATCGCCGCCTCGACGCTGGTCATCAAGCGGCTGGCGCACCGCGAACCGGTAGAGCGCATCGTGTTCCTCGCCTCGGCCATCATCGCGGCACTGTCGCTCGCGCCGGCGCTGTTCGTCTGGCGGTGGCCGAGCCTGGAAATCTGGGCCGTGCTGCTCGCGCTCGCCGGGGTCGCCTCGCTCGGGCATGTCGCATTCGTCCGCGCGCTTTCGCTGGCCGACCTGACAGTGGTCATGCCGTGGGAATTCACCCGCCTGCCGATGATGGTTCTGGTCGCCATGCTGATCTTCGACGAGACGCCGTCGGTGTGGGCGCTGGCGGGCGGCGGCGTGATCTTCGCTTCGACCTTCTACATCGTCCGGCGCGAGGCTCAGCTCGCCCGCCGGCCCGAGTCGAGATAGCGTCGGCCGCCGATTTCCAGCATGTCGATACGCGCCGAATAGGCGCCGGCGCCGGCCTCGAACGCCCGGTGCTCCGGCAGGCCGGGGCGCACCAGTGGCCCGCCGGCGACCGTTTCCGCCGATGCGATGCCGAATGTCGCCAACACGGTCGGCGCGATGTCGATGGGCCCGACCGCCGCTTTGGCCACTGCCGCCGCGGCAAAGCACGGCCCCCGCGCCGCCAGCAGGCAGGAAAGCTCCTTCGGGTGCAGCCCGCCATGGATGCCGCCGAACTCCGGCGGGGGTGAGTCGTCAAGGCCGGCAAGCGCCCCGCCGGCAAAGCCCCAGCGGTTGTCTTCGTCGTCCTGACCGAGCGTATAGACGAGATGCGGCGTGCGCTCATGGTCGAGGCCGACCAGGCCGAGTGCGAAACTGCCCGCCACGTGGCCTTCGACTTCGTTCAGCCCCCGCGCGAACAGGAGACCCGCCCAGGGCTGCTCGCGCATCCAGTCCGCCAGCCGGGCGATTTTCCCGTCACGGCTCCGGACATTGCCGCAGGAGGAGGAAACCACGGCATAGTCGGTGTCGGCGTCCAGATGCGGCCCGGACCGGAACCCGGCGGCGCGCATTTCGGCCGCCACGTCGATCTTTTCGCGGATCGTCACCTGTCCGTGGTCGGAAAGCAGGATGACATTCCACCGGTCCCGGTCCGGTCTGTTGTCCAGAGCGGCCAGCACCTGCGCAAATTCCGCGTCCACGCAGGCAAGCGCGTCGCGGCAGGCGTCGGAGCCGATGCCGGCATAGTGCATGGCGATATCCGGCTCGGAATACCAGATGACCGCGACATGCGGGTCGTGCTTCGGGAACATTTCCTCCAGAAGCACGCGGGTCACGTAGCGGCAGCGCTCATTGTTCGGCAGCGCCTGCGCCGGCACCGGCCCGAAGCGGGCTTCTATGCCGGCATGGTCCGCGGCCGGTGTGCTGATCTTCGGTCCCTGCACGGAAAAGGTCGCCTGATTGCGCCCTCTTGCACGGGGATTGAGGCAGTAGGCATTGCCGGCCGTGCCGGAGGAAACGACGACATAGCGCTTGTCCGCCGCTGCCAGCCTGTCGCCCAGCGTGGGCGCGGCAACCAGCGCGTCGCCGAAATGCTCGACCGCCGCCAGTAAGCCGTCGACCGGCGCGGTATTGATGAGCGGCCCGCCGCCCGGCGCGGTAAAGGTGTTGGCGATCTGCCCGTGCCGTGCGGGCCAGGCGCCGGTCGCGACGGTTGGCGTTACGACGCGGGTCTCGCTCGGGAATACCGTCCGCGCGTTCGGCCAGACACAGCCCTCGGCCATGAAGCGCGTCACGGTAGGGCAGACCTCCTCCGAGATCATGTCGGGCCTGAGCCCGTCCATCGCCACGATCAGGAAACGCGGTTCGTCAACGGCCATACGGAACCCTCCTCTACCGCCATACTACCGCCGATTTCCGCAATCAGAACGGCTTGACGACGACCAGCACGACGATGGCAAGGGTCAGCAGCGCCGGCGCTTCGTTGGCGAGGCGGCAGTGACGGGCGGAGAGGGTGCGCACGTCGTCCGCCAGCGTCTTCCGCCAGCGCGCGAAGAGGTGGTGCAGCCAGGAGAGCGCCGCGATCCCTGCCAGCTTGGTCCAGAGCCAGCCGGAGGACCAGTCCATGTTGGGCGAGACCCAGAGCAGCAGCCCGCCGAACAGGAAGGCCGCGATCATGGCCGGGTTCACGATGACCCTGAGCAGGCGCCGCTCCATGACCTTGAAACGCTCGCTGTCGACCGCGCCCGGCCCGGTCTCCAGATGGTAGATGTAGAGGCGGGGCAGATAGAGCATCCCGGCCATCCAGAAGACGACCGCCGCGATATGCAGCGCCTTGATCCACGGGTAGAGCGCGAAGAGCCAGTCCATTAGGCGGCTGCCGAACACGCAGTGCAGAAAGCGGGGCAGAGGCGCCGCCGCGGCCGGCGGTCGAGCACCAGCTCCGCCAGGCCCTCGATATAGGAAGGCGCGGTGCGCGGCGTCGCCACCCGTTCCCAGGCCGCCGCGCCCGAGTGCTCAGCTACCGCCCGGTACTCGATATCGAGTTCGACCAGCGTCTCCGAATGTTCCGATACGAACGCAATGGGCGCCAGCACCAGCGCCAGCCCTTCCCTAGCTGCAGCTTCCACCTCGGCTTCGGTGTCCGGCTGAAGCCATTTCTCCGGCGTGGCCCGGCTTTGCCAGGTCACACGCCAGTCAATGTCGGCAAGTTCGCCCAGCCGGGTTTCGGCGGCGGCGCGAAGCGCTTCGGCCGTTCTCTCCACCTGCCACGCATAGGGGTCGCCTTTCGCAATCACCCGCTCCGGCAGGCCGTGGGCGGTGAACAACACACGGACCGGCGCGGCGGCTCGCGCGCGGCGGATGGCCCCGGCCAGAGGTTCCGCCCAGGCCTCTATCAGGCCCTCCAGCAGCGGGTGGCAGCAAAGCACTCGCAGCTTCGCAGCCTCGCCGGCGAGTTTCCGCCATTCCGCAAGCGATGAACCGGAAGTCGTCGTCGAGAACTGGGGATAGAGCGGCAGTGCCACGATCTCGTCCGGGCGGAAATCCCGGACTGCCGGCAGCACCGTGGCCGCACGCGGATGCCAGTAGCGCATTGCGGTGAAGCAGCGCGCTTCCCGGCCGCGTCCGGCAAGTGCAACCTCCAAAGCGCGGGCCTGCGCGTCGGTCTGGTCCAGAAGCGGCGAGGCGCCGCCGAGTTGCTCATAAATCGCGCGCGCCGGGGCTGCCCGTCGCCCGGCAATATAGCGCGACAGCAGGAAACGTACGGGACCCGGGGCAGGCAGGATGGCGGGATCGCTGAAAAGATTTTGCAGAAACGGCTTGACCGCCTCCGGACTGTCCGGCCCGCCAAGATTGAAGAGAATGACGGCAAGCCGGCTCACGGCGCCTCCTGCACGATCCGGCGTAAGGCTGCGACATGCCCGGGCGGCGTTATGGGCAGCACACCATGTCCGAGATTGAACACATGCGGACCCTGCCGGAGCGTTGACAGAATTTCCCGAGCAGCCCGTTCCATGGCATCGCCACCAATGACCAGCAGCATGGGATCTAGATTGCCCTGAATGGCGGCCTGCCCCTGCACGGCGCCGACCGCCCAGGCCGGATCCGCGGTCGTGTCGAGCCCAACGCAATCGCCGATTCCGGCAAATTCCGCGGCAAGCTGCCCGGCGCCTCGCGGAAAGAGGATTAGCGGCACGGAGGGATGCCGCTCTCTAAGCACCGTTGCTATCCGCTGCGCCGGTTCGAGGCACCAGCGCCGGATGCCTGACGGCGGCAGAAGCCCGGCCCAGCTGTCGAACAATTGCAATGCTTCCGCACCTGCCTCCGCTTGAGCCGACAGGTGATCGATCGTGACTTCGACGAGAATGTCCACTAGATCGCCGAAACGCTTCGGCTGTCCGAGCGCCATCTGCCGGACCTGCAACCAGTCGCGGCTGGACCCTCCCTCGACCATGTAAGCCGCCACTGTCCAGGGCGCCCCGGCGAAGCCGATCAGTGTCACACCTTCGGGTAGGCTTGCGCGTACCAGCCTCACGGCCTCATAGACGGCGTCGAGCCGGCCGCCGGCAGGTTGCAATGCGCCGGGATCGAGCGGCCCGAGAACCGGTCCCTTTCCTTCGACAAACTGGACTTGCTGGCCGAGGGCATGAGGCACCGTCAGGATGTCCGAAAACAGGATCGCCGCGTCCGTCCCGAAGCGGCGCACAGGCTGCAGCGTAACCTCGGCCGCGAGCGCCGGGGAGAAACAGAGATCGAGAAAGCTTCCCGCCGACGCGCGCAGCTTCCGGTATTCCGGCAGGTAGCGGCCGGCCTGGCGCATGAGCCAGAAGGGCGCCGGGCGCACGGTTTGGCCGGCAAGAGCTCGCAGGAGGGGTTTGTCCATGCCGGCCGGCGGTGTTTCCTTAACCGAGTACAAGAGATTCTGAATTGTTGTTGTTTCTATATAGCCGCTCCTGGCTGTGGAAACAGGTGTTATCCCCCTCCCGGTTTGCGATGGAGGTGCGGTCGGTTGGGTTCGCTCGCGTTATCCACGGGATTGAACTTGTCCTTTTTCGCCTGGGGAAGGTTTTGGGGCGCGGCGGGAGAGTCGGGTGTGTTATCAGTTGAGACCGGTTCTGCACCGCTTTTCCCCGGAGGTTTCGTGGATAATCCGGTCGTTCACCTGCATCTGGTCTCCGATGCGACGGGCGAGACCGTGCGCACGCTTGGCCGGGCCTGCGTCAGCCAGTTCGACGGCATTACGGTCAGGGAACATTTTTGGGTGCTCATCCGCAACAGGGACCAGCTTCTGGGTGTGATCGAGAGCATTCGGGCGGCACCGGGCGTGGTTCTGGCAACGGTCGTCAACGACCAGCTCCGCGATCTTCTGGAGGTTGCCTGCCGGGAAGCCGGCGCGCCCTTCGTCTCGCTGCTTGACGAGCCGGTTACTGCTATCAGCGAATGGGCGGGGCGCCCGGCGCATCACCGGCCTGGCCGCCGCCAGAAACTCGACGACAGGTATTTTGCGCGTATAGACGCCATGCAGTTCACCATGGTGCATGATGACGGCCAGATGGGCGAGGACCTCGACGAGGCGGACGTCGTCGTTATCGGCGTGTCGCGTAGTTCGAAGACCCCGACCTGCATTTATCTTGCCAATCTTGGCTACAAGGCGGCCAATGTGCCCTTTGTGCCGGAAGTGCCGCTTCCCCGGCAGGTTCTGGAGTTGACGCGCCCGCTTGTCGTGGGCCTGACGGTCGATCCCGGGCGGCTGGTGCAGGTTCGCCGCAACCGGCTGCGATCGCTGCACGAGCAGCGCGAGACGAACTATGTGGATATCGAGCGTGTCCGCATGGAGGTCACCGAGTCCCGGCGCCTGTTTGCCGAGAAGGGCTGGCCGTCCATCGACGTCACCCGCCGGTCGATTGAGGAAACCGCAGCCGGCATAATCCGTCTACTGGAAGAGCGCACGCATGACCCCGTCACGGGCTGAACCCCCGATTCTGGCTTCAGCAAGCGCCGTGCGGGGGCGCTTGCTTGCTGCCGCCGGCGTCGAGGTCCAGCAAATGGCGTCGGGTGCAGATGAGGAAGAGTTAAAGGCCGAACTCGGGGGGCTCGACCACGATTCCCTGGTGCTTGCGCTTGCGGAGGCAAAAGCCATGGCAGTTTCGGCGGGGCATCCGGAACGGTTGGTGCTGGGAGCCGACCAATTGCTCGTCATGGGCGACCGGCGCTTCGACAAGCCGCGCGACCGCGGCCAGGCAGCCGCGCACCTTGCCGCGTTTTCGGGCCGGGCGCATGACTTGGTGACGGCGGCCGTCGCCGTGCGCGGCGGCGATGTTCTCTGGCGGCGGGTGGACCGGGCGCGGATCCATGTCCGACCCCTGAGCAGTGCCACGATAGGCGCCTATCTGGATGCGGTCGGACCGGCAGCGCTCACTTCGGTCGGCGCTTACCAGTTCGAAGGACGGGGCGCGCAGCTGTTCGAGCGGGTGGTGGGCGATTTTTTCACCGTGCTGGGCCTGCCGCTCCTGCCGCTCCTGGAATTCCTGCGCAGCGAGGGGATACCGGAATGGGCATGCTGACCGGGGCGGCGAAGGTGGCCGGCATCATGGGCTGGCCGGTCTCGCATTCGCGCTCGCCGGCTATCCACGGCCACTGGCTCGCACGCTACGGCATAGATGGTGCCTATATCCCGTTCTCCGTGCGCCCCGAAGACGGCTACGACGCCATCCGCATGCTGCCGCGGCTGGGCTTCTCCGGCACCAATGTCACCCTGCCGCACAAGGAAACCGCGCTCCGGGCGGTGGACGAAGCGGACCCGGTCGCCCGGCGCATCGGCGCGGTCAACACCGTGGTTGCGCGCGAGGATGGCTCGCTGCATGGCAGCAACACTGACGCTTACGGTTTTCTGGAGCATCTCCGCGCGTCTGCGCCGGAATGGCGTCCGGGCGTCGCGGTCGTGCTGGGGGCGGGCGGCTCGGCGCGGGCGATCTTGGCGGCGCTCATCGATGCGGGGGCGTCCGAAGTCCGGCTTGCGAACCGTACGGCGGAACGCGCCGCCAGGGTCGCAGAGGAAATCGGCGGGCCGGTCGTTGCGGTGGCGTGGGACGAGCGGAATGCGGCGCTCGACGGGGCGGGTCTCCTGGTCAACACGACAAGCCTTGGCATGGCGGGCAGCCCGCCGCTGGAGATCGCGCTGGATGCACTGCCGGAGAGCGCGGTTGTGAACGACATCGTCTATGTGCCGCTGGAAACGCCGTTGCTTGCGGCTGCGCGCCGGCGGGGCCTCGCCGGCGTGGACGGTCTCGGCATGCTGCTGCACCAGGCGCGGCCCGGCTTCTCCGCCTGGTTCGGTACCGATCCCGAAGTGGACGATGCGCTCCGGCAGAGCGTGCTGGCCGGGCTGTGAAACGCCGGCGCACACGCCCCCGCGTGATCGGCCTCACCGGCTCCATCGGCATGGGCAAGAGCACCGCCGCGGGCATGCTGCGCGAGGCGGGGCTGCCTGTGTTCGACGCCGACGCCGAGGTGCACCGCATGATGGCGCCGGGCGGGGCGGCGGTGGCGCCGATCGAGGCGGCGTTTCCGGGCACAATTTGCAAGGGAGCGGTCAATCGCCGCGCACTCGGCGATCTCGTCTTTGCGGACACCGAAAAGCTCCGGCAGCTGGAGCGCATTGTGCATCCGCTCGTCGGGCAGGCGGAACGCGCCTTCCTGCGCCGGGCCGCGCGCGAGCGCAGGCGGGCTGTCGTGCGCGATGTGCCGCTGCTCTTCGAGACGGGAGGCGAGAAGCGCTGCGACTGGACCGTCGTGGTCTCGGCGCCGGCGCATATTCAAGCCGCGCGTGTGCTGGCCCGTCCGGGCGTCACCCGGGAGCTTCTCGAATCAGTGCGCGCAAAACAGACGCCCGATGCGGAAAAGCGCAAACGGGCCGATGTCGTGATTCCGACCGGGGCCGGGCGCCGCCTGACTCGCGACCGACTCAAAGCCATGCTGCGCCGGCGGCGCCAACGCCGCCATTCGAAACGTTCGCCGCGTATAGCGCGGCGGCGGATCGGCAAGTGGAGAAGGGCCAATGCGTGAGATCGTCCTTGACACCGAGACCACCGGGCTCTCTCCGGAGGAGGGAGACCGCGTCGTGGAGATCGGCGCGCTGGAGCTGTTCCACCGCGTTCCGACCGGGGAGGTCTGGCACAGCTATATCAACCCCGAACGCGACATGCCGCCCGACGCATACCGGATCCATGAGTTGTCGACGGAGTTCCTGTCGGACAAACCGCGTTTCGCGGAGATCGCGGAGGGGTTCCTGGAATTCGTCGCCGACGCGCCGCTGGTGATCCATAATGCGCCATTCGACGCGGGGTTCCTCAACGCCGAATTCGCCCGCCTCGGCCTCCCGCCGCTCGCCGGGGAGCGGCTGGTCGATACGTTGCAGATGGCGCGCAAACGCTTCGCGGGGGCCCCGAACAGCCTGGATGCGCTCTGCACGCGGTTCGAGATCGACAAGTCGGAACGCACGCTGCATGGCGCGCTGGTCGATTGCCGTCTGCTGGCGGAGGTCTATCTGCACCTGACCGGCGGCCGCCAGCCGGGCCTCGCATTCCAGGCCGGGTCCGGCTCTACCGCGATGGACAGGCAGCCGCAGGGCAGCGGCCCGTTCCGTCCGCCGCGCCCGCATGCGCCGACACCGGAGGAGCTGGCCGCTCACAAGGCGTTCATCGCCGGCATCAAGGACCCCGTCTGGCTGGATTGACGAAAGGCTTGCCGCGAGGCGGCGAAAACGACTAGCTTCACCGCCATGGTTCACCGGCTCCGACGACGACGCGGCTGAACCGGCCGGACACGCTCCGGCCGGCGTCGTCGCCGTCACGTCCGTCCGGGAGCCGTCCGACCATGTGTCCATTCCAGATTTCTCCGCTCGAATCCGCCGACCGGCCCGCTGTGGAAGCGCTGCTCGACCGGGTGTTCGGGCAAGACCGCAGGATCAGGTCCTCCTACCGCCTCCGCGCCGGTAACCGGCCGTGCCCGGGCCTTTCCTTCGCGGCGCGGATGGACGGCCGGCTTGTCGGCAGCGTGGAGCAAACGCCGGTTGCGGTCGGGGGCGCAGGCGCCCGGGCAATGCTACTCGGGCCGCTCGCGGTGGAACCGGAGCTTCGCGGCCGGGGGATAGGCCGCGCCCTCATGCGCCGGACGCTCGACGCCGCGCACGCCGCCGGCGAGGCCCATATTTTCCTGATCGGCGAGCGCACCTATTACGCGGCGCTCGGCTTCGGCTCGGCGGAAGCGGTCGGCGTTTCGGTCGCAGACGAACCGGCCGACCGCGTCCAGCACATGACCCTCATCCCGGACATTCTCACGCCGCGTGGCGAACTCCGGCCTTTGGACCGATCATGCGCCGGCAGGCTCACAGGCGCGGTTCGATAGTGTATGTTTCCACGCAGCCATGGCCGGAACGCCGACACGCTTCTCGCCTGAGGGCGATATCGACG
>Ga0209021_1004287_pt1 | contig 10650 bp, 14 predicted proteins | sample PinacodermFT_FD_187299 | JGI IMG/M metagenome (GOLD analysis project Ga0209021, IMG submission 187299) | Host-associated microbial community of the marine sponge Aplysina aerophoba from Gulf of Piran - sponge pinacoderm, lysed by freeze-thaw... | ecosystem: Host-associated > Porifera > Sponge >... | reverse complement strand
GCCGAGTCGTGGGTGGAGCGGTACGCGCACGCGGAGGCGGGGCCGCAACTGGTCCTGCATGGGTACTTACACCGAGTGGTGAACAGCGGTGGGCGGATTGAGCGCGAGTACGCAGTGGGCCGCGGTCGCATCGACGTGCTGATCGAGTGGCGCCAAACCACCAGCGAAGGTGCAGTGCGCACCCGCAAGTACGTGATCGAGTGCAAGGTGCGCACGGCGAAAGTCGGCTTAGATCGTCTGATCCGCACGGGGCTGGACCAGACGGCCGCATACATGGACGGGTGCGGGGCGGAATCAGGGCACTTGGTGATTTTCGACCTACGCGAGGGCCAGTCGTGGGAGGAACGGGTGTTCCGCAGGGATCCGGAGCCCGGCGAGCCTCCGATCACGGTTTGGGGTCTGTAGCGCCGACTGGGCAGCCTTGGGCGTGCTAGCCGTAGCCATTGATCGCTGTGCCATATTCGCCCCGGTGTGTCTAACTACAACTAGAATTTCCGGCTGGCCAACTCCGCTCAATGTTGCAGGGACCACGATTTTCGCTTGGCTCGACCACCGGAACATTTCCGCAAAACGAGCAACACTTGAGTTCGTCACTAACGCTGAACTCGGTAACCCTGCATGGCTTGAGGTAAGAAAGCTCTTCGGAGAGCTAACGGGAAAGTGGACACACAGCCTCGACAAGAACCTTGATCGGACGAAGGACATCGATTCCGCGGCCTTGGTCCTTTACCAGAACCACTGCGAGGTGGTTGCCGTGGCCATTCAGGAGAAGGCCAAGCACTAGGAAATGTACAAGCCCTCTGGTCGCGCGGCCTACGTTCAAACTTGGGTGCTAGCCCGCGATTATGTCAAGGAGCGCCGTAACGCGCCGGGTCGGAAGACGCCTTACGAGAACTTCCTGAGATTGGCCGAGAGGCGGCAGAAGGATTCTGAATGAGCGCCCTTGCTCCTCGGATCCAAACTACCGGAGTGATGCGCTTTCAAGCGCGAATGAGACGACACGAAGTCGACTTACAGTCCAATGCCCCGACCGCGTTTACTGCCTCCGGGCCCTCATTGCTAGGCGTACAGCCGCCCACGACACACACACATAATTCTTGCAGTCCGGGATTACGGAACATACTATTCGAGCCACCGACCTCGCCCGCAATCTCGGAGATGTCCTCTCCAGAGTGTGCTACCGCCGAGACTCGTTCGTTATCGAGCGGTACGGAAATCCCGTGGCGCGGGTCGTGCCGGTCGAAACCGAAGCTGGCGGCGCCACTCCTGGGAAGTTGCTCAGCGCATTGTGTAACTGCGTCGCAGGCAATCACGCGTTCGCCGAAGACCTCGATGCAGTCAAGGCATCCGACAAGCCCCCAGTGAACCGAAGGGAGTCGTAGTCGACACAAGTGCGCTAGTGGTCTCAGAGCGTCTCAGGAGGTTGATATATCGGGCACTGAGCTTACATGGAGCAGGCTGCTTGGACGGCTGGCAAGTCAGGGCGCTGTGCTGCAAGTTGCCTTCTACGCAGAGCTGCTTGTCGGGGTACCTCCCGCCAGGAGGGCTTCCCGAGCGGCGGCACGCCGTGCTCGCATCGACGCCCTCGCAGCGCGTCTGTCGATCATCGATTTCAATGCTGCCGTAGCCCGCCGATGGGCGCGGGTTTTTGTCGAACTTTGCCGCGCCGCAGAGCCCTTTCCCGCGAACGACCTAGCCGTTGCCGCGACTGCTTTGCATCTGGAATTCACGGTGCTGGTGGGGCCCTCTGGCGAAGGGCACTTCCGGCGCGTGGCTGGTCTCATCGTGGAGCAGTTGTAGGTTCTTCCAGTGCGCAGTGGCACTCGTCGGTGGCCTGGACCCACGAGCGCTATTGGCCGCAGGACGTTCGAATCGTGACTTGTAGGATACGCAAGTCAGGTCGCGCCCGAGACTTGTCCCAAGCAATGCGGGCTCTACCGAGCGGTGGACGCAGCGTGGCCTCGTGGACTACCTTGCAGCCATCGGTGTAGCCGAACGACCTGCTGCCAAACAGTCCTCGGAGTCTGGAGCCTTGGCGCTCTCGACCCCGTTCCCATACCCGGTGTGCCCTTGTGAGTCTGTCGCACCGGCTGGTTGCCGAACTCTAGGGAATGTCCGGGGAGTCCGGTTGGTACTACAGCCCCCAAACCGTGATCGGAGGCTCGCCGGGCTCCGGATCCCTGCGGAACACCCGGTCCTCCCACGACTGGCCCTCGCGTAGGTCGAAAATCACCAAGTGCCCGGCTTCCGCCCCGCATGCGTCCATGTACGCGGCCGTCTGCTCCAGCCCCGTGCGGATCAGACGATCCTGGCCCACCTTCGCCGTGCGCACCTTGCACTCGATCACGTACTTGCGCGTGCGCACTGCAGCTTCGCTGCTGGTTTGGCGCCACTCGATCAGCAGGTCGATGCGACCGCGGCCCACCGCGTACTCGCGCTCAATTCGCCCTCCGCTGTTCACCACTCGGTGCAGGTACCCATGTAGGATCAGTTGCGGCCCCGCCTCCTTGTGCCCGTATCGCTCCACCCACGACTCGGCGTGCTCGCGGAAATAGCCTTGAAATGCATCCAGCAGCCTAGCTAAGTCTAGGCCGCCAGCGGGCTTCACGTACCACGCCGGATCCACCGCCCCTGCGATCGTGGCCTCCAGCGGCAGGGCCAGTTCGCGCGGGATGACCTCCGCGTATATCGGATTCGCCATGCGCACCGGATAGCCAGCCGCCACCAGTCCTAGGTCGCGCACGTAGTCTAGATCCCGGACTGTCCAAGACGACTCACTGGAGCCCGCCAACATCGGTAGGATCACCCGTCGCACGCGGTCTTCGCGGAGCGTATTGGCAAGTTGGTCGAGATGCGTTACCCGCCCGAGGATGAGCGCTTCCCTGGCGCGGTCGATATCGTCGCCACGGATCGGCATGCTCCGGTCACGGTCTGTCTCACCATCGAAGCAGGCCTCGTAGGCCAGCGCATTCACCAGCCACGGTTGCCCGCAGGTAAGCTCCCAGATGCGCTCGGCCACGCCGTCCTCAAAGGCTTGGCCACTCTCTGCGGCGTATTGCGCCAACAGGTCGCGTAGCTCGGCTTCCGTAAAGTCCCCGAGCCGCAGCGACCGTGCCTTGATATTGAAGGCGCTGCCGCCCTTGACATGGGTCCCTTCACGGCTGGAATAGATCTGATAATCGCGCACGTCTCGAACTCCACACAGCACTAAGCTCTGCGGGAATCCGCTCGGTCGCATGTCGTACCGCGCACGGAACTGGCGCAGGGCAGAAATCAGCGTATCGCCCACTAGGGAGTCAATCTCGTCGATCAGCAGAACCAAGGGCTTGGGGTCGGCTTCCGACCAGCGCGTGAAGCATTCGGCTAGGCAGCCGTCAGGCCCGAACTCCGCTGCCAGTGCCGACTTCGACTGGTCTACGAAGTTGTCCTTCAGCGTTCTTCGGGCGCGTGTGCCAATCTCCCCAAGCAATGTCTTCATTGCACGAGCAGTATCCTCTCCAGCCGCCTGGGCCCCTTCGAAGTTCACGTACAGGCTGCGGTACTGGCCCGCTGCGTTGAGACGGTCTTGGAGGGCTAGCAGGGTCGAGGTCTTACCCGTCTGACGCGGTGCATGTAAAACGAAGTACCTCCGGTCTTGGATGAGTTCGAGAATCTCGGCTAGGTTGACCCGGCTGAGCGGCGGGATACAGTAGTGGCGTTCCGCCTCAACCGGGCCTTCCAAGTTGAACTTGCGCACGACAGCTTGAGTATGGCACGGAATGGCTTCGACCATTGCGGCCCGTAATCAAGCTTGCCACCAGCCTTTGCGGGCCTCCGACAGATAGCGCTCGCCGCCTCTTGCCCGCCGTCGGAGATGAGGGTCCGGCTGTTGTTTGCGGCCGATGAGCGTAGAAGGACACAGGATCACGGTGATCCTTCCGGAAACTCCAATATTGTCGTTGGACTTAGATCCCCCAAACCGTGATCGGATGCCCGCCCGGCTCCGGATCCTCGCGGTACAAACGCGGCTCCCATGACAGGCCCGGGCGCAGGTCGAAGATCACCAAGTGCCCGGATTCCGCCCCAAACCGGTCCATGTACGCAGCAGTCTGTTCCCGACCTTCGCGGACCAGGCGATCCAAGCCAGCCTTCGCCGTGCGCACCTTGCACTCGATGACGTACTTACGGATGCACGCTTGGCCGCCCGGCTTGGCCTGGCGCCATTCAATCAGCAGGTCGCTGCGCCCGCGGCCCACAGCGTACTCGCGCCCCATCCGTCCCCCGCTGTTCACCACCCGCTGCAGGTAGGCATGTAGCACCAGCTGCGGCCCCGCCTCCGCGTGCCCGTAGTGCTCCACCCACGACTCGGCGTGCTCGCGGAAATAGCCTTGGAAGGCACCCAGCAGCCCGTCCATATCCAAGCTAGCGTCGGCCTTGACGTACCAAGCTGGATCGACCGACCCCGCCATGGTCGCCTCCAAGGTAGGGTCAACTCACGCGGGATAACCTCGGCGTAGATCGGATTCGCCATACGCACCGGATAATTGGGTGCCACCAGTCCAAGGTCGCGCACGTATTCCAAGTCGCGAACCGCCCAGGAATACTCGCTTGACCCGGCCAGCATTGGCAGGATCACGCGTTGCACCCGTTGTTCGCTGAGCGTGTGAGCGAGCTGGTCGAGGTGTGTGACCCGTCTTAGAATAAGCGTTTCCCTAGCTTCGTCGATGGAGTCCACAGGGATGGGCCGCGACCGGTCGCGGCCGTTCTCGGCACGGAAGCAGGCCTCGTAGGCCAGGGCATTGACCAACCACGGCTGGCCGCAAGTGAGCGTCCAGATGCGTTCGACGGCACAGGCCTCGAAGGCTTGGCCGCGCTCGGCGGTGTGCTGGGCCAGCAACTGCCGAACCTCGCCCTGCGAGAAATCGCCCAGGCGCAGCGACTCGGCCTTGATGTTGAAGGCGCTGCCGCCCTTGACGTGCGTCCCTTCCCGGCTGGAATAGACTTGATAGTCGCGCACGTCCCGGACTCCGCACAGGGTGACACTCTGCGGGAAATGGCGCGGACGGCGATCATAGTTCGCTCGCAGCTGGCGGAGGACGGAGATAAGCGAGTCCCCCACGAGCGTGTCGATCTCATCGATCAGCAGCACCAGTGGTATGTGACTAGCTCCGGACCAGCGCACGAGTGTCTGGCCCAAGGCAGCGTCGGGGCCGTATTTTTCAAAGTGCTCCGACATTGTGCTCTCGACAAAATCATCCTGGAGGACCTCAAGACTAGTCGTGGGTGGAGCGGTACGCGCACGCGGAGGCGGGGCCGCAACTGGTCCTGCATGGGTACTTACACCGAGTGGTGAATGGCGGTGGGCGGATTGAGCGCGCGTATGCGGTGGGCCGCGGTCGGATCGACGTGCTGATCGAGTGGCGCCAAATCACCAGCGAAGGTGCAGTGCGCACCCGCAAGTACGTGATCGGGTGCAAGGTGCGCACGGCGAAAGTCGGCTTAGATCGTCTGATCCGCACGGGGCTGGACCAGACGGCCGCGTACATGGATCGGTCCGGGGCGGAATCAGGGCACTTGGTGGTTTTCGACCTACGCGAGGGCCAGTCGTGGGAGGACCGGGTGTTCCGCAGGGATCCGGAGCCCGGCGAGCCTCCGATCACGGTTTCGGGTCTGTAGCGCCGACTGGGCAGCCTTGGGCGTTCTAGCCGTAGCCATTGATCGCTGTGCCATATTCGCCTTGGCGTGTCTAACGACTAAGATTTCCGGTAATTGTCGCCGCCCACTGGTCGGTTCTCTGCGTTGCTGCGACCTTGGGCCTCACCGGGGCAGCGCTCGGGGGATGTTCTCTGCCATCTCCGCTGCTTCTGTGGCTATGGGGATTCACGTTTTCGCGGTGCGTCGATGATGCAGAGGCCGAATGAGCAAGCAACACAAGACGCCCGAGCCGCGCACGATCGAGCTGCCGAATCGCGACTACCAGACGAGCCGCGCCGCGTTGCGTGAAGAGTTCGACATGCTCGGTGCGAGCATGGAGATGGCGCGAAAGGCGTGCTTCCGGCCTGTCACTGTAAGGTAGAAGCCGTCGCAGTAGAGCCCGCGTCAAAACGTGCGGTTCGTTTGTATCACCTTGCGTGATACGATAAATGCGAACGTATCGCCAGAGCGCAATACTTGAACGTGAAGGAGAAACTCAAATGTTGCCGGAAATGAGGAATCTTCCCTCCCGATTGCTTGATCGTTGGATCTTCGCCCAAGATGGTGACACCGGCTGGTAGCATTCAACTTGCTCGAAGCGTGGCTAACTCCGCTCATTGTTGCAGGGACCGCGATTTTCGCTTAGCTCTACCACCGGAACATTTCCGCAAAACGAGCAACACCTGAGTTCGTCACTTACGCTGAACTCGGGAACCCTGCATGGCTTGAGGCAAGAAAGCTGTCCGGAGAACTTACGGGAAAGTGGACACACAGCCTCGACAAGAACCTTGATCGGACCAAGGACATCGATTCCGCGGCCTTGGTCCTTTACCTGAACTACTGCGAGTTGGTCGCCGTGGCCATTCAGGAGAAGGCCATGCACGAGGAAATGCACAAGCTCTGTGGTCGCACGGCCTACGTTCAAGCTTGGGTGCTAGCCCGCGATTATGTAAAGGAGCGCCGTAACGCGCCGGGTCGGAAGACGCTTTACGAGAACTTCCGGCGATTGGCCGAGAGGTGGCAGAAGGATTCTGAGTAAGCGCCCTTGCTCCTCGGATCCAAGCTATCGGAGTGATGCGCTTTCAAGCGCGAATGTGACGATACGAAGTCGACTCACAGTCCAGTGACTCGACCGCGCTGACTGCCTCCGGATCCTGGCTCCCAGTGTACAGCCGCCGCCCAATGAAACATACGATTCGAGTCACCGACCTCGCCCGCAATCTCGGAGATGTCCTCTCCAGAGTGCGCTACCGCCGAGACTCGTTCGTTATCGAGCGGTACGGAAATCCCGTGGCGCGGATCGTGCCGGTCGAAAGCGAAGCTGATGACGCCACTCTTGGGAAGGTGCTCAGCGCACGGTGTGACGGTGCTGCAGGCGATCACGCCTTCGCCGAAGACCTCCATGCAGTCGATGCATCCGACAAACCCCCGGTGAACCGGTGGCAGTCGTAGTCGACACAAGAGCGCTGGTGGCCGCGGAGCGTCGTCGCGAGGATGATAAATCGTGCACTCAGCTGGCATGGAGCAGTCTGCTCGGACAGCTGGCAAGCGAGAGCGCTGCGCCGCCAGCTGCTGTCTACGCAGAGCTGCTCGTCGGGGTGCATCTCGCCGGTAGCCCGGCCCAAGCGGCGGTGCCTCGTACTCGCGTCGACGCCCTAACAGCACGTGTGCCTATCATCGATCTCAATGCCGCCATGGCCCGCTGTCAATGTCAAGAGAGAGTCACGCACTCCAAAGATGTGTGCCATTTTCGATGCCCAGCGAGATCACAGACTCAGCGCAGAATGAGACCCGAGGCGGACTAGTCGCAGCGTACCGCCATCGGGCTTCTGGTAGATCAGCAGCAAATCCGGCTTCGCATGGCATGCGCGGTGATCGGCCCACTCGCCGCTTAACGCATGGTCTCGGTGTCGGTACTCGAGCGGTGCATCGCGGGCCAACGCCTCAATGACCGATACCAAGGTGTCATCGAGAGATGCTCGATGACCGCCCCCGAGCCTCGCGCTTGTAGTCGCGCTTGAACTGACTGGTACGCTCAATCGTCCGCATGCAGACCGTCGAGCAGTTCCTGCACGTTTCCGAATCGCTTCAGCTTGCCTCTACGGGCTGCCTTCATTGCCTCAATGGTCACTGCATTCGGAATTAGTTGTGCGAACGGAAGGGCCTTCTCCTGCGCCACCTTCGCGAGCAGCAGTCGCACGGCGTCGGACACCGTCAGGCCCATGGCGGCGAGCACTGCTCTCCTCGTCCGTGAGCCGGATTCGGTCATCCAGGCGATTGACCGCATCGCGAACTTGCTGGATATGGTTTCCCCCGCCAGTTCGAGCACGGGCAGCATAATGGACTGGGCGTCCGTAATCGCCATGTCGGTCCCCTGAGAAGCGAGATGCGGAATGCCCTCAGGCAGCCTCGGCCGCGATCTTGGCATCTTCGGGATCGGACGCACCGCCGGGCCATTGCCCAAGGCGATTCCGCTCCCGCGCCAGGTCGTACTGGGCTTGCCGCCGCAGCCAGGCATCGGCCGTGCCCCATCCCGCCGCTTCCAGTTTCAGGGCCAGCGATACCGAGATGCCCGCCCGGCCGTTGAGTACGCGCGATAGCGTGACGCGCGCCACGCCGATCTTGCGCGCCGCTTCACTCACTGTCAGGCTGCGTTCTCCCAGCGGATCTTCCATGCAGCCATGGTAGATATGCTGGCCCGGATGCGACGGGTGTCGCCGCAGCCAGGCATCGTACCGCCCACCGTCGTTGCTTTCGCTCATGACTTCCTCCTAGTGGTAATCCGTTAGGTCAACATCCAGCACGTCGTCGCCCTCAATGCGAAAAACGATCCGCCACATGCGCGACACCGTCACCGCCCATTGGCCCTTGCGATCCCCCTTTAGCGGATGCAGCCGGTAGAAGGGTTCGGACAACTCGTCCAACGCGTCTGCACCGTCTAGGGCCAGCAGGATATTCCGGATTCTGTTGACATGTGCCGGATGTAGCTTGCTCCCGTCGCCTCGCTCGAAAAGCCGGCGCAATCCACTGTGCCGGACATTCCGTATCGCCATCGGAACAAGTGTATCACATGTCGTTACGAGGCGGAGGCCGCTCCTTCCTCGCCGCTGCTTCCTCACGATCGCTGCCCGTGAAGCTTGCGGCCAGCTTGGCAGGATGCCCCGCTGCCGCGCGGGTCCGCCCAAGCCGTCTATGGCGATCCGGGAAACCCGGCCGCGCTAGGGGTAGCCCCGGGACGGATTTGAAGGGGCATATTCCACTTCCGTGGTCAGTCGCGCGCAGGGAGCCACATTATTCCGGCAGTAGGGTTGAATTTCAGATAAGTCCGAGCGGGGTTTTTCGGATTGGTTCGTGCGGTAGGGGGAGGATTTTCAAGTAGATTCGCTACTGCAGGAAGGAATAGTGGGCAGCGTGGACGGCATTACAGACTCAGCGCAGAATGAGACCCTAGGCGGACTAGTTTTAGCGTACCGCCATCGGGCTTCTGGTAGATCAGCAGCAATCCGGCTTCACATGGCATTCGCGGTGATCGGCCCACTCGCTGCTTAGCACAAGGTCTCGATGTCGGTACTCGAGCGGTGCGTCCCGGGCCAACGCCTCAATGACCGCTACCAAGGTGTCATCGAGAGATGCTCGATGACGCCCTGAGACTCGCGCTTGTAGGCACGCTTGAAATGACTGGTGCGCTCAATCGTCCGCATGCAGATCGTCGAGCAGTTCCTGCACGCCGCCGAATCGCTTCAGCCTGCCTCTACGGGCCTCCTTCATCGCCTCAATGGTGACCGCATTGGGAATCAGTGGTGCGAACGGAAGAGCCTTCTCCTGCGCTACCTTCGTGAGCAAAAGTCGCACGGCGTCGGACACCGTCAGGCCCATGGCGGCGAGCACTGCTTCCGCTTCTTCCTTCACGGCCCCGTCGATGCGAGCTTGGACGAGTTGCTTAGCAGCCATTACTACGTTCCCTCCTTGCATTTGAAATGTGAGGGCAGGAACTCGGCAACGCCCTCTCCTGCTCGACTAGAAAAAGTTGCCAAATCGCTCGGATTCTAGCGGGATGGTACTGGGGGCCTCGGTGGCTTCGCCACTGCGAAGATGGCCCTAGCCAACTGCTCCGGCGTGCCCTTGATCATCAAACTCGTGTCTCGGGGCGGCCCCGCAGCCGTTCGGGGGGTTGCTGTTGCTGCTTTATCGTGCCTGTGCCTCCACGGGGTCAAGGTGGCGCGTGCGCTCCAAGATCACGGCCTGATTCTGCTCGACCTGATCTAGGCGCGCATCCAAGGAACCGAGTGCATCGATCACGCACGATCCCCCGATCAGCACCACCGAGAGGATCAAGCCAGCCAGTGCCACACCGACCGAAAGTATCCCGATCAGTTCGGGACTCATGGTGGACTCGACCTTCATCCTACTATCCGAAGCTAGTATACGCCGACCTGCGAAGTACCGCTCGACCACAACAGAGCCCGGCTCGCGATACAGCACGGCCAGTAGGGCCGAGGCATCGAGGACTGCCCTAGGCATCACCCGATTCCCTGCGAGCCTCTGCCCGTCGGTCTTCGATCAATTCGTCCGAAGCCGCTTTGCACCCTGCCTGAGCGATCCCCGCAATCCGGTCCTGCGCTCTCCTCAACTCCCGAATTCTGGTTGTGAGGGTCACATGGTCCCCGCGCAGGTCGAAGAAGACCTCCGCGCGCTGGCCGGCGATGCCAAGCGCCGTGCGAAGCGCAGCCGGAATCACGACTCTGCCGTTATCTGCCACCGTCGCTCTGAACTGCTGCCGGTTATGTCGCGCCATTCTGACTATCCCTGCCATTAAAGTGTGGCAATACACTCGCGCATGTCGCAACCGCTTCGCCCAGAAGGAGCACAAATCACGGCGGGGTATTGTGCGTTGTGCGCGGATGAAGACGAGTCTCCTTCGACGGATAAGGAATGAGCCCCGTGGGTAGGTCTACGCGCAGATGCCGATGGGACGGT
>Ga0209021_1004283_pt1 | contig 10655 bp, 17 predicted proteins | sample PinacodermFT_FD_187299 | JGI IMG/M metagenome (GOLD analysis project Ga0209021, IMG submission 187299) | Host-associated microbial community of the marine sponge Aplysina aerophoba from Gulf of Piran - sponge pinacoderm, lysed by freeze-thaw... | ecosystem: Host-associated > Porifera > Sponge >... | reverse complement strand
GTGCGGCTGGTGTGCGCACGGGTATGCGTCACAGCCTCGGCTGTAAGGACGTGACCGGCTGACTGGGGTGCCGGATCCGGTTCCTTGAAATTCCTTGAAAGTAGCAACACAACGCGGCCAGGGCAGTGGGCAGGTTTGCTCCGCGACATGCACCAGCCACTGGCGTATTTTTGAAACATCGGAAGTGGCGATGGTGTTAACAGATGGGGCTCTTTCTGCACAAGGTAAGGGTACAGAGCCTGCTCAGTGCATCCTTGATGGGGCGGGTTGCTGCGCGGGACTCAAAGAGCTGAAACAGGTCATGGAGGGCTTGGCACTGACTGAAGCTAAACAAGACTTCAGTCGTCTTTTTTGCGCTGGATGAACCTGGAGGACAAGAGCATGTTGAGCGAGGTTTTACGCAGGGCGCGTCTGGTCGCTGCACTTGGCTTGGTGGCTTGTGTCGTTTGCACGCCGGCGCCGGCGTCTCCTTTGCACGCCGGCGCCGGCGTCTCCACTGCCCCCGTGGTGTGAGTATGTTAACGCGTATTTGAAAAAGCTGCAGCACTGCTGCTATTCAAAAAAGTTCAAAAAATCTGAGAAAAATGAAATATGGCGAGAAGTCATGAAATTTCTGGACGAAGAAGAGCCAGAAGATTTTGTGGTTGCAAAAAACGAAATGCCATATGCGGATGAAAGTGCTCATGGTCGGAGCATGGGAAGCCAAAAAAGAACAGGGGAATGATGACTGGAAAGATTGTAGGGACGAACTTCGCTATCAGTGCCAGGTATTTACAACGGAGCGGTGGTGCCCTTGATTCGGATAGTTGTCGCCTCTTTTGATTACGAACTCTCAAGACTGAGAGCTGATTGAAAGAGACTGTAATGGCTCGTTATCCCGAAGAGATGAAAGCGGCAATCATTCAGAAGATGATGCCTCCCAATAATGTTCCTGTGTCTCAGCTGATGAAAGAGACCGGTATTGCAGATGCCACTCTGTACACTTGACACAAACAGGCAAGGAATAAAGGTGCTCCCGTGCCCGGAAATGGCAAGAATCCTCAACAATGGTTTGCGCAAGACAAGTTCGCGGTATTGATGGAAACCGCTGCAATGAATACGGCAGAGTTATCAGAATGCTGCCGTAAGAGGGGGTTTTATGCTGAGCAGATCCAGCAATGGACAACTGACTTTATAGCGGGCAACTCAAGACCGGAGGAGAGTCGTCAGGCGGCAACGCTAGCCCAGCGCAATGATAAAAAACGCATCCAGAAGCTTGAGAGAGAACTACGCCGCAAGGACAAAGCACTGGCCGAGGCCGCCGCTTTACTGGTCCTCTCAAAAAAGGCCACTGCGATCTGGGGGGAGCACGCGGAAGATTGATTCCTCTCCCAGATCGCAGGGAAGCTGTTGCTCTCATTCAGGACGTGGTGCCCGCAAAACACGGGCTTGTGCCGTGCTCAGCCTCTCTGTACGGACATTCCAGCGCTGGATAGATGACGACCAAGTGCGGAGTGATAAACGTAAAGAGGCAGTGCGTCCTGCGCCATCTAATCAATTAAGCAACGAGGAGCGCGAACAGATCCTAAAGATCTGCCACAGCGAGCGCTTTAAGAGTATGCCTCCCAGCCAGATCGTTCCCACGCTGACTGACGAAGGTATTTATGTGGCTTCAGAATCCTCCTTCTATCGGGTACTGAGAGCTGCCGGCCAGCAGCATCACCGGGGACGCAGCAGGAAGCCGACAAAGAAACAGCCGACGTCTTATTGTGCGACAGCGCCTGACCAGATCTGGTCCTGGGATATCACTTGTCTCAATTCCACCGTGCGCGGAATGTACTACTACCTTTACATGGTGCTGGATATCTATAGCCGCAGGATCGTAGCTTGGGAAGTCCATATCGAGGAGTCGGCAGAGCATGCTTCGCGCATGATCCAAAAGGCCTGTATGCAGCAGAAAATCAACCTTCTGGAGCGGCCTCTGGTCTTGCATTCCGACAATGGTAGCCCGATGAAAGGTGCATGTTGAGTACGTTGCAGCAGCTGGGCGTGCATGCATCCTTCAGCCGGCCACGGGTGAGCAATGACAACCCATTCTCGGAATCAGGCTTCAAGACCATGAAGTACCGACCCGACTACCCGGAATGCTTCGAGAGCCTGAAAGTGGCAAGAGCTTGGGTTTATGGTTTTGTGCAGTGGTACAACCACGGTCACAAATATAGCAGTCTGAAGTTTCAGACACCGGATGACAGGCATTCAGGCGTGGCGGAGGAGAAGGTGTCCAAGCGCCATGATGTGTGTCAGCAAGCGAAAGCCTTACATCCAGAGCGTTGGGGCAGCCGGGCCACCTGTAACTGGGAGCTTCCAGTGGAAGCTTGGCTTGCCCTGAGCGATCTGGACATCCGCAGTGAAAGAAGCTTACTGCATAGGTTGAGGCGACAACTTCCTTGACAACCACCGAGACTCCGGTTCCTTAAGGCAGCAGCAAAATGGAGACGCAGCACGGCGAGAGAGGTCCGCTGCTGTCTTGCTTCTGGAACATCAATCGCTTGTACTTTGTACTTGTCGTCTTTCTCCGGTGTATTGGCTCCCTGTATTTGGCGGCATTCGCTCAAGCGCCCATGCTCACAGCGGTGTGTGGTGACAGGGGCAGGGACCCGTGGGTGCGATGCCCTTTCTGTCGATCCTCTTCCGGTGTGTGCTGCACTGGACTGACGATTCCATGCAGTTTTTCGAACGGCTTACTGGATTATTGCTGCCATTGTGCCAGGCCTGCGTCGTGTTTATTGCATGCTGAATGCGTGTGGAGGAGAAGAGCATGATGGAATGGTGGACAGGGGGTACCGCAGGGGGGCGTCGTCGGCTCCCTATGCTTGGCTTGGCGGTTTGCGCCTTTTGCGCATCAGTCGCGTGGGGCTACGAAGTGAAGGATGCTTGTGCCGAACTCAAGACGCTCGTGGATGCCGTGCCTCGTACGTGGGACTGGGAGGATACGGAAAAGAAATGTCGGAGTTACGGCGACGAAAGAGATACAGACGAGGAGGAGTGCCGTGATGAGGGGCGCCTCAAGGAAGTCAAGACGTATATAGAGAAGGTAATAAAGGAGAAGAGTGGGCCAACGGATATTTTCCCGAAGTGTGGTGGGGAGCCCGTCGGCATTGCCACGAAAAAAGAAGACTATGCATTGAAAAACATGCTGGTGAAAAAAATGCAGTAAGGCTGATTCAGATGAAACCTGTTTGGTTGGTATGTTCGTGCCCATAGCGAGAGGATGCCGGATGGGTGGAAGAACTCGGGTGATGCGGTTGAATGAGCCGGACCGGCCGGACGGTGGTCGTGTGGGGGGGAGAACTTGCAGTAGCGTCGGGGTTCAGGCAGTGGCATCGGCGTTGCTTTGGGAGACTGCACTACTGCACTGAGGGACCCGGGCGTGCCGCACTGCCCTCTGGTTGAGCAGATGCTCAGCAGGGGCGGTGCGTGATTCAGAGGAGACCTTACTGACTTGTTCTGTTTACCCGTTTTCTGTTTTCCCGTTGCTGTTGCCTTTCCTGTTCTCTTTGCCATAAAACGCGTGGTCGGCGTTCAGCTGCCGGGCATCTCAAACTGATGAAATGAGGACATTGCTGACTGGCGTTAACAGGAATATGGACCTGTCTGGAATCTCCGGTGCCAAGTATGGTCTACAGACCAGTAAGGACGGGGATGTATTTTTCGGTCGGGTACGCAGGTGCTATGCAGGAGGCACATCCGGTGGCGGTGAAGGTGTTTCGGTGACGGTTGTTGCGCTGGTACCAGTGGCCGGATGGCAGAGCCTGTGGACTTCTCGCTCATGAACTACGACTACTGACAGATCGTCCAGGGGAAGCCAGAGGGTTGTGCGCAGGGTGTTGTGGGTGTTCAAGTAAAAAGGAACAGGCGTTCAAGTTTGCCAGAATATGCACTGGGCTGGCGATTCCAGACAGACAGCGGACAAGTGTTCCCAGGATAGTGACGACATTGACATCGGCCGGGAGGAGTCTACGCTCTCGCCATCGTTTTTTGCGCGATGAGTGTGTGGAGGGGGTGTCACTGTGAAGAGGGTCAAGAGCTTACGCAGGGGGGGGGCGGCTGGGTCCCGTGCTGGGCTTGGTGGTTTGCACCGTCTGTACATTAGTCGCAGGGGGCCTGAGAGCATCGCGTGGGTGTCCTCTGGTCGAGCTGTTGGCGGCGCGATATAGCGAGTCTGCGAGACGGTACAGCCTGATCTTATCGCAGTTGCCCAGCAGAGACAGAGGCGGAGAAAAAGCAAGAGCAAGAGAAAAAGCGCGTCGTGCTTGTGCTGAGGACTGGAGAGACCTCTGCAATGCAGTGGCGGGCGAGCTTAAATCGTATGGGGAAGGAGGTATGGTCGGCTTTCCGTACTGTGACGGCAAGCCTCTCGTCCCTGTTCTCCAGACAGTCCTGGCCAAAAGGGCATTGGGTGTTGACTTGGACAACGACGAGGTTCCGCCCGTCTTTCACGACGACGAAGTTCCTCAGTGGTTGCGGCTGCAATCCGACGCGAAGCTTCTGCTTGACTGTCTCAGAAAGGGGGTATTGGTTGTCGACCGGGACAAGCTGAAAAAGGATAACGAGGGCTTGAAGTTGATCAATGCCATCGAACTTTTGCAGGATCCTGAAAACAAACTTTTCTCTTGTCCAAGGGATAGTTGAGTCCATCCGGAAGATAGTCAAATCTATTCGAGAGATTCGAGAGATAGTCGAATCTATTCGGGAGACAGTCGAACCTGGCGTTTTTGAGATTATGATCAGATGACCTCTTTACCAGCATCACTGACTGCTCGGACACCGTCTCTGAAGTTGATGCCTTCCAGGGTATTGGCCGGCAGTTTGAATCTCAAAGCCATCAGGGTGGCGGGAGAGGTTGTTGCCCGGAGAAATGAATCAGACGTTGGTTTACTTCAGCTATTTCAGTCGGTTGCACTTGTTGTTTTGCTCTGGCGTACTGCCGTTTGTCGTTCAGTGGCATGCGACCCTGCTGTGATGGGGGCCCCGGATACTTGCGGTGGGGAAAGCATCCAGTGGTGTGTGCTCTCGTTGTGTCCGGGGGTGATGAAGGCTGATGCAGTGGCGACAGGGGGCAGCAGTCGGCTGGAGTGGCTCCCTGTCGCTTCTGCGCCGGAGTGTGCTCCGCTGACCTGGCGAGTGCAGGTATTTTTGCCGAAAAATTTGACATTTGTTGATCTTGAACAAGGCTTCCTGTGTCTTTGTCACGCGATGGATGAGGAGAAAAGGTGATGGACGTCGGTTTTCGCAGGCTGGGGTATCTGCCCTCTGCGCTGGGCTTGGTGGCCTGTGTCGTTTGCACGCCGGTTGCCTGGGGGGATTCTGCTGATTGGTGTAGGGAAATCCAGGAGAAGGCGCTTGTGTATCTGAGTTGCGTGGAAGAGTCCTACAATGACTGCGTATCAATGAATAAGTATAAAAAAGCATTAGGTGAGCAACTCAGTGAAAAATCAGGAAAAACATTAAGTGCAGTAATAGATGCATCAATAGCTGCATCAAAGAAAAAAATAAAACTGTTAAAGAGATTAAAGAAGGAAGTAGAAGAAACTGAAGTTGTAGATGGAGGACGAGCCTGGAGATGTGATACCGCGCCCTTTGCTGTCGACTCCTGTCTGGAGAATGAAGAGAACGAAGGGAGTAGGTATTACACTGCGCTGCGTTCCCTCAGGGAGAGTATAAACAATAAAAAAGACGACCCGGACTGGGGCAAGTGCAGAGATGATCTTCGCAACCTTCTGGGGCTGACGGGTCGGCGGAAGGTTGAAGGAGTTGAAGGAGTTGAAGGAGTTGAGTGAAAAGCCCGTAATGGCTGTTGTGTAGTGGGCTGGAAAAACCTCCTGTAGCAATCGGAAACTTGATGTGTTGCCTTTCAATGGCATTGAGAGAGACTCGGGAGAACAGCCCTTCCCTTTGACCGGAGGCTCGGTGAAGTGCCTCGGCCTGTTCAGGGAAGGTTCAGGGAAGGCCGTTTGGCTGCCTTCGTTGTGCTTTCGCTGTGCTTTCGTTGTGCTTTCGTTGTGGCACAGTTGCCGCCTCTCAGACATCAGTCAATGTCTGGCGAAGGGATGCCCGCCGGTTTATTCATGCGTTCAGGCCTATGGAGCGACTCAATACCAAAACCAGGGCTTGCCAGAACAGCGAAAAGTGTTTCCATCGTCCAGTGTTGGTGGCAACGCTTGGGTCAGTGCCTGTGATAGTCCTTCTGCTGGCTGGCTGGCTGGCTGGTTGCTGGTTGGCTGGTTGATTGGTTGATTGGTTGATTGGCTGGTTGATTGGCTGGTTGATTGGTTGATTGGTTGATTGGTTGATTGGTTGATTGGTTGATTGGTTGATTGGTTGATTGGTTGATTGGTTGATTGGCTGGTTGATTGGCTGGTTGATTGGTTGATTGGTTGATTGGTTGCTTGCTGCGGCAGTTCAGGTGTCCCTTGGCCGTGCGCCAGGCTGCTGTGCGTGGGTGCGAATGCGAACCAGACCTAGGTGGCTGTGCATCAGTGACAGGCAGGTTCAGCCTCAGACGCCGGTTCCTTAAGGCAGCAGCAAAATGAAGCAGACACCAGCCAGGCACCAGCCAAATGAAGCCGCAGCAGCGCAAGGGATGGCTCGGCGAGCTAGCTCAGCTGCTGTCTCTGGCTTCTGGAACATCAATCGATTGTGCTTGTTGTCTTTCTCCGCCGCATTGGCTCCTTGTATTCGGTGGCGTTTTCTCCTGTGCTGTGTGTCCACAGCAGTGGAATGGTGGTGGGCTTGGAGGTCTCCCTGCAGCAAAGATCTGTAACGGCTTCAATACATTTTTGATGAGACGGGTTATTGCGCTGAAAAATAGGGAAAGGCTCTCCGAAAAACTTGACACTGGTTGAGCTTATGCAAAGCTTCTGTCGTCTTTAATTGCGCGGTGTGTGCGTGCGGGGGGGGGGCATGTTAGTCGTCAAGAGGTTGCGCAGGGGAAGGGGGTTCCTGGCCCCTGTGTCTGCACTGGTGGTTTGTGCCGTTTGCACATCAGTCGCGTGGGGAAGGGAAGAAGAGCCAACAGATGCGTTTCGTATGCGTTACGCAGGCTGCGCGCGCCTGGATCGGTACGCGCGCCAGCACGCGGAGTGCGTGGAAAAGGCAGGGGACGCGACAGACGACGTTAACTGCAGATCTACAAGACTCCAGCCCTATGTCGAGGACTTCAAAAAGAAAGCCCAAAAGTGGGGAGGTGAAGACTACCCATACTGTGACGGAAAACCTCTCGTCCATTTTCTCAAGATAGCGGCTTTGCAGGGTGCACTTTTCGTTGAGAAGAGCTACGACAAGGACGGCGTGCAGGGGGCCAGCGAGGAAGTCAAACAGTATCCGTCCGGGCTTGTAACCCCGCCTAAAGTGGACCAACTAGCAAAGACCGGGTTTCTGCCCGAGCTTCTCCGTCTAAAAGGTGTATTGTGTGTCGATAGAGGAAAACCAGGTTCTGCGAATACGGACTTGATCGGGGCCATCGAACTTCTGCAGGATCCCAATAACCCACTTATTATTCCTTGAATTCCTTTAGAGAGGTGCTGAACAGGTCGGCTTGTGCATGAGGTCGGAGGAGGGCTGTTCGAGCCCGCCCCCCAAGGGGGAATTTCCCCAAATTGCTTTCGCGCAGGCCGGTTTCACCCCGTTTTGGGCCGTGTTTCAGCCCATGTTTCCGCTACATCCCGGTGTAGCAACTGGGGCGTGAAGTGCGAGCAATTGCCGCTTTACAGTCAGCAGATTGGCCAGACCATAAAGCAGTAGACAACTGCGCTCTGTTCTTCGACAGTCCAGGATAACGGACATTTTTCAGGCCGAACAGGTTCTTGATGATGTGAAGCGGGCGCTCGACCCTGGCGCGAATGCAGGCCTTGATGCGCTCGCTTGTGTTGCGGCGTTTCCCGGAGGCCGGCCTGCGCCGGCCCGGGCGCATGGTTACACGCCACTTCACCGGTCTGTTGCTATTCTCGGGTCGCTGGTGTGGACCCAGCCTGGGTCGCCGAAAGCCCGTCGCTTGCTGGCATGCAGGAGCGCGTGAGCTTGCCTCTCGCCAGCCGCGTGTGCCGGCTTGGTCACCAGCGAATGGGTCACCCCGGTGTCAGAATCGACACCAATGTTGCCCTTCACCCCCGAAGTGCCGCTGGTTGCCTTTCTGGGTCTGGAGCATGTCCGGATCGCGCTGACCGCTTTGAGTCTGTGTAGAGGATGGGGCTGCAATAATGGTGGCATCGACCACCATCCCTTCCCTGAGTATCAGGCCTCTTGCCCCCATGTGGCCGTTTATGGTGGCGAAAACGCGCTTCGTTGGCTGATGTGTTTCCAGCCGGCGCCGGAACTTGAGTCGGGTCGTCGCATCGGGAGCCGCTTCCCGTCAACACCGACAAAGGTGCGGACGGCCTGGCTGTCATATATCGCATCTTCAGTGTCTTCGTCGGACAGGCCCATGCACTGTTGGGCGGTACACATCCGCAGCATCGGTTCCAGACCAGGCCGAGGGCGGCCTCGACCGCGCCCGGGATAGAACGGCTCGATCTCTGTCAGCAGGGCCGACCAGGGCCGACTATCTCAAGCTCACCCAAAAACTTGTCGCGTCGCGTGCCCCGTTTCTTGCTTGCGTATTGCAGGTCTGAAAGGATGCACTGCATCCTTGACCTTCCGATCAATAACTTGCCTCTGGTGAATTCCCGCAGAATGCCGCTGATGACCTGGTGCGCGGCAAGCCCCGTCCTTCAGGGCGGGGAGGATGTCAATATAGACCCTCTTTCAACGAATAAAGCTGCCTGCCGGCAGGTCAGTATTTCCTTCAGGCACCAGCCAAATGAAGCCGCAGCAGCGCAAGGGATTGCTCGGCGAGATAGATAACAGCTGCCTCGCTTCGGGAACATCAATCGATTGTTCTCGTTGTCTTTCTCTGGCGTATTGGTACCTTGTATTCCGCTATTCCGCTATTCCGCTATTCCGCTATTCCGCTATTCGGGTATTCGGGTATTCGGTGGCGTTTTTTCCTGTGCTTGTGTCCACAGCAGTGGATAGGTGACGGGGCTGGAGGTCTTCCTGCGGCAAAGATCTATAACGTCTTCAATACATGTTTCATGAGACGGCTCATTGTGCTGAAAAAAATAGGGAAAGGCTCCCCGAAAAACTTGACACTGGTTGAGTTTGTACCAGGCTATCGTCGTCTTTGATTGTGCGGTGAATGCGTGCGGGGGGTGTCATGTTGGACGTTGAGGGTTTTGGCAGGGCAGGGCGTCTGAGACCTGTGCTTGGATTGGTGCTTTGCCCTGTCTGCTCGTCGGCCGCGTGGGGCGACTGGATCGCCTTGAGAGATGACTGTGACAAGCTCAATGATGTTGTAAAGAGCGTGGTTAACTGTTCGGAAGATAAGTACGGCGGAAAGGGTACTCGTGACGCTGCACTCAAGCGGGTCGAAGATAAATTGAAGGAGCTTTGTAAAGATCCATATGATGGATTCCCGGAGTGTGATGTGTATCAAGGCGAAAGCCGGGTTGCGCCCCGCGAACGAGCCATGCGTTCAGGAGACAAAGAATTGATCAAAGTGCTGGAAGCTGGGTGCGGGAACTGAAGCCTGTCTGGTTGTACGTGCGAGTCCACAATGAAAGGGAGGAACTGCCGGGTGTGCTGCCGCTTGCTGCGGGAGCGCACGCGGGGGCTTTATTGTGATCCTGGCCATCAAACTTCTACAGGATCCCGGAAACCGATATATCCCTGAAGCTCCCTCAGTGCTGGAGACGAATGAGTGAGCTGGTGTCGTGCAGCTCAATGAGCAGTATGACGCCAGCTGCACCGGGGGACTTTTGATGTTGGGCCCTTTCGCAGCTTGGCGGCAAGAAGCAAGGTAGGGCCCCGTTTGTTAACACCGTTGGCGCTATTGCCTTTCTGTCTGTCGATCCTCTTGCGGTGTGTGCTGCACTGGACTGGCGATTCCATACAGTTTTTAGAACGACTTACTTGATTATGGCTGCAATTATGCCAGGCTCTCGTCGTATTTTTTTTGCATGATGAATGCGTGTGGAGGAGCAGAGCATGATGGAATGGTGGACATGGGGTACCGCAGGGGGGCGTCGTCGGCTCCTCTATGCTTGGCTTGGTGGCATGCGCCCTTTGCGCATCAGTCGCGTGGGGCTTTGACGTGAACGTGGAGGAAGTGGAGAAGGATTGTGCCAACCTTGAGGATCTCTTGAATGGCGTGAACGATGAAAGGTGTTGCAAGAATATTCCCAAGAGTCAGTACTCTGGCCCATGTTCGCGAGAACTTCCAGGAGTTTTTAAGGAACGAGACGAATGGGCCTGTAACGAGAAGCGTCTCGAGTCAGTCAGGAAGAAAATACTGAAGGTTCGTCAGGAGAAGCGGCATCCACTGTTTTTATTCCCGGCATGTGAGGGGAGGCCCCTCGACATTGCCCAGGAAAAAGAAGACAGCTCATTGGAGGGCCTGCTGAACCGGATGCGGGAGGGCTTGGACCGATGAAATCTGTTGGGTTGGCATGTTCGCGCCCATAGCGAGAGGATGCCGGCTGGATGGAGGAACCTGGGTGGTGCGGTTGAATGAGAAGGACCGGCCCGGACGGTGTTGTGGTGGACGTATGGGGGAGAACTTGCAGTAGCGTCGGGGTTCA
>Ga0209021_1004282_pt1 | contig 10656 bp, 9 predicted proteins | sample PinacodermFT_FD_187299 | JGI IMG/M metagenome (GOLD analysis project Ga0209021, IMG submission 187299) | Host-associated microbial community of the marine sponge Aplysina aerophoba from Gulf of Piran - sponge pinacoderm, lysed by freeze-thaw... | ecosystem: Host-associated > Porifera > Sponge >... | reverse complement strand
CCCCGCAGCGCAAGACCGACCGTATCCCACCGATACTCAGCGGTGCCTTGATGCGAGCCATCCTTACCGGCGGTCCTTATCCTCGATCTCTACTCGCCGCCATCATCATGCGCATGCGCCAGGATCACGTTATCAACGGCCTGCGCGCGGCGATCTGCAAAGCTTGTCTTGCCCGGGATTACCGCCTGGGACTCAGTAAGGAGAATGTTCCAATGAGCCTGAACCCCAACGAAACCAATGTCGCCTACCGTCTCGGACGCCTGTTCGCGGTCTACGAACGCGTACAAACCGCAGCGTTAGGTAACGTCAACGCGACCATCAAAGACCGTTACTTTGGTGCCGCCTCCGCAACGCCGGCCTCGATCTTTCCATTGCTTACGCGTACCTCCGGCCATCATCTGGCGTCGCTGCGCAAGAACGAGAAGGCCGGCTTGGCGTATTGGTTTGACCGGGAAATCGACGATATCCTCGCAGGCGTCGATACAGCCCTGCCACGCAGCCTGCGCCTTGAGGAGCAGGGGCGCTTCGCAATCGGCTACCACCATCAGCGAGCCAGCGGGCGACGAGGTTCTAACGATGAGCCTGCCAATACTCACACCGAAGAAAGGAACTAAATCATGACCGCGATCAGCAACCGCTACGACTTTGTCTATCTATTCGATGTCGCTAACGGCAACCCGAACGGAGACCCCGATGCAGGCAATCTGCCCCGGCTCGATCCAGAGACCAACCAAGGTCTCGTGACCGATGTGTGCCTAAAGCGCAAGGTTCGCAACTTCGTAGCCCTGACAAAGGGCGACAACCCGGGATACGAAATTTTCGTCAAGGAGCGTGCGATTCTGGAGTTGCAGCAGAAGCGGGCCTGGGATGCCGTCTTGCCGGACGCCACCGCCAAGGATCGCGAGAAGCTGCCCAAGGACGAACGGCAAGCCCGGGAACTCACCCGCTGGATGTGCGCAAATTTCTTCGACGTTCGAACGTTCGGCGCTGTAATGTCAACCAAGGGCGCCAATTGCGGGCAGGTGCGCGGGCCGGTACAGTTCGCGTTCGGACGGTCCGTTGAACCGATATTGCCGCTTGAGGTTTCCATCACCCGCATGGCTGCCACCACCGCGGCCGATGCAGAGTCCAAGGGCGATATCCGGACCATGGGACGTAAACACATCGTGCCGTATGGACTTTACCGTGCCCACGGATACGTATCTGCTTGCCTCGCCGGCGACGATACCAAGGGAACGGGCTTTTCCGAGTCCGATCTTGGCTTGCTCTGGACCGCGCTCGAATCCATGTTCGACCACGACCGCTCGGCGGCGCGCGGGGAGATGAACGCCCGGCGACTGATTGTCTTCAAGCACGAAAGCGCGCTAGGTAACGCCGCCGCACATCAGCTGTTTCACCGAGTGACGGTCAATCGGATCTACAATGGCGAGGAAATCGATCCTGCCGAACGCCGCGCCCACGAATTGCCGCCTGCTCGCGCCTACAGCGACTATCGGGTTCAGCTGGACGATGCGCAAGTGCCAAGCGGCATCGAAATCATAGACCGGATCTGATGCCCCGAAATGCCTCGCACCCTCGCTATGATAGGGGAAGACGACCTCATTCCGATCTCGGCACTACAGCACATGCTGTATTGTCCGCGCCAATGTGCGCTAATCCACCTCGAACAGCATTGGGCTGAGAACCGGTATACCGCTGAAGGACGGGTCCTTCACGCACGCGTCGATTCGGGCACAACCGAGTCTCGACCGGCGGTAAAGGTCGAACGCAGCGTCCCCGTTCGATCTCTTCGGCTTGGAATTGCCGGCATCGTCGACGTTGTGGAGATCCGCACCGATCGAAGTCTGTATCCAATCGAGTACAAGCGTGGGCGTCCGAAGTCCCACCGTGCCGACGAGGTGCAGCTTTGTGCGCAGGCGCTTTGCCTGGAGGAGATGCTGGATATCCCGGTTTCCGAGGGCGCCCTATTCTACGGCCGGAGCCGCCGCCGCAAGCCGATTGAATTCGATCAGGAACTGCGCCTGATCACCGAGCGCGTGGCCGCCGACACCCGCAGCATGATCGAAGCAGGACTCACGCCACTGCCGGAATACGAGCCACGAAAGTGCGACAACTGTTCGCTCAACGAATTCTGCCAGCCGCGCGCAGTCCGGGCTCCGGATGCGGTTCGCAACTGGATGCGTACCGCCATCGAGAGTTGATTCGCATCTCATGCGGCGCCACCTCAATACCCTTTATGTCACCACAGAGAACGCCTGGCTGCGCAAAGACGGAGAAAATGCGGTCATCAGCGTCAATCGCGAGGAGCAAGGGCGGGTGCCGATTCACCTGCTCGGCGGCATCGTTTGTTTCGGTGCGGTCGGAGCAACGCCGCCATTGATCGGTCACTGCGCCCGAAAGGGCGTGAGCCTGTCGTTTCTGAGCCGAAACGGTCGATTCCTTGCCCGTGTCACCGGTCCGGTTTCCGGCAACGTGCAACTGCGAAGGGCCCAGTATCGAGGGGCGGACGATGACGAAATCAGCACGAGTCTGGCCCGAGATTTCGTGCTGGGGAAACTGCTCAATCAACGTACCGTGGTGCGGCGCGCCCTGCGAGATCATCGAAGCAGCATGGACGATGAAGCCCGCGAGCGCCTCGATGCTAGTCAGCGCCGCCTAGGCAATGCGGCGCGCCGGGCCGCCAACAAATCTGCGAAGAACACCCTCCGGGGCATCGAGGGAGAGTCGGCCAGAGTCTACTACTCCGTACTCGACGACTTGATCCGAAGACCTGATCGCGAATTCAGCTTCGAATCGCGGTCCCGCCGCCCGCCGCTCAACCCGGTCAATGCGCTGTTGTCCTTTCTCTACTCACTGCTCATGCATGACTGTCGGTCCGCGCTGGAAACCGTTGGCCTTGACCCCGCAGTCGGCTTCCTGCACGAAGACCGTCCTGGACGACCGAGCCTTGCGCTCGACCTCATGGAAGAACTGCGACCGGTACTCGCCGACCGTGTCTGCCTGACGCTGATTAATCGCCAGCAGATTTCGCCGGACGATTTCACGACCGCCGTCAGCGAAGCCGTAACGCTGAGCGACGACGCGCGCAAGACCGTCTTGGTCGCCTATCAGGACAGAAAAAGTCGCGAGCTTAAACACGAGTTCCTCGGCGAGAAGACCACGCTCGGGCTCGTTCCCTTTGTGCAGGCCCGCCTACTTGCTCGCAGAATCCGTGGCGAACTGGATGGCTACCCGCCGTTCATCTGGAGGTAAGCCCATATGCTCATGCTCATCACATACGATGTGTCCACGAATGATGCAACAGGCAGGCGGCGCCTGCGTCGCATCGCTCGCTTGTGCCAGGATCATGGGCAGCGCGTGCAATACTCGGTATTCGAATGCCAAATCAACCCGGCCCAGTGGGCTAACTTGCGCACGCGATTGATTGAGGAGATCGACGAAGGCGAGGACAGCCTTCGTTTTTACAGATTGGGCTCAAATTGGCGTCCTCGAATCGAGCATGTGGGAGCGAAGCCAACCTATGACCCAGAAGGCCCATTGGTGTATTGATGCACTGCGCGAACCCCAAGTGCTCACGATTCGACCGAGGTGTTCGCGTCCGCTCTAAGCTGTTGAATATCCGGCCGTCTGCGTCGGAATTAACACTCTTTCGATTGACTCCCTATCTGGATTTCGGACCGTTCGCGCGGATCAGCATATTTCCTGTTCATGAACAATCGGTTATAACGATAGAGTCGCCCCCCGTGCGGGGGGCGCGGATTGAAACAGTTTACCGCTGGCGTCAAGGCCGAAAAGCCGGGTCGCCCCCCGTGCGGGGGGCGCGGATTGAAACGCTGTCGGGGTTGCGCGACAGCCGCACACGTATGTCGCCCCCCGTGCGGGGGGCGCGGATTGAAACCAGTCGGCGGTGGGCTCAATGTATTCCGCCTGCAGGTCGCCCCCCGTGCGGGGGGCGCGGATTGAAACTGAATCCCAGGAAGCCGAGTTCGCGCTCGCGTCCGGTCGCCCCCCGTGCGGGGGGCGCGGATTGAAACTCATCAGGCTGCCGGAAGGCGGTACGCTTGGGCGCGTCGCCCCCCGTGCGGGGGGCGCGGATTGAAACGGCAATCCTGCAGGAGCGACGGTTGCCAGCCTCGTCGCCCCCCGTGCGGGGGGCGCGGATTGAAACTACCCGCCGGTGGACAACGACGGCATGATCGACTGTCGCCCCCCGTGCGGGGGGCGCGGATTGAAACTCCGACTCCAACCTGATCACCGTGCTCGGCGGGCGTCGCCCCCCGTGCGGGGGGCGCGGATTGAAACTATTCGATGGGCGATCTGTCCGTCGCCTACCCGCAGGTCGCCCCCCGTGCGGGGGGCGCGGATTGAAACCATGGAAGAGAACGATCGCCCACGAATTGGGGCATGTCGCCCCCCGTGCGGGGGGCGCGGATTGAAACCCCCAGAGCAGGGCGCGCTTGATCACCGCATCAAGTCGCCCCCCGTGCGGGGGGCGCGGATTGAAACAACCAGTCGTCGCTGGAGATCATTGCGGGGGCCGTCGCCCCCCGTGCGGGGGGCGCGGATTGAAACAGACTCAGCGCCGTGGTGTCGACCACCGGCCGGAGTCGCCCCCCGTGCGGGGGGCGCGGATTGAAACTCATTGAACCCGGTCCGGACCTCACGGCCTCGATGTCGCCCCCCGTGCGGGGGGCGCGGATTGAAACACCCTGGCGGCTGGGTCACTTCCCGTCCGGCGTGCGTCGCCCCCCGTGCGGGGGGCGCGGATTGAAACAGATTAGAGGCTATTACGGTAGGCTAGCCCTGTCGTCCCCCGCACGGGGGGCGCGGATTGAAACGCGTAGATGATGACCGAGTCGAAGTTCGTGTCGGGTCGCCCCCCGCACGGGGGGCGCGGATTGAAACCCGCCATCGCTCTACCGTTTGAGCTACCGATACAAGTCGCCCCTAGGCAGGGGGCGCGCATTGATTGCTAGTTCGTGTATCGGGTGATTTGCTCGCCCCAGGTCACCCTACGTTTTACTACGTCCCTAAATAAGTTTAGCGACCTTTCTTGCTCGGATTGGCCGTTTCACAATCCAGGTCATCGACGCGTAGCCCACACTCCGTTGCCCCAGCAGCTTGGGCGTCAATCAGGCCGATATGTCGTCGAGAAGTCTGTCCTGCAGTTCGCGGGCCGTGGCAACCAACTCGTCCAACTCCTCCTGCTCGCCCGCCTCGAGCATTTGGTCGCGCAATCTCGTCGCCAGAATATACGTGCCGCGGAAGGTCCTCTCGATGAGCGGGGCAAGCCTCGCGACCGAATTGCCCTCGTCCGCGATCGTTGCGAGGGCGGCGAAACGGACGAATTCGGCGGCCGGGAGGCCCCGGGTTTCGGCGAAGGCCTCGACGCGCTGCCACTCCGAACCGAGGAACCGGATCGTGTGGCGCGACCGCTTCCGCTTCCTGGATTTGGTGTCGGCAATGTTGGATTGATTGCTGCTCATTTCATTTCTCCTTGCAGTTTGAATTGAGACTTGACGGCGGCGACAAGGCGCACTTCCCGCCAAGGAATAGAGGCCGGGTCGAGTTGCGGGTCAAGCTGGCGCCATAGCCGTGTTTGGACCTCGGTCCCGGTAGCGACTCTCCAGCGACAACGCCCGTCAGCACGGGATTTCCGACTCATAGCCCCATCTCGATGCCCTGGCCTCGTGCCGGGCGCTCACGCGCCATTGCCTTGTCACGCGAGGGTTCAGTTTCGAGTTCCTTGTCCGGCTCCGACGGTGCGGCCGTGTCCGGCCGTTCCCGGTCGAGATGGGCATTGCGGTCCTTCTGGCGTCCGGCCTGCACCGACTCGCCGATCCCTTCGAGCGCCGAGATGCGCTCTCCCGTCACCGCTTCGAGCCGTTCCTTCAGCGCCGCCGCATCATCGGTGACGAGTTCGGCGCGGTCCCGGGCCCTGGAGATCTCCACATAGAAGGACTTGCCCGTCGTCAGGTGGGGATGGTTCGCCTCCATCGCGGCGATCACGTTGTCGACCGTGCGCCCCTGGTACGCGTGCACGGTCGAGGCCCAGGCGTGGTCGAGATGGCGGAGCGGCGCATCGCCTTCGCGTAGATCAATCTTGCGCCCATCCTCCAGACGGAACGACACCCGCCTATCTCGCACCGCCGTGACCTCGGCGATGCCGCTGTTGACGAGCCCCAGGCCCGCATCGTTGCGGGTCCAGCGGATGCGGTCGCCAGCGCGAAGCTCAAGCGTTTCCGATCGGTAGACTTCGGAGCCGCCTTTCCGCCCACCGATGTGCGACGGCCTCCAGTCAAAGACCGATCCGTCCGGCCCTTCGAGTTGCACGGTTCTCGTCTTGTGATCGACTCCCGCGACGAGCCGCTCGTCGCCCTTCTCGACACCCAGTCGCCTGTACGGGCGGTGGAAGGCGACCACGTCGCCGCGCGCATAGTTCGCCGCGAGCGCCTTCTCCGCATTGGTGTAACCCTTCGAAACGAGCCGCCCGGTTTCCATGGCGGGACCGGAGATGCGGCCTTCGCGGGCGAGTCGCTCGCGGATATGGGCGTTGATTCCCTCGCGCAGCTCGTGGCTCGGCGCCATGACGCCGGTGCGTTCCCGTTCGTCGGGCGACAGCTTCAGCCAGCGCGCGGCCACCGCGCCGGCGATGTTGTCGGGTTTCACCTCGGCGATGTTGCCGCCGAGTTTCTCGAACGCCCTGCCGATCTCGCCTTTAAGGCTCGCCTCAACGGCGGCCTTCAGGTCCGCATTCCTCTGGCGCATGATCTCGTCCATGACGGCGGTCTTCATGCCCGCTTGCTGAAGCTGGGCGAATGGCTTGCCGGCATCCACGGCATCGAGCTGCTTGGCATCCCCCACCAGCACCAGCTTCGGGATGCGCAGTTCGCTGGCGATCTTGAGCAGCTCACGCGCCTGTACCGTCGACGCCAGGGAGCCCTCGTCAACCACCAGCATCGTCTTCGCGAAGTCGGCACGCATCTTCCTTGCGCCCTTCCTGGTGAGCCGGCCCTCCGCAACGCCTGCGTTCCTCGCAAGGAACCGCTGCAGGGTCTCCGATTCAATGCCCGATTCCGCCGCCAGCGTCTGCGCCGCCGAAGCCGAGGGGGCGAGTCCCACCATGCTCCAGCCCTTCTTCTGCGCGAGCGCCCGGGTGCGGTTCAGCATCCGCGTTTTGCCGGTCCCGGCGTAACCCTGGACACCCACGGTGCGGTCCTTCTCCGAGAGAATCAGTTTCACAGCCTGCTTCTGTCCGGCCGTCAGCGGCCCCTTTCTCAGGTGCCGGTCGACCATCCAGCCGCGCATCGGCGCCTTGCCCCGGCCTTCTCCGATGCGCATCAGGGAAATTGTCTCGCGTTCCTGGGCCACGGCCTGGTCGGTCGTAACCCCGTCGCCGCCCTTCAGCGCCGGCGCCTCGTGCAGCCGGCCCTCGCGCTTGAGTCCGGCAACGACCCGCTCGATCTGTCCGATGGAGGCCGCGCCGGGGCTGTACGCAAGCGCGGCGGCGATGAGATCATTCTTCGAGAACACCGCATCGCGTTCGGAGAGATGGGCGAGCGCCCAACCCACTGCCTCGCGGGCCGGTTCTTCTCGTGCGGTCCGCTCGAACAGGTCCGCCTGACCCGCCGCTCCGGGCACACGCTCCTTGTCCGTCTCCCGTCCCCGTTGACGTTCTTTCTTCGCGCCGTCCCGGCACCACTCCATGGCGGAGGCGACCAGCGCCTTCGCGTCGAACCCGAGGCCGGCGGCCTGTTTCTGCCAGTTCTCTCGCAGCGCCGACTTGTCGACATCGCGCTTGTGCGCGCGCGTCATCAGCGCCGCGCGCCGGGCAAGATGCGGGTTCTCAGCAGTCGCGCCCAGTCCCCGCGCTTCCATCGCCGCCTCGATCTCGGCCCGCCGCGTGGAGAACGCCTCGACGGTCTCGCGCGACACGCCCGCGATCTCGAACCGCCCGTCGGCGTGGGTCTTCTCTATCGAGTAGCCAAGCTTCTTGAGTTCCCCGGCGAGTTCGCTCCGGTACATGGCGCCCAGCAGCATCTTGGAGGCGTAGAGTGACTCGTTCGCCATCGTCCGCCACTTGCCGTCGGCCCCTTTAAGCATGTTGGCGATCACCGAATGGGTGTGCAGCGCCGGATCAAGATTCCGGGAGGTGTCATGGCGGAACGTCGAAATCACCGCCTTCTGATCCCGCACGCGGACCATCCGTCCGGTTGCGGCGTCCTGCACACGGGTTTCGGCGGCGTTCTTCTCGAACCAGCCGAGCGTGCCGATCACCGCACGGTCGTGGGCCTCAACGATGCGCCTATCGCCGCCGACGAGCGCGGCGAGGGAAACAGACTTGGGCGCGCTGAACGTCAGGTCGCGCCCGGGGCGGTGGTGTATCTCACCGTCCTTGCTGCGCTTGCCGAGCCGCTGTCCGGAGCCGTCCGGGATCTCCCCGGCCAGCACCGCCTTGAAGATGTCGGGATCGACCGGTCCCTCCAGGCTGAGTTCGGCCGCGCCGCGGCCCGCCCAGGCGCTGGCGGCACGATGCTCGGGGTCGTCCTTCGCGTAGTAACCGTCCCGCTCATAGTAGCTGGCGCCCTGCGACGGGCTCGCCACCGCGCCGATCGAGGCGACCATCAGAACCAGTCCACATCTTCGCCCGGCCTCGGGCGCTTGGGGCGTTTCCTTGCAACGGAGCTGCCGTCGCCACCGCTCGTCCGCTTACGCGACGATCCGGTGGATTCTTCAGGCGGTTGACTACCGCCGCTGGAATCCGCGATCGCGGCGTCGTCCGGCCTGGGCCACTCGGCCTCTGTATCCTGGCTGGCGGATTCCGGCTCCCGTAGCCGGTCCATGGACGTTTCCTGCGTTAGGCCCTCGCCGGGTTCCACGGCCGGCAGCAGCGCGGCCTGTCCGGCTTGTTTAAGAGTGCCCGCCAGGCGGTCGATCTCGGCAGGCGTCACCATCAGCGCGATTCTTGCGCAGCCTTCGGTACGCGAGAGGACTTCGGCAAGATTGGACTCGTCATGCGCCGCGAGACGGCGACTCCGGTGCATCGGTTCCACCACCGCCCGCGACAATCGCTCACTCCGTCCGCCATTGGCCACATTCGGCAGGAACGCCAGGAGTACGGCGCCCGCGAATCCGGCGCCGGCGCCAAGCAACGCGTTATCCGTTATCGTGGAGAGGATGTGGCTGCGCGCTTGCCACGCTTCGACGGTAAAGGTCACGCGCAACCGCGTGATCCGGCGGACCGATCCGTCGGCCGCCGTGTATTCCGTGGTCGCCTGCGGGTCGAAACCGACGGCGATCATGGCTTCGGTAACGATGAGCTTGCCCGCCGCGTACCAGTCGTGCCCGGTGGTGTCGCGCACCAACGCCAGGACGGGCGACAAGATCGCCATCAACGCGGCGCCCGCCACCCCGAATAGGAGCACCGAACGCAATCTGCGCATATCGGTCATGCCGGGGCGGCCCGGCCCATGCAGCGGTCGAAGACCGACTGTCTGAACCTCGTCCATGGCAGGCCGCTCACGGTGAACAAGAAACCGAAGGCGAACTCCTCATGGCAGTACCGCAAGTCACGCCCGTACGGGCGACGCTCCGGGCCGCTCTCGTCGTGCAGGTGCGACAGGTGGGCAGCCCGCTACGATGGAGCTTGGCCCGCTTCCGCGTGTGCGGAGCGGTACTGCCTCCATGCGCATGCGTTCGCGCCAGGCTGCGATGGCACGGAAACTTCCGATGGTCGATGTCCTCGCCGGGACTGAGAAAATACACGCACCTGCCAAGGATAGGTGCGAAACACGGTCTGAAGAACGGTCTCAGTTTGGGATTACCTATGGTTCTCAGACACTTATGCGCCCGCCTGCGCGTATGCGCGCTGCCTTGCGAACTGCAGTTTCAGTGAGCCGGCTGGCAATCTCAGCCGCTCGGCCGAGTCACGCGCAATTCCGCTAGTGAGCGTACGCTCCTGCGCGAAACGGATTGCGGACCGAATGAGAAGAGGGCGCTCAAACGAGCCGGAACCCAGTCGCCGTCAACACGATGCGCGCTTCCGCATCCTCGTCCCGGCGGCACAGCCCACGGCCGAAACGCGTATACTTGCTTGCATTGCTAGCAACTGATAGTCTGGGTGTGTCTCACACCATCAGGAGGAACGACCGATGGCGAACATCACCATCCGCAATCTCGACGAAGACGTGAGGACGCGGCTTCGCGTGCGCGCCGCCGAGCATGACCGTTCGATGGAGGAAGAGGTGCGCATCATCCTGCGCGACGCCGTCAATGGTGGGCGAACAGGCCCCCGGGACCTGGCAAGGTTCACGCGCGAGTGCTTTGCGCCCCTTGGCGGCGTGGAGCTCGAGTTGCCCCAGCGTGGCCCGATGCGCGCGCCTCCGGATTTCTCCTGAGCCCCCGGCATGTTCGCCATAGACACGAACGTCGCCTCCGAACTCATGCGCCCGGAGCCGACGCCTGCCGTGGCGGCCTGGATAGCCGAACGCGACGCACAGGAGATGTACCTGACGGCGGTAAGCGAAGCGGAATTGCGTTACGGCGTTGCGATCATGCCTGTCGGCAAGCGGCGAAGCGCAATGGAAGCCGCCATGACGCGTTGGCTCGACCAGGGCTTCCGAGACCGGATTCTGCCGTTCGACAGCGCCGCGGCCC
>Ga0209021_1004281_pt1 | contig 10658 bp, 13 predicted proteins | sample PinacodermFT_FD_187299 | JGI IMG/M metagenome (GOLD analysis project Ga0209021, IMG submission 187299) | Host-associated microbial community of the marine sponge Aplysina aerophoba from Gulf of Piran - sponge pinacoderm, lysed by freeze-thaw... | ecosystem: Host-associated > Porifera > Sponge >... | reverse complement strand
CACCGTGCTGGAGCCGGGCATGGTGCTCTCAATGGAGCCGATGATAACGATCCCCGAAAACCACCCCGGCGCCGGCGGCTACCGCGAACACGACATCCTCGTGGTGACAGAAGACGGCGCGGAGAACATAACCGGCTTTCCGTACGGCCCGGAGCACAACATTGTGAAAAGGTAGTGTCTCAGATTGATATCTTGCCCATTCGGCAGGTCTTTAGCTGGTTCGGCTTCCGGACCTCGTTTCGACCGAAAAAATTTGTCGTCAACACTCCGTGTTTGAGGGGGAAACAAACAATGAAGCCCTTCTTCGTGGGTGTATTCTGTCTGGCGGCCGTAATCAGCGGATATCGAATCCCTGCCAATGCGGCGGTTATTGCTTCGTGCGGCCCCATGGAAGGCTACAGCTACTTCTACAGGAATGAACTTGCTGGCAGTGCCCCCGGCTGGCAACAAGGCTCACTCGAGACCACGACAATTTTTCTGGGGCCCGACAAGGTCGAAGAGGTAATCCTGAAGAGCAAGCTCAGCGGAGAAGATTGGACAAGGAGCGCCAGCGACTATGGTGCGCCCGTGATCGAAGTCACCAGGCAGGGATCGATCCGCCACATTCTGATACCGTGGGGACCAGTTACCGAACTCTATGCACTCGATACCGAGAAGAAGACTCTCTCACTCGTCTCGCAGAAGTCAGGATCGGTTATGGTCACGCACGCCTTTGTAGGAACGTGCGAATAAGATGCGCGATTTCAAACGGAGCCGCTACTCAACGGGACACGTCCTTGCGTCCCCGCCCCCTCCCGCTCTATTGTCGGCCAATGAAATACATCCTTGGGTAGTGTCTCAGTTTGAAACCTGTTTCTTGCGATAGGTCTTCGGACGGTTCGGTTTCGGAGCCCGTGCGTCGATCAGGCTGACAATCCATTCCATGTCCCGAAGCCGGCTATCGACGCCCACCGCCATGGCCGGAGTGACCTTCAGCCTCTTGTGGATGCGCACGAAATTGTAGTGGCAGAAGTAGAGCGCCAGCATGTGAAGGTGGTTCTCGACCTTCTTGCTGAAGCCGTTGGTGAGCCGCGTGAACCGGCGCATGCCCATCCGCATGGTGAGGTTCTGCCGATCGACATAAGAAGTGCTGACGGCGGCCGGGTCCGGGTTGCCCTCGACGCGCCGCTTGATGATGCCGGTGCATTCCGCCGGAGAGTAGCGCCGCGCCGCGCTCTTGCCTGCGTCCAGCGAGCCGTAGAGCTTCACAAGCTGGGCATAGTCCACATCGTCCCCGAACGCGCCCTCTACGGCTTCCAGATACGCCTTGTGGCCGTCCGTGGTGAGCTGGACCCGGTTCGCCAGCCGCGCCCGCAGATTGTCCATGAACTCGATAGCGGTCTCGCCGGAGCGGTCGCCAACCTCATAGGCGAGGATCATCTTGCTGTCGCCGTCGATTGCAGTCCAAGTCCAAACATCGCCGGCGCCGGCGGAGGCCTTCTTCGCCCGCGCGACATTCCTTTCTTTCGCGTAGCAGAAACTCCAGATTTCGTCGCACTGGACGCGACGCGTTTCGACCTCCCGGACCGTCTCGTCATGGTGTGCCGCGCAAGCCTCTCCGGCCTCGACAAGCAGCTTTGTGACGGTGTTGATCAAGACGCCTGCGACCCGCGACGCGGCGCGCATGGACATGCCTTCGATCAAGCGGTTCAGGATATGGGCGCGTTTGGTTGTATCGAGCTTGTTCATATCCTTGAAAATAGGGCATAAAGCTATTTATCAAGCAAAAAAAATCAATTTGATTTCAAGTTAAACTCTCTCGTCTAAGCCTGCTTGAGAGAGCACCCCATTGGCCGTGTGCTTGCTCTTGATCTTACTCGGGACCGTTATCGTGTAGGTGGGATTGGTCTTGTGCTTCCATTGCTCATGACTGCCCCCGGGGTGGCGGACCTTTGTCCAGCCCGATTGCCTCAGAAGGCGTTTCACCTTCCGTTCAAAGGTCGCCACGAATGAATCCTTGCTAGGCGTATGAGTAGTTCAGCTCTTCTTCGACCACACAACGAAGTCTTGAGAACGAGGGAGGTTGTGAGTGCTCACGCGTTGTCCGCCTCTCATGCTGTACGGGAGAGAGGAAGCGCCGTACCGTAACCTGAACCTCTGCGTTCGCGGGCACGTCTAGGTTGCATTCAATCAGTTGTGGGACCATCTCCAAGACGGCCTCTATCATTCCTCCAAGACCATCCGCCTCTAACGTAAGTCCAGGGATATCTGAGCTTGTTCCCACATACACGCCAGATTCCTCGCACTGGAAGACATCAACACTGTAGGTGTATACCATCGTGTTTAACTCCAGCGAGCTTTTGCCGCGGCACTAGCAATTTCATTTCGTCTGTTCGGGCTGAGAAGCGTGGCGCGTGCCTTTGCGCCCGCCAGGCCACTCTTGCGTTTCACGGATGGTTTGGGCGGCGCTTCTTCAAATTCGCCCGTGGCGATTCGGGCCACCATCACCGCGCGACCGATGGCATCCGCCGGGCGTCGCTCCCCTTGGGGTCCCTTCGGCACGGCTAGAGCCGCACCATGGTTCTTCCCCCGGCTGTCCTCTCGATGATACGCATTGCGACGACCTCCCTCGTCAGTTGCTCATTCCGAGTTGCATCGTGAAGCGACGCACTACCTTGTCAACCCCTGAATATGTTCCCGGCGTTTCCCGGGCGGAAAAGCAACCGAAGGCGAACAGGGCGACCTCGATGTTAGCTGTGTGTTTTCATATAGGACGAAAGCTACGCCGTGCAAGGGTTTCAGGCGCGAGCCGGGCGATACCCGGCAATTCGACACCCGGCCTCCCAGGCGGCATATCCTCGTGGCGGGGAGAGGCTCGCGAGGCATACGTTCTCTCGGGGAGACGATGCATACCTTAAGGCTCGACGCGCACCGGCGAGTCCATTTTCAGGTTTCAAACTGAGACACTACCCATCCTTGAAGACTGGCGGGTAGAGGCGCATGAGAGTGCTTGGATCGTACCGGCCCCGTTCCCATTCCTGAAGAGCGCTCGCGTCGAGACCGAAACGCCCGGCGAACTGCCGCCGGCTCAGCCGGAACCGCTTGCGGAAAGCCGCAAGTCGGCCGGCGGCGTTCGCGCTCTAGGCCGTGGCGCTTCAGGAAGCGCTGGACCGTGGCCGTGCCGAATGCCAGACCCTCGGCGGCCAGCGCGGCGGTCAGCCCCCGGACGGTCAGCCGCGGCCGCCCCTCCAGGATGCGGAAAATCCGCTCCCGCTCCGGCTCGATACGCGAGACGCCGCCGCCCCGTTTGCCGGGCCGCACATGGCCGCGCTCGCGAAAGAGCTTCACCCACCGGCGAACCGTGGTCGCCCCTAGCCCGAACTGCCGGGCCACGCTGCGGACGCTCACGCCACGCTGCACTACGGCCGCCACCGCGCGGCCCCGCATGTCCGCGCTGACGGCCCGGCCCCGCCTTGGCCCCGGCAATCCGCCTTCCGGTCCGTCCGTCCGTTCTTCCATCACCGTTCTTTCTCCTCCCCTGCACGCCCCGCCGGAACCGCCGTCCCGGTCCAGGCCGGATGAAACGAGGCGCCGTGCCGCCCCTGCCCCGGACCGGGTTGGCTGAAACACAACATCGCGGCGGCCGCACCCCGCCGGTTTGCCGCCCGGCCCCCGGCCGCCGGCAGTTTCGTTTGAAAATTGCGCCGGAACGGCCGCCGCAGCACTCCCGCCCCGATAGTTCGTCAGGTCATTCCCTCGCTCTCTCTGCGCTCCGGAAGGAAACATATATGGAACAACAAGGGATAAAGTCAAGCCCGGAAAACCGGGCGCCGGGCGCCGCTTGCGCCTCCCGCGCCCTCCCGCTCTAATGCCGGCCCATGAAATACATCCTTGAGGACCGGCGGGTGGAGGCGCATGAGAGCGCCTTTATCGCGCCGACGGCGATCTGCATCGGCAGCGTGCGCGTGCTGCGAAACGCCTCGATCTGGTGGAACTCGGTGCTGCGCGGCGACTATGAGCCCATCGAGGTCGGCGAGGAGACCAACATTCAGGACGGGTGCGTGCTGCACACCGACCCCGGCTCGCCGCTCGTGCTCGGCCGCAATGTCACGGTCGGCCACATGGCGATGCTGCATGGCTGCCTCGTCGGCGACGGGACCGTGGTCGGCATCGGCGCGGTGGTGCTGAACGGCGCGAAGATCGGCAGCAATTGCGTCATCGCCTCCAAGGCGCTGGTGCGCGAGAATGCCGAGATTCCCGACAATTCCATGGTGGTCGGCATTCCCGGCAGGGTCATCCGGCAGGTGACGCCGGAAATGTCCGCCTTCTTCGCCGAGCAGAACCAGTGGTATGTGACCAACCGGGCCCGCTTCAAGGAAAGCCTCCGGCCCCAGGACGACTGACAACCCGCGAGTGACCGACCAGCGAGCGAACGACATGACCGATGACAGCAACCGCGCCCTTGCCGGCGTCCGCGTGCTCGACCTCACCCAGTTCGAGGCGGGCCCCTCCTGCACCGAAGCGCTGGCCTGGCTCGGCGCCGATGTGGTCAAGGTCGAGCGGCCGGGCAGCGGCGAGCAGGGCCGCTTCGCCTCCACCGACCGGCCGGGCGTGGACAGCTACTATTTCATGCTGCTGAACGCGAACAAGAAGAGCATCACCGTCAACCTGAAGAGCCCGGAGGGGCTTGAGACGGTGAAGGCGATGATCGCCCAGGCCGATGTGATGATCGAGAACTTTGCGCCGGGCGCCATCGAGCGCCTCGGCCTCGGCTACGATGTCGCGAAGGAGATCAATCCGGGCATCATCTACGCCCAGGTCAAGGGCTTCGCGCGCGGCGGGCCCTACGAGAAGTTCCTGTCCTTCGACATGATCGGCAAGGCCGTCGGCGGCGTCATGGCGATCACCGGCGACCCGGACGGGCGGCCGATCAATCCCGGCCCCACCATCGGCGACACCGGCACCGGCCTGCATATGGCGATCTCGATCCTGGGCGCGCTCTACCAGCGCGGGCGCACCGGCAAGGGCCAGCATATCGAGGTCGCGATGCAGGACGCGATGATCAACTATTGCCGCCTCGCCTATGCCGTGCAGGCGACGACCGGCGAGGCTGCGCCCCGGCGCGGCAATGAGGTCATCATGGCCGGCAGCGCGCCCTCGGACGTGTTTCTCTGCGCGCCCGGCGGGCCGAACGACTATGTCTATATCTACACCACCCGCGCCTCGAACCTGCATTGGGAGCGGCTCTGCGAGGTGATCGGCCGTCCCGAGCTCAAGGACGACCCGCGCTTTGCCACGGCGCCCGCGCGCTCGGCCAACCAGAAGGACCTGGACGAGGCCATCACCGCGTGGACCTCGAAGCGCAGCAAGGAAGAGGCGATGCAGGCCATCGGCGCGGCCGGCGTGCCGGTCGGCGCGGTGTTCGATTCCAAGGAGCTCTCGGACAGCGAGGACATGCGCGCGCGCGGCATCTTCCAGACCGTGCAGCATCCCGAGCGCGGCGACTTCCTCATGCCGGGCTGGCCGGTGAAGATGTCCGGCAACGATGTGCCGGTCGAGTGCTCGCCCACGCTCGGCGAACACACCGACGAGGTGCTGTCGGACTGGCTCGGCCTTTCCGGCGGCGAGGTAGAGGCGTTGCGCGACAAGGGCGCCGTCTGACCGGCCGCGTCCCTATTCAGAACCGACAGAACGAAGGAACCCGGCTTCCCATGTCAGACAATATCGCCGAGCAACTGGCCCCGACGGGCGTGCTGCGCGCCGGCATCAACATGTCGAACTTCCTGCTCGTCACCGGCCGAACCGAGTCCGGCGACCCTGACGGCGTGTCGCCGGACATGGCGCGCGCGCTGGGCGAGCGGATCGGCGTGCCAGTCAAGATGGTGCCCTTCCCCACCCCCGGCGAGCTGGCGGACGCGGCCGAAGACGATATCTGGGATATCGGCCTGATCGGCGCGGAGCCCCAGCGCGCGGAGAAGATCGCCTTCACGCTCGCCTATTCCGAGATCGAGGCGACCTACCTCGTGCCGCCGGGCTCGCCGATCCAGTCGATCGAGGAGGTGGACCGCGCCGGTATCCGTATCGCCGTCTCGGCCCGCAGCGCCTACGAACTCTGGCTTTCGCGCAACATCGAGCATGCCGAACTGGTGCTCGCGCAGGGCCTCGGCGCCGCTTTCCAGCTGTTCGTGGGTGAGGGCTACGAGGCGCTGGCCGGCCTGCGCCCGGGGCTGATCGGCGATCTCGAGAAGCTGCCCGGCGCGCGCATACTGGACGGGCAGTTTTCCGCCGTGCAGCAGGCCATCGGCGTGCCGCGCTCCCGACCCGGGTCGGCTGCAGCCTTCGTCGCGGATTTCGTCGAGGAGGCCAAGACCAGCGGCCTGGTCGCCAGCCTGATCGCCCGCCACGGCGTCGAGGGCCGCCTAATAGTGGCTGCAGCGGGTTAGCGACAGCCGGTGTTGGGGAAGCTCGGTCTCCTTCCGGTCGCCGCGCTCTGGCTTGCGGCAGCCGCACTTCCTGTTTCTGCGCACTCGGGCGCGGACGAAACGCGGCGCACGGCCGTCGTGTCCGCCTTCCCGCCGGAGATTGCGGTCCTGAGAGCGGACCTCCGGGACGAGGCCTCGCAATCGATAAACGGCGTCGAATTCGTGACGGGCAGGCTCGCGGGCCACGATGTCGTGCTTTTCCTGAGCGGCATCAGCACGGTCAATGCGGCAATGACCGCCCAGCTTGCGCTCGACCGCTTCCATATTGGCCGGATCGTCTTTTCGGGCATTGCCGGCGGGGTCGATCCCGACCTCAATATCGGCGATGTGGTGGTCGCCGACCGCTGGGGACAGTATCTCGAATCCGTGTTCGCGCGGAAGGTCGAAGACGGCTGGGAGAAGCCTCCGTTCTTCGAATACCCCTACGCAAATTTCGCCATGATGTTCCCGCGTTCGGTGACCGTCAGCCGCGCCGGCGCGGCCGCGCCCGAGACGCGCTTTTGGTTTCCCGTGGACGAAACGCTCCTCGACAGCGCGCGGCGGGCAGCATCCGGTGTCGTTCTCGACCGCTGCGCCGCCGATAACCGATGCCTCTCGCACGTCCCGAGGGTCGTCATCGGCGGCTCCGGCGTCTCGGGCGGCGCCTTCATCGACAATGCCGCGTTCCGCGACTACGCGTTCGCCACCTTCGGGGCGCGCGTGCTCGACATGGAGAGCGCGGCGGTTGCCCATGTCGCCTGGGCGAACGGCGTGCCGTTCATCGCCGTCCGCAGCCTGTCGGACCTGGCGGGCGGAAGCGGACAGGCGAACCAGCTGGAGGTGTTCTTCGGCCTGGCGGCGGCCAATGCCGCCCGTGTGGTCAAGGCCATGCTCGCGGAAATGACGGGCAGCTAGCCCGCAAGACGAAAGGAACGATGATGCCCGCTCTCGATATCGCCGACTGCATCAACGAGACCTGCCCTTGGTCGGGCAAGCCGGTGCAGGCGGACTCGCTCATCGAATTCGGCGGCCAGGTCGTCGGCTTCTGCAACACCGGCTGCCGCGACAAGTTCGAAAGCGCGGTACGCCATTTCGAGCAGGCGAAGGCGTTGAAAGCCCGCGGCTGAAGAACGCCGAACCGGCTACCGCATAGGCTATCTTGGGGGCGGACAGATGCCCGCCCCCAAGACTGCTCGCGCTATTTCAGGGCCGCATCGGTGATCGCGTGCGTCCAGGCGCCTTCCGGGGCCTTGGTGATCACCGGGTCCGAGCCGCCCTTCAGAAGCGTCTGGACGGTGCGCTCGTAGTCCGCGGGGTCCAGCGTGCCGTTGCTGCCTGCGGTCAGCTTGGCGATCTCGCCCATCATGCGCTTCTGGTGCTTCTCGGTCTGGGCGCCGGTCGCATCGTTCTCAAGCACGATCTCGGCTGCGGCGTCGGGGTTCTCCTCAGCCCATTTCCAGCCCTTCATCGAGGCGCGGACAAAGCGGACCATCCGGTCCCGGAATGCCTCGTCCTCAAGCGCGGACTCGAGCACATAGACGCCGTCTTCCAGGGTGGCGACGCCCTGGTCCTCATACTTGAAGACCACGAGGTCGTCGGCCGAGAGGCCGGCATCGATGACCTGCCAGTATTCGTTATAGGTCATGGTCGAAATGCAGGCGGCCTGGCCCTGCAGGATCGGATCGACGTTGAAGCCCTGCTTCAGGACGGTCACGCCTTCCGCACTGCCATCGGTCGGGATGCCGAGCTGGCTCATCCATGACAGGAACGGATATTCGTTGCCGAAGAACCACACGCCGATGGTCTTGCCCCGGAAGTCCTCCGGCGTCTTGATGCCGGTGTCCTTGCGGCAGGTGAGCATCATGCCGGAGCTCTTGAACGGCTGGGCGATGTTGACCAGCGCCAGGCCTTTCTCGCGGGTGGCGAGCGCAGACGGCATCCAGTCGAGGATCACATCGGCACCGCCGCCGGCCAGCACCTGGGGAGGCGCGATGTCGGGGCCGCCGGCCTTGATCTCGACCTCTAGCCCTTCCTCTTCGTAGAAGCCCTTGTCCGCAGCCACATAGTAGCCTGCGAACTGCGCCTGGGTGACCCACTTGAGCTGGAGCGTGACCTTGTCGGCGGCTTCGGCAGACGCAGCCGACAGGGCGAATGTCGCCGCTATTGCGAAGAGTGCTGTCTTTCTCATGTTGCCCTCCCTGGCAAACAAGGGTGGAAATTGCCGCTAACCGCGGATCGACGGATGCCAATGGGTGACCGTCCTCTCGACGAGCGTTACCAGCCCATAGAAGGCCGAACCGGCCAAAGCCGCAACCGCGATTTCGGCCCAGACCGTATCCAGCGCCATGCGACCGATCTCGGTGGAGATGCGGAACCCCATTCCCACCGTCGGCGTACCGAAAAACTCTGCAACGATCGCACCGATGAGCGCAAGGGTCGTGCAGATCTTCAGCCCGTTAAAGATGAACGGACCGGCCGCAGGCAGACGCAGTTTCAGGAGTGTCTGCCCATAGCCGGCCGCGTAGGTGCGCATCAGGTCTCGCTGCATTGGCTCGGCCATGCGCAACCCCTCGATGGTGTTCACCAGCATCGGGAAGAAACACATCACGACGACCACGGCGGCCTTCGATTGCCAGTCGAAACCGAACCACATCACCATGATGGGCGCGATCCCGACGATCGGCAGAGCGGCGGCGAGGTTGCCCATGGGCAGGAGGCCCCGTTGCAGGAAAGGCGAGCGGTCGATAGCGATGGCCGTGAGGAACGCCGCCCCGCACCCCATAGCATAGCCCGGCAGGACCGACCGGATTACCGTCTGCACGAAATCGGCCCAGAGGATCGGGAGGCTGGACATGAACGCGCCGGAGATCGCCGTCGGCGCGGGCAGGATGACCGACGGCACCTCCAGTCCGCGAACCAGCCCCTCCCAGATTACAAGCAACGAAACCCCGAAAATCGCGGGCACCAGAAAGCGCACCGGCCGGCCCGCCCGCCGCGCCAGCCAAATGTTGGCGGCCCATCCCCCCAGCCAGGCGGCAATTGCAATCGCGGCCCAGCTCATCGCGCCAGCCCCGCCCGGGCCAGCACCGCCCGCTGCACCAGGCCGATCGTGCCCACCATCAGCCCCGCGCATATGGCGGCGCCGAACAGGGCCGACCAGATGATCAGCACCTGGCCGTAATAGCTGCCGTTCAGCATCCGGGCACCGAAGCCGCCCTGGCTGCCGGTCGGCAGCTCGCCGATGATCGCGCCCACCAGGGCGATGGCGATGGCGATCTTCAGCGACGCGAACAGGAAAGGCAGCGAGGACGGCCAGCGCAGCTTCCAGAAGACCTGCCAAGCAGATGCATTGTAGGTGCGCATCAGGTCCAGTTGCATGCCATCGGGCGAGCGCAGCCCCTTCACCATGCCGACCACCACCGGGAAGAAGCTCAGATAGGCCGAGATCGCGGCCTTCGCGATCAGCCCCGAGATCCCGATATTGTAGAGCACCACGATAATCATCGGCGCGATGGCCAGAATGGGCACGGTCTGGCTGGAGATGACCCAGGGCATGACCGAGAGGTCCATCGCCCGGTTGTGCACGATCCCGACCGCCAGCAGGGTCCCGAGGGCCACCCCCATGGCGAATCCCAGCAGCGTCGCCGACAGTGTGATCCAGCCGTGATAGACGAGGCTGCGTTTGGACGTGATGCGTTTGTCCACCGTGGTCTGCCAGATCTCGACGGCGACCTGGTGCGGGGCGGGCAGGACCGGGCGCTGCTGGGACATGGTGGCGGGGACGATCTCGGCCCAGCCGATCTCGACGCCCGCGCGGGCCGCCTGGTCGCGCTCCCACTTGGCGTTCAGGAACACGGCACCGACATACCAGACCGCGACGAGGGCAGCGCATATCGTCGCGATGGACAGGATATTTCGCATCGGCCCCGCCGCTCTGCGTTCCCGGGCTACGGTCCAACCGCAAATGTGCAGGAAGCGCCATCGGCGCGCCAGCCCGGATTTGCCGGTGTGCCGGCGAGAACTGGAGGGGCCCTCAGCAACTTCCATTCCCCGGCGCACTCCTCTCACGAGGGGTATCGACGCCGGGTTGCATCGTGCAAAATCCCACGAAATTTCCAAAAGAGAAGGGGGCACCCCAGATGGCGTTTTACGAGCTTCGCCGGTACACCGTCCGGCCCGGCAAGATGGAGAAGTGGCTTGAGTTCATGGAAGGGACCA
>Ga0209021_1004280_pt1 | contig 10659 bp, 7 predicted proteins | sample PinacodermFT_FD_187299 | JGI IMG/M metagenome (GOLD analysis project Ga0209021, IMG submission 187299) | Host-associated microbial community of the marine sponge Aplysina aerophoba from Gulf of Piran - sponge pinacoderm, lysed by freeze-thaw... | ecosystem: Host-associated > Porifera > Sponge >... | reverse complement strand
GGGTGCCGGCTGAAGCCGGCGTTCCAAGCCGCTTCTGCTGTGGACCTGGGATAAGACAACGACGAATCGGAACGCGCGTCAGCGCGTGAGGGAGTTGCGGTTTGCGGCGCGTAGCGCCCGGCGGTTTCGGCTGTGAAGGAGGATAAGGGCGTCCTGTTCCGCTGCGCTCTCGCGCAGCGGGTGCCGGCCTGAAGCCCCAATACTGTTGCTTTAGAACCTCAAGCACCACTTGAAGAGTTGCGAAACTGGCCGCCAAGCCGTCGATTCAGGTCCTCTCCACCCCAAAGACAAAAGTATTGGGCCTGAAGCCCGGCGTTCCCTTCCCACGGCGGATAATCGCGGCCTATGAGCGTCCGCGTCCTTCCCGTCGTCATCCTTGCCCTGCTGCTTCCCGCCGGAGCGGCCGCCCAGACCGAGCCCATCGAGCTGAGCCACCTCTACGGACCGGACGCGCTGTCGTTCTCGCCCGACCTCCCGCGCATCCGCTGGATGACCGGCGGCACGCACTACCTGACCGGGAGCGGCGAGGAAGCGGAGCGCTCGTGGGACGTCGTGGAGGCCGCGACCGGCGCGTCGCGGCCGCTCTATGACGCGGACACCCTCGCCGCGGCGCTCCGGGAGACGCTCTCGCTGCCGGAAGACGAAGCCGCCCGCGCCGCCCGTCCGGCGTCCCTCACCCTGTCGGACGGCGGTGAGCGACTGCTCCTGAACCTCGCTTCCGACCTCTTCACCTGGGAAACCGGCGGGGGAACCCTCCGCCGCCTCACCCGCACTCCTGAAGCCGAGGAATTGCCCCGGTTCTCGCCCGACGGCACGCGCATCGCCTTCGTCCGCGGAAACGACCTCTACGTGGTGGGACTCGACGAAGCCGAGCTCCAGCTCACCACCGGGGGCGGGCCCAACCTCCTGAACGGGAAGCTCGACTGGGTCTATCAGGAGGAGATCTACGGGAGGGGCAACTTCTACGCCCACTGGTGGAGCCCCGACGGCAGCCGCCTCGCTTTCCTGTCGACCGACGAGCGGGACGTTCCCCGCTTCACGGTGGTGGACCACATCCCCTACCACCTCGACCTCGAGGTCTATCCCTATCCCAAGGCCGGCGACCCGAACCCGAAAGTGCGCCTCGGCGTCGTCCCCGCGTCGGGCGGCGAGACGGTGTGGGTCAACCCCGGCGGCTACGGCAACCAGGAAACCCTCATCGTGAACGTCGGATTCTCACCGGGCGGCGAACTCTGGTACCAGATCCAGGACCGCACCCAGACCTTCCTCGATCTCCACCGGGCCGATGCCCGCACCGGGGAATCCGGCCGCGTCCTGCGGGAGGACACCGGGCCGTGGGTGAACGGGCACGGTTCCCCCCGGTTCCTGGCGGACGGCGGCTTCTTGTGGTTCAGCGAGCGCACCGGCTTCAAGCACCTCTACCGCTACGGCGCGGACGGTGAACTCGCCGGCCCCCTCACCGAGGGACGCTTCGAGGTCCGCCGGCTGCACGCCGTGGACGAAGCGGCCCGCGCCGCCTATGCCTCCGGAACCTACCGCTCGTCGCTCGGCTCCGACATCCTGAAGGTGGCGCTCGACGGGTCCGGCATCACCCTGCTGAGCGAGGCGCCGGGCACCCACCAGGCCAACTTCCCGGACGGAGAGAGCGTCCTCCACTACGTGGCCGTCTCGCACGACCTCGACAGCCCGCCGCGGATGACCCTGCGCCGGGCCGGGGACGGCGAAGTCGCGCGCGATCTCGGCGGCGGCGAGGTCCCGGACCTCGACCGCTTCGAGATCTCTCCACCCGAACTGCTGAAGATCCCGACCGCGGACGGCACGGAACTCGAAGCGATGATGGTGCGGCCGCACGGCTTCGATCCCTCCCGCGCCTATCCGGCCTGGGTCCACGTGTACGGCGGCCCGCACGCACCCCAGGTCAGAAACGCCTGGCCGGGCACGCGCGGCATGTGGTTCCAGTACCTGGCGCAGCAGGGCATCGTCATCCTCGTCGTGGACAACCGGATCGCTTCCGGCAAGGGGGTCGAATCCACCTGGCCGGTCTACGGCAACTTCGGCGAACAGGAACTCGCCGACCTCGTCGAGGCGGTGGACTGGCTCGGCGCCCATGACGCCGTGGACGCTTCCCGCATCGGGGTCGACGGCTGGAGCTTCGGGGGCTACCTGACCCTCACCGCGCTCACCAGGTCCGACCGCTTCCGCGCCGGCATCGCGGGCGGGAGCGTCGTGGACTGGCGCGACTACGACTCGGTGTACACCGAGCGTTACATGAGTACCCCGGACGAGAACCCCGAGGGATACCGGAAGAGCTCGGTGCGCGGGGCGGCGGGAGACCTGCACGGCGATCTCCTGCTCATCCACGGGACCATGGACGACAACGTCCACATGCAGAACACGATCCAGTTCACCCACGATCTGCAAAAGGCGGGGAAACCCTTTGAGCTGATGGTCTATCCGAAGTCGCGCCACGGGGTGCGCGACGCGGACCTCGTCCTGCACCTCCGGGAGACCATGGCGCGGTTCATCCTGAAGACCGTGACGCCGTAGCCCGCGTCTACTCCTCCTCGACGACCGCCGCGACCTGCTCGGCGATGGCGAGCGAGGCCGTCGCCGCCGGCGAGGGGGCGCTCAGGACGTGGGTCCGGTTCTCCCGCCGGAGGATGCGGAAGTCGTCCGCGATCCGGCCGTCCGGCAGCACGGCGATCGCCCGGACCCCCGAAGGCGCGGCGACGAGATCGGAAGCGCGGATATCGGGGACGAGCCGCTGGAGGCGCCGGGTGAAGGCGCGCTTCGAGAGCGACCGGTGGATCTCGTCCACCCCCACCCGCCATTCACGGAGGGCAAGGCGCCGGAATCCCGAATACCCGGCCATTTCGCCCAGATCCCGAAGGTTCAGATCGCGGCGCCGGTACCCCTCGCGGGCCAGCGCGAGGACCGCGTTCGGTCCGGCGTCCACGTGTCCGTCGAGGTTTCGGTGGAGATGCACGCCGAGGAACGGGAACCGCGAGTCCGGAGTGGGGTAGATGAGGCCGCGGACCAGGCCGGCACGGTCGGCCCGCAGCCGGTAGTACTCGCCCCGAAACGGCAGGATCCTGATCTCCGGCTCATCACCGGCCAGCCGCGCGATGCGGTCGGAGTGGAGTCCCGCGCAGGCAACGAGCCGGCGGGCGGAGAACTCCCCGTTCGTAGTGAGGATGCGGACACCGCCGGCGGAGCGGACGATCCCGACGACCTGCGCACCGGTCCGGACCTCCCCCCCCGCGGCCTCGAAGAGGCGCCGGAGCGCCGCCGCCACCCCGGCGAAGCGCACCACTCCCGAGGTCGGAGAATGGATCGCCGCCACCCCCTCGGCGTGGGGTTCGATTTCCCTCAGCTCCGCCCGGTCGAGCATCCGGAGTTCGGGGACACCGTTCGTTTCGCCGCGCCCGAGCAGTCCCGCGAGCCGGTCCCGTTCGGCCTCGCCGCGGGCGACGATCACCTTGCCCGAGAGTGAGTAGGGGACGCCGTGTTCCTCGCAGAAACCGAGCAGCAGCGCCACCCCGCGGCGGCAGTTCCGGGCCCGGAGCGAACCCGGCGCGTAGTAGATGCCGGAATGGATGACCCCGCTGTTGCGTCCCGTCTGGTGCCGGGCGACGCCGGCCTCCTTTTCGAGCACGAGGATCGACCGCGAGGGCTTTCGCTCCTGAAGGCGGCGGGCCACCGCCAGCCCGACGATCCCGCCGCCGACCACGAGGACGTCGACAGGTTTCGCCCCGTTCGCCCCGCTCATTGGTCCGCCGCCCTCATGGTGTCAGAAGGCGGAGGGATCGGGATGCACCCCAGCCCGTTGAATGCGGAATCCAGAACTTCCCCGCAATTCCTTGAATTCACCCCTGATTCCGAACCCGCCGGCGAAAGCCTCGTTGCCGGAAACATGCGCGTCCGTTTCCGGTCCTTTCTCCTCGGCGGAATCCTCCTCGCCGCCTCGAACTCCACCGCTGCCTCTCCGGGTCCCTTCGTTCTCCAAAGCGGAATGCCGGCCGTCCCCCGGGCGGAACCGCTCCGGGTGCGGTTCTACGACCCTTACCACCTCCTCTCTTCGGAGACCCGCAACCAGCTCGAAAAAGAAGTGGTCCGCGCCTTCGGCGCGAGCGAGATCGGGCTCCGTTTCGTCGGCCGCGGCGGACCGGCCGTGATTCCGGCAACGCTCTATCCGGAGCTTCCGGATCGCTGGGACGTCCCGCCGGAGGCTATCGGGGTAGCGATCGGCGCGGAGGGAGAACGCCGGTCCATCTTCCTGTCGCTGGGGGCCGCCGAGCGGGCTCTCGGCGGACCGCTCGCCCTTCGCTCGGGCAAACCGGCGAACGGGAAGCGGACGAAGCGCCGCCGCACCGGTTCCGAGGCCCGGCGGCTCGGAGTCGCCCTCGGCCGCGTCCTCGCCCATGAACTCACGCACACCATCGCTCCGGAGTGCCCCCACACGAAGAACGGCCTGATGGCGAGACGGCTGAGCCGGCGGATGTTGACGGCTCCCGGAATCGGATTCGACGCGCTGGCGACCCGTCACCTGCGGCTCGCCGCGGCCGGGGCGAGCGCCCCCGAATCCGGCTGAAGCCCGCGGGCGCGGGTCGCTCGGAGGGGACCGCCCTCCTGTCGCGCCTCGCACGCGGCCGACCCGGTTAGAGTTCGCCCATGCGGCGTTTGAGTCCGCAGCGGCAGCGGACCCTGGTGCTCGCCGGTCTGGGGGCCGGGGCTCTCGGAATCGTCCTGTTCCAGGGAGCCCTGACCACGCCCGAGCGCGTGGAATCGCTCTACACCACCGGCATCTATCCGCTGGTCGTCCGTGTTTTTTCGTTCCTCAGCGGCCTCGTCCCGTTCTCGCTGGCCGAAGTCTTTGTCGCGGCAGCCGCGCTCTTCTTGATCGGACGGGTCACGTGGCGCTTCACGGGCCGCTTCCGGCAACCCCTCCCGGCGGAAGCGGACCGGGCCCGGGAAACGCAGGCGGCGCGGCCTCCCGGGCATCGCGCGGTGCTCCGGCGGCTCGCCTACACCGCAGCGTTCGCGCTCGCCGGCGCCGGCGCCCTCTACGCGGTCTTCGTCCTCGTCTGGGGCCTGAACTACGCCCGCCCCCGGCTCGAACACCGTCTGGGCCTCCCCATCGGCCAGATCGAGGAATCCGAACTCGTCCGCCTGACCACCCGGGTCGCCGCCGAAACCACCCGGTTCCACCGGCTGGCCGGCCTTCCGGCGGCCGCGGTCTCCAGGAACCCCCTGGACTTCGGCGCCCTGAGCGCTGCCATCGACGAGGCGTACGACGCGCTCGACCTTCCCGGCGACCCCGGCCCCGGGAGGCTGAGTCCGGTGAAGCCGGCCGTCTTCTCGGGACTCATGTCCCGGCTCGGGATCAGCGGCATCTTCGTCCCCTTCACGGGTGAGCCCACCGTGAATACCGGCCCTCCGGACGTGGCCGTCGCCTTCACCGCTGCCCACGAGAAGGCGCACCAGCGGGCCATCACCCACGAGGGGGAAGCGAGCTTCGCCGCGTACCTGGCCCTCTCCCGCCAGCGGCAGCATCCCTATCTTTCGTATGCCGCGTCCTTCTTCGCCGCCCGGCACCTCCTGGCCGCCGTGAGGCACGCGGACCGCGAGGACCGGGAGCGGGCCTTGGCCGCTCTCGGCCCCGGACCGCGCCGGGATCTGGACGCCCTCAACGCCTTCTGGGCCCAACACCGCGGAATGGTCCGGAGCGCCGCGGGCCGGGTGAACGACTCCTACCTGCGTACCATGCGGATCCCGGACGGCGTCCGCAGCTACGGGACGGTGGTGCGGCTCCTGATCGCCGACCTGCGGAGCCGATCCGCGCCCCCGGCCGCCATCGCGACCGACGACAGCGAGGACTGAGGGGGCGGGTGGGACGCCGACTTCAGGCGGTTCTCCCCGTGAGCGCCGGCGTTCGCGGCCTGCGGCCGCGGTGCCGGTCTGAAATGACCATGGCTCGTCCTCCGGGTTGAAGGCATCTGCGGGCGAATTGACCATGGTCCGGGCCCGGTTTTCCGTCGCCTGACCGGGGTTGTCGCCGGCCGGTTCCTCACGATTCCGGATGCCGGCTCCGGAAGTCCCGATCCACCCGCAACCGGCCGGAATTGCCGAATCCAGACCGACTTCAGCCGGCTTTGGCCGGTAGAGACCGAATTCGCGGAGAACCCGGAAAACCGGGCGAATTCGGCAAGGAAGGCCCGAATTCGCCGATTGACCATGGCTTTTTCGGTCATTCCGGGCGATTGACCATGGCTCCGGGCGATTGACCATGGCTTCGGGCGTTTGACCATGGCTCTCGGGAAGGCCCCCGCGCGGCGCCGCGCGCTCGGACCTCAGGCGCCGGTAGCGCGATACCCCTGCTCCGGGTGGCTCCGGTTTTCGGGATGCCGGAGCCGGAGCTGGCCGGACTTCAAACGCTGCACGCCCCGCCCGACCCGGCGGAGCCGCGCGCGCCCCGCGTCGCGCCGTTCCCTGCCCCACGCGCCGAGCTTGCCGCCGATCTCGCCCGGCCGCGTGTCCGGCCGTCGTTGCAGTCGTCCGGTGGCCCTGGGGCAAATGGCCGAGCCCGCCGCGGTCAACCCACCTCGGCCGTCCGTCCCTGACTCCCCATCCCTGTTATCGGTGCCAGCAGCTACGCAGGCGGGCGGCCAGTCTGCGATCTCGCGTGAGACGGTTACGAGTCGCTGGCCGGTGCTATCGGCCGATGGCGTGGCTGGGAGGGCGCTGCCCGGACAGCCGGAGGGGGAGGCGAGCCCCCGCTGCGTCAAGGATCTGTCCGCCAACTCCCTCGCCACGCCCAACCAGCCGTCACCCAAGCCTCAGGAAACGACCCACCCGCGGCACCCTGAAATCCGCCGAAATGCGGTGCCACGGACTCTCGGCACAAACCGTAACTCACCACATGTCAACAAGTTCCAAAATCAAACTGTCAAAGATGAGCCTGAACGCCGGCTTCCCGGCCCTACTCGTCCGCGTCCGGTTCCGCGAATCGGGCCGCGGTCTCGAAGAGCGTCCTCACGCTGAAGCCCGTGGCCCCCTTCGGGTAGTACTTCCACGGCTTCTCGACGATGAAGGGCCCGGCGATGTCGAGGTGGGCCCACTTCGTTCCGTCGGGCACGAACTCCTGCAGGAAGAGCGCGGCGGTGATGGTGCCGGCGTTGATGCCGCCGATGTTCTTGAGGTCGGCCGAGTCGCAGCGGAGTTCCTCGGCGTATTCCTTCACGAGCGGCAGTTCCCAGAAGACCTCCCCGTGCGGCTCGCCCGCCTCGATCACCGCCCGCACCCAGCCGGCGTCGTTCCCCATGACTCCGGCGACCCCGGTGCCGAGCGCCCGTACCGCGGCCCCGGTCAGGGTGGCGACGTCCACGATATGGGTCGCGCCCTCCTCTCCGGCGCGCGCCAGCGCATCGGTGAGCACGAGGCGTCCCTCGGCGTCGGTGTTGTCCACCATGACGGACTTGCCGTTCCGGGCGCGGAAGATGTCACCCGGCCGGGTGGCCGACGGGCCCGGATAGTTCTCCGCGGTCGCCACGATGCCGGTGACGGTCGCCGGAACCCCCTCCTGGGCCACCGCCGACATCGCCGCGAGCACCGCTGCGGCGCCGGACATGTCGCCCTTCATGGTCCACATTCCGGAGGGAGGCTTGAGCGAGATGCCGCCGGTGTCGAAGGTGATGCCCTTCCCGACGAGCGCCAGGTGCCGGCCGCTGTCGCCGGCCCCTTCGGGACGATGGCGGAGCACGATGAGACAGGGCGGCCGGTTGCTCCCCTGCCCCACGGAGATGAGCCCGGGATACCCCTGCTCGCGGAGCGCCTTCTCGTGCCAGACCTGCACCTCGAGCCCGGTGTCGGCGGCGATCCGGTGCGCCTCCCGGGCCAGCGTCTCCGGAGTGACCGCTTCCGCCGGCTCGTTGATGAGGTCCCGGGCACGGTTCACCTCGGAAGCGAGCGTTCCGGAACGCGCGACCCGTTCCCGGGCTTCGTCGAGGGCTTCCTCGCCGACCACGAGCCTCACGCGGGGAGAGGCCGCGTCGCCGGGCTCCTGGAAGTAGCGCGCGAACCGGTAGGCGCCCAGCGTGGCGCCCTCCGCCACCGCTCCCGCGAAGCGGGCGCCGTCGGCCCCCTGGAGCGAGAAGACCACCTCCGCATGGTGGAAGTCGCGCGCGTGCCGCAGGGCGCGCGCCGCCAGGATGCGGATGCCGTCGGACACCGGATAGTTGCTCGTGGCGCGGGTGTGAAGCGCCAGCGTGGACGCGCTCCGCGGCCCGCCGTGGCCGGCCACCGCCCGCTTGACCTTCGGGTCCCCGAAGATGCGCTTCGCGTTGGCCACGACGTCGTTTTCCCACGCCGCCCGGGGAGCGGCGAGATCGAGGCCGTCGTCGAGCAGATACGCGACCAGCGACCCGCCCCGCGCGGAGGCGTCCGCCGAAACCTGAACCCTCGGTGTCTCAGTCCTCATCGCCATACTCCTCTCTGAGCTTTTGCACCACCGCCGGATCGGCCAGGGTGGTGGTGTCTCCGATCGCCTTGCCGGCCGCGATATCGCGGAGCAGGCGCCGCATGATCTTCCCCGACCGCGTCTTGGGCACGTCCGCCGCGAACACGATGTCGTCGGGGCGCGCGATGGGCCCGATCGCCCGGGCCACATGCGCCTTCAGTTCGGCCGCAAGACCGTCATGCGACGCGGCGCTCTCCCGGAGCACCACGAACGCCGCGATCCCCTCGCCCTTGATCTCGTGCGGCCGGCCGACGACCGCCGCCTCCGCCACCGCTTCGTGTTCGACGAGCGCGCTTTCCACCTCGGCCGCCCCGAGGCGGTGTCCCGAGACGTTCAGGACGTCGTCCACCCGGCCCATCACCCAGAAGTAGCCGTCCTCGTCGCGGCGGGCGCCGTCGGCGGGAAAGTAGATGTCCTTCCACTGGCTCCAGTAGGTCTCGCGGAATCGCTCCTCGTCGCCCCAGATGCCGCGCAGCATGGAGGGCCACGGCTTCGTGATGGCGAGCAACCCCCCGCCGACTTCGACGCGCTCGCCGCGCCGGTCCAGGATCTCGAGCGAAATCCCGGGAAACGCGTGGGTCGCGGAGCCCGGTTTCAGGGTCGTGACCCCGGGAAGCGCGGAGGCCATGATCGCCCCCGTCTCGGTCTGCCACCAGGTGTCCACCACGGGACAGCGGCCGCCCCCGATCTCCCGGTGGTACCAGACCCAGGCCTCGGGGTTGATGGGCTCTCCCACGGTGCCCAGGAGGCGCAGCGAGCCGAGATCGTGTGACGCCGGGTGCTGGGCGCCCCACTTCATGAAGGCGCGGATCGCGGTCGGCGCGGTGTAGAAGCAGGTCACCTGGTAGCGCTCCACGATGGACCAGAGCCGGGCGCGGGTCGGGGTGTCGGGCGCCCCCTCGTACATGACCTGGGTCACGCCGAGCGCCAGCGGTCCGTAGACGATGTAGGAGTGGCCGGTCACCCAGCCGATGTCCGCCGCCGCCCACCAGATGTCGGAGTCCTTCAGGTCGAAGACCGCGCGCGCGGTGGCGGTGACCTGGGTGAGATAGCCGCCCGTGGTGTGCACGATCCCCTTGGGCTTCCCGGTGGTGCCCGAGGTGTAGAGGATGTAAAGGATGTCCTCGGAGTCCATCTCCTCGGGTTCGGCCGTGTCGGCGGCGCCCGCCATGAGTTCGGCCCAGTCGTGGTCCCGGCCGGCCACCATGGGGACGTCCTGCCCGGTGCGGCGCACCATCACCACCCCGGTGATCGAGGGGGTGTCCTCGAGCGCCTCGTCGGAGATGGCCTTGAGCGGCACGATCCCGCCGCGCCGGTGGCCGCCGTCGGCGGTGATCAGCACCTTGGCCTCGGCGTCGTTGATCCGGTCCCGGAGGGACTGCGCCGAGAACCCGGCGAAGACCACGCTGTGGGGCGCTCCGATCCGGGCGCAGGCGAGCATCGCCACCGGGAGTTCCGGGATCATGGGCAAGTAGATCGCCACCCGGTCCCCCTTCCCCACTCCGAGGCCGCGGAGGACGTTCGTGAAGCGGCAGACCTCCCGGTGCAGGTCGGCGTAGGTCAGCGTCTTCCGGTCACCCGGCTCCCCTTCCCAGAAGATCGCCGGCCGGTCGCCCCGGCCGGTCGCGAGGTGCCGGTCGAGACAGTTGACGCTCGCGTTCAGCTTGCCGCCGACGAACCACCGCGCGAAGGGCGGCTTCCAGTCGAGGACCTGGTCCCAGCGGCGGCTCCACTCGAGCCGTTCGGCCTGGGCGGCCCAAAACGCCTCCGGATCGGCTTCGGCTTCGCGGTAGATGGACTCGTCCTGAACCCATGCCTGCTTGCGGAAGTCCTCCGGGGGCGGGTACGCACGCTGCTCGTCGAGCAGTACCTCGATTTCCTGTTGAGGTTGTTCGGCCATCCGGCGATTTTAGGAGGCTTCCCCATAGAGCGGAACGCCAACATCGTGTGATTTCGCCACAAGACCCGGGGCGCCCGGCTGGATTTCGACGGACGGCGCGCCGACCGGCCAGCGCGCTCCTGGCAGCCCGTGGCGAAATCCCCGCGGCCCAGTTGCTGTGAAAATGCGGCTTGGTTGAGTAACGGATCTCGGACCGGGCAGGACCGCAGAAGCGGCTTGGAACGCCGGGTTCCCGAGCTACGAG
>Ga0209021_1004277_pt1 | contig 10661 bp, 5 predicted proteins | sample PinacodermFT_FD_187299 | JGI IMG/M metagenome (GOLD analysis project Ga0209021, IMG submission 187299) | Host-associated microbial community of the marine sponge Aplysina aerophoba from Gulf of Piran - sponge pinacoderm, lysed by freeze-thaw... | ecosystem: Host-associated > Porifera > Sponge >... | reverse complement strand
CGACAGCCCCGTCGGGGCCGCCGGCGGGTCGTTGTCGGTGATGGTGACGGTCCGGGTGGCCGGCGCGCCCAACAAATATCCCGTGCCGGGGTTGATCGTGATGGTGAAGGTCTCGTGTTCCTCGTTCAGCGCATCGTCGACGGGCAAGGGCAGGGTAATTTCCAGTCCCCCGTTACTGGCTGCCAGCGCCGTGCTGTAGGTCTGCAGGTCATCCGCCAGGCTGGCCGGATTGTTGCTGCCGGCCGCATAGGTCAGGCTGCCGCTGGCGCCGGCGGGGAGGCCCGTGAAGAGCACCGATTGACTTGTTAGCAGACCCTCGGAAATGGTTTGCGTTGCGGCCCAGCTAACCGCTACCAGTGGCGTGCCCGTGCCGAACACCCAGGCGCTGTTGACGTTGTGGTTCTTCGCGCGCACCCGCACCCGGTAGGCTTTGTTGTTGGTCAGGTTTATTACCTCCTCCAAGGCAAACGTGCCGCTGCGGGTGACCGCGACCCAGGCGGCGGCGGGGTCGCTGCCCGAGGCCGTCGCGCTGTTCGCGACCGAGTCCGAGGCCGCCGAGGTGTAGTGCACGTCGTAGCCAGTCACCGTGCTTGAGGGCGCGATCCAGGTCAGGACCAGGAATGCGTCGCTCGGCGTGACCACCAGGTTCGTCGGGGCGTCGGGGGGCTGCGCGGGCGTGCCCGTGCCGAACACCCAGGTGCCGATGTCGCTGCTGGTCTTCGCCCGCACCCGCACCCGGTAGGTCGTGCCGTTGCTCAGGCTTGAAATCGTCTGGGAGGCCGTCGTGCCGCTGCGGGTGACCGCTACCCAGGCGGTGGCGGGGTCGCTGCCCGAGGCCGCCGCACCGTCCGTTACCGCGCTGCCGCCCGTTTTCGACGCCGAGGTGTAATGCACGTCGTACCCCGTCGGCGAGCCCGAGGGCGCAGTCCAGCTCAGATCCAACTGAGCGTTGCTCGGCGTTACCGTCAGGGCCGTCGGGGCCGCAAGCGCCGTCAGGCTCAGCAACACCGTCCGGCCATCGGTCCAGTCCCCGGCCGTGCCCGGGTCGTACGACCAATAGATCGAGAATCCACTTGCCGTGGCGTCGCTGACCGCCAGGGCGGCGACGTCCACAGTCAGCGTCAAAGAACCAAGGGCGGTCCTGGTCGCCTGACCACTAAGGCTGTTGGCGTTGATATTTAAGAAAAGTCGATTAGTAAGAGGGCTCCAATTGAGTGTGTCTATGGTGTAGCTGGTGCCCCCGTAGGTGAATTCATCTTCCGTGAGGACGGTTGAGCTTGAGCAGTCATTTTGGGATGTGATCCCGGTGCTGCAGCCGAAATAAGTGTCATCCTGATCCACCGTCAGCGTGGCAGACCAGACCTGCGCTTGTGCCGGCGCGGCGGCGAACAGGCCGAGCGCGCCGAGCAGCAGCGCAGTGGGAGCAACGACCAGACCGGGGGCAGCAGTGAACAGGCCGGGAACGGCCAGCAGCAGCGCCAGCAGGCGGCGGCGGAAACAAGCCTCACCAGCGGAACCCGCTTCAGCTTTGGACGGGGAGCCTGTTGAAGGCGTGGAGGCAAGACGAGGCGCGCCAGCCTCCCGTTGGACGCACCTCATGACACACCACCCCGGTGTGCTGGGACCTCTGGACCTCTGGACCTCTGGACCTCTGGACCTCTGGACCTCTGGACCTCTGGACCTCTGGACCTCTGGACCAATTGTACTCCTTTCTGGTTACGAAAGCTACTTTTGTAACTTTCGTTTCATTCACTGTCAAGTCTCCCCTTCCTCCATCCACGCCACACAACCATGGGAGATCCTCTCCCAATTTCACCAGCTTCGGATCCGGCTTGTTCATGGGTTTCATGAGTGCTCCTGATCAAAGTCAGAACGTCTTGCCTATCCTAAGCAGAAGTTTCTTCCTCGTCAAGCTTGCTTTCGGGGCTTATGCAGGGTGGCAACGGTGTCCGGCAAGCGGACAGTGTGACGACCTGCAAACCCACTCAGGTAGCGATCCGGTCCAGGTGCCGGGGGCTGCTGGAAAGTACCGCAGACCCGTGAACACCGGCACGAGACGGGGTTGAGACTTGCTTGCCTTGAGGGGATAGCGCCTCCATCAATTGGTAGAGGTTGAAAATCGTTGTTTCATCCGGCTCCGGCTGACGATTTCAAGGACTCCAATCGGAACCCAGCCGAATTGTGACGGCGGCGTCTGCAATGGGCGCGTCCTGGCGGCGGCGCACGTTGGCGCCCAGCAAACTGCTGACGCTGGCGGGTGGCTCGGCGCCCCAGGCCAGGAGACGGGTCCGGGACAAGGTGATGCCATCGGTTGGCGTGGGGGCCACCGCAGCGTTTGTGCCGCGGGCTTCCAACTGTTGTTTGAAGGCCATGGCGGTGTGGAGGGGACCTTCCACCAGAACGGTCTCGCCAGGAACCGGGCGCGACCGGGGCCAGAAGTGGGTCTGTTCCCCGGCTGTCCGGGACAGGGGCTCCACCACCAGTCGCAGGGGTTGCGCCTGGAGCATGGCCAACACACTGAACAACTCCTCCTGACTCAAATTGGTCCGGCTGCCATCCAGCAGATCCCGGGCCAGTCGGGGCCAGTGCCGACGCAGGGCCTCGCTGTCCAGATGATGGGCCATGGCGCCCAACAGGCGCCGCTGACGCTCAAGCTGCCAGGCTGATGCAGGTGCAGGACCGGAGGTGTGCAGATAGGTCTCCACCTGTGCGCCACCGAGTTGCCTGGCGCCAGCACCCAATTCGGCCCACGGGCCGGCGCCGGGGCTGGAAATCCGGTGATTCGTATCTTGCAAGGCGGCCCCGGCTTCGCCTTCGGGAGAAGCCGCGAGAGGGGGTGGTTTGGGGTGTACGGGCTGAAGCGCGGGCGCGGGCGCGGGAGGCGGGTCCAACGTCATGGGCACGCCACCCATGGCATCCACAAACGCCGTCAGGGCCGGGCTGGTGCTCAGGATATAACGATCAACCAGGTCTTCCGGGCGTTTCAGCCGTTGCGCCAACACCTCCGCCACGAGCCTGACGCCGCCAATGTTGTAGGCGCGTTCCAGGGCAACCGTGCCACTCCCCAGCACGTCCACAGGGGTTGTCGCAGGCACCTGGAGCAGGCGCACCGGCTGACCCGGGGACAGATGCACCAGCAGAACGTCACGAATTCTTGGCAGTTGCGGTTCGTTCTCCTTTTCTTTCGGGGCAAGACTCATGAGGAGCAGCATGAGGGAGTTCTTGAGTGCCGGGCTTGTCTGCCGGCTTTCATGGCCGGAGAGACGGGAGAGACTCGCCTGTCTCGGCCAGAGGCGGTTCAAGGCCACCGAGCAGACCAGGAGAACAACGAAGAACGTGCCCAGCCGCAGGACGATGCGGAAAAACATTGACAGCCTTCTGGCGCTTCCCAGTGACGCTAGTCTCCGGTACCGCAGGTTTTGCATGGCGTTGCGGGATAAAGAAAAGTCCCGGGTGGCCCCAGCCTCGGGCAAGATGGTTTCCAAATTAACGGTCCGTCTCCATCCCCTTTGCGGCAAGCCCTCTGAACACACTGAAGTCTCCATCCCCCGGTACCGGGACACCCGACATGGGGTCCGGTTTCAGGAAACGTCCGGCGCAGCGGCTTCTTGTGGTGGGAAGCACCGGCTACATCGGCAAGGCGGTGGTGCGGGCGTTGGTCAACCGGGGCCATGAGGTGGTGGCCTTTGCTCGTCCCCGCTCAGGTGTTGGCGGCACGGACAACGAGGAGGCAACGCGCCGGTCGCTGGCAGGGGCCGAGGTGCGCTTTGGTCAGGTGACCCGGTTGGATTCCCTGCTGGTGGACGGCGGGCAAGGGGAGTCGTTCCATGCCGTCGTTTGCTGCCTGGCCTCCCGCACCGGAGGCGTTGCAGACAGTTGGCGCATTGACCATCAAGCCACGGCCAACACCATCGAAGCGGCCCGCCGCCTGGGGGCCCGCCAGTTTGTGCTGTTGTCGGCAATCTGTGTGCAGAAACCCCTGCTGGCCTTCCAGAAGGCCAAACGCAAGGTGGAAGAAGAGCTCAAGGCTTCAGGTCTGATCTGGTCCATTGTGCGGCCCACGGCATTTTTCAAATCTCTGGCAGCCCAGGTGGAGCCTGTTCGACGGGGGTGTCCCTACGTGATGTTTGGCGATGGCCAACAGGCTGCCTGTGCCCCCGTCAGCGAGGAGGATCTTGCGGAGTACATGGCCGATTGCCTGGAGCGGCCCGACCGGCAAAACCGTGTTCTGCCCATTGGTGGACCCGGCCCGGCCCTCACCGCCAGACAACAGGGGGAACTGTTGTTTTCTCTGCTGAAACGCCCCCCCTGCTTTCTCAGCGTTCCAGTGGCTTCGTTCGACGTAGTCGTCCGGATCTTCACTGCCCTCGACCGGCTGATTCCCGGACTGGAGGACACCCTGGAGTATGCCCGTATCGGGCGCTACTACGCTACGGAATCCATGCTGGTGTGGAACCCGCAAACCAACGCCTATTGTGCGGAGGCAACGCCATCCACCGGAACGGACACCTTGGAGGATTTCTACAAGCGCATCCTGAACGAGGGCCTTCACGGGCAGGATCTTGGCGACCAGTTGTTCTGGAAACGTTGGCGAAAATCCCAACCCTGAAAGCACGTCTCAAGGGACGCCGCGCGGGTGTTCTGCTTCATCCCACGAGCCTCGGGAGGACGCCGGCCTGCGGCAGCTTTGGCCAGGAAACCGCGGACTGGATTTCCGCCCTGGCCCACCATGGTCTCGGCGCATGGCAGATCCTGCCCCTGGCCCATCCCGACCCCCTGGGTTCCCCCTACAACGCACCCAGCGCCTCGGCCATCAGCACCCGGTTTCTGGATGGGGGGGCACTCCACACCGCTGGCCTCGTCGCAGAGGACACACTTCAGCAACTGCCGGGCGCCCGTCAGCCCGCGGGACCCCAACTGGATGCCGGCTTGGCCGATGCCCGCTCCGCTCACCTGGGGCAGGCCCTCCTGCAACGCCATCGGCAAGGCCTCATCAGCGGGACACACATGGAGGACTTCGCCACATGGCGCCGAGATCAAGGGGCCTGGCTGGACGATCACTGCCTCTATCTGGTGATCAAGGGCTTTCAGAAAGGAAGACCCTGGTGGCAGTGGCCCCGCCCCCTGGCGGAACACCGACCCGACGCCCTCGCCCGTATCCGCCATGTGGCGGCCGACGCCGTTGATCGGGAGGCACTCCTCCAGTGGCAACTGGACCGCCAGTGGAGCGACATCCTGCACCAGGCCCAAAGCAAGGGCATCACCGTCATTGGGGACATGCCCTTCTACGTGGCCCATGACAGCAGCGATGTGTGGGGCCATACCCATCTATTCAACGTGTATGCAGACGGATCGTTGCGAGAGCAAAGTGGCGTCCCTCCGGATTACTTTTCCGCCACAGGTCAATTGTGGGGCACCCCCACCTTTGCCTGGCAGCGTCATCAGCAGGAGGATTTCCGCTGGTGGCGAGAACGCATCCGCCGCCAACTGGGCCTGGCCCACGTGCTACGCATTGACCACTTCCGTGCGCTGGAGTCCTATTGGGCTGTTCCGGGCCAGGATCAGGATGCCCGGGCCGGGTGTTGGCGCCAGTCTCCAGGCGCCGCCATGCTGCGTCAGTGGCGGGAAGCCTTTCAGGATCTGCCCCTCATCGCCGAGGATCTGGGGGTCATCACCCCTGCTGTGGAGGCCCTGCGGGACGACTTCCGTCTGCCCGGTATGAAAATTCTCCAATTTGCGTTTGACGGCCATCCCGACAACCCCTATCTACCCCACACCTATACGTCCGACAACGATGTGGCGTTCACCGGCACCCACGACAACGCCACCAGCGTGGGATGGTGGGCCAACCTGAACGTTGAAGACCGGCAGCGGGTTGAAACCTATCTGGGTTATCCGGTCACGGCGCCGGGTTGGCAGTTGCTGCGCCTTGCTCTGATGTCTCGTGCAGCGCTGGTGATAACGCCGCTACAGGATCTCATGAGCCTGGGGGACGAGGCCCGCATGAATTGCCCCGGCACCACGACAGGCAACTGGAGTTGGCGGATTCCGGTTCCCCTGGGGCAACTGGACGGACACCTGCAAGGCTATGGCGCCATGGCGGCACTGTACGGAAGAGGGGCTTGATCGACAGACCCTTGAGCGCCGTCAAGGGGCATCCACCTGGAAGAACCCACGGGTTGCATCCAGTACAGCGAGGGGTTGGTTATTCCAGTGGACAACGGCACTGTCCGGCGGAACCACCGTCACGGAGAACGCCGGTTGCAAACGCCAGCGCAGAACCCCTGACTCTGCCTTGAGTTGGGCATGAACTGCCCCTTGCCGTAAGACGGTCACCTGGGCAGGTGAGGTCACGGTCACCTCCAGGAGGCCATGTCGAGGCGTCTGGTCCGGAGGCTGCAGGGCTTCCCGCAACACTTGGCGACGAATCGCCGGATCCTCAAGGCGGGCCAGGGGTTGAAACTCCACAGCCGGGTTGACGGTCTCCACTTGCTCCTGTTCGGCGAGACGAACCGGAGTGTTGCTGAGGTGAATATCCAGGGGCAGCGGCGCAATGGGCTCCAGACTCAACAGGTTGTCGGCGGCAAGGCGTCGCTGCTGCAGGTTCAAGCCGTAGAGCAGGGCTGCAACCAGCAGCCCGTAGATCACAAGCCCCTGACCACTATCCAGGTCGATCCGGCTTTTCGGGTCAACCAGAACGTTCCGGAAGCGTCCGATCCTCTTGTTGGTGGTGCTGCCTTGGCGAGCCGGCGGGCGCCCTGCCGCAGCCTGCACGGTCGGGACGGTCTTTGCCGCCGGGAGACGCGCCTTGACGGGATCGATGTCCTGCATCGGTTGTTTGGAGGAGACGCCTGCCATCGGACTCCCTAAAGTTAGAGGCAAAAGGACGACACGCCATGGTTCGCCTGGTCCATACAGCGGATTGGCAGATCGGTAAAGGCTATGGAAACGTTGCAGAGGAAGCCGCTTGTCGCCTGAGACAAGCACGCATTGGCGCCGTTGACCGCGTTGGTGTTGCGGCTCGGGAGTTTGACGCAGCTTACGTGGTGGTGGCGGGGGATCTCTGGGATTCCCCCACGCTTCCGATGGAAACGGTGCATGAGTGTTTTCACGCCATCGGCAGGGTACGGCGCCCTGTTCTCGTGATTCCCGGGAATCACGACCACGGCGGTTCCGACGGCATCTGGCACAGACCGGAGGTTCAGGAGTCACAGCAGCGCTATGCCCCCAACCTGAGATTGCTCGCTCAGCCGGAACCGGTTTTGCTGCCCGACCTGGTGGTGCTGCCTTGTCCGTTGTTGCGCCGCCACAGCGCTACGGATTCCACTGCCTGGCTGCGATCCTTCCCCTGGGACACCCTGCCGACAGATCGCCCCCGCCTTGTGCTGGCCCATGGGAGCGTCACCAATTTCGGCGAGCGGGTTCAGCACAACGTCATCGATCCGGATCAGTTACCCACCGCTGCCCTGGACTACATCGCACTTGGCGACTGGCACGGTCGCAAACAGGTGGGACCCAAGGCCTGGTATTGCGGTACACCGGAACCGGATTGCTTCGACAAAGACGGCAGCGGCAGGCGGTCCCAAGTGCTTCTGGTTGAAGTCGAGCGGGGGCAGACGCCCCGTGTGACACCCCACTCCACGGGCCACTTCCACTGGCATCACCTGGAGACCGAACTCTCCGGCGCAGAGGATCTACACCACCTCCAGCAGCAGGTGGATGGGTACATCGGGAACAGGGTGCGCCGTGATCTGCTCAGCATGGACCTCGGTCACAGCATCCTGGATTTTGCCAGCCATGAACGCTATGTAGAATGGAGCCGTCGTCTGCGTGAGCAACTGTTGGTGGTGGTTCACAAGGGCTCTTGCACTGCCGTGCCCGCTGGTGACGACCTGAACGCACTGCTGAACCGGCCCGAGGATCCTCTGGTTTGCTCCGTAGCCAACCAACTGCAACGTCGGCGGCTTGAAGGCCCCGACAGCGAGATTGCCTCCAAAGCCCTTGCGGAGTTGTTCCGCATGGTGAGACGTAAGGACACAACGCCCCAACCCGTGACTGTTGACAAGGATGCGACTGGCCCACTGTCGGATTTGTAACGTTCGCGTCCACCGGGAACTGAGCCTGGACTTTGCTCCGGGGCTGACCCTCATCGGCGGCGCCAACGAAACGGGCAAGAGCACCCTGCTTGAAGCCCTGCACCGGGTCCTTTTCCTGAAGTCCACGGCCGGCGGCGCCGTGGTGGATCAACTCCACTCCCGCACACACCAGGGGATCCCCACAGTGAACCTGGAGTTTGAGGCAAGGGGAAAGTGTTGGCGCCTCCATAAGCAATTTGGCGGCTCCCGTGGACGAACGGAACTGCACCCTTCCGGGGGCTTGCCTCTGATGGGGCAAGAGGCTGAAGAGATGCTGGCAACGCTGCTGGAGAGTGACGGTCCCCTGGACGGCCGCCGGGGCAGCGCCGCCCTTGACAGATGTTGGGCCCACCTTTGGGTTGTCCAGGGTCAAGCGGGAAACAACCCTCTCCAGGATCGCCAAACCTACCCGTTGGAGCAACTGATCCGGCAGTTGGAGCAACGTGGTGGCGCGGCGCTGCAATCCCTCCTGGATCAACAGGTGGCGGATCGTATTGATGAACAACTCGGCGCCACCTTTACCAACCTGGGCAGAACACCCAGACCCAGGAAACATTCCTCCCTGTGGAAGGCCGAGCAACAGAAGGCATCGGCTACACAGGAACTGGCCCGGACAGAGCAGTTGGTGCAGGAGGAAAAGTCCGTCAGCCAGCAGCTTGCCCAGGTGCGTGACGACCTGGCGCAGGCTCGTGGTCAGTTGGGCGACATCAAAAAGCGCCTGCCCCAACTGCGACGCCTGCAAAACCAGTGTCTCATGCAAAACAAGGAACTGGACACCCTGAACGTCAGGGTAGAGAGACTTGAGCAGGATCAGCGCAGCCTCAAGGAACTGAGCCGTGCAGCGCGGCAGCACAAGCTGGATCGGGAACAATGCCTGCTTCAGGAACAGGCGCTGGCGCAACAACTGAAGAACGCCCGGCAAACCCGAGCGGAACATCAGCAGCAGTACAACCATTTAAGAGAACGGGACGCCTACCTGTCCCATCGGTTGCGCCAACTGCAATGCTGGAAAGAACAACGGCGACTCCAGCAGGATATCGAGACGCTGCAACACCAGCAGCAGGCCAGGCAGCGGTTGCAAGACGACTTGAGACGTCTGCCTCCCGTCGGCCTCGCCCAGATGAAGGAACTCCGTGCGCTGGACGGGCGGCGGCGGGATTGTCGAACGCGCCGGGACGCCATGGCGGCCACGGTGGAACTACTCCATGCCCAGGCCCGTCGGGAGGTCCGGCTAGGGGAGCGGGTCCTCAGCGTTGGCCAGCCTTTTCAGTTGACCGGAACAGCGGAGCTCCGTATGGGGGATGATGTGACGGTGCGCATCAGTCCCGGTGGGGACCAGGCGGCTTTGGCTCAGGCTGACCAAAACGCCACCCAGGCCCTGGACGAGAAGCTGCGGCAATGGGGTATAGCCAGTGTGGATGCAGCCGATGAGATCCTGCGTGAGCGGCAAGGACTGGAACAACAGTTGAAGGCCCAACTCCAACAAGCGGATCCCGGGACGCTCCAGCGCCTTCAGGAGGAAGTAACCGATGTGGAAATCCGGAGGCGGCAGTTGGCACAAGACGCACCTGGCAAGGCTGACGGAGCCTCAACCCAGGAGGACCCGCTCACCGCCGCTGCGCTGGAACAACAACTTCGGGAGCACCAACACACCAGCCAGCAGGTCAAGCAGCGGTACCGGCAAGCCGAGGATGCCTTGAAAGCAGCCGAGCAGGAGGTGAACGCCGTCAAGACCCGACAAGCCCAAGTGCAGACCACGTTGCAGGTGCTTGCCAGTCGGGAACAGTCCCGCCTGGAGCAGATGCATAGGCTCCTGGCCACCCATGGAACGATGGAAGCGCTGGAAACCAGGTACACCCAGGAGAAAGGCGAGCAAGCCAAAGCCCGGGCCAGGCTGGGTGAACTTCGGCAACAGCTCCAGGAGACGCTCGCTCCTGAACCGGACACTCCGGACGTGATCATCCCCAGGCTGGAACGCCAGGAGGCAACGCTACAGACCCGCCAACAACAGTTACTCAACGACGAAGGGCAGCTACAGGAGCGGTGCCGGAGCATCATCAGCCAAGACCCTCCGACCGCCTTGGAGCAGGCCCAGGCAGCCTTGGAGCAGGCCCAGGAGCAATGGGAGCATCAACACCAACTGGGTGCAGCCTTGTTGCTGCTCAAGGATCGCTTCCGTCAGGCTCAGGCCGACCTTTCCAACCGCTACACCAAGCCCCTGGCTCAGGCCATCAGCAGCTACCTTGCACCCCTGCATCCTGAACAGCAAGGCCCCATCTGCCAGATGGGCTATAGCCGGGACACCGGCTTGCAGGGCCTCCAGCTATGGCGTGGCCGGAACATTTACAACTTTGCACAACTCAGCGGCGGTATGCGGGAACAACTGAGCGCTGCGCTACGCCTGTCCATGGCCGATGTTTTGAAGGATCGCCACGACAACAGCCTGCCGTTGATCTTTGACGATGCCTTCACCAACACCGATCCGGAGCGCATCCCGATGGTGAGCAAGATGTTGAACACTGCTGC
>Ga0209021_1004275_pt1 | contig 10663 bp, 8 predicted proteins | sample PinacodermFT_FD_187299 | JGI IMG/M metagenome (GOLD analysis project Ga0209021, IMG submission 187299) | Host-associated microbial community of the marine sponge Aplysina aerophoba from Gulf of Piran - sponge pinacoderm, lysed by freeze-thaw... | ecosystem: Host-associated > Porifera > Sponge >... | reverse complement strand
AACGTGCTCCACGGCCCGGGAACGAAGCTGGCGAACGTTTCGATGCACAAGAACTTCAGCGTCAGCGAGGGCAAGCGACTCCAGTTCCGGGCGGAGTTCTTCAACGTGACGAATACGCCGCAATTCAACAACCCGGCTGCGAACATCAGATCGCCCGCCGTGGGGCGGATCACGTGAAATGCACGCGTATGGCTTCCAACGTCCGGTTCCGCGTTGCGTCCGCAACCTACTGCTGCTGGGCATGCGGCTTGGTGGCAGACCTTAACGCGAGTGCTGCCATCAACATTCCCGCGGCCGGGCCGCCTGCCGCAGGTGCGTCTAGTTAGCGGAGGCCGTCGAAGTCCCGCTATGCAACAATCGGAGAGCCCTCGCGCTGCACCGCGGGCCATGCGAAGCCTGCGAGTGCGGCCAGCCCCAGCGGTGGTTCTATGGAATTAGCGCGGTTCGGATCCCGTTGGACCATGATGCTGGCCATGCTTGGCATGGCCGTCGGCACAGGCAACATCTGGCGGTTCCCGCGGATTGCCGCCAAGAACGGGGGCGGTGAATTCCTCGTAGCTTGGATCGTCTTCCTGTTCCTTTGGTCGATTCCGCTGATTCTCTTGGAATTCGGCATGGCCCGCAAGACGCGTTCCGGCCCCGTGCGGGCCTTCGTGGGCCTCGCGGGGCCCAGATGGGCATGGACCGGAGCGATGGTAGTCTGCGTCTGCTCTGGAATCCTCTGCTACTACTCCGTGGTTGCGGGGTGGATGGTCCGCTACGCGGTCGCCGCGGTCGGAGGCGGCCTGTCGTCTCTTGTTCCGGGGGCATTCTGGAGCGATTTCACGTCTTCGGCTCTGCCCGCTGTCTGCCACGCAATGATGCTGGGTCTGGCTGTGCTCGTCGTGGCGAAGGGAGTTTCGGCGATCGAGCGAGTAGCGACGGTCCTTATGCCTGCGCTGATCGTTCTGGTGCTCGTGCTCGTTGCCCGCGCGGTGACGCTGCCAGGGGCGTCCGACGGCATAGCGTTCCTGTTCGGAATCGACTGGAGCGAGCTGACCAGGGCGCGGATCTGGATCGAGGCCCTGACCCAGAATGCTTGGGACACTGGTGCCGGCTGGGGACTGGTACTCTGCTACGCCGCCTACCAGCGGGAACGGGACGATACCGCACTCAACAGCTTCTTGCTCCCAGCCGCTAACAACACCATCAGCCTGCTAGCCGGGATCATGGTCTTCTGCACGGTCTTCTCGGCCGTGCCGGCGCTGATTGACAGGGCTGCCACGGACCCCGCCCAACTGCGGGGGCTGGGTTCGCTCGAGCAGGCTGTCCTCGACGGGCAGCCGTTCTCGGAGCAGCTGGTGCAGGACACCGTCTTTTCCGAGGGCAACACAGGCATCACCTTCATTTGGATGCCCGAGCTGTTCCGCTCGATGCCCCACGGCGGCTTCTTCATGGCTTTGTTCTTCATGGCGCTTGCGTTCGCGGCGTTCACCAGCCTGATCGCCATGGTCGAGGCCGTGACACGCACGCTCGAGGACGCGGGATTCGACCGCCGAAAGGCGCTCTACGGCATCGCTGCCATCGGCTTCCTGCTCGGGCTGCCATCGGCCCTCAACATGAACGTCTTTGACAATCAAGACTGGGTCTGGGGCGTGGCGCTGATCCTCTCGGGTCTGTTCTTTGCCCTCGCTGTCGGGCGCTACGGTGTGCGGAAGTTTCGCGACGAGACGCTCAACCACGAACACTCGGACATCAGGATCGGCTCTTGGTGGGACTTCGTGATCCGCACCGTTGTTCCGTTCGAAGCCGTTGTCTTGACCGTCTGGCTGCTGTACCAAGCGTGGCAGGACGACCCCCAGGGCTGGCTGGTCCCGTTCGGCGCGGACCACATCTTCAGCGCGGGCACCGTGCTCGTCCAAGTCGGCGTCGTGGCGGTCATTCTCTTCCTGTGCAACAAGCGGCTCGCCGCTTCGGTACGACGGGCAGACGAGTCCGCTAGTTGAGCACCGACAAACTGCTCGATCAGAGGCTCCCCTGAGTCGCAAGCCTCCGAAGGTAGGTGTTTCGCGTGTATAGTGCAAGGTGTCAACGAGGTTCCGCAACTAGACCGGACCCACTCGCAGAGGAGACCTGCCATGGATTCCAAGTCCGCTTCCAGACGTTCGTTCCTGGCTCATGCCGCCGCTGCGCCGGCCATAGCGGCTGCACCCGCCGCATCACGCGTGCTCGGGGCCAATGATCGCATCAACATCGGCGTGATCGGCACCGGTTCCAAGGGCCGGTTTCACATTCGCCGACTGGTGGCCCGGGCCAGTGAGCAAGACGATGTCCGCGTTACTGCCATCAGCGACATCTACCGCAAGCGGCGCGAGGAGGCGCTGCAACTTACGCAACTCGGCGGCAAGCGCGGCTACGTCGACTACCGCGAGCTGCTAGCGCAGCCGGATATTGATGCTGTCTGGATCGCGACTCCGGACCACTGGCACGCCACGATGACTCTCGACGCGCTCGCCGCTGGCAAGGATGTCTACCTCGAAAAGCCGATGACCTACACCATCGACGAAGCGCGGCGGATTGCCGAGATGGTCGAGAGTTCGGGGCGGGTCCTGCAGGTCGGCAGCCAGCATGTCTCGGACCTGCGCTATCACGAGGCCCGCAAGGTCATTGATGAGGGTTGGATCGGACCGGTGCTGTGGGCGCAGAACACCTATTGCAGGAACTCGCTCTATGGCGAGTGGAACTACACGGTAGATCCTGAAGGCACGCCTGAGAACATCGACTGGGACCGCTTCTTGGGGACCGCGCCGGCTCGGTCATTTAGCGCCGAGCGCTTTTTCCGCTGGCGCAAGTACTGGGACTACTCCGGGGGGATCGCAACCGACCTGTTCTACCACCGGCTCGCACCGCTGATGTTGATGATGGGCAAGCAATTCCCGACCCGCGTCAGCGGCCATGGCGGGATTTACGTGCATCGCGAACGCGAAGTTCCCGACACCTACGCTACGGTTGTCGAGTACGGCGGCCACTTTGTCAACCTGTCCGCTTCGATGGCGTCTTCGGCGGGCAATTCTGGCATGCCGACCACGGTGTACGGGCACGAGGGAGCGATCACCTTCCTCCCGAATGCAATCGAAGTCAAGCCCGAATATCAGTTTGCCGCGAAATTCCGCGAGGCCACCGGATCGGACATCCTGCGGATCGAAGTCAAACAGGCTGATGTCAGCACCGATCACATCGCCAACTTCCTAGATTGCATGCGCGACCGTTCCAAGCCGGCCTTCGATGCACACTTCGGCTATCAGGCCATGACCGCGATTCGGCTTGGCGTGGACTCCTATCGCAGCGGGCGCATGATGGCGTTCGACCCGCACGGGCAGCGGGTGCTTCCGTTTGCCGAGCCGCGGCCTGGATACGAGGGCTCCGGCAAGAACTTCGAGGAGCCCCCGCGTCGACCGCCTCGCAACCAACGCCAGAATAGCGCCTAGATCTGTCCCGCACGACACCTGCGGCTTTGCTACCGTTTTCTCATGCGTTACCGCTGGATCGCGGCGTTGTTGCTGTTCTGGGTCTCGGCATCGGCCCAAGACAAGCTCAACGTCTTGTTCATTGCCGCCGATGATATGAACAATGACTTGGGGACCTACGGGCACCCCTTGGTCAAGACGCCGAACTTCGATCGCTTGGCGCGGCTCGGCATCCGCTTCGACCAGGCGTACTGCAACTACCCGGTGTGCAATCCGAGCCGGGCGTCCCTGATGACCGGCCTGTATCCGGACCAGACCAAGGTCCGCAACAATGCGGTCTACTTCCGGAATACGATCCCCAGCGTGAAGACCCTGCCGCAGATGTTCCGCGACAGCGGCTACTTCGTGGCGCGGGTGGGCAAGATCTATCACTACGGCGTCCCTACGCAAATCGGCGAGAACGGCCTGGATGACGCGGCGTCCTGGGAAGAGCGAGTCAATCCCCGCGGCCGCGACAAGTGGGAGGAGGATCAGATCTATTCGATCGATTCCGTCACAGGCAACCTAGGCGGCACCCTGAGTTGGATGGCCCAAGATGGCACCGACGAGGAGCAGACGGATGGCATCGGCACAACGGCAGCCATCGAACTGCTGGAGCGCGCGCGTGATCGGCCGATCTTCCTGGCGATGGGCTTTTACCGCCCTCACACCCCTTATGTGGCTCCGAAGAAGTATTTCTTCCAGTACCCGCTGGAGATGGTGCGCCTGCCTGCCGAGCCGCTTGACGACCTCGTCGACATTCCTCCGGCAGCGTGGGTGGACCGCCCTCACCAGCTCAATCTACCAAGACAGAAGCAGCGCGAGGCCATACAGGCGTACTATGCGTCGATCAGCTTTGTCGACACCCAACTTGGCCGACTGCTGGATGCCTTGGAGCGGCTGGAGATGATGGACAACACTCTCATCGTGTTCTGGTCCGACCATGGCTATCACATGGGCGAGCACAAGCTCTGGCAGAAGACGACCCTGTTTGAGAATTCAGCACGCGTGCCGTTCTTCATCGCCTCGCCTGCGCATCGCAAGTCTGCCGGCCTGAGCACCCGCTCGCTGGCCGAGTTGGTGGATGTGTACCCGACCCTGGCGGACCTGTGCGGTCTTGACCCTCCCAGACATTTGGCCGGAAAGAGCTTGGTGCCGATTCTTGAGGATCCCACGCAGTCCGTTCGCGAGTCTGCCCTCACCACATTCGACACGCACGACCGCGTCCATCCTCGCCAGCCGCTGCGTCCCAGAGCTGTCGGCTACACCGTGCGAACCGAGCGCTGGCGTTACACCGAGTGGGGGCCGGACGGGGCGGAGGGGGCTGAGCTATACGACCACTGGAATGATCCGAAGGAGTATGTCAACCTTGCCCGCGCGCCCCGCGAGCAGGAGACTGTCTCGAAATTGAAGGAAGTGCTCAGGCGGCGCATCGCTGAGGCCACGGCGGCGCCCGGCCTGTAGGATTCGGGCGAGGTGCCCTTTCCTGCACTGACCAAGCGGTGTCCGACAATGCACGCGCTCGTCGCGTCGCGGCGCTGTTGGCTCGGTCTGTTGGAGTACCATTGTTGAGCGCGGCATCTGGTGCCCCAGCCACCGCTTCGACCCAAGCTGCCGCGCAGAGGTCAGATTGATGCAACCAACGCCCAAGGCTATTGATCGTCGCGGTTTCTTGGCGACTGTCGCGGCGAGTATCGCCCTCCCCGCCGCAAGCAGTGCCGAGGAGGGGTTCGAGCCCCTGTTCAACGGCCACGACCTCACCGGCTGGCAGGGAGATCCATTCCTGTGGAAAGTCGAGGACAACATGGTCGTCGGGCGGTCGCCGGGCATTGGCTACAACGACTTCCTCACAACGACCGAAGAATATGCGGACTTCATCCTGCGGTTCGAGATCCAGCTCGTTGACAATGTCGGCAATAGCGGCGTGCAGATCCGCAGCCAGAGGGCACCAGGTTCGATGGAAATGATCGGCTACCAGGCCGATGTTGGCCCGAGCTGGTGGGGCAGTCTGTACGACGAGTCGCGGCGAAGGGTCACGCTGGCGGCTCCTTCCGAGCCCACGATCAAGAGAGCGCTGAAGCCGACCGATTGGAACGATTACGAGGTGCAGGCGATCGGCAAGCGCATTGTGCTGAAGCTGAACGGAGTGGTCACGGTGGACTACACCGAGGAAGACGAGACCATCGAGCAGACTGGCCTAATCGGGTTGCAGGTTCACTCCGGGCCTCCGCTGGAGGCCAGATTCCGCAACATCCGCATCAAGCAACAGTAGGCCCCATCCGCGCCGCACCGTTCAAGGTGCTTAGCTTGGTGGCGCTCGCCCCTGTGGCTAGTCGGTCCTGTTCGCTTGGCGGCGCGCCAGATCGCCGATGATGGGCACTTGCCACTGCTGCCCTTGCCACGCCATGTAGGCCGCCCACACCCAACCTGCCACCAGCAACAGGTGCATTAGATTCGAGAGCAAGCCCTTGAGGAAGACGAAGGAAAGTGTCCAAGTCAGTGCCGCCAGAATAATGGATGCCAAAGTTAGCAGCAAGCACTGGTAGCTGTGGAAGCGTACGAATCGGTTCCGGCTGTATGGCTCGATGATCAGCAACGCAAGTGCCGGGACGGGTGTGAGATAGGCCAGCAACCCGAGCTGGTTCTCTTCGAATCCGCCGGGCCCCGATCCCTCTCCGGACCCGCGCTCGCTAGTAGCGGTGCTGCTCGCGTGGCCCGTACGAGCGCCACACTGCCCGCAGTAGCGCGTGCCGGCCAATTCCGCGCCACACTGAGAGCAGTACTTCACTAGAGCGGTAGTATACCCATTGATGGAGTGTTCAGTGGTTGCGCACGATCCGTCTTGGGCACGGTCGGCATTGCTGGTCGGCGCTCTAGCGCTGTTACCCCTCAACGGGGCGGCCGTCGAGATCGTGGCCCATCGCGGGGCTTCGCACGATGCCCCCGAGAACACCCTGCCAGCGGTCGAGCTGGGGTGGGAGCAAGGTGCCGATGCCGTGGAAATCGACATCCACGCAACGCGCGACGGGAAGATCGTCGCGATCCATGACAGTGACACGTGGCGGGTGACCGGCCAGCGAGGCATCGTGGCTGAAATGCGGTTGGATCAGCTGCGCCTGCTGGACGCCGGAGCATGGAAGGGCGCGGAATGGTCCGGCACCCCGATCCCGACTCTCGAACAGGTGTTGAAGACCGTGCCGCCAGAGAGGACGCTCGTGGTTGAGATCAAGTGCTCGCGATACGTCTTGCCGGAACTCGAGAGGGTGCTGGATGCATCCGGGAAGCGTGAACAAGTCATGCTGATCGCGTTTGACTACGACACGATCAGCGAGGCGAAGCGACGCATGCCTGACCGGCGCTGCTATTGGCTGTACGGATTTTCAGAGTCAGAGGCTGCTACCTACGGGGTGCGGTCGCAGGCCGATCTGCTGCGACGGGTTGAAAAGGCCGCGCTCGACGGACTCGACGTCAGGCACAGCGGCGAGTGGACGGGCGAGCTGGTGGATGCGCTGCGCAAGCTGGGCAAGGCGCTGTATGTCTACACCGTCAATGCTGCGGAACAGGCCCGCCGGCTTCGGGATCTAGGCGTGGCCGGCATCACGACAGACCGCCCCGCTTACATCCGCAGGGCGGTTGCAGAATGATCTCCCGGACGCTGCTGGTCAGGCTCGCCGTGCTCGTTGCGGCGGCTGGCGTGACGCATGTCTTCTTCGTTCAGTTCTGCGATCTGCTGTACCGCTGCGGGTGCGAAGCTCTGTGGGCCGGAGCGGCAGAGCACTGCAATATTCACAACGCCGCGCCCCCGCACTGCCCGTGGTGTCTGGACGGTGGGGCACTTGGTCAGTGGTCGTTCTGGTCCATCGTCGTTTCGCAATGCGGTTTGGCGCTGTGGCCGGGCCGATTCGGGGCGTTGCGGGCGATCGCGACGTTCTTAGCGTTTCCCGCCGTAGGCGCAATTACAGGCGTGCTGGCGGGCCTTGGCACGCAGTACTGGCAGTAAGGACGCCGTTGGTCCGCTCGCCGCTTTCTACTTAGACCAGTTGGGGGACCACGTATGGCGCTCGGTACCTACGCGAGAGCATCTCGTTGGCCATCCCGTTGCCTACGAACAGGCCCGTCTCTCGATCTGTGTGCAACTGCTGGCCGCAGCGGTAGCTGATGTTTGCAAGGTGGCACAGCTCGGCGGCAGCCGCACCGATCTGCACATCGGCGTTGAGCGCGTAGTGGTTGCGCGAGCGCACCGCCTCGACGAAGTTCGCCATGTGCGGGCGGGGGTCCCAGATCTTGTCTTCGTGGGGCTCTTCCTCATGGGTCTTCTCCCGCTCGTCCCCCATGAAGATGCGAAATCCGTAGGGATCCACGACCATGTAGCCTTGGTCGCCGAAAAAGATGTTGCCTACGTAGTTATTGCCCCGGAGGGGTGCCCCGCCTTCGTTCGGGCTTGACAGGTTTCGCACTTCGAAGACGATTTCGGACTTGTCGAAGAGAAAGTGCGACTGCTGCGTGTTGGGGGTCTCTTGGTCGTCCTTCCAGACGAACTTGCCGCCACTTGACGAGATCGTCCCGGGCATGCCGTATTCGGCAAGCCCCCAGCGGCAGATATCCATCTCATGCACGCCTTGGTTTCCTATATCGCCGTTGCCGGTGTCCCAAAACCAGTGCCAGTTGTAGGCGAAGCGGTTCTTGCTGTAGGCGCGCATCGGGGCAGGACCGAGGAAGATATCCCAATCCAGGCCGGCCGGAACTGGCTCTTCGGGCGTGTGGCCGATCGACTTCCTGCGTCGGAAGCAGAGTCCGCGCGCCATGTACAGCGTTCCGATCGCGCCCTCGCGGAGCATGGCCATCGCCTTGCGCTTGTGCCCGATAGAGCGGCTCTGGGAGCCGACTTGCACCATGCGCTTGTACTTGCGCGCTGCCTGGACCATCTGCTCGCCCTCGAATACGTTGTGGCTGGCTGGCTTCTCCACGTAGACGTCCTTGCCGGCCTGGCAGGCCCAGATGGTGGTGAGCGCGTGCCAGTGATTGGGCGTTGCCACCGAGACGGCGTCGATGTCCCTGTCTTCAAACAGCTTGCGCATGTCCGAGTATTCTTTCGGCGTGCTGTCTTGAAGCTTCCGCACCATGGCCGAGGCGCGTTCCCGCGCGGCTTGGTTCACATCGCAGATCGCTGCGATTCGTGCGCCCGGCACCTCGGAGAAGAAGCCGAGGTGGCCGCGCCCCCGGCCGCCGGTGCCGATGACGGCCAAGTTGACCGTCTCGTTGGCCCCTAGTACAGGAAAAGCGGAGCTCGCGACGGCCGCTCCAGCCCCCCGAACGAACCCCCGTCGGGTGGTATGGCTCATGGCGTACAGCGTACTACACGGGCGTAATGGCTCGGCTTGTGGTGCCAACGAGCTATCGCACTTGAAAGCGGGGATGATGAGTGCTGCCTCACGACGGTCGCACGGTTCAGGCTGCTGATATTCTTCGCCGAGGCATCCGACGGCTGCGATTTTCTGGGGATACCCATCCATTGATTCTAGGCACTGGTTCTCCCGTCGGGGCTAGCATTGGAGACGTTCTGGAGAGCCACCCTGCCAATCCCGGCTTCCGAAGGTCTAGATGGCACCTAGACTAGGCTAACGGAGTAAAATGTGATCTTTCGCACGGTAGCTTGGTTTCCGTGGCCGAACGGACGCCTAATCCTCGCACCGGTGCCGAAATGCCGTTCATTCAAGCGAGTTCAAGGTCAACAGGGACGGGTAGACCGTTCAAGCGCTCGTCTTGCCCACGAAGCGGCTTGGCAATACATCGAGATGGATTGAGCACCGACGCGGCAAGTGTCCGAAACCCGATGGGCCGCAGGTGCCATGTATCAAATGGTCTCGGCGTTGCTGTAGGTTTTCCGCCACTGAGGATTCCGCAAAGGGCTTCTGAAAAGAGGTGGGTTAGGGATCACAGGGGGCGGCGCTTGCTTGCGGGTGGCGATAGATTTCGATTGCCCATGGATCGAATAGAACGGCTTCTTGGCTCGCATGCTGGGATGGCTACTCCGATCCAGGCTCTGGGCGGTGGCCCGATGGATGTTGAGGGCCATCGCCAATTAGGGGGAACGCCGCCAATTGCATAGACTAGACAGTGTGGGGCTGGACACTCACGACGAAGGATGAGAGCACTCTCTCCACGCGGCGTGCGAGAAACGGACAAGATCAGCTTCAATAGCCGTCTCTTCAAGTCGATGCGTGGGCTCGGGGATGTACTGGCGGATATGCTCAGACTTGACCGCGAAACGGAAGGCCGACTTCTTTCAAGATTTGGGAGGCCGAGCCACCGAGTATCGAATCTCGGCGAGTTCAGCGGGAAATAGCCATGGCACGAGCAGACCTAATCTTGAAACTGGTAAAGGCGAGCAGCCAAGGCGACGAAAAACAAATCAGGACCACTGTCGAGGCTCTGGCCGCCGACGAGCGCGCCAAGAACCACAACATCCTCGCGGACCGCTTGCTCGCGCAGTTGCAGGGTGGGAACGGTCGGGGCCCGCAGCCTATGCCCGTTTCTATGCGGTCTGGAGCAGCCTCGCTCATAGCGGAGGCGGTTCCTCAACGTCGCCTAGATGACTTGATTCTGTCTCGCAACGCCGAGGAGGTCGTTGGCGAGCTAGTTACCGAACAGCACCGAGCTGACCTGCTGCGTTCCTATAATCTGGAGCCACGCCATCGTGTCTTACTCGCGGGTCCTCCGGGAAACGGAAAGACGAGTCTGGCCGAGGCAATCGCCGACGCGTTAAGCGTCCCTTTTCTCATAGTTCGCTACGAGGCCGTGATCGGGAGCTTTCTAGGAGAGACAGCACAGCGAATTGGCCAGGTATTCCAACTCGCCCGGTCGCGCCATTGCGTCCTGTTCTTCGACGAGTTCGATTCCGTCGGAAAAGAACGCGGCGACCCGCACGAGACGGGAGAGATAAAGCGGGTCGTCAGTTCGTTGCTGCTGCAGATCGACTCACTTCCGAGCTATGTCATTGTCATTGCTGCGACCAACCACCCAGAATTGTTGGATCGCGCCGTGTGGCGACGATTCCAAATCCGTCTGGGGCTTCCGGCTCCCACGCAAGCGCAGATCGAGAAGTGGTTCACCCGGTTTGGAAAGCGCCACGATCTACCTACCGACGCAGCAGACCACCCGCTGGGTCTGTCGCCGCG
>Ga0209021_1004272_pt1 | contig 10669 bp, 12 predicted proteins | sample PinacodermFT_FD_187299 | JGI IMG/M metagenome (GOLD analysis project Ga0209021, IMG submission 187299) | Host-associated microbial community of the marine sponge Aplysina aerophoba from Gulf of Piran - sponge pinacoderm, lysed by freeze-thaw... | ecosystem: Host-associated > Porifera > Sponge >... | reverse complement strand
GGCTCCGCACTGCGTCAGACGTGCCCCCACTGCGTCACGCAAGATAGCTGTCACCCCTTTTTATAAGGGATCTGACGACTCTCCAGGCTGAGCACTGGCTGAATGCGGCTGTAATGGCTCCCTGTCCCGCTGTTTGACATCCTCCCCGTCCTGAAGGACGGGGATTCCTGCGGCGCTCACAGGTGACCGCTTCAGGCTGGCGCCGATGAGTCGCCTGCACAGCCCGGTGTAACCCAGCTTTTTCTCACTCTGCTCGTAGAGTTCCTTCTGCAACGCCAGCGCCCGGTTGAACAGGAACCGGCACGATCCAGCAAAACGGTGCATTCCCGCTCCTGCTGCCCATCCGGGCGCAGTTCAAACTTGTAGGCTTGCAGTCGTAGCATGGCTTGAGCATAGTCCTGGTCATGCGTCATGCGTCATGCGTCATGCGTCATGCCAGTGATATCAGACGCGGAAGGCACTGCGTCTTCAATATGCATGCCTATTTGGTCTTTGTGTTAACGCCAGTTGGACTTGCCCTCGCGTCATCAGTTTGAAACTTTTGTCTTTCATCAACAACAATTAGTTATCACTCAGAAGATCCACTATCCGTGCCGCAAAGTATAAAGGCCAGACCAGATTTTCTTTATCCTGTTTTCCACTACCAACAGCCCCTATCAACTTTACTGTTTTGACAGGAGAATACCTTTCTCCATAGACACGCAAACTTTTGGCCCGGGTGCGGCGACCTGATTTTACTTCAACAGGAACAATGTCACCTGTTTCCATTTTGAACAGGAACTCAATTTCAGCCTGCCGAAACTCCCATGAATATGTTGGGTAATACCCCATGGCCCTGAACTCGTTCTGGACAAAGTTTTCAGAAAGATACCCTTTATATTCAAAGCTCTGCTGAAGGTGCTCCTTGTAACTGATATCCAGCATATGACCGAGCAAGCCTATATCGAAAAGAAAGAGCTTGAAAAAGTTCTCCTTCCGGTAGGCCGCCAGTGGAGATTTCGGCTCAGAATCAATGGGATAACATCTCGATATCAACCTGGTTTTTTCAAGCCAGTCTATAGGGCCGCTGAGGTCCATATAGCTGCGCTTGCGCTCAATAACACCACTGAATCTGTACCTTTTCACTGAAGCATCGATGTTTCTTGAGAGCTGAAGGGGGATGTTCCTGAAAACCTGCTCAATATGCTGAGCATTGGTTTTTCCGGCATACTTGCCAAAATCACGTAAATAGCCCGACAGTATATTCTGGTGAATTCTGGCAACACTTGTGCAGCACTCATTAATACCTGTCTGACTGTTTTTTCCAGCGAACCATGTGGCCACCGCTTCTGGCATACCTCCCACAAAGTAGTAATCCAAAAGAAGCTGCCAGAGCTTGTTATGGGCAGCCTGAATGCGGGACCCTTTGCGATAGGCATCCAGGAGCTTGTCATTCCCCGCCGCGAGAACAAACTCCTCAAAGCAGAGCGGATACAGCTCAAGGGCCTCCACTTTGCCAACAGGGAAAGAATCAAGAAGACCGATATTGGAACCTGAAGCACAGAGAAATACATCAGGCCTTTGTTCCGCAAAAAATTTCAGGCTGTTCAAAGCCTGGGGGCATTCGCCAATCTCATCAAAGAACAACAGATCAGTCGTCGGTGAAAAATCAACCCCAAGCTCAAGTTCGATATTCTGGATAATAGACTCCGGGCTCAGACTGTCTGAGAAAAGCTCCTTGAGTGCTGGATCAGCCAAAAAATCCAGCTTCAGAACACGCTCAAAACTCTGGGCCCCAAAGCCCTTCTCTATCAACCAGGACTTGCCAACCTGTCTGGCTCCGTCCAGCAGGAGAGGCTTGCGACCGTCCCGCGCTTTCCAGGCAGTCAACTTCTTCAGCAAAAGGCGTTCAAGCATGGCTCCAGATCCCGTCCGCTTTCCCACTTGAGATCTGAACATAAAGCTTTTTGACGGGATAAAAAAGAGCCGCATCGACTTTTTTGCACAAAAAAATATGCAATTTGCTATTTTTTGACAGGAAAAAGTCCCAATTTTTGTACTTTTTTATAGAAAAAAGACTGGGGGCACAGCTTTTTCCATAGAAATTGAAGCGTTCTCCCAGATTTTTGTTGCACATGCCCCCATGCGGCCTACGCACCAGCCACAAGCTCCCTGGCCGTCAAGAGCGCGCAGCAGATTTCAAGCTGAAGCCCTGCTTTTCCAACTCTGCCGTGACTGTATCCACCTGGTCTCCCTGCAGCTCTATGGTGCTGTCCTTGACAGTACCGCCAATGCCACAAGACCTCCGCAGGTGACGAGCAAGCTTCTTCAGCTCGACATCGTTCAAAGCAAGCCCTGCTACTACGGTGACTGTTTTTCCTGCACGTCCCTTCTTTACCCGGCACACGCGGACAGGTCCGCTGGCAGCAGGCCCTTCTTCGCCGGGATCAGGAGCAAGAACCTGCCTGGCTCTGGCCGGGTCTGTGCTGTAAACAAAGCGGCTGCTCTCGGACTTTTTGCGCACTGATAACTCCTGTGGCAATCGGTTATATGGGGTTTGACATACTGCGGCGCAATGAGATCAACCCTGTGCCCCCAGGGCCGACACCGGCGCGCCAGTTCATCAAAACCGGCACCGGCCTCCATCCTGACAACACAGGAGGTGGGAGCCGGGAGACATGCTATCAATTGATGTCGCGTCCCTGTTATCCCGCCTGCTCTCTGGCTGCTGAACAGCTGAAAGCCCCCCTCGCCCACATCTGTGCACGGCACGCAAGTACTCATGACTGTCCCCTCATCGCTGACTGGAAGCACCAGTGTGGACCATAAAAGCAGCAAGAGGATCAAATCATGCCATTATCGGAACAGGCGGCCGATTGCCGCTGCTGTCTTGATGCAGAGCCCCGCTTCAGAACGGCTGAAGCCCTGTATGACTTTCACTCCAGAATCGGCCGACAAGTGACCTGCAACCGGCTACTCCCACTCAATAGTGGCGGGCGGCTTACTGGATATGTCGTAGGTTACCCGGGATATCTTGTCTATTTCATTGATGATGCGGGAAGAAACTTGCTCGAGGAACTCATAAGGCAAACGCGCCCATGAAGCCGTCATGAAATCGGTCGTTTCCACCGCCCGCAGGGAAATCACATATTCATAACGCCGCGCATCGCCAACAACACCTACAGATTTCACCGGCAGAAACACCGCAAAAGCCTGACTGACCTTGTAGTAGAGTTCCGCTTTGTACAGCTCCTCAATAAAAATGGAATCCGCCTTGCGCAGAATGTCTGCGTACTCCTGGTGCACCTCGCCCAATATCCGGACCGCCAAGCCTGGCCCCGGAAAGGGATGACGGTGAACCATGTCGTAAGGCAGTCCCAGCTCCAGCCCCAGCCTGCGGACCTCGTCCTTGAATAGCTCACGCAGTGGCTCAACCAGCTGCATGGTCATATCTTCCGGCAGCCCCCCCACATTGTGGTGCGACTTTATGACATGAGCTTTTCCCGTCGCGGAGGCCGCAGACTCTATGACATCCGGATAAATAGTTCCCTGAGCCAGAAAAGGCACGCTACCTATCCGGGTCGCCTGTTCGTCAAAAACTTCGATAAAGGTATTGCCAATGATCTTTCTTTTCTTTTCCGGCGACTGCACACCGCTCAACCGCGCCAGGAAGCGCTCAGAGGCATCCACCTGAATAACCCGGATCCCCTGCTTCTGCGCAAACATGGCCATGACTTGCTCAGACTCACCGGCACGCAAAAGACCATTGTCAACAAACACGCAGACCAGCCGGTCACCAATCGCCCGGTGCAGAAGAGCCGCCAGCACACTCGAATCCACACCGCCCGACAGTCCCAGAAGGACAGACTGGTCCCCGACCTGATGACAAATGCGCTCAATAGCGTCTTCTATAATGCCGGAAGGCGTCCAGTGTTTGCGGCAACCTGCTATATCGCAGACAAACCGTTCCAGTATCCGCTTCCCCTGGCGGGTATGCGTGACTTCAGGATGAAACTGAAGACCATAGAGATGACGCGACTCATCCGCCATGGCCGCCAGCGGGCAGGCCTGGGTCCAGGCCAGGGGGCTGAAACCTTCAGGCAGGGCGGTCACCTGGTCGCCGTGACTCATCCAGACATCAAGGCTGGTAGAACCTCCAGTACCCACATGATCTTCTATGCCGTCCAGCAAGCGGCTTGCGCCCGTCTCAACCCGGGCATAGCCGAACTCGGACACCCCCGCAGCTGACACCTGGCCGCCCAGCCGGGACGCCATGGCCTGCATGCCATAGCAAATACCAAGCACCGGAACACCCAGCTCAAAAACAGCCTCAGGTATCTGAGGCGCCCCCGCAGCGGCAACAGACTCGGGGCCGCCCGACAGCACCACCGCCCGCGGCGCAAAATCACGCAAGGCGCTGTCCGCGACATCACAACCATAAATCTCGCAGTAGACACCGATTTCACGAATGGAACGCGCGATCAGCTGGGTGTACTGGGAACCAAAATCAAGTACCAGAACCCTGTCCTTATGAATATCCATGATGCGACTAACCCGCCCTGTAGTTGGGTGCTTCCTTGGTGATAGTCACGTCGTGCACATGCGATTCACGCATGCCCGCGCCCGTGACTCGTACAAATTCTGCTTTCTGGCGTAGTCCGGCGATGTCGGGAGAGCCGGTATACCCCATGGCGGCACGCAAGCCACCCATCAACTGGTGCACCACGCCACTGAGTGCTCCCTTGTAAGGCACACGTCCTTCAATACCCTCCGGCACCAGTTTTTCTGCACCGGCAGCCGCATCCTGAAAATAGCGATCGCTGGAACCTTCTCCCTGCGCCATGGCTCCCAGAGACCCCATGCCACGGTAGGTTTTATAGCTGCGGCCCTGATAAAGGATGATTTCGCCGGGCGCCTCTTCTGTCCCGGCCAGCATGCTGCCCACCATCACCGACTGGGCTCCTGCGGCCAGGGCCTTGGCCAGATCGCCAGAATAGCGAACACCACCATCGGCTATCACCGGAACGTCTGTGTCCTTGAGCTCCTCTGCAATATTCGCTATCGCAGAGATCTGGGGCACGCCAACACCCGTGACAATCCGGGTAGTGCAAATGGAGCCTGGCCCTATGCCCACCTTGACCGCATCAACGCCGGCAGCCACCAGCTCCCGGGCGGCCCTGGCCGTGGCAATATTGCCGCCAACCAACTGAACATCGGGATGGAGCTCCCGAATCCGGCCCACAATGTCGATCACTGACCGGGAATGTCCATGCGCGGTATCCACAACCACCACATCCACGCCTGCATCGACCAAGGCTGCCACCCGGTCGACCGTATCACGACCTGTCCCTACAGCAGCACCGACTCTCAGGCGACCAGCGTCATCCTTGCAGGCATTGGGATAGTCGCGGGATTTCTGTATATCCTTGACCGTCATGAGACCTGCAAGCTTCTCACTGCCATCAAGAACCAGCACTTTTTCAATACGGTGCTGTTGCAGCAGACGGAGAACCTCTTCCTGGGAGCTGCCAACCTGCACTGTCACCAGGCGGTCACGGGGGGTCATCAGCTCGGCAACAGGCCTGTTCTGATTGGTTTCAAAACGCACATCCCGGCTGGTGATAATGCCCACCAGCTGGTCACCGTCCAGAACAGGCACGCCAGAAATATTGTGTTGACGGCGCAGGCGCAGCAGCTCACCCACTCTGGCACCCAGATCAATAGTCACAGGATGGCTGACTATCCCACTCTCGTGTTTCTTGACCTTGCGGACTTGTTCCGCCTGCTGCTCTGGCGTCAGGTTCTTGTGGACAATTCCCAGGCCCCCCTCCTGGGCCATGGCGATGGCCAGCCGTGCTTCAGTCACGGCATCCATGGCCGACGACACCAGCGGGATGTTCAACGCGATAGACCGGGTCAACCGTGTCTTGAGGCACACCGACCGGGGCAAAACCTCTGAATAGGCAGGCACCAGAAGGACATCATCGAAAGTAAGGGCTTCCTGAGCAATACGCAGCATCGTTCATTGTCCGGGCAAGGAAAAACAGCAGATTCCGGAAGGCAAAGCAGGCTACCACCCCAATCCGGCTTCCGGGACAGACTGACGACTCTACAGCACACAGGCACCTGGCAGGCTCCGCGCCTGGCCGCCTGGACAGCCAGCACCCCGTCAGGGAAAGGCCAGCAAACAACAGGGGACACAAGGGCACGCGAATATATCCACCCCCCAAGCTTGCACACCCGGGGGACCGGCTGGGCACTCCTGCGGTTCCATCGGCTCCTGCTGTGGGGGGCGCAGAGGCATGACTCTTGCCTGCGAGTTACCGCTCCTGGGGACCCTGCAGGCTGGCAGAATCGTCGGGACTTCCCGGCGCAGAGGCAGGGTACCACATAAGCATGGGTTCGCAAGTCGACCAGCTCCCCGGCTGCAACAAAACATGAATAGCCCTGGAGGGAAAGGCGCATCTGTCACCCGGGCTTGTCTTCCCTGACAGCTTCCCTAACAATCACACCATTCCGGCCTTGCCCACACCAAAGATCCACGCCTGCCCATGTCCTATACACACGACGCTCGACAAACAGAATCCGTACCCGATGAGCAGCACAGGATTCTCTCTGTGAGCGAACTCAACCGGCAGGCCCGCTGCCTGCTGGAAACGGCCTTCCCCTGGGTTCATGTTTCCGGCGAGCTGTCCAACCTGGCCCGTCCACCTTCAGGGCACTGGTATTTCACGCTCAAGGACAGTCGGGCCCAGGTGCGCTGCGCCCTGTTCCGTGCCGCCAGCCAGAAACTGGGCTTCGTCCCCGAAGAAGGTCAGCAGGTGCTGGTGAAAGCCCGTGCGGGTCTGTACGAAACCCGGGGAGACTGGCAGTTGACGGTCTCCTCCATGGAGCCTTTTGGCACAGGTGCCTTGCAACTGGCCTTTGAGCAGCTCAAGCGACGGCTGGCCGCTGAAGGACTGCTCAGTCAGGAACGCAAGCGACCTCTTCCCCACCGGCCTGGCCATATCGCCCTGGTGACATCCCGGCAGGGCGCCGCCGTTCACGACATGCTGACCGTGTTTCGACGCCGCTACCCCTGCCTGACCATCACTATTGTGCATACACCCGTGCAGGGTGCTACGGCGGCCGCAAGCATAGTGCAGGCACTGGAGCGGGCACAGCAGCTGCCGGACGTGGACGCCATCATTGTCGGGCGCGGAGGCGGCTCGCTGGAAGACCTCTGGCCGTTCAACGAAGAGGCCGTGGCCCGGGCCATAGCGCACTGCCGCATTCCGGTCGTCAGTGGCGTGGGACACGAGGTCGATGTCACCCTGGCCGATCTGGTCGCCGATTACAGGGCTCCAACGCCCTCAGCAGCAGCCGAGCTGCTCAGCCCCGACAAGCAGGAACTTCTGACGCAGCTCGACAGACTCTCGCAAGGACTTCTGAACGCAATCAACTACCAGCTTCAGTTGCGGCAACGGCAGCTCAATCACCTGCGCCTGCGCTTGCGTCACCCCGGGGCACTCCTGCGCGAGCAGCAACAGAAGCTGGATGACACCACAACCCGCCTGCATAACGGAATCAACTACCAGCTTCAGTTGCGGCAACGGCAGCTCAGTCACCTGCGCCTGCGCTTGCGTCATCCCGGTGCACTCATACGCGAGCAGCAACAGAAGCTGGATGAGGCCGCAAACCGCCTGCACAGGGCCATGGACAGGGCACTGTTCGACAGAAAGCACCAGCTGGACCACCGCATGGCCCAGCTCGATGCCTACAGTCCGCTGGCCACTCTCCGGCGCGGTTACAGCATCACCTTCACACCAGCGGGCAAGACAGTCACCGATACCCGCAGACTCCAGCCCGGCGACAAAGTGCACACCCGCCTGGCCGACGGCAGCTTCTGGTCGGTCGTCACAAGCCTGGATACAGCGCCAGAGCAAGACTGACCGGCTCGGCCCCGCCAGCGTGCAACCCGAAGAGGGTACCATCCATTCCCGGAGCGCACCGGGGGACGACCGCCCCCGGCCAGGCCCCGGATTTGTCAGCAAGACCGACAAATTTGTCCAGAAACCTCGCCATTTTTCCCCCTGCTGGCAAAAAGCCACCGCACTTTCTGCCTTTATCGCTGCCACATAGTGCCGATACAGACCTGGAAGCCGAAAACAAAGTCCACATTCGAATGAAACAGCACTTGCACGACGATTTTTGCATTCGTCACTTTCTGTACGGTGACGCCTCCGGGCTCGCCCGCAATGGAGACAACCCCAAGGTTGCTATCAACCAGCGGGAATGTTTTCCCAGTCCCTACACGCTTGATGTGGCACGCCAGTGGATACAGTACATCAAGGAAAATGAGGTCAATACGCGCTTTGTCATTGCCAACGACAAGGAGGCCATAGGTGAGATTGGCGTGGTCAAACAGCTTGATGTGCACCGCCACAGCGCGGAAATTGGTTTCTGGATCGGCGAGGCCTATTGGGGACAGGGCATAATGACCCGCGCTGTCAACTGGATGGCCGACTACTGCTTTCGGGAGCTGAACGTCAGACGCCTGTTCGCCGATGTGGTTGAGTTCAACCTGCCATCCCAGCGCGTGCTGCACAAATGCGGCTTCCAGCGGGAAGGTGTGTTCAGGAAGAACATCTGCCGCGACGAGCAATTCTACGACCAGTTTGTCTATGCCCGTCTCAGTGATGACCCGCCCCCGCCCGCCACTGGGCAACCCAAAGAGAAAGGCTGAAAAGCCAATGTCCCCAGTCATCCTCTGGAAACCCCGGAGGTTTGACTGTCACAGCCGCTGTTCTGAAGGAGAACATGACCATGCAGTCTGCCCTTAACAATCAAGGCAATCGGCCAGGCGTTACACTGATTGAAATCATGACCGTGGTGACCATAGTCGGTCTGCTGGCAGCTGCTGCCATTCCCACCTACGACACATACACCAAGCGTGCCCATGTCGCCGAGGCGATGAACATGGTTAATCCTGTGAAAAAAATGCTCGCAGAGCAGTTTGCCGTGACCGGAGAATTTCCTGATGCCCACGAAAGAAACCAGCTGGGCCTGGGCAATATCGCAACCGAGGAAGTCACCGAAATTTCCTTTGACAATACGGGCCTTATCAACGTGGTATTCCGGGAAGATGGCGTCATAGGCCCGGCCTTCGCGGGAAGTGGTAATACTGAAGTTCCAAAAGTGATCCGATTTGTTCCAGGAGCCACCCGTTCTGGCGTTCTTCGCTGGAGTTGCCACGCCCTGGGCCTCGAAGAAGCTCTCGTGCCCCGCAACTGCACCTTTGCCACAATCTGACTGAGGTACTGACACACGAGGCCGTGCTGCACAACTGCAGTTCTTTGTAGATACGAAGCAAAACGATTGTCAGGAAAACAAGGTCAATACGCGCTTTGTCATTGCCAACGACAAGGAGGCCATAGCTGGGATTGGCGTGGTCAAACAGCTCGATGTGCACCGCCAGAGCGCGGAAGTTTGTTTCTGGATCGCCGAGGCGATGAACCTGGTTGACCCTGTGAAAAAACGCTCGCAGAGCAGGTTATCGTGACCGGCTCTTTTCCTGTGTTCAGCGAAAGAAACCAGCTGGGCCGAGGCGATGGCGCAACCGGGGAAGTCGCCGGCGTTGTCTTGAACAATACAGGCATTATCAGCCTGCTTATTCCGCCAGAATGGTGCCACAGGCCCACCCCCGTGGGAGGTGCTACAGTTGAAAAAGTGATCCAATTTCATCCAGAGACAACCGCTCTTGGTGGTGTTCGCTGGAGTTGCCACGCCATGGGCCTCGAAGAAGCTCTCGTGCCCCGGTCCTGCTGCTTTGGATAATTGACTGAGACACTGACACACGAGGCCGTGCTGCGGAACTGCAGCTCTTTGTAAAAACGAACAAAAAGATGACTCGCCCGGCCACTGAACAACCGAAGCAAACAGGCTGAGGAGTCAAGGTCCCCAGCCATTGCCTGGACACCCCGGAGGCTTGACTGTCACAGCCTCTGCCCTGAAGGAGAACATGACCATGCAGTCTGCTCTTGATAATCGACACAAACAGTCAGGCTTTACCCTGATTGAACTCATGATCGTGGTGGCTATAGTCGGTCTGCTGGCAGCCGTTGCCATTCCCACCTACAACACATACACCAAGCGCGCCCATGTCGCCGAAGCGATGAGGCTGGTTGAGCCTGTGAAAAAAGTACTCACAGAGCAGTTTGTCGTGACCGGAGATTTCCCTGATCCCAGCCTGGCAGCCCAACTGGGCTTGAGCGACGGCTCTATCGAAGACGAGGAAATCCTCGGCGTTAACTTTAACAATTTGGGCGTTATCAGCGTGGCATTCCGGCAGGATGGCAGCATAGGCCCGGCCGTCGTGCCCGGCAGTAATCTCGAAATTCCAAAACTGATCCGATTTATTCCAGACACCACCACTCCTGGTGTTGTTCGCTGGACTTGCGAAGGCCGGGGCTTGGAAGAAGCTCTCGTGCCCCGGAATTGCATCGCTAACGGTCCTTAAAAACGAAGGAAAAACGATTGTCAGGAAAACAAGGTCAATACGCGCTTTGTCATTGCCAACGACAAGGAGGCCCTCGCTGAGACTGGCGTGGTCAAACAGCTCGATGTGCACCGCCAGAGCGCGAAAGTTTGTTTCTGGATCGGTGAGGCCTGTTGAGGGCTGGGCATAATGCCCCACGCTGTCAACGGGATG
>Ga0209021_1004263_pt1 | contig 10682 bp, 8 predicted proteins | sample PinacodermFT_FD_187299 | JGI IMG/M metagenome (GOLD analysis project Ga0209021, IMG submission 187299) | Host-associated microbial community of the marine sponge Aplysina aerophoba from Gulf of Piran - sponge pinacoderm, lysed by freeze-thaw... | ecosystem: Host-associated > Porifera > Sponge >... | reverse complement strand
AGCCGCAAACCGGGCCGCCGCCGTGACCGCGTTGCTCGCCGCCGGCGCCGACCCCGGCATCACGACCGCCGCGGTCGATGTCCTGCCCACTCTGGCGCAGGACCGGGAAGCCAACCGCCGCTTCCGCGCCATGATCGGCGCGCCGCCCCAAACGCTCGGACCGTTCGGCTACCGGGCGGACCCGGAAGCCGAGCCACTGGGGGAGCCCAGCCCGGCCCAGGTTCAGGCGGCCGTCCGCGCGCAGCGCGACTTTCTCCGCTCCGGCCATGACGTCGGTGACGTAAGCCCGCACTCGCTCGGCCGCGTGGGGCCCGACTACCCGGGCGGTCCCGACCTCGTGCGCCCGCCCTACCGCGAGGTCCTCGTCGGCCGGACCGGGGGACTGACCGCGCTATTGCACGCCGCCCGCGATGGCCACATCGAAGCCACCACGGCCCTCCTCGACGGCGGTGCGGACCTGGATCAGGTGAGCGCGGACGGCACCAGCCCACTCCTGATGGCGGCGCTCAACGGCCAGTTCGACCTGGCGCTCGTCCTCATCGAGCACGGGGCGAATCCGGATCTTGCCGCTTCGACGGACGGCGCCACGCCGCTCTTCGCCGTCCTCCAGACCCAGTGGGCACCCAAGTCCAACTATCCGCAGCCGCGCGCGCAGGACTTGCAGGACTCCGGGCACATGGCCGTGCTCCGCGCGCTGCTCGAAGCCGGGGCCGATCCCAATCCCCGCCTCAATACGCACCTTTGGTACTGGGAGTACGGTCTCACCAAGTTGGGCATCGACCTCACTGGGGCGACGCCGTTCTGGCGGGCCGCCTTCGCCCAGGATCTCGAGGCGATGCGACTGCTCGTCGCGCACGGAGCGGATCCGCACATTCCCACCCGCTGGCCCGAGGTCGGGATGCGGGAGCGCCGGCAGCAGGACGGCCGCCAGCAGGAGGACTCCGCGCTGCCCTGGATCCCGGAGGGGGCGCCGAACGCCTGGCCGATCCACGCCGCGGCGGGGGGCGGATATCTGGGACTGGGCGCGTTCAGCGTTCGAAACCGGCCCGCTCAGTTCATTCCCGCCGTGAAGTACCTGATCGAGGAACTGGGTGCGGACGTGAACCACCAAGACTCCTGGCTCTACACCCCGATGCACTACGCGGCTTCCCGCGGCGACAACGAACTCATCGAGTACCTCGTGTCGCAGGGCGGGAACGTCACCGCGATCACCCGCCTCGGACAGTCGACCGCCGACATGGCGCGCGGAGGCCGGGCCGGGTTCTTCACCCGCGTCCCGTACCCGGAGACGGTCGAGTTGCTGACGAATCTCGGCGCGACGCTCGAGTGTCTCCACACGCACTTCCTGGACACCGGGGACTTCTGCCCCGCCGCAGGCGCGGGCGACCCATGGGCGCCGGCCGCGACGGATGCCGAGGAAAAGCAGTCCGATTCCGGGAAGCCAAGGTCGCGCTGATCCGCGCCCACTGACCGGCGCCGAGCCCCGAGCGGCAAATTGGGGCGCCGGCCGGCCGGTTTGAAGGGCGGCGCCTCCTACCGCGGATCCGTCGTTGGCGGCATGGCTCCTGAGCCGCCCAGGTAGCGGTCGAAGAAATCCGTCATCCGACGGTAGCTGTCGCGACGGGTGGGAATCTCGTCCCAGCCGTGGTCCTCGACGGGGTACACCACCAAGTCGAAGTCCTTCTGCTTCTCGATGAGCATCTGGGCCAGCCGGAAGGAGTCCTGGATCTGGACGTTGCCGTCCACGAGGCCGTGCTGGATCTGGAGCGCGTCCTGTAGCCCGTCCGCGTAGTAGACGGGGCTCGAAACCCGGTAGGCCTCTTCGTCATCGAGCTGATTGCCGTTCAGGATCCGGCTGGTGTAGCCCTGGTTGTAGTGGACCCAGTCGGTCACCGGATAGAGCGCCACCCCCGCGGCGTACTTGCCCGGGTTGCGGAACAGGGACATCAGGGTGAAGAAGCCGCCGTAGGAGCCGCCGTAGACCCCGATCCGGTCCCGCGCCACACTGTACCGGTCCACCAGGATGTCAAGGAGCGGCAGCGCGCTGTCGATGTCGGAGACTCCCATCTGGCGGTAGGCGTAGGTCCGGTTCCGGTGTCCGTAACCGGAGCTGCCCCGGTAGTCCACCGACGCGGCCGCATAGCCGCGCTGGATCAGGTAGTTCGCGTAGACGATGCTTCCGGAGCGCGCCCAGCCCTTGACCACCGCCTGCGCGCATTCACCGCAGCCGTGGGCGTAGACCACCGCCGGTGTCGCGCCGGGCGTCCCACCCGCAGGGGCATCCCAGATGCGGGCCCACGCCGTAGTTCCGTCCGGTAGGTCGTACTCGACGATCTCGCTGTCCGCCCACGCGGTCCGGTAGAACGCGTCGGTTCCGCTCTTCGTGATCCGGGCCGGATCGGCGCTCGCCGATGCGTCCATCAGGTAGAGATCGCCGAGATCGGAGAGCGACTGGCTGATCGCAGCGACCCGGCCTCCGTCGGGAGAGACCTCCCAGGAGTGCATTCCCTCTCCGGCGGTGATCTGCTCGAGGGCGCCACCCCGGGCGGGCAGCCGGTAGAGATGCTCCTCTCCCGGATGCTCGCGGCTGGTGGTGACCAGGAAGGAGTCCCCCCCGGGCGCGAGCTCGGCGCGCCGCACCTCGAACTCGCCCTCGGTCAGCGAGGTGACCTCCCCGTCAAGGTTCGCGAGCATCAGCATCGCCCATCCGCTCGCGACGGACCCGAAGGCGAACGCCTGGCTGTCCGGCAGCCACTCCAGATACCCGGGGGACCAGCGGCCGGTCACCAGCGGCCCGCCGATCCAGGCCTCCTCCCGTTGGTGATCGAGGTGACGCAAGGTCCCGGTTTCGAGGTCGAGCAGGGAAATCCAGCGCTCCTTGTGGTCCATGGAGAGCACCTGCATCGCTCCCCGCTTGCCGTCGGGGCTCCACCAGGGGCCGTGCATCACGGTGTCCTTCTCGATGCCGTCCTCGACCCAGCGGATCTCGATGTCCTCGGTGCGGACGCTCGGGTCCACCGCCACGATGCCCATCCGCCACGACGGGAGCGCCTCGCCCACCTTGGGGCGGGCATCCTTCTCGGTGGCCTGCCCGCTCTCGTTCACGAACTCCATGAAACGCGTGCGCTTCGGGTCGGAGGGGTCCTTCCGGGAGCGGAAGACGAGGTGTCCGCCATCGGGGGAGGTGCGGATGTCCACTACCTTTTCGCCCTTCGGCACCGGAATCTCCTGGGGCAGCAGTCCGTTGTGGTGCCGGCGGAGCTGGTCCCGGCGTTCGTCGCGTTCCTTGCGTTCGCGAACGACCTGGACCAATTCGTTCTGCTGGGCCTTGAGCCACGTCTGCTGGTCCGTCTCCTCGTCCTTCTCCGGAACCGCGACTGCGAGTTGACGAGTCGTGCCCGACGCAAGGTCGTGTTCCCAGAGATCTCCGCTTTCGTTGGCGTTTGCGGAGAGGCCCTTCGTCGCGAAGAGCACCTTGCTGCCGTCCGGACGCAGCCGCAACTGCCCGATCCGGCCGGCGACCGCAAAGACGGCACGGGTTCCCCCATCCGCCGTCCAGACGTAGAGCGAGCCCTCCGAGCTCCACGCCGCGGTCTCTCCGGAGACGGTCCGGACCGCATTGGAGCCGGGAACGAGGCGAATCTCGTCGTCGGTCAGTTCACGGAGGGTTCCCCCCTCGCGGTCCACCGCGAACCAGGGATCGTCGTCGGCGAGCTGCTCCGGCTTCGGGTCCTCCCGCCAGCGGAAATGGACCTCCTTCCCGTCGGCCGACCAGCGCAGGTCGCGTGGCGCCAGCCCGAAGACCCGGCCTCCACCGCCGAGGTGGTCGAGCGTCAGCCGAAAGCCCGGATCGGCGTCCGCGACGGTCAGTTCGGACTGGGAGCGGAGCTGCGCTCCGGCGAGCACCGGGACAAACAGGACAAGGGCTACCAGGGTGGCGGCGGATCGACGCATGCTGGCCTCCTTCAGCGGATCAGCAGGATCCGGTCATTGGCGGGATAGAACCACTCCACGCCCCGTTCGGTGACGATGGCGTCATCCTCGAGCGGGATGCGGATCTTGGCGCCGCCGAACTCGTCGGCCTTCGTATAGGCGAAGAGTTCGATGGAAAACATGTTCGAGGGAACGATCTCGTATTCGAGCCGGGTCGGATTGAACCAGGCGATCGAGGGGCCGATCCCGTGGCCCAGGTTCCCCACCGAATGGCATCCGATCACCACGTCGGTGGTGTCCTGATCGGTGGGACTATTGAAGTCGATCATCTGGAAGCCGGCCTTCGTCAGTTCGGCGCCGAGCTGCTCCAGCATGGCCCCCGCGGTGGGCCCCGGTTTGATCGTCCGCCGGATCACGTCTCTCGCGGCGCGTCCCCGATCGAAGGCGTTCTGGATTCCCGGGGGCGTGGCGACCTCGCCGTCCTTCAGAACGTAGGCGATTCGCTTCATGTCGGTGTAGAAGTTCAGGTAGCCGACCCCCCAGTCGATCATCAGCAGATCGCCCCGCTGGATGATGCGCTCGTTCGACGTCGCCTCGATACCCGTCGGCCCGGTGATGTAGATGGAGGGCATCCCGAACGAGCTGTCGAGGCCGTTCTCGAGGAGCTGTTGTTCGATCCACCACCCCACGTCTTCGAGCGCGGTGATTCCCGGGGTGATGACCTCGTTCGAAAAGGCGCGCTCGGCGATCTTCCGCGACCATTCGCCCGCTTCTCCGAAGGCGACGATCTCGCTCGCAACCCGCCGGGAACGGAAGTCCGAAATCAGTTTCTCGGCCGAGACCAGGCGGTCCGCATAGGGCTCGCCGAACGTCTCCCGGAGATGCAGCCAACTCGTGTGGGAGAGCCCGTCCGCCGCCCCGATGCTGCGGGACATGTTCACGCCGATCCGCTCGGGGTCACGCTCCCGCACGAACTCGGCGAGATCCGCACTGCCGACGACCTGGTCGTAGACGCCACAGCGCTCGATCTTGTAACCGGTAACGCCGATAGCGACCCGCTCGATGCGGTCTTCTCCCCGGTCGGTGAAGATGACGTAGCCGGTGCTGCCGACGTAGCCGTGGCCCAGATCCGCCCAGAGCGGATCGCGGAGTCCTTCCTTCATCACCGTGATCCACATGTCGATCCCGTTCCCCCGCATCGCCTCGGGCAGGACGAGATCGAACTTGTCAGCGCGGATCTGACACATCCGCTCCCAGCGGATGCGCGCTTCGGTCTTGGCGTCAGCCGCGGCCGGGACGAGCAGGAGAGCGAGAGCCGCAGCAGCGACTCCTCGAAGTAGACGGGAACTCATGCAATTCCTCCTGCGCAAAGGGTACGCGAGAGGCGCGCGAGCGCCAGCGACGCGCCGGGGTTCGGCGAGCAGCCTGTGGCAAAAACTCCGCGGCTTTGCCGTGCGGAGTTATTCGGCCGGTGTTTCCGCTGAGACTTCGCTCCCGCCCACCTCTACGGCCGCGGGCGCCCCGACTGTGGCTTCCGGCTCCGAGACCGGTTCGTCGGATTCCTCCGCCCCAGTGTCGAGTTCCACGCCACCCGCCGCTTCGGCGAACATCTGCTCGAAGCTCGCGCGCGCCGCCTCGGCGGCGGCCCGCTCTTCTTCGCTGAGATCCTCGCTGTCTTCGGCCAGCAGTTCAGCGGCCTCTCTCGGGTCATAGACCTCGAGCTTGCCGGCCTTCAGCTCCGCGAGGGCAATCGCGGTCGGCCGGCGCGAAGGGGTCTTCACCTTGGGCGCCGCCCCCAGAATCAGTTGGCGCACCCGCTGCGCCACGGCGTTCGCCTGCAGGAATTGACTCGATTCTTCAATTTTCAAGTGGATCGCCTCCGCACACAGGACCGGCATCCCCTCCGGTCGGGCGGCGGAGTTTAGCGTGTCTGGCCGAGTTCTATTCCAGAACGTCCCGGAAAATCTCGAGCGAGCCGGGCGCCGCCCAGTCCCGCGCCCCGATGATGTGGGAAGCGAGCGTCCCGTCGCGGCGGATGATCCAGGTCTCCGGAAACTGGAAGACTTCGTAGCGCCGGGAAACGCGCTTCCCGAGATCGTGAAGCACCAGGAACCGCAGGTCGTGCTCAGCGACGAAGTCGGGAATGTCGGTATAGCGCTCGTCCACCGATACCGCGACCACCTTGAGTCCGTCCTCTCCGAGGAGATCCTCGAGGCGCTGGAGCGACGGCATTTCTTCCACGCAGGGCGGACACCAGGTGGCCCAGAAGTTGAGCACCACCACCTGACCCGCGAAATCCGAGAGCCGGTGGGTGCGCCGGTCAAGATCCAGAAGCTCGAAGGGGGGCGCCGTCTGGTCCGGGCTTGGGGGATCCGGCCGGTCTGCGCAGGCAGCGCCGAGCAACGCCAGTCCCAGGAGCGGAAACCCGAGCGCGGCGCGGAGGCTGGCCGGCCGGCCGCCAACGTTCAGGAAGAAACCCATCGCAGCTCGGAACGCCTCAGGAGGGCCCGGGTTCCCCGAGGAAGAAGAGCGAAAGCCCGGCGAGAGTCTTGGCGTCCTCGAAGCCACCGCTCATCAGCCGGCGGCGGCCCTCTTCGACGGGGATCTCGATCAGGTCGATTTCTTCCCCGAAGTCCGTGTCCTGCTCGCCCGGAGCGAGGCCTTCGGCCTGGAAGAGATGAATCACCTCATCGCAGAAACCCGGAGCGCTGAAGAACGATCCGATCAGGCGCAGGGTTTCGGCCGTATAGCCCGTTTCCTCCCGAAGCTCGCGCCGCGCCGTTTCCTCCGGGCGTTCGCCGGGTTCGAGCGTCCCCGCGGGAATCTCGAGGAGAAACCGGCCGGCGGCGTACCGGTACTGCCGAACCATCACCAGTCTGCGCTCCGGCGTCACGGCCACGATCGCTACCGCTCCGGGATGACGGACGACCTCGCGGCTCACGATCGGTCCGTAGTCGTTCGGGCCCGCCGGCTCGCGCGCCCGATCGAGTTCCAGGCGCAGCAGCCGGCCGGAGAACGGGACGCTGCGGTCGATCAAATGGGCGGAAACGGCGCTGGACGGGTCGGGCATCAGACAGGCAGTGTAAGTGGACCCGGGTGGAAAAATACGGCGCATGTGTCAAGAGACACGAACTCTTACGCAGTTGGGAGACACCAGCTTTTGCGCACCCCAAGTTCTGGGCCGGGGAGGCGTTTCGGGTCGGTGAGGGGCGAGGCGGAGGGAGCGGAGCGACCGAAGCTACGCCCCTCGCCGACCCGAAACGAGCGCCAGGGTGACGTCCGGGATCCAGCTCCGCCGGGTGCATCCGTCTCACGTCGCGTCCTCCGGACGACGCTCGTCGGCTGCCGGCGGGCGTAGGAGTTCGTCGAGCCCCTTCAGTCGATATCGCGGGAGCTCCGGTCGATATCAATCGTCGGCGGCACGAGCTCCGGTCGATAACGCGGGAGGGTCCGGTCGATATCAACGGTCGGCGGCCCAAGCTCCGGTCGATAACGCGGAGGGTCCGGTCGATAACGCAGGGGGTCCGGTCGATATCAACGGTCGGCAGCCCGAGCTCCGGTCGATAACTGTCAAGAGACACGAACTTTTGCGCACTTGGGAGACACCAACTTTTGCGCACCCCGTGTCGTGGGCCGGGGAGGCGTTTCGGGTCGGTGAGGGGCGAGGCGGAGGCCGCTTTTTCGAAGGGGCTCCAGTCCTCACCACCGCCGGATGTCCGGGTGATGCTGCACTTCCGCCGCGGCAACGCCCGCGACGGGCTGGGTCAATGCCAGCGGGCGCTCTTCGACTACAACCGGGTCCGGTAACTCGGCGAGGACAAGGTGGCCGAAGGTTGGGCGAAGGCCCTACGCAAGACGCCCTGGCCTGGCGGCGCTCCGGAGGGTCCCCGGCCGCACCCGGCGGGGAGGAATCCCGCCCACACTGAGCAGCCGTGGCCAATCCGTCGGCGGCCAGGAGAATCGCCGCCCCGCGGGCGGCGACGCCCGCAACCGGGCCGCGCAACGCCCGACCCGGATGTCTGGTCCTACTCGGCGGCGCTGTAGGTGAAGCTGGCGTCCGCGGTGGCCGACTCGCCGACCGTCACCGCCATCTCCATCTCACCGAGCCGCTCGTGCCAGACACCCACCGTGTAGTCGCCCGGGGGCACGTTCCCGATGCTGAAGGAGCCGTCCATGCTGCTGACCGCGAAGTAGGGATGGTCGAGGACGCCCGCGTAGCTGTTCATCCAGCGGTGCACGTCGCACTTGAACGGAACCATGACCTCGACGCTGTCGAAGGTTCGGGTCGTGCTCATGTTCGCCACCGGCTGGCCGATGTTGAACTCCTGATTGTTGGTCGGGGTCGCATGGATGTTGTGCAGCGTCGCGTCGCTGTTGAGGATGTTGAGTTCCTGGCCAACCTGGAGTCCCAGGACGTGCGGAACGTAGACGCAGCCCTCCTGGTTCAGGGTGACCGGCTCGGTCGGCGTCGGGAAGCTCATTCCCTCGAGACCGCCCTTGATGTAGACGAACGCGTTCTGCAGTCCGCCCTCCATGTCGGTGATGACGAACTCGGTCATCACGGCGCTCTCGTGCATGCGCGCGCAGTTCGGGTCCGCGGCCATCTGGATGGTGTCGGCCGGCGGAGCGTCGCCGTCGAGCATGATCGTGCCGTTGATCGTGCCGGCGGTCGCCGGATCGACAGTGGCCATGGCCGCGACCGGGGCGGCCTCCATTGCGGATTCCGAATCGCCGCCACCGCCGCAGCCGGCCAGCAGGGCGAGGGCAAGGGGAACCGCGAACAGAATGAGCGTGCGAGGGGCTCGGTAAAGCATCTTGCGGGGAACCTCCGTTCCTTGTGCAGGGGGATGAATAACGGTCCGCAACCGGTGGACCTGACAGACTCAGAGCCGCACCTGACAGTCGGGAAACCGACTCAGCGGGGCGATTCCGCCCCGGAATTGAGCCGGGAATTGTAGCAGCCCGCGCGCCTCGAGGCCCGGTTCCATGCGGGGAAGCTCCTTGATGGGATGTTTCGGGGCCACCGTCACCCCCGCGTCCCTTTCCCGAGACAGAATACGCGGGAAATGTCCGGGCGAATACGGAAGGTCATGCCGGCCGCCCTGGCCGCCGTGCTCTCCGCAGCCATCGCGGGCGCCTTCGCCGCCGCCGCGGGTCACCGGATGCAGCAGGATCCCTTCCGCATCCAGGTGCAGGTGGAGGCGGTGAACCTGGGGGTGGCGGTCAGCGACGAACGCGGCCGCTTCGTTTCCGGCTTGACCGCCGACGACTTCGTGGTTCGGGAAGACGGCATCCCCCAGCAGATCAGCTTCTTCGCGGCCGAAGCGGCGCCTCTCACGATCCTGGTGCTCCTCGACGCCTCGCTGAGCATGAGGGCGAGTCTCGACTACGTCAAGGAAGCGGCAGCCACCTTCGTGGATCGGCTCTGGGAAGGCGATCGCGCCATGATCGGCGAGTTCAACGACCGGGTCCGTTTCGGAGGAGAGTTCACCGACGACCGGTACCGGCTGGTCACCAACATCATGGCTCTTGACCCGCTGGGGCCGACCGCGCTCTACGACGCCTCGATCCTGGCCCTCGAGCGACTTTATTTCGCCGATGGTGACCGCAAGGCGCTCCTGATCTTCACCGACGGGGACGACTCACGGAGCATGGGCTTCGGGAGCGAGGCGAGCGCCGGGGACGCCATCGAAGCGGCCCGGCTCACCGATGCCGTCGTCTACGCCATCGGGTTTGAAGGAAACGGCGCCCGGGTCAACAAACGGTTCCTGCGCCGGCTCACGGAAGAAACCGGCGGTCAGGCGCTCTTCCCGGAACGGACCGGAGATCTCATCAGCAGTTTCGCGCGGATCGAGGCGGACATGCACGCCCAGTACCGGTTGGCTTACATCCCGCGCGAGGCGGAGCGGGATGGCGAGTGGCGCGAAATCGAGGTGTCGGTCCGCGAGCGGCGCGACCTTCTGGCCCGTACCCGAAACGGCTACTACGCGTTCCCGACCGAGGAATGAACCGAGAGCCCGCGATACCCGGGCACGACAGCGGAATCCGACTCGCGGTTGCCTCCGGTCGACGATCCGACCTTACGGCGCCCTCCAACTCCCGCGGCGCAGCAGTTCGCCGCTGCCCGCCCCGGCCAGAATCTCTTTGTTCTCGTAGACGACCTCTCCCCGGCGCAGCGTCATCACGGGCCAGCCCGTGACCTCCCATCCGGCGTAGACCGAGAAGCCCGTCCCCGAGAACATGTCCTCGTCGCGGATGGTGCGCGTCTCGTCCGGATCCCAGAGGACGATGTCGGCGTCGGAACCCACCGCAACCGCGCCCTTGCGCGGGTAGAGGCCGAAGAGCTTGGCGGCGTTGGTCGAGGTCACCGCCACGAAGCGCTCCTCGGAGATGCGTCCCTGGACGACGCCCTCGGAATAGAGCATCGGCCGGACCACCTGGAGGTTGTTCAGGCCGGCCCGATGACGGGAGATGGTCTGCGAGGGGTCCAGCTTCTCTTCGCGCAGGTACGCGACGTGGTCGGTGCCGAGCACATGCACCGATCCGCTCGCGATGCCGGCCCAAAGCGCGTCCTGGTCACGCTGCTCACGCAGCGGCGGCTGCCCCACGTAGAGCCCGCGGTCCGGGCCCTCGAAGCGTGCCCGGGTGAAGTGAAGGTAGATGGGGCGCGTCTCGACGAAAACGCCGAGCCCGCGGTCCCGGGCATCCTGCAACACGCGCAGCGCACCCTCCGAGGAGACGTGAACGGC
>Ga0209021_1004256_pt1 | contig 10695 bp, 13 predicted proteins | sample PinacodermFT_FD_187299 | JGI IMG/M metagenome (GOLD analysis project Ga0209021, IMG submission 187299) | Host-associated microbial community of the marine sponge Aplysina aerophoba from Gulf of Piran - sponge pinacoderm, lysed by freeze-thaw... | ecosystem: Host-associated > Porifera > Sponge >... | reverse complement strand
ACTTCCTGCGTTATCGCATACACCAACCCTGTTTGTCCAGTCGCTTGCCGAACTTCTTTGCTGACTAGCCCTCAGCGTCGAACATTGAAAAGCCCTGGTCAGATTCCGGAACTGCTTCCTCGTTTATACTTGCGGCCGGCCTCGTACACCGCATGAGTTCGTTCGACTATGCCGTGGTTGCCGTCTACCTTCTCGGGGTGGTCTGGATCGGAGGGCGACTGGGGTCCGGCCAGGGATCGCTGAAGGCGTTCTTTCTGGGTGGGCGCACGATCCCTTGGTGGGCCGCGGCCTGTTCCGGGATCGCCACCATGGTCAGCGCGATCGGCTTTATCGGGGGGCCGAGCCAGGCCTTTGCCTCCGACTGGACGTACTTGCAGGCCCGTTTCGCTTGGCCCGTGGCGATCGTAGTGGCCTGCATCCTCTTCATTCCGCTCTTCCACCGGCTGGAAGTCTTCACCGCCTACGAGTACCTCGAGAAGCGGTTCGATCAGAAGACACGGCTCTTGGCCGCGACCGTGTTCATTCTCCTGAAGTGCAGCTACACCGCCGTGGCGATCTATGCTCCAGCTATCGTCGTGTCCCAGATGACCGGCTTACCCGCTGAATGGGTCTGTCTCGGAATTGGCGGTCTGACGACCCTGTACATCTCGGTCGGTGGGATGCGGGCCGTGATCTGGACTGACACGGCTCAGTTCCTCGTTCTGCTGGCAGGGCTCATCGCGGCTCTCTACTACGTTGTTGTCAGCGTCGACGGTGGCCTCGCGGAAGTCATGACCGAAGCAGGTGCCGCCGGAAAAATGCAATTCCTGGACTGGTCGACGAGCTTCGAAACCGAATTCACGGTATGGGGATGCCTGATCGGGGGTACTTTCTACCTGCTCAGCCAGTACGTCGTGGATCAGGCGGAGTTGCAGCGGTTTCTCACCACGTCATCGGTTCGGGGCAGCCAGCGGGCGCTCGTTTCCACGATGGTGTTCACGTCGCTGTATGGACTCTTCGTGTTCTTTATCGGCAGCGCCCTGTATGTGTACTACACGCAGCAGCCGACCCAGACGGCCTTCGATATGGATCCGGATCGTGTGTTTCCGATGTTTATTCTGGAGCGACTGCCATCCGGATTGCGCGGCCTGCTTCTCGCGGGCATCTTCGCGGCCGCCATGTCGACGGTCAGTTCGATCTTGAACTCGCTCGCGACGGTGGCCGTCAGGGACATGCTCCAACCTCTCGCGCACTCCGCTGGCTCGGTAAACGTCGCAAGGTGGGCGACTCTGGCGTTCGGCTGCGCGGCTACCGCTCTTTCGCTTCGCGCCGGCTCGTTCGGAACCATTCTGATCGCGCAGGGCAAGATCCGAAATTTCTTCGGAGGGAGCCTCGTCGGTGTGTTCTTGCTTGGCCTCCTTGATCCACGCGCCAACGCCCGTGGAGGGTTCTGGAGCATCGTGGTGTCATTTGCAGCAACTGCTACCCTCGCTATGGCCACCGACGTGTCATGGATGTGGTACGGCGTCTTCTCAGCAGCGGTTGCATACCTCGTCGGGGGTGTTGTCAGCCGCTCCGCGGATCCTCCCGACGAAAATCACCTAGATGGCTTGGTCTGGCGGCGCAGGAATGGCTAGCAACCCCCACCGCCGAAACGAGCCGTCCTCATGGGACGTGCGGCTGAGCAAGTACAACCCGCTTCCGCGCATTCTCTGCTTCGACGACTTCGATGAAGGCATGAACGGCTGGTGCGAGCTGGTCGGCAACCATACCGGGGACCTCGACCAGATCCGGCCCATAGCGAAGGATTTCCGGCCTCCTCAACTGAGTAGCTGCACGTTCTTTGACATCGGAACTCACGGCTCCGTGGACGGCACCTATTCGCTGAAGCTGGCCACTCGCCCCCGGCCCAACCATCTGGCAATCGCGATCAAGCGCATGACGTACGCCGCACGAGGGCTCGTGCAATTCGAGACATATGCGACTTTCAAGTCAGAGCTGATTCCCGAGGGCGCACCCGCACCGGCTTGGGGTGAAACCGGTCGCTGGGACGGCAATGCGGCACCGTCCGAGCGGCACTTCGGTGAGTTCACGTTCTCGAACGACGTCTGTGTAGGCGAGACAGGGCCTCGCTGCCACGGCGTCGTTCGCTACCGCAATGCGGATCCCGACGGCAATCTGGTGCAGAAGTGGATGTACCCAACCACCGCCGAGCCGACTACCAAAATGGAGCGACAGGGCCTCGTCGCGAACGATCCCAGGCAGGATTTCTTTGCCGTCAGCCCGAAGGACTGGCGCGAGATTCCGGGCGGCCGGCAGCCGCTGTGTTTCAACGAGACCGCCTCCAAGGTCAACTGGCACTACATCCGCTGGCTTTTTGATCTCCAGTCGCTGCGCACGATGGAGTTCCAGTGCAACGACCTGTGCATGGACCTGCGGGACGTAGCCGTTCCGATGCACAACGAGGAATACCGTGGCATCCCGAATCTGCTCAACCTGTACGTGGCCGTGCGAACCCACGTGAGTGTGCGGAACTTCCTGTATCTGGACTCCGCGCTGGTGTCGGTGGACTGGTAATGCTGCGACGATCCTTCACCGCAGTTCTCGAGAAGGGCTCCACGTTCAGCGGCGAGTTCTGCACCGAACCCTATGAAGCGGGCTGGGCGCGCGAGGCTAGGTGGTTCGTTCGGGTTCTCCGAGCGGATGAGCAAGTGGGCTTGCATCTGGTCCCCCAGATCTCTCCCGATGGGGCCGAATGGTGCGACGAAGGCTCCGGCTCCCTCCGGCTGCAAGGGGTGGGTCTCGCCTCGATGCCGGTCGTGAATTTCGGTTCGTGGCTGAGGCTGCGCGGGACGACGACCGGGCAGAGCGGGTCTGCGACGGTTCTGATCTACTTGGCACTCAAGGAATGACAGGCGCACAGGCGGCATCGATCGCGGCGGAGCGTCACATCGTGGTTCGCCTTGGGATCCGTTCCGTATGAATCCAGGCCTGGCAAGGGCCCACCAATCGGCACCTAGGCCGGTTGCTTGGCCTCGGGGAACCGGGTGCCAGACTCTCCCACACCACCATGAGGCACACGACCTGATGGGCTAGTATAACATATCACTGAATGTGTCGCATAAAGAGTATACTGGAGGAGAACTCGAAAGAGGGGTTCTCATGGCAGCACCACGCTATTGCGTCACACTCACGCCAGAGGAACGCAAGCAATTGACGGCCTTGACCCGGGCCGCCACCAAGACCACCGGCAAGCGCTTCCTGTACGCCCGGGCCTTGTTGCTGTGCGACCGTGGAGCGGATGGCCCCGGCTGGTCCGTTGCGCGCGTCTCGCAGGCTCTGGGGGTTCCCGCGCGCACGCGCGAGCGCTTGAAGCAGCGCTTCGTTGAGCAGGGGCTGGAAGCCGCCTTGGAACGCAAGCCGCGAGCGACCGCCGCGCAAGGCCGTCTTCGATGCGGCCTTGCAGGCACGCTGGAGACACGCTACCGGCAGGCCGAGCGGGTCTTATTGGTCATGGATAATCTGAACACGCACGGGATCGAGTCCCTCTAGGTGCGGATTCCGGCGAAGGCTCGGCGCTTGGCGGAACGGCTCGAAATCCACTACACGCCGAAACACGGCAGCTGCCTGAACATGGCCGAGATTGAACTCAGCGCTCTGTGCCGACAATGCCTCAACCGCCGCATTCCAGACTTGCGACGGATGCAGCACGAGATCTCGGCCCGGGAAGCGGATCGGAACAATCAGCAGCCGAAGATCAACTGGCGCTTCGGGACTCAGGACGCTCGACTCAAGCTGGAGCGTCTTTATCCCCATCCGACAGATTAAGTGAGATGGTGTACTAGTCACTCTAGCTTTGCCTGGAAGTGTCCGACGATTCTTGCCGCGCCGAATTGGGCACAAGACCAAGGTAAGCGTTGGAGCGGGCCGCGAATGGCGGCAACGGGTCTACCGGTCGAGGAGTTCTTCCCAGTCCGGCCAGAGCGGTTTGCCGAAGACGTTCTTGACGGGCTGGTTTTCGTGGTGGCGAGTATCGAGTTTGCCGCGGCCCTGAGTCTGGCCGAGACGGATCCAGGGCACGATGAGACAGCACGGTTGACGATCAGGGCAGGTTTCGCTCGGGGGTGGCGGGGTCCCTGCACGCGGACCTCGATCCGTCCACTGCCCTCCTCGCCGTTACTCGCGGAGGGCTGCCCGCAGCCCGGGTGTTGGAAGCTGGCTGTTCTTGCCTCGTACAACTCTCCCTGTACCGCTCGACCGGCTCGCCTTCCCCGGGCATGCGCGGCCCCACCGGGCGGTCCTGATGTGGCCGCTTGTGTGCTTGGCTCGTGGTCGCACTGCCCGATGAGGGAAGAAGTGTCCAGTATTTCCTAGTGTCCATTACTAAGGGACATGCTACAATTGGAGACATGAATCGGCTGTCGGGGAACGAAGTTCGATCCGAGTTTCTTGACCCGTGGCTTGCCGAGCTGAACGCATTGCCCTTCGTCAGCGACGCGACTTGCTTCCAGGAGCAGCAATCGCTTGGGCATTTCAGCTTCGATGCCATCGTCCGTATTGAGACCCCTGTTGGGATCTGCGATTACTTGATCGAGGTCAAGCGGTCCTACTTGGACACGTCGGTTACGCGGCATGTGCAGGCAGTCGCAGAAGAGGTAGCACGCCAAGGAGGGAAGATGCTTCTGCTTGCGCGGTATCTTCCCTTGCCAACGGCCCGACAGCTCATGGAGGCGGGCGTTGCCTTCGTCGACATGGCTGGAAACATCCATCTCAACCTTGCACCCAACTACTACTGGGCAGTGCTGGGAAACCGCGAGCAAGTCTTCGTCGCCAGCCCGCCGGTCCGGACGCCCTCGACACTGCAGGTGTTCTTCGCAATGGCGGCGAATTCGAAGGCAGAGCGTTGGACGGTCAGGAAACTCGCGGCCCAAGCCGGTGTGAGCAAGAGCAAGGCCGCGAAGACGCTCAGTGATTGCTTGCAGGAGCGCATGATCCACGACTTGGGCGACCGTTTCCAGATCTCCAACCCGCACCATCTCGCTGACGATCTGTTGTCCGGGTATCGGCAGATCTTGCGGCCGCGGCTGACGATCGGACGCTTCCGCTCGCCACAGCGAACGACAGAGGAGTTTCTGGCACAACTTAGAGAAACAGCTCACTCCGGAGGTTTCCGAGTTGCGCTTTCCGGGGGCCATGCCGCGTATCGGTTGCAGGGGCTTTATAGCGAACGCGTGGTGACCGTGTTTGTGGAGCGAAGCTCGGAAGAGCTATGCAAGACGCTCCGTCTGCTGCCGGACAGAGAAGGCCCGATCACACTGCTGAAAGGCTTTGGCGAGGTGGCGTTCTGGCGCAAGATCGACGATCTATACCTCGCCCATCCTTGGCTTGTCTATGCCGAGCTAATGTTCGGACGTGATCCGCGCTCGCAGAAAGCGGCGGAAGAACTTCGCAAGGAGTTCCTGGTGTCATGAATTGGATCACGCGCAATCAGGCCGAAGACCTTGCGGCTCTGCAACGTATCGTTGCGGACTTAGGCGCGGAACTCGTTGTAGTCGGAGCTACGGCCCTCCGTGCAGCCGTCCCAGATCTTCCGAGGTTCACGGAAGACATCGACGTGGTGGTAAGTCTGGACATGGATAGTCTAGTTGGCGCTGAACCATCTTTGGCGGCTTGCGGCTGGAGTAGGGACGTCGTTCAGGAGCAACGTTGGCGTGGCCCGCACGGAAGCCGGATCGACCTGATACCTGCCGGGCCCACGCTTCGGTCAGCCCGGCAAGTGACTTGGCCTCGCAGTGGTATGACGATGAGCCTCGTCGGTTTCGACCATGTCTTCGAGCGTGCCATGGAACTCGAAGTGCTCGGGCACTTGAGTGTCCGGGTCGTGATGGCCGAAGTCCTATTCCTGCTGAAAGTCGTTGCCTATTTGGACGATCCTGAACGGCGGGTTCAGGATCTTGGTGACATCCACGGATTGCTGCGACGATACGAATACAACAGCGAACGAATGTACTCCGACTTGATTCTCGATGCGGGTTTGGCCGATGTCGATTTCGTTCCTGCATTCTTGCTGGGTTGGGATCTGGCGACAATTTGCGACGTAGAGGAATGTGGCTTGGTGCAGCGCTTCATTGACAAATGTGCGGATCGCTCAAGCCGTGAGTTCGCACTCATGCTGCAACATGAAACCACGCCGGAACAGCCCCAGGACTGGCTAGCCCACCGTATCGCCGCGTTGCACACGGGTTTCAATGCCCGTTCAGACGCGCAATAGAAGAGTCCATCGGCGATGAGCGATGATTGACGCTACCGATTGCGACGACAGTTCAGCCTCTCCCGGCCATTCGGTAGACTGCAGCCGGGCGCTGTGCTCGTGTGCGGCGACGGGACATAGGCTCACTCGGGAACCGGAACGTGTACCATGAGACTTGGAAGGCGGGCGAGCGATTTGCCCGCCTTGGAGAATCTATCCCAAAAGGGGGGTGTAGCAGTTTTTGGCTGAGATTCACATTTCATCCGACGAGATGCTTGAGTCTGCCCTGCGTCGGTTCAAGCGCAAGGTGCAGCAGGAAGACATCATCAAGGACGTCAAGAGGCACTCATACTACATGAAGCCAGGCGAGAAGAAGCGCCTCAAGCAGGCGCTGGCTCGCAAGCGGCTGCGCAAGCGGTCGCGAGCGCCACGCGACTAGTTCGCAGCGCCGTTCCGGGCGGGACGATCCGAGGTGCCTTGCGGATGCCTCGGGCCCTCCCGCCCTTTGTGCATAGGGCAAAGGTCATTGCTGCGACACAAGGGGCGCGCCTGACGGATCCACCCACGGCACGCTGTGGTCACCGTCGACCGCAAGCGTCTCTGGTGGAGAGTCAATCTGGAAGATCGACCACGGTCCGGGTATGAACGGATAGCGCTCGACCACCGATTCGTCCACCTCGACGCCAAGGCCGGGTTTGTCTGGCATCACAACATGGCCAGCCTCAAGCTGCAGGGGCTCGGTAAGGATCTCGTCCGCTACAGGAAAGGGGTACATGCCGGGCTTGCCGTCATTGGAGTGCAGCGGGTATTCCAGCCATTCAACGACGCTCTCGTCCCAGCAAACTCCCAGTTGGGCTGCTGCGATCACTTCCAAGAGGGTGCCCCAGCTATGGAAGGCGAAACGAATGCCCTGCCGCTCGGCGCCTGCGAATACGCGCTGACCCATAGCAAAGCCCCCCTGGCAGCAAACGTCCATCTGCACGAAGTCGACACCGCCGGATTCGATCAAGTCTCGGAACGATTCCTCGTCGGGTTCGTGTTCGCCAGAGGCCACCGCCAGCGGTTGGCTTTCGCTCAGGCGCTTGTAGCCTGCATGGTCGTCCGGTGGCAAGGGCTCTTCGACCCAATAGGGGTTCAACGGCTCCAAGTCCTTGCATAACTGCTGGATGGTGGCCGGGGAATAGCTGCGGTCCCCCATCCGCCACCATCCGTGGCAGTCCAGCATGATCCCGAAGTCCGGCCCGGTCGCGCTTCGGATCGCATCGGTCGTCCGCAGGTCGCCTTCCGGGCCGGCCGCGGGCCGAAGCTTGTAGGCAGGAAACCCCAGAGCCTGGACGGCTGCGGCTTCGGCTGCGTAGCCTTCGGGAGGCATGTACATGCCAGCCGACCCGTAGCACTTGATGCGATTGCGCTTGGCACCGCCGAGCAGCGACGACATGGGCACGCCTTCCGCTTTGGCGGCTGCATCGATCACCGCCACTTCTACCGCGTGGTAGGTCTTTTGCGTTTCGAGCCGAGCCGAGAATCCGTATTCCCGCCACGCTAGGGGATCGCGCCCTTCTAGGAATGGTCCGATTGTGCTGTCGATTTCGTGAACGGCGCGCACATGTGCGGGGCCTGGCGCGAAACCCACAATGCCCGTATCGGTGTGGACCCGGATCAGCATCGCATCGCGCTTGAGAATGGTGCGGAGTCCGCCATAGAAGGTCAGGCGGATGGGTTTCTCGAAGGGGCAGGACATCAGCAGCCCCTCCACTTTGGTGATTCTCACGTCATCTCCTTGAATGCTGGCTTGGCCCGAACAGTTCGGTGGGGGCAGCACGCGTCGGCAACTTCCATCGTAAGAGTTTGGACTGCCTGCCCTGGGATACGGGTGTACGCTGGGCGCATGCGCCTTCTCTGGGCTCTTCTCGCCAGCACGCTGTGCTTGCCAGCCCAGCCAGCCCCATGCACGGCGTCCGATGAACTCGGGGAGATCTTCGTTGCCGACCAAGGTGACCGCGAGAAAAGCCCGATCGATTGGAGCATCGTGGGCAGGCGGGATCGCGAGCGCCGGGAGCGCGTGGCGGAACTGATCGCCGCTGGGGAGGTGCGCTGTCCGGTGGACCTGTACCGGGCGGCTCTGGTCTATCAGCACGGATACTCGCCCAGGCACTACCTGCTGGCCCACATCCTCGCTACGGCCGCGGCGTTTCAGGGGCACGAACCGGCGATCAAGCTCTCGGCTTCGACACTGGACAGATACTTGCGGAGAATCGGGCGCCCGCAGGTCCTCGGCACGCAGCTGGGCAAGCTTCCCGGGGAAGACCGGTGGTCCCCTGAACCATTTGACCGCGAGATGTTGCCCGACTTCGTTCGCCAGCTGTACAACGTGCCAAGCCTAGCCGACTTGGAAGCGCGCCTTGAGCGCATGAACCAAGCCGACCAACCGTAGTTCGCTGCCGGGCATCGCTGCCGGACGTGCGGGCGGCGCGAGTTCAAGCTTGCGCTCGCGCTGCAATTACGCGGTCTATGCCGGCCAGATCAGGAAGGAAGTCCGGACGCTGCCACTGGGATCTGTCGAAGAGCGCCGCGACAGCTTCTCTAGTGCCGAACCCGATCTCTGCCAGCAGCCAGCCGCCGGGCTTGAGGACGCGGCGGGCGTCAGCCACGAGCCGCCGGATGACTCGTAGACCGTCCTCTCCTCCGAAGAGCGCGATGGGCGGCTCGTGTCGGAGCTCGGCTTGCAGGCCCGGGGCATCCCTGAGCGGCACGTAGGGCGGGTTCGACACGAGCACATCGACTTGGCTAGCTCCTATCGCACCGGTTACGTCGCCCAAGAAAAATTGGACGCTAGCGTCGAGTCTTGCCGCGTTGGACTTGGCGACCCTAGCCGCTGCTGGGGAGATGTCGCTTGCTATGACCGTCGCGCCGGGGGCGTGCTTGGCTAGGCTGACAGCGATTGCACCCGATCCCGTGCCAATATCCATCACGAGGTCTCCAGGACATATGCGCTGGAGTGCAGCTTCGACCAAGTGTTCAGTCTCGGGACGCGGGATTAGCACATCGGAATTCACATGGAAATCAAGTCCGTAGAACTCCTGCAGCCCCCGGATGTACTGCGTGGGAACGCCTTCGCACCGCGTCCGCACCGCCTTTTCGTAGCGCTCACCGAGGCTGTGTTCGAGCTCTTCGTCGGAATGCGCTGCCAGCCAGGCTTGATCACGGTTGAGGAGGTCCGCCAATAGCACACGAGCTGTCAGGTCTGGCACGTGCACGTGTCGTGCCCGCAGACGCTGCGCTGCTTGACGCAGTATGGTTGCGATGCTCACCTGAAGATCAGAAACTTGGCTCGCGTGGCAGCGGTACGGTGCGCTCACCGGCCGCATCCGTAGCGAGACTCTCCAACCGAAGAGGCCGCGATGCGATGCGATCTGGGCGTGTGTCACCAGGGAAGCGCACGCTCACCAATTCTCGGATCCGGCCGGTCACGCGGCAAGGCTCACACCGGGATCAGGAGCACCGCGTTGCGCGCGTCCGGCGGATGAAGCTGAACAAGACGGCTGTCAAGCGTGGCCAGGCATCCGCCCTGCCGCAATGCGACTGATAGCAGCAGGGCGTCTGTGACCTGGCGATACCCCTGCAGCCGGTCAACAATATCCGGATCAAGGTCAACCATCGAATGCTCCAGCGGCCAGAATGAATGGGATCCCGATTGCCGCAGTTTCCGCAGCAAGGAAATGGCGTCGCGGGGCGTCACGGCTTGCTGCACCGCCAACGGATTGCAGCAGACGCGGACGAAGCCCGCTTCGCTTACAGGGCACGATGCCCATCCGTTCTGGGCTCCCCACTCTTGGAACCAAAACCGAGCCGCGTGGTGATGAACATGATTCGGCCAAGCCAGCGCAATCAGGACATTGACGTCGAGCAGCGCCCTCACGGCCATTCACCCAGCGCCTTGTAGACATCGTCGCTCGTAATGGGCTTCGCATCACGGGGTACGGTGAATACTGGCAAGCCGTCACTCTCGACAGCTGCAGCCGTTGCACGTTGGCCGCGCCGAGCAAGTTCTGACAGCGCACGGCCAAGACTGAGCCCGTTCTGCTGAGCCAGCGCCCTCGCGATGGCCAGAATGTCGTCATCAATTGTTACCGTTGTGCGCATGGTTGCATCGTACCATCACAGCATCATAACATCACAACACCTGACACGATTGTGGGCCAGCAACCGAAGCGAGCCGGCTCCTTGTTGACGGGGGGCACGTGGTACGCCGCCGACCCGTCCGGAAGGACCAGCAGCGGCCCGTCCTCCAAGTCCTAGCCAAAGACCCTATACGCCGCGAATCCTGTCGAATACGCCAGCGCCAGCATGTAGGCAAACTGAATCGCCGGCCATTTCCAGCCGCCGGTCTCGCGGCGCACGATGGCCACGGTCGACATGCACTGCATCGCAAAGGCGAAGTACATCAGCAGTGCGATAGCCCCACC
>Ga0209021_1004248_pt1 | contig 10719 bp, 7 predicted proteins | sample PinacodermFT_FD_187299 | JGI IMG/M metagenome (GOLD analysis project Ga0209021, IMG submission 187299) | Host-associated microbial community of the marine sponge Aplysina aerophoba from Gulf of Piran - sponge pinacoderm, lysed by freeze-thaw... | ecosystem: Host-associated > Porifera > Sponge >... | reverse complement strand
GACCCCATCTACGCCGGCAACCTCGGCGTCAACGTGGATGAACTGCTGATCTCCCAGCCGGACACCGGCGAGCAGGCGCTGGAAATCACCGACATGCTGGTGCGATCGGGAGCCGTCGACGTCATCGTGGTGGACTCCGTGGCAGCGCTCACTCCCAAGGCCGAAATCGAGGGCGAAATGGGAGACTCCCACGTCGGGCTGCACGCGCGGCTCATGTCCCAGGCGCTGCGCAAGCTCACCGCCAACATCAAGCGCTCCAATTGCATGGTGATCTTCATCAATCAGATCCGCATGAAGATCGGTGTCATGTTCGGCAGCCCGGAAACCACCACGGGCGGCAACGCGCTCAAGTTCTACTGCTCGGTTCGTCTGGATATTCGCCGCATCGGCGCCATCAAGAAGGCCGACGAGGTCCTTGGCAACCAGACGCGTGTGAAGGTGGTCAAGAACAAGCTGGCGCCGCCGTTCAGGATGGCCGAGTTCGAAATCATTTACGGCACCGGCATCTCCCGGGAGGGAGAACTGATCGACATTGGCGTCAGCGAGAACATCGTCGAGAAATCCGGTTCGTGGTACAGCTACCGGGGCGACCGGCTCGGTCAGGGGAAGGAAAACGTGCGCGAATTCCTGCAGACCAACACGGATATTGCCTCGAGCATCGAAACCGAACTGCGCGCCAGGCTGCTGCCCGGTTCGCCCGAGGCTCAATCCGTGAATGAGGGCACGGAGGGTGTCGCTCTCAAGCAAGCCTGAATCGACCGACAATCCACTGGAGGAACAGCGTCGTGCCTGCCGCAAGCAGGCTCTGGACCTGCTTGCTCGCCGTGAGCACAGCCGGCTCGAACTGCGCCGGAAACTTCTTGCCCGCTCCCATGCCCGGGACATGGCGGACGAGGTGCTCGACAGGCTGCAGCAGGAAAGGCTTCTGGATGAAGCACGATTCGCGGAGCAATTCGTCCGCAGTCGCACGGGCCGGGGACAGGGGCCCGCGAAAATACGCGCGCAGCTTCTCCAGCGGGGCGTCGGCGACTCGCTCATCGAAACTTCCCTGGCGGAGGCCGAGTGCGACTGGGTGGCGCTGGCGGCGGCCGCGAGGCGCAAGCGGTTCGGCGCGGCTCCGCCGAGTGCATACCAGGAACGCGCCCGGCAGGCGCGATTCCTGAAATCGCGGGGATTTGGATACGGGCAAATCCAGGCAGCGCTGGATTTGGAGCCGGATTCCGATTAGCTTCACGGCTTGCCCGATGAGCACGACATGAAACCGACCACCAACGAACTTCGCCAGTCCTTCCTGGAATTCTTCCAGGACAGGGGGCATGAGCAGGTCCCCAGCGCGCCGCTGGTGCCGGCCAATGACCCCACGCTGCTCTTTACCAACGCCGGCATGGTGCAGTTCAAGGATGTGTTTCTCGGCCGCGAGGAGCGCAAGATCCGGCGTGCAGTCACCTCGCAGCGCTGCGTCAGGGCAGGCGGCAAGCACAACGATCTGGAGAACGTCGGCTACACGGCGCGGCATCACACCTTTTTCGAGATGCTCGGCAATTTCAGCTTCGGCGATTACTTCAAGCTCGAGGCGATCGAATACGCCTGGGAGTACGTCACCGGTGTGCTGGGACTACCGCCCGAGCGGCTCTGGTGCACCGTCTACACGGACGACGACGAGGCCGCCGACCTCTGGCTCAGGCACATCGGCGTGGACCCGGCACGATTCGGGCGCATGGGGGAGAAGGACAACTTCTGGGCCATGGGCGATACCGGGCCCTGCGGACCCTGCAGCGAAATCTTCTACGACCACGGCCCCGGCGTGGCGGGCGGTCCCCCGGGCTCCGCGGACGAAGACGGCGACCGCTTCGTGGAAATCTGGAACCTGGTGTTCATGCAGTTCGACCGCAATAAGGACGGTGAACTGATTCCCCTTCCCAAGCCGTCCGTGGATACCGGCATGGGCCTCGAACGGTTGGCTGCGGTCATGCAGGGCGTTCACTCCAATTACGAAACGGATCTCTTCAGGAACCTTATCCGCGACGCGATGGATGTCACGAAAACGACGCAACCCGAGCATCAGTCCCTTCGGGTCATCGCCGATCACATCAGGGCCAGCTCGTTCCTGATCGTCGACGGGGTGGTGCCCGGGAACGAGCAGCGCAGTTACGTGCTGCGCCGGATCATTCGCCGCGCCCTACGGCACGGTTATCAACTCGGCGTTCAGGAGCCCTTCCTCTACAGGCTGGTGGCCTCGCTCGAAGCGGAGATGGGCGCGGCCTTTCCCGAATTGACGGTGCAACGGGCCCATGTAGAACGGGTCTTGCGCCGTGAGGAAGAGCGCTTCGCCGAGACCCTTGCCGAAGGCATGCGCATCCTCGAAAGTGCAGTGGAAGGACTCGGCAAGGGTGGCGTCATCCCCGGGGAAACCGTCTTTACCCTCTACGACACGTATGGTTTTCCCAGGGATTTGACCGCCGACTTTGCCCGCAACCGCCATCTCGCCATCGATGAGGACGGGTTCGAGGCGCGCATGGCCGAGCAGCGCAACCGCGCCCGGGCGAGCCGGCGGTTGACAGGTTATGGCGCGGCGCCGCCGATACTGACCGACGCCACGACGTTTCTGGGATACCGGATGCTCGACGGATCGGCCACCGTGAAGGCGCTATTTGCCGGCGGTGAATCCGTCGACTCGCTGGAGTCCGGTACGGCCGGCGCCGTGGTGCTCGACCGCACGCCGTTCTACGCTGAAGCGGGCGGCCAGATCGGCGATACCGGCACGTTGCGCGGTGGCGACGCCCTGTTCAAGGTGGAAGACACCATCAGGTTCGGCGAAGCTCATGGCCACCTTGGCGAGATGTCCGAGGGCGGCCTGAGCGTGGGCGACAAGGTCGAAGCGCGGGTCGACGCCGAGCGGCGCGCGGCAATCGTGCTCAATCACTCCGCCACGCACCTGCTGCATGCGGCGCTGCGATCCGTGCTGGGCACCCATGTACAGCAGCGCGGTTCGCTGGTGGCGCCGGACCGGCTGCGATTCGATTTCTCGCACCACCAGCCGGTGACGGACGAGGAGTTGCAGCGCATCGAGCGGCTCGTCAATCGGCAGATCCGCCTCAATTCGGACGCGGAAATCACCGAGTTGCCTTACGACGAGGCGATAGCGTCCGGTGCGATTGCGTTCTTTGGCGACAAGTACAGCGGTACCGTGCGCGTGCTCAGGCTCGGTGATTTCTCAATGGAATTGTGCGGCGGTACGCATGTCAACCGCGCCGGTGATATCGGGTTGCTGAAGATCACCTCCGAAACCGGGATCGCAGCCGGTGTGCGCCGGATCGAAGCGGTCACCGGTGAGGGCGCCGAGGAATGGGTGGACGCCAGCGAGGGGCTCTTGCGAAATGTAGCGGGCCTGGTGAAAGGCGCTCGCGACGACGTGGCCGACCGGGTCGCCCAGTTGGTGGAGCGAAACCGGGGGCTTGAGCGCGAGGTGCAGGCGCTCAAGGGTCAACTGGCAAGCGGCGGCGGGCGCGACCTGCTGGCCGAGGCCGTGGAAGTGAAGGGCGTGAAGGTGCTCGCGACGCGCATCGACGGGGTCGATCCGTCGCCGTTAAGGGACGCCGCAGACAAGCTCCGGAGTCAATTGGGAACAGGTGTGGTGGTAATCGGCAGCGTCCAGGGCCGCAAGGTCCGTCTGGTGGCCGACGTTTCCAAAGACCTCACGGAATCGCTCCACGCGGGGCGGCTTGTCGGTGCGATAGCCAAACGGGTCGGCGGCAAGGGAGGCGGGCGAGCCGATTTCGCCCAGGCAGGCGGAACGCAGCCCGAGAACCTCGACGAAGCGTTGGCCCTGGTTGCGTCGCAAGTCTCGAACGCGCTGGGGTAAGTCCACCGGCGATAGCGTCCCCGGGTAGCGTCGCTGACGCTGGGGCAGAAAATGAATTACCATGGGGACGCTGGAGCAGGGTTTGGCCCTGCGAGCCATGCAAGGGAACCGGCCCAGAAAAAATTTAAGGAACAAGGCCGGCCTGCCGCACTCCAATAAAGCATTGACGGCAGGTACCAGGAAGGAGTTTGACTATGCTGATCTTGACCCGTCGCGTTGGGGAGAGCGTGGTGATCGGCGGCGACGTAACGGTCACTGTACTCGGCGTCAAAGGCAACCAGGCGCGTCTCGGAGTAAACGCTCCCAGAGACATCGCCGTTCATCGCGAAGAAATTCACAAGCGAATCGAACGTGAGCAGGCCGCTGTAGATGCGGAACGGCGCCGCACGGTTGGCGTGGAGCACTGACGCTTCATCCCTGCCTCGCGCGCCGAATCGATTTGATTGGTCCGACGACGATCGTTAGTTTCGGTGTTCGCCCAGTAGCGGCCGTAAAGGCCGATCTGCGGACATCTGGTACTGGGCCGCATTGACAAAATTGCACGTTGGGCCGAATCCCCATTGCGGGTTAGAATAGCCCGAATTCGAATACCCCACCGGCGTGTTCCTGTCGCGACAGGGACGCAAGTGACAAGTGGGGCGGATCCCCGGAGAGGTGGCTGAGTGGCTGAAAGCGCTCCCCTGCTAAGGGAGTAAGGGTTAGAAGCCCTTCGAGGGTTCGAATCCCTCCCTCTCCGCCACGTATATTATATAAGAGTTTGATTTTAAACATATTGTTAGGTATTTATCGCGACGTTACCACGCACGTTCCAACATACTTTGAAACACTGCCAGATACAGCACGCGCCTTTCAGCGACAATCGCCCTCGCTGAATCCGACCCGCGGTGACCGTTACTGCACCGGCGCATGAACTGGAATTTGGGGCCCGCAAGCCAAGGCATGAAGCCAAATGTCCCCTGGCACTGCGCCGCGATCCCCGTCCTATGCTCGTATCGCGACCAGTAACTCTTTATTGACCCGAGGCATTCCAACCCACACGAATGAGTCTCCGGGATTCCCGGGGCGGTTCACCCACGCGTAAGCACCCGAACCGTTACGGCCTCCCTCCCAACGGCGACCCGCCTTGACACTCTCTTGATCGACACCAACACTTCCCCCACCACAACTAAGATTGCGCGCAAAGGAACGCTCGCGATCGACACATGCAACGAGTCAGAATCTGCACAAGGATTAGAACGGGTAATCAGCCGGTGTTATCAGCAGCAGACCCGATATTCGATTCCGTAACAACCGGATTCTTCGACTTATCAAGGGATCTGAGCCTTGACGACAAATTGACTGCGGCAGGCATGTCTTAGCGAATCGCTACCAAGATGACCGGAAGATTTGCAGCTCGGCCTCAAGAATGTCCTATGCGACTGAAAAGCCACAGCAGAACGGTGGAAAGCCGACCTTGTTCGCCCCAAGAGCCAAAAGGCCGGACCGCGTAGGTCGGGAACGGGTCACGTGCAATTCGTAAGGGAAGGTCCGGACGTTCCAGAGCGATTGTTGCAGGCGCACGAAGACGGACGCGTCGTATTCTTCTGTGGCGCCGGCATCTCTTATCCCGCTCGGTTGCCGGGCTTCTCCGGCCTTGTGACGGAAGTCTATACTCGCCTAAAAATCACTCCCGACCCGGTGCAGGCGGCCGCATTCAAGTCCAAGCGGTACGACACCGCCGTGGGACTGCTTGAATCGAACATCGTGGGTGGTCGCCAAGCTGTGCGCGAGAGGATCGCGGAAATTCTCAATCCAGACGTTTCGTCTGCCAACGCGACTGCTACGCACGACGCATTACTTACGCTGGGAGAATGCCGGGCGCGCCGAACACGGCTGGTCACTACAAACTTCGATCGATTGTTCGAACATGCAGTTGCGAACCGTCGACATTCCGTCGAGCGCTTCGAAGCGCCGTTGCTTCCTGTGCCCAAGAATCGATGGGATGGACTTGTGTATCTACACGGCCTGCTGCCGGAAGACTCCACTGGCAGCAACCTCGACAACCTTGTCGTATCGAGCGGTGACTTCGGCCTTGCCTACCTGACAGAACGGTGGGCGGCACGTTTCGTGAGCGAGCTGCTGCGCAACTTCGTCGTGTGCTTCGTTGGCTATAGCATCGACGATCCGGTCTTACGCTACATGATGGACGCCTTGGCGGCTGATCGGTTACTCGGCGAATTGCCACCAGAAATGTTCGCCTTTGGAAGCTACCGCAAGGGCAAGATGAGCGCGCAAGCTAACGAATGGCGCGCCAAGAACGTCACACCCATCCTGTACCGGAAACACTGGCGTCACGCCTATTTGCACCGGACGCTTCGCACTTGGGCGCAAACGTACCGCGATGGTGTGCGCGGAAAGGAACGCATCGTGACCGAATATGCGATGGCGCGCCCGGACACAGCAGCGACCCACGACGATTTCGTCAGCCGCATGCTGTGGGCATTGAGCGATCCAACGGGTCTTCCCGCTAAACGATTTGCGGATCTGGAGCCAGTGCCCTCGCTCGATTGGGTCGAACCGATGACCGAAAATCGTTTCGGGCACGCGGACCTAATTCGCTTTGGTGTACCGCCCAAAGATCCCGTGGACCGCGGGCTCAGCTTCAGCCTGATGCGCAGGCCCGCGCCGTACGACCTGGCACCGCAGATGGCGCTCGCCGATGGCGTTTCGCAGGGCAGCCGCTACGACAAGGTAATGGCGCAGTTGGCCCGCTGGCTGCTCAGACATCTGAACAACCCAAACTTACTCTTGTGGATGGTTAAGCATGGAGGAGTGCTACACACACAAATGGCGGAGCAGATTGCATGGCGTCTGAGCAAGATCACCGACCTGGAACTCGCCGGAGAAGATGACAAATTGGAGCGCATCCGAAACAGCGCGCCCGATGCAATCCCGGACCTACCAATGCGTACCCTTTGGGGCCTACTCTTAGCCCGACGTATCGAGTTGGCCGGCAGGGAGATGGATCTCGACGGATGGCGGAGAAGACTTGTCCGGCACGGCCTCACAACCACCTTGCGACTCGAGTTGAGCCAGATGCTGGCACCGCAGGTGATACTACGGGCTCCCTTTACGTGGCCGTTCGACGACGATGCCGATGCCGATGGCGACGGCGTTGAACAAAGGTCCATCCGTGAACTTGTTGACTGGGAAATCGCTCTTGCCGCAAGCGGTGTCCATGAAACTCTGGGGGAACTGAAGGGCAACGAGCGCTGGGCCAGCGCGCTGCCATCGTTGCTTGACGACTTCACCGCGCTGCTTCGCGATGCGCTCGATCTCATGCGGGAGCTCGGGGATGCCGACGACCAGACCGATTTTTCTTACGTGAACCAACCGTCAATCAGCGAGCACGCTCAGAACTCGGCCCTGCACGACTGGACGGCACTGATCGAACTGAATCGGGACGCTTGGCGGGCAACAGCGCCCGTATCGCCCGTCCGGGCACGACTCACAGCGGAGACGTGGTTACAGCTCCCCTATCCGGTGTTTCGTCGCCTAGCGTTCTTTGCAGCCGCAGAGAGTGATGTCATCCCCACCGGCAAGGGACTCGACTGGTTGCTGGCGGATGACGGTTGGTGGCTGTGGTCCATCGAGACCCAGCGCGAGACAATGCGGCTTCTGGTGGCGTTCGCGCCGAGAATCGATCAACAGGAGCTGCCCAGACTCGAGCGCGCCATACTCACCGGACCGCCACGCAATATGTTCAAACCCGACCTGGACGAGCAGCGCTGGACAGACTTACAGGAACGGGAAATCTGGTTGCGCTTGGCCAAGATCAGTCACGCTGGAGCCCGATTAGGTGACGCCGCACGCGAACGACTTAACGGGCTTTCCGCCCGGCACCCGGATTGGCAGCTAGCCGATGACGAGCGCGACGAATTTCCTAGCTGGACGAGCGATGGGAGCGAATTGCTTATCCACGTCACGACGCCGCGCCAACGGAACGAACTCGTCGAATGGCTCCGCGAGCATCCGCAACCCGGCGAATGGCGGCATGAGGACGACTGGCGCCAGCGCTGCCGCGAGGACTACGACGATGCGGTGTACGCCCTGACCGCACTCGCGCGGGACGGAATATGGCCGACGGGCCGCTGGCGTGAAGCGCTTCAGGTGTGGTCGGAGGACGAGCTGAGCGAACGCGCCTGGCGTGAGGTGGGCCCAGTTCTGCGCGGCGTGCCCGCAGCGGAGCTTCAGCAGCTTGCCCATGCAGTTGGCTGGTGGCTGCAGGAACTGGCGAGGGTGTTCGAAGGACAGCAGGCGACGTTTCTCTCGTTGTGCGATTCGGTGCTGGGTCTCGACTACCAGGACGAACAGGCGGAGGACAATATCGTCGGGCGGGCGATCAACCATCCTGTAGGCCTTGTGACGGAGGCGCTGCTGCGCTGGTGGTATCGCGCCGAACTCAAGAATGACCAGGGTCTGGCCGAGGAGCCACAACGCAGATTCACTCGGCTCTGCGACACAGAAACACCGATATTCCGCCATGGCCGCGTATTGCTCGCGACTCACCTCATCTCGCTATTCCGAGTCGACCCCGAGTGGGCAACCCAGTACTTGATTCCGCTCTTCTATTGGCAAGACGACGATGCGGAAGCCCGCTCGGCGTGGGCAGGATTCTTGCGGTCGGGGAGGCTGTATCCGCCTTTGATGGAGGTGCTCAAGCCAGCGTTCCTAGATACGGCCAACCACTACGACCGGCTTGGCCGACACGCCAGACAGTACGCTTGGCTGCTGACCTTTGCCGGACTCGATCCGGGGGATGTCTTTCGCAACCGCGAGCTCGCACTCGCAATGCAAGCGCTTCCTCGGAATGCATTGAAGCATGCGGCCAATACCGTCTTCCGGGCCGTCGACGGAGCCGGTGATCAGCGCGCCGAGTACTGGAGGAACCGGGCGGATCCGTACCTAAACGCCATCTGGCCGAAGGCCCCGCAGATGATGTCCGAAGGCGTCTCGGAGAACTTCGCACGTGCCTGCATCGCAGCAGGCGACGCCTTTACCGACGCACTGGGGCGGGCTCACGCTTGGTTGCAACCGCTGCCCTTTCCCGACCGGATCGCCCGTGCTCTTCATCAAGCCAAAATCGATTCGCGGTTCCCGGAGCGGTCGCTCGAACTCTTTCGTCGGATTGTTGCCGACGATACACAAGCACTATTCATGCATTTGCCAACTTGTCTGAACACCATACGCACCGTTCAGCCACCACTTGAACACGACCATCGATTTCAGCGACTGGTTGCAATCTTGCGTGCGAACGGAGGAGATCTTGATTGACCGATGGTCAAATTTGTCATGCCACGTTGCCCTTGCGACCCAAGCCTCCCTCTCCGCCACGTTATTTTTATAACATACTGAAACTTATAGAGAAATGACGAGTCGCTCCCCGGCGATCGGGCCCGGCATGAGCGCATGCGTCGTTGACGCGTCACCGGCCGCATGATATACACATGCTAATACACATTATGAGGTGTAATGGTGCGGACCAATGTTGAACTCGACCCGGACCTCGTCGACGAGGCCCGGCGGTTAAGCAGGATCAGGACCAAGAGGGCCTTGATTCATCAGGCGCTTCTGGAATTCGTGGCAAACCGCAAACGGCTTGACCTGAGGGAACTCGAGGGATCCGACCTGCTGGACCCGGATTACGATCACAAGGCACTTCGACTACCCGGTAGCTGACCGCGCGATGTACCTGGTGGACACGTCGGTCTGGATCGCCTATATCCGAGGGCACGACCGCACCCATGTCCGGTTTCTGCGAGACCTGCTGTCAAATCCGCTTGCCGTCAGCATCACGCCTCTCATCTACATGGAAATCCTCCAGGGTGCACGCGACCCGGCATCGTACGATCGATTGCAGAGCTATTTCAGCGGACAGCGATTCGTCGATTTCGACCAACCGGTTGCCGGCCACGAGGCGGCGGCTCGCATGTACGTGGACTGTCGGCGACGCGGCATAACCGTTCGTTCGAGCCTGGACTGCCTGATCGCTCAATGCGCCATCGAGTCGGATCTGACCCTCTTTCACCACGACCGGGACTTCCGAAACATCGGCTCCGTCGTGCCGGCACTCAAGGAAAAAAACTTCATCGATTAGGCCGTTGCCCCCTACGCTCGGGGAGCCGCCACCGCCGTCTTGACGCTCCCACCGCCTTCTGCCACGCTGTATTTCCGACCTGGGCCGCGGGCGTCACGTACACGAGCTTTCGCATCCTCGGGCGGATTTCGCACGCGGAGACCATCGCGCAGGGCACGGGCATCCGCGAGCTTCCGAGGCTGCGGCGGGTCTACGGTCCCGGCAACTGGCGCAAGCGCAAGGGGACCGCCCGCATACAACTGGACAACGGCGACATCCGCCTCGCCGAGTTACACTGGTACGAAGCCCACGGCATCGGTCGCCGCGAGATGAAACGCAAACGCTACCTGGATTGACAATGAGTACACGAACAGCCGCCTCCCCCGAGTACGTCGTCTGCGTCGAAAACGCCGACTACCCGGTTTCGCTGGAACTGCACAAGATCTACTGCGCGCTGCCCGACGAGGATGCGCTCGCCGATGGCGATCTGCGCGTCGTCGACGAGAGCGGCGAGGACTACCTGTTTCCCGCCACCGCGTTCGTCCCCATCAGCCCGCCTGAGCGCGTCCGCTCGTCTCTCCGGCGCACCGCCGCTTCGTAGCCTCCGGCAAGCCGTAGCGGGAATAGCGCTCGGCCAAGACCTTCAACCGATCACGCAACGCCGCGGCACGGCTGTGCCGTCTTCAGCCGTAACGTCGAAACAGATGTAACCGGGGGAATATTCTCCCGAGCCCGACGTTGA
>Ga0209021_1004243_pt1 | contig 10727 bp, 7 predicted proteins | sample PinacodermFT_FD_187299 | JGI IMG/M metagenome (GOLD analysis project Ga0209021, IMG submission 187299) | Host-associated microbial community of the marine sponge Aplysina aerophoba from Gulf of Piran - sponge pinacoderm, lysed by freeze-thaw... | ecosystem: Host-associated > Porifera > Sponge >... | reverse complement strand
CAGCTCTGCCGTTTGCAAGGTATGAGGTCAGCACCTGGTGTACCAGGGATTCGTTGAAATCAACGCCGAAAACCTCGTCGGCAACTGTTACCCGGCCGGCCCGTTTTTTTCCGGTTTTGCGCACTGACAATTCCATCTCAGGCCTCCAATACCCCTGCTGACTTGACCGCCGCCTTGACGATAAGCGTGCCGCCGGGAGCGCCGGGGACAGAACCTTTGACAAGCACCAGGTTCCTGTCCGTGTCAACCCGCACAACCTCCAGGTTCTGCGCTGTCTGTTTCGCGTTGCCCATGTGTCCCGCCATCTTCTTGCCCGGGAAAACCCGTCCCGGAGACTGGTTCTGGCCGATCGAACCGGGCGCCCGGTGGGCGCGGGAATTACCGTGACTGTTACGCTGACTGCTGAAATTGTGCCGCTTTATCACGCCTGCATAGCCTTTCCCGATAGTCGTTCCGGTTACGTCGACTTTCTGCCCGGCCTTGAAAATATCCACCGTTATTTCCGCGCCGGCTGACAATTCACCGGCTTCCTCATTATCCAGCCTGAATTCATGCAGGCCCTCGGCAGATTCAATGCCTGCCCTGGCCAGCGTTCCGGCCAGAGGCTTGCTTATCAGGTTGCGGCGCTTGCTTCCGTAGGCGACCTGCACGGCGCTGTAACCGTGTTTCTCGACGGTGGCAAGTGAGGTAACCCTGTTGGGACTCGCCTCGATAACGCTGACAGGGATGGACTGGCCTGAATCCGTAAAGATACGGGTCATCCCTCGCTTTTTGCCTATTATTCCGATTGCCATGTCTCTGACCCGTTATCTGCCCGTTGTCTTCAACTGAGTTTGATCTGGACGTCCACGCCCGCCGCCAGGTCGAGGTAGAGACCGAAGGCCATCCCGGCACCTGTGGCGGCGGCCTGGGCCCCGGCGAGCTGCCCGGCGGCGAGTCGCTGCAGCCAGGCGTGGTAGCGCACCGTCTCCGCATGCTCCGCCGCGAAGCGTCGCACCTCCGGGCTGCCGGCGGCCTGCAGCACCCCGGGCCAGGCGCGCCAGTCCGGGCCGTGGACCTCGGCGAGCGCCTCGAACACGGCAAACCATTCCAGCGCGCGGCCCGGCCCTTGCCGCCAGGCGGCAAGGTCGGCCGCGGCCGAACCGTCCGCTTCGATGGTGGCGCGGAAGAGCGCTTCGAGGATCTCGCGCCGCAGGCGCTCGTGCGCCTCGTAGTCGACGAGATCGCCGGCCCTTGCGGCCTCCAGGTCGGCGGCGCTCGCCTTCAGCAGTCGGCGGGCCTCGGCGCAGCGCCCGAACCCGGGCGCCGCGTCCGGGGCGATGTGCCCCGGCTCCAGGGCGGTGCGGCAGGTCGGCGAATAGGGGCTGAAGCCGTCGTGTGCGGTTCCCCGGGCGTGGACCGGGTTGATGCCGATGAAGTCGGCGCCGAGGCGTGCCGCCTGCTCCGCCGCTACTGCCAGATCGCGGTAGTCGCCGACCCCCAGGTTGCGCGCCGAGCGCAGGCCGTACAGGGCCGCGGAGAGACCCCAGGCCTTGCTGCGGCCCGCAACGTCGTCGACTGCCGGCGCCCGCTTCGGCGCGGCAATCACGAGACAGAGCTCGTCCCCCACGGTCAGGCGGTGAAGTCCGGCCGGCAGCGTCAGCACGATCTCCCGTTCATCGCGTCCTTCGTGCGTGTCGCCGGCTTCCAGCTCGAGCTGCCAGTCCGCGATGCTCTCAAGCGGAATGCGCGCGTCCGTGCCCGCGGTCACGACGATCTCCTCGGGGATGCGCCGGGCGGCCCGGCGCGCGCGATGGTCGGCGAGCGACTCGCGGATCTCGGCCTCAGTGGCCGCCGGTACCCCCATGGCGGCCAGCAGGGCGCGTTGCGTATCGGGACCGGTGGCCTGCTCCACTCCCGCAAGATCGCACCAGCGCGGCAGGATCCCCATGGCCTCGGCAAGGTTACGGAGGGCACTATCGCCTCGGGCCCCGGTGCTCACGGCACAGCTCTGACTTGCATGGAACTTTCGATCACCCATTGCTTTCTGGTCTGCGGAATCGTGATGTACCCGCGCAGGGCGACGCATGTTGCCCTTGGGGCCGGCATCGGCGCCTGGGGGGTCCGCGGGCGACGCATGCATTGCCCCTGCACACGTTCCTTGCGCCACGGCGGGGACACGTTCCCTCACCGTTGAAGGCTCGAAGGCGACAATCGACTCCGGCGGGATGTCCTGTCGGAGATCGCTGCAGGCGGTCCGGGGCGCCTCCGGCTCGGCGGTGTCCAGGGCGCGCAGCCAGACACGGCCGTTGCTGAGCGCGGGCAGCCGGGTGGAGACCGCTTTGGGCGAGCGGTTGAAGATCAATGCAATCCGATCACCGCAATTGCTGTGATCGCCGCGATCGCGGTTGGCGGCATGGGCCGGCGCCTCGGCGGATTCCCCCAGCAGCAGGCAGAAACCCTCCAGGCCCGGGTCTCCCCAGTCGACGGGGTCGCCCTGCAGTCCGAGCCATTCCACGTCCGGCACCCCGTCCTCGGTGCGTTCGCGTCCATGCAGGAACCGGCTCTGGCGCAGGCAGCCGTGGTTCCGGCGCAACGCGATCAGCCGCCGGGTGAAGCCGAGCAGTTCCGAGTCGGCCTGCGCCCAGTCGATCCAGCCGATCTCGCTGTCCTGGCAATAGGCGTTGTTGTTGCCCCGCTGGCTGTCGGCGATCTCGTCGCCGGCGCGCAGCATCGGCGTGCCCTGCGCCAGGAAGACGCTGGCGAGCAGGTTGCGCCGCCGCCGGGCCCGGCGCAGGCGGACTCCCGGGTCCTTGCTCTCGCCTTCCTCGCCGCAGTTGTCGCTCCAGTTCTCCTGGTGACCGTCCCGGTTGTCCTCGCCGTTGCATTCGTTGTGCTTCCGGTTGTAGGCGGTGACGTCGGACAGGGTGAACCCGTCGTGGCAGGCGACGTAGTTCACCGAGGACCAGCTCCCGCGTCCGTCGCGGTCGAAGGTGGCCGCCGATCCCAGCAGCCGCTCCGCCATTTCCTGGGCGCCGTGGGCATCGCCGCGCCAGAAGCGGCGAACGCCGTCGCGAAAGCCGTCGTTCCACTCGGCAAAGCCGGGAGGGAACTCGCCCAGGCGATAACCCCCGGGCCCCAGGTCCCAGGGCTCTGCGATCAGCTTCACCCGGGCGAGCACCGGGTCCTGTCGCAGGGCGTCGAAGAAGCCGCAGCCGGGATCGAAGCCGTCGGCCTCCCGCCCGAGCGTGGTGGCCAGATCGAATCGAAAGCCGTCGACGCCCATTGCCTCCACCCACCAGCGCAGGCTGTCCAGGACCAGGCGCCGCACCCAGGGGTGGGAGACGTCGAGGGCGTTGCCGCAGCCGGTATCGTTGCAGTAGTGGCGCTCGTCCCCATGGCGCAGGCGATAGTAGGCGGCATTGTCCAGCCCGCGGAACGACAGGGTCGGCCCGTTCTGGTCGCCTTCGGCGGTGTGGTTGTACACGACGTCCAGAATCACCTCGAGACCCGCGGCGTGGAGCTTGCGTACCGTCTCGCGAAAGCCGCCGGAACCCGCCGGACCGGAATAGCGCGGCTCAAGGGCGAAGAAGCCGATGCTGTTGTAGCCCCAGTAGTTGACGAGGCCCGCCTCGAGCAACCGGCGATCGTCCACGAAGGCATGGACCGGCAACAGCTCCAGCGCCGTGACGCCGAGCGAGGTGAGGTGCTCCAGCACCGGTTCGGCGGCAAGGGCCTCGCAGGTGCCGCGCAGCTTCTCCGGCAGTGTGGCCCAAAGACGGGTGAGCCCCTTGGTGTGGGCCTCGTAGATCACCGTCTCCGCCCAGGGCGTGTCGGGCCGCTCGCCGGCCGGCACCGGCGGGGCGGGGGCGGTCACCACGCACTTCGGCATCGCCGGGGCGCTGTCCACGCACGAGAACGAAAGGTCGCCTTCCGGCGAGGCGGGATCGTAGCCGAGACATGTATCGCCGAGGGCAAATCGCCCGTTCAGGGCTCGGGCATACGGGTCGAGCAGCAGCTTGTTGGGATTGAAGCGGTGGCCGTGCTCGGGGGCATGGGGGCCGTGGGCGCGCAGACCGTAGAGCGCACCGGGCGCGAGGCCCGGCAGATAGCCGTGCCGGACCGGTCCGCTCCTCTCGGGCAGGGCCAGGCGCGCCGTCTCGCGCCGGCCGTCCTCGGCGAACAGGCAAAGCTCGATGCTCGTCGCGTTCTCCGAGAACACGGCGACGTTCGCGCCCGCGCCGTCGCAATGCACGCCCAGCGGGTTCGGCTGGCCCGCCAGCCACTCGCGCCCGCCCTCGGGCTTCATGTCGTGGACTCGATCGGCTCGGAGTCGATCCCTGCGCAGGAATGCACGCCCAGGGGGTTCGGCCGGCCCGCCAGCCACTCGTGTCCGGCCTCGAGCTTCATGTCGTGGACTCGATCAGCTCGGAGTAGATCCTGGCGTAGGCCTCCGCCGAAGCCCCCCAACCCACCGGGTGTCGCATGGCACGGCGCACCATGGCCGACCAGAGCTTCCTGTCGGCGAAGGCGTCGCATGCCCGGTCGATGGCATCGGCCAGGGGCGCGGCCGACACCGGGGAGAACTGGAAGCCCGTGGCCACCCCGGCCCCGAGTGCCGCCTCGTTGGCATCGATCACCGTGTCCGCCAGGCCGCCGGTGCGGGCCACCACCGGCAGTGTGCCGTAGCGCAGACCGTAGAGCTGGGTGAGTCCGCAGGGCTCGAAGCGAGAGGGGACCAGGATGGCGTCGGAGCCGGCCTGCATCAGGTGGGACAGGGGTTCGTCCCAGCCGATGACCACGCCGACCCGTCCGGGGTTGTCCGCGGCCGCCGCCCAGAACGCGCTTTCCAGATCCGGATCGCCGGAGCCGAGCAGGGCGAGGCTCGCGCCGCGAGCGAGCAACCGGGGCAGGATCTGCAGCAGCAGATCGAGACCCTTTTGCCGGGTGAGACGGCTGACGACGCAGAACAGGGGGCCCGTGATGTCGTCACGGAGCTTGAACCGCCGCGCCAGGGCGACGCGGTTCCCCGCCTTGCGGGCCGGCGCCCTGGCGGAGAAGTGCGCGGCGATCTGCGGGTCGATCTCCGGGTTCCAGACCTCCAGGTCGATGCCGTTCAGAATGCCGTGCAGGTCCGCACGCCGCGAAGCGACGACCCCTTCCAGCCCCATGCCGAATTCCGGTCTCGTCAGCTCGCGGGCGTAGGTCGGGCTGACGGTGGAGATGCGGTCCGCGTAGACCAGGCCGGCCTTGAGGAAGCCCACCTGGCCGAAGTACTCGAAGCCCGCCGGGTGGAACCCGCCCCTGGGCAGTTCCAGCGGTGTCGTCGCCTCCGGCGGGAAGAGGCCCTGGAAGGCGATGTTGTGGATCGTCAGCAGGCTGGGCGGCGCCGGCCCGCGGCCGAGCTTGAGCCAGGCCGCGGTCAGGCCCGCCTGCCAGTCGTGCAGGTGCACGACATCCGGTTTCCAGCCGCCGATCCCGTTGGTGGCGATTCGCGCCGCGGCGCGGCAGAAGGCGCCGTAGCGCAAATGGTTGTCGGGCCAGTCCCTGCCGTCGGGGCCGAGATAGGGGCTGCCGGGCCGGTCGAACAGCCGGGGCGAATCCAGCGCCATGACATCGACACCGGCGGCCTGTCCGCTGACCAGGCGCGCCCGCCCGCCGGGCAGGCGGGCGAGGTCGCGGACTTCGGTGTCCTCGGCAAGCGCCGCCTTCATGGCCGGGTAGCCTGGCATCAGGACCCGCACCTCGACCCCCAGCGGAGCCAAGGCGCCCGGCAAGGCGCCGACCACGTCGGCGAGGCCGCCCGTCTTGACCAAGGGCGCGCACTCGGAGGCGACGGACAACACCTTCATTCGGTCCGGTATCCCGTGCCGTCTTCTTCCCGGACGGTCAACGGTCCAGGGCGTCGATCATCGGCTGCGTGATCAACGTGACTCCCCCCTCGGTGACCCGAAACCGCTTCGCGTCCTCCTCGGGATCCTCGCCCACCACCAGACCCTCGGGAATGTGCACGCCCCGGTCCAGCACCACCCGGGTGAGGCGCGCATTGCGATTGATGACGCTGTAGGGCAGGGCGACCACATCCTCGAGGTGGCTGTAGGAACGGCAGTGAACGCCGGTGAAGAGCAGGCTTCGCAGAACGTTGGAGCCCGAGACGATGCAGCCGCCGGAGACCATGGAGGAGATGGCGGAGCCGCGCCGGTCTTCCTCGTCGTGGATGAACTTGGCCGGCGGCGTCACCTCGCCGTAGGTCCAGATGGGCCAGTCGCGCGAGTAGATGTCGAGCTCCGGCTCGAAGTCGGTGAGGTCGATGTTGGCGCGCCAGAAGGAATCGACGGTGCCGACATCGCGCCAGTAGGGGCGTGGCTCGGTGCCGGTCATGACGCACGAGTCGGCGAACCGGTGGGCCACCGCATTGCCGTTCTCGACCAGGTGGGGAACCAGGTTTCGGCCGAAGTCGTGTTCGGAGTCCGGGTCGGCGGCGTCCCTGCGAAGCTGATCGATCAGGAACCCGGTTTCAAAGACGTAGATGCCCATGGAGGCGAGGGCGGTGTCGGGGTCGCCCGGGATGCCGGGCGGATCCGCCGGCTTCTCGACGAACCGGACGATGCGGCCGCTCTCGTCCACGTGCATCACGCCGAACCCGGTGGCGTCGGTGCGCGGCACCTCGATGCAGCCGACCGTCACGTCGGCGCCGGAATCGACGTGCTGGGCCAGCATGACGCCGTAGTCCATCTTGTAGACGTGGTCACCGGCCAGGACGACGATCCAGCTCACCCCGTAGCTCTCGATGATGTCGATGTTCTGGGTGACGGCGTCGGCGGTGCCGAGATACCACTGTCCCTCGTCGACCCGCTGGGAGGCGGGCAGGACGTCGAGCATCTCGTTGCGCTCGGCCTGGAAGAAGCTCCAGCCGCGCTGCAGATGGCGGATCAGGCTGTGGGCCTTGTACTGGGTCGCCACGCCGATGCGGCGAATGCCGGAGTTGACCGCATTGGACAGCGCGAAGTCGATGATCCGGCTCTTGCCGCCGAAGAACACGGCCGGCTTCGCCCGACGCTCCGTCAGCTCCTGAAGGCGACTGCCCCGTCCCCCGGCGAGGACGAAAGCCATCGACTGGCGGGTCAGCGCGCCTGTACCCCCCGAGATCGCGCTCATTTCTTCCTCCCCAGGTTTCGGAGCCCGCTGGTGCGGGGCGTGGTTTCGACCGTTTCGGTCGCGAAGCGTTGTGGCGCCTCTTCCATTTCGCCCTGCTCGACTCGAGTGGCCCGTCGCTCCGACAGTGCGCCGAAGCCGGCGGCAGTGCCATCGATTCAACCCCATCATCGCCGATCTCGATTTGTCTGCCAATAAGAAAATCAATGTCATTTACATATTGACATGGACTCATCGACGGGGGTTTAATCGGGCGGTACGGAGCCGGAGCACAAGGAGCGGTCGGTCTCGCCGCCTGCTGGAATTGGGAGGAGGAGGCTCCGCGACACGCACCTTGCCAAGTCGGAATGCCCGGTGCGGAGACGGACCCGCATCCGTCGAGCCACCGGCCATCGGTCCCAGGGACGTTCTCGGTTCGGTGAAGGGAAATGCGGTTAAATCAACTTGGTTGGGTAACTCGGGAAATGCCGGGAGGAATCACATGAGCTTGAAGACCACACTCCGTGCAGCCAGTGCGCTCGCGCTCGTCGCGAGCTTCGGCGCTCACGCTGACTCGCACACCACCATCGTCACCATTGCCACCGTCAACAACGGCGACATGATTCGAATGCAGGGGCTGACGGAGGATTTCACGTCCCGGAATCCCGACGTCACGCTGGAGTGGGTGACGCTGGAAGAAAACGTGCTGCGCCAGCGCGTGACCCAGGACATCGCCACGAAGGGCGGTCAGTTCGACGTTCTGACCATCGGCACCTACGAGGTTCCGATCTGGAGCAGGAACGGCTGGCTCGTGTCGCTGAACGACCTGCCCGCCGAATGGGATGTCGACGACCTTCTGCCTGCGATCCGCGCCGGTCTGACCGTCGACGGCGAGCTCTACGCCGCGCCGTTCTACGGCGAGAGCTCCATGGTGATGTACCGGACCGACCTGATGGAGAAGGCCGGTCTCGCGATGCCCGAAGCGCCGACGTGGGAGTTCATCAAGGAAGCGGCGGCGGCGATGACGGACAAGGACAACGAGATCTACGGGGTCTGTCTGCGCGGCAAGGCCGGCTGGGGCGAGAACATGGCGTTCCTCACCGCCACCTCGAACTCCTTCGGCGCACGCTGGTTCGACGAGGACTGGAAGCCGCAGTTCGACACCGAGGCCTGGGCCGACACGCTCAACTTCTACATGGACCTGATGACCGGCTACGGTCCTCCGGGGGCCTCCACCAACGGGTTCAACGAGAACCTGTCGCTCTTCCAGCAGGGCAAGTGCGGCATGTGGATCGACGCAACGGTGGCCGCTTCGTTCGTGACCAACCCGAACGACTCGACCGTGGCCGACAGCGTCGGATTCGCCCTGGCCCCGGACAACGGGCTGGGCAAGCGCGGCAACTGGCTCTGGGCCTGGTCGCTGGCGATCCCGGCGGGCTCGGACGCCACCGACGCGGCCAAGAAGTTCATCGCGTGGGCGACCGGCAAGGAATACACGGCGCTCGTGGCGTCGAAGGAAGGCTGGGCCAACGTCCCGCCGGGCACCCGGACCTCGCTGTACGAGAACCCGGCCTACGTCGAGGCGGCGCCCTTCGCCGAGATGACGCTGGCGTCGATCAACGCCGCCGATCCGACGCAGCCGACCGTCGACCCCGTGCCCTATACCGGAGTCCAGTTCGTCGCGATTCCGGAGTTCGCGGGCCTCGCGACGCTGGTGGGCCAGGAGTTCTCGGCCGCGCTCGCCGGTCAGCAGTCCGTCGCCGAGGCGCTCGAGAAGGCGCAGGCCCTGACCGCCGACGAAATGGAAGCCGCCGGCTACTGAGAGGAATCGGGCCGAATCGGCAATCCGCCGAACGATCTCATCCTCTCCGAACACTCGATGCGTGGAGCACGATGATGGACACGTCGTTCTACATGAAGAGCTGAGAGATTCTCCCGGCGCCAGGGGGCGGCAACTGCCGGCCCCCGGCCGGAACGGGCAGTCGCCTCCGACGCGCCCGGGTCCGACTCGGAAGGAGATGCGTCATGGCTACCATGCAATCCAGATCCGCCGCCCGCCTGATGATGGCGCCCGCGGTCTTCGTGCTCCTGGTCTGGATGCTCGTGCCCCTGACCATGACGCTCTGGTTCTCGTTCAAGCGCTACCTGCCGCTGCGCGGCGGCGACCTGGGATGGACCGGGTTCGACAACTACGTCCGCTTCGTCTCCTCGAGCTCGTTCTGGCCGAGCGTGCAGGCGACGCTCGTCATCGTCGGTGGCGTGCTTCTGATCACCGTGATCCTCGGTGTGCTTCTCGCGCTCCTGCTGGATCAGCCGATGTGGGGGCAGGGCATCGTCCGGATCCTCGTGATCGCGCCGTTCTTCGTGATGCCGACCGTTTCGGCGCTGGTCTGGAAGAACATGTTCATGGACCCCGTGAACGGGCTGTTCGCGCACCTGTGGAAGTTCTTCGGGCTGGCACCGGTGGAGTGGCTGAGCCAGGCCTCGATGCTGTCGATCACGCTGATCGTCTCCTGGCAATGGCTGCCCTTCGCGACGCTGATCCTGCTGACGGCGCTTCAGTCGCTCGACAGCGAGCAGCTTGAAGCAGGCGAGATGGACGGTGCCCCGACGCTCGCGCGTTTCGGCCACATCATCCTCCCGCACCTCAGCCAGGCCATCACCATCGTCGTTCTGATCCAGACGATTTTCCTTCTGTCGATCTTTGCCGAGATCTTCGTCACCACGCAGGGCTCGTTCGGCACCCGGACGCTGACCTACCTGATTTTCCAGCGCGTGCTGGAGAGCCAGAACGTCGGCCTCGGCTCGGCCGGTGGCGTCTACGCGATCATCCTCGCCAACATCGTGGCGCTGTTCCTGATGCGCATCGTCGGCAAGAACCTGGACTAGGGAGGACAAGCCATGGCCCGCGCCGTCACCAACCAGCGCAAGCTCGTCAACACCGCCTTCGCCTGGGGGATCGGCTTTCTGATCTTCTTCCCGGTCCTGTGGACGATCCTGACGAGCTTCAAGACCGAGGCGCAGGCGATTGCCGACCCGCCGGTGTTCCTCTTCTTCGACTGGACGCTGGAGAACTACTCCGTCGTGCAGGAACGCTCGGACTACATGCGCTACCTCTGGAACTCGGTGATCATCGCCGGCGCCTCCACGCTTCTCGGCATCATCATCGCGGTGCCCGCCGCATGGTCCATGGCCTTCGTTCCGTCGAAGCGGACCAAGGACATCCTTCTGTGGATGCTCTCGACCAAGATGCTGCCGGCGGTGGGCGTGCTCTACCCGATCTACCTGATCTTCATCCAGCTCGAGCTCCTCGACACGCGCACCGGCCTCGTCATCGTGATGATGCTGATCAACCTGCCGATCATCGTCTGGATGCTCTACACCTACTTCAAGGAAATCCCCGGCGAGATCCTGGAAGCCGCGCGGATGGACGGTGCGTCGCTGAGGGAAGAGATCCTGCACGTTCTGACGCCCATGGCCGTGCCGGGCATCGCTTCGACCATCCTGCTGAACTTCATTCTGGCCTGGAACGAAGCGTTCTGGACGCTGAACCTGACCGCGGCGAAGGCCGGTCCGCTGACCGCCTTCATCGCCAGCTACTCCAGCCCCGAGGG
>Ga0209021_1004235_pt1 | contig 10739 bp, 3 predicted proteins | sample PinacodermFT_FD_187299 | JGI IMG/M metagenome (GOLD analysis project Ga0209021, IMG submission 187299) | Host-associated microbial community of the marine sponge Aplysina aerophoba from Gulf of Piran - sponge pinacoderm, lysed by freeze-thaw... | ecosystem: Host-associated > Porifera > Sponge >... | reverse complement strand
GGACGCCGTTGTCGACACCCACGCCCGAGATCGCCCGGATGCGGACTTGATTGTGAACGCTCACGGATTTGGCCCTGCTGCTTCATCCGTATACCATCCCTGCCAGCCAGGAGCGTATCCATGAAACCGGCAGCCACCCGCAACGCAGCACTCCTTGCTCTCTTGCTCGCGACCGCAGCGGCGCAAGCGCAGGAAACGGCGACCTACACCATGAACTTTGAAGGCCTGTGGACGGCCGACGACATCACCGATGCCAACTTGCCGGGCAGCGCGCACTTCACCCAAGTGATCGGCGCCACGCACAATTCCGGAACGACCATCTGGGTGTCCGGCGGCACGGCCAGCCCCGGAGTCGAACGTGTCGCCGAAGAGGGCCGCGTGGGCACCCTGGTCAGCGAGATCGGGGGAAACGCCAACGCCGACATGGTCGTCAGGGCGGGGACTTCCTTCATCGGTCCGACAGCGACGGTTTCCGGCACCTTCACCGCGAATTCAAGCTATCCCCTGGTCTCGGTCCTGTCCATGGTCGCTCCGACGCCGGACTGGTTCGTGGGCGTTTCCAACCTGAGCCTGTACGACAACGGTTGGCAGAATCGGGTCGTTGACCTTTATCCCTACGATGCCGGGACCGAAGACGGCTCCGGCTGGTCGCTGGGCAACCCCAACACGAGTCCGCAGGGAACCATTAGAAGCATCCGCAACTCGGGCAGGTTCCGCGGCAACCCCATCGCCAGGCTCAGTTTCACGACCGATCAGGCCACCGACGACGGGGACATGGATTCCACCGGGGAACCCGTGATGATCGTGCCGCGATCGATGCAGTACACGCTCCCGTATCTGGCGCCGTCGGGCACATCGGGCGGCGCTCAGGGGGTGCTGCGGATCATCAACGACACGGCCGAGTCCGGGCCGGTGGATATCTACGCCATCGACGATTCCGGCACGCTCAGCGGCCCGGCCACCTTCACGCCCGACGCCTGGGCGGCGGCGGAGTTCACGGCCATGGACCTGCGCTCCGGCAACGCCATGATGGGATTGACTGGTGGCATCGGCGCTATGGTGGACGATGCACGCCTGCTGATCGCGACAGACCTTCAGCTCGTGCCCCTGGCCTATGTCCGTGCTGCCGACGGCACGCTGAGCGCGATGCACGACACGGTGCGGGCGACATCGGCGGACGACTCGGGAATGTACGCCTACGACGTACCGGTCTTCAACCCTTCCACCGAGACGATGCAGGAGAGCCGCCTGCGGTTGATCAATCCGGGCGACGAGCAGGCCTCGGTCACGATCAGCGCACGCGACGACGGCGGTGCGGAGGCCACCGGGGGAGTGGTGACGTTGATGCTGGCGGCCGGCGGTGCAACCACGCTGACCGCGCGGCAGCTCGAGGCCGGGGATGCCAGCCTTGAGAATCTGACCGGCCAGTTGGGCGCGGGCGTCGGCAAGTGGCGGTTGAAGGTGTCGTCGAATCAGCCTCTGCAGCTGGTGAACATGACCGCTTCCACCGCGGGGTACTGGAGCAACCTTTCCACGACCGGGGTGGCAGGTGCGGCGCCGGCGGATCTGGCTGTCCTGAACGAGCGGTTCGTTGGCGAGAGAGTGGTCCACGAGACGAACAACGGCCGGTTCACGCTCCATGCCATGGAGGGCGAGCGGTTCAGGGAGACGGGCGAAGTCGACGGCGTGACGACGAGCTTGATGGGCGGTTACGGCTACCAGGCCATCGGGCCCGACGCGGGCGTGTTGACACTGATGTACGACGGCGGCGATACATGCCGGGCCAACTTCTACTTCTCGTCCCCGGCAAACGGCTGGTTCAGGTCGCACTGCACCGGCAGCGATGACGCGGACGGATTCTGGCTCGGAGGCAACTGGTACATTGAGGATCCCGAGGACGCGCCGCCGGACACCACGCCGGCGTTCGCTGAAGACAGCGGGCCGGGCGACCAGGCCTACACCATGGACACGCAGATCGAGACGTTGACGCTGCCTGAAGCCAGCGGCGGCAATGGCGCCCTGGGCTACAGCCTCTCGCCCGACGTGCCCGGCCTGAGCTTTGACGCCGCCACGCGCCAGCTCACCGGCGCACCGGACACGGCGGCCAGGTACGAAATGACCTACACCGTGACCGACGAGGACGGCGACACCGACACGCTCATGTTCTCCATTGCGGTGAACCCCGCTTCAACCGGGTCGGGTTCCCTTGGCGAGTGCTACGTGGGCCTGCTGGTGCGCATTGGGCAGAGCTGCACGTATCCCGGCACGACGGACGAGTTCAGCGTCAATGTACGGGGCCGCGGCTCGTTCCTGGGCCGCCTGGCCGGAATCCGGATCCGGATCAACAACGAGACCATCAGCGGCCGTGTCTACGACTTCGAGGCCGAACATCAGGGCGACGGCGTGTGGCGGATCGAAAGGGTGGGGGACGGCATGTAGCCTCTTGCCGGCAGCCCGACCGAGCTTGGCGTCGGATTGTGTTTCCGCGGAAACATTTTTCCCGGGATTATGGTGTCAGCAGACGTTGACTGCGTCGTTGGTGTCAATGGGAGATCCAGGTGCGCCCATACACGCCGCAGTCCTCAAACCTGCATCAGGCCATGATCCCATCAGCTAGAATCTCGTGATCGGCTATCCCTGCAGGACATGCCGGGGGGCCTGAGAACAACTCACGATGAACACGGCATTCACGCGAATTGCGGCACAAATGGCGCCCTGCCGCGCCCTCGCCCGCGCGCTCGCCCTCGCCCTCGCCCTCTCCCTCGCCGCGAGCGCCCAGGACATGAACGTGGGTATCGCGAAGTTCCAGGGCGGCGACTACTCGGGTGCGCTCCGGGATCTCGTGCCCTTCGCCGAACAGGGCAGCTCGACGGCGCAATTTCTCGTCGGTGCGATGTACGCCAACGGCCGGGGCGGCGTCGTGCAAGACAACGTGGCCGCGGCGGCCTGGATCCGGCTCGCCGCGGAGCAGGAGCATGCTCGCGCCCAGTTCTATCTCGGGGACATGTACGAGCGGGGGCAGGGTGTCTACCAGGACTATGCCGAAGCCGCCAGGTGGTATGGAAGGTCCGCGCTCCTGGGCGATGCCGAGGCGCAGTACAAGCTCGGAACGTTTCATGAGTTGGGCCTCGGCGTCGCGCTGGATCATGCTCAGGCCGCGAGCTTTTACCGCAGCGCCGCCGAACAGGACCATGCGCTCGCCCAGACCAACCTGGGCGTGTTGTACACCACCGGACAGGGCGTCGCCCAGCACCACGGCGATGCGGCGATCTGGTTCCGCCGGGCCGCCGAGCAGGGGCAGGCCCGGGCGCAATTCAATCTCGGCGTGTTGTACGCCAACGGACTGGGCGTCGAGCCGGACGCCGGGCAGGCGGTCGCCTGGTATCGTCTGGCCGCCGAGCAGGACTACGCGGCCGCGCAATTCAGTCTGGGCCTTGCGTACTACAACGGCGACGGCGTACCTCGTGACCCCGTACTCGCGTACGCCTGGGCCAATGTCGCGGCGGCCAACGGCCATCAAGACGCTGCCGGCCTGCGCTATCAAATTGCCGAACAGATTTCCGCTTCGGACCTTGTCACGGCCCAGCAGATTGCACAGCAGTGCCGCGAACAGGGTTACGAATACTGCGTCCGGTAGCGCGAGAGCGGCTATTCCTGGCCTGAACGCCGGAAGGGGATTTCAGGGCTCTGGCTGAAACATCTTGCCGCTACTTTCCCGGCGGCTCGGTGTTCCCGGCGACCCGGTCGATCCGCCAGATTCCGTCGCCCTGGTGCGTGGCGAGAAAGTCGTATACGCGCCCGTTGATCGTCTGGTTGTTCACCCGGATGCGGATACCGGCCAGGTAGTGCAGGAAAAACCCCCGGCCCCGTACGTTGACACTGAACGCATCGGTCGTGCCCGGGTAGTTGCAGCTCTCGCCCGGCCCCAACAGCAGGCCCACGTAGCAGTCGCCTTCCTTCACGGTCATCACAGGCGCGTCGCCCGTTCCGTCGCCCGGGTCGCCCGTTGTCTCGTCGGCTACCGCAGGTATCTGCGGCCGGAGGACGCTTGACAGGAGTATGCGGCCGTCCGCGTGGTCGTCGGCGGCGTCCAGGTAGGGCAGATCGGCCGAGCTGATCAGGTAAACATTTCTGTAGGCGCGGCCCGCGTTGCCTGTCGGCATGACCGAGAGCAAGACATCGCCGAGCCCGTCGCCGTCCACATCTCCGGCCGACGCAATCGCGACGCGGGCCGCATAGTTCGTCATGACGATTTCAGGTGCGTCGATGCGGTAGGAACGGCCGGTTTCGGCGTTCGGGTCGAACCACGACTCATCCCAGGCCGCACCCGGACGTCCCTCGACAAGGGACGCAGCCGAAATGAGATAGGCCACCGTTCCGGTTAAGCTGAAGAAGGCCTCGACCGGGACTCCTCTCAACCCGATCAGCAGATCGTCCATGCCGTCGCCATCGAAATCTCCCACGTCCGCCCGCTGGAACCAGGGGATCGGGGGGCTGGTGAACGTGCCGTCGGCGAGCCCACCGGTGGCGGAGAAATTCCGCAGGGCGATGGTGCCGTCGCGGGCGCCGTCCGCGGCGTCCAGTGCGTTGAGCCGGTCCGGGTTCCAGGTGAGAATTCTTGCAACGCTTTCGCCGGACCTTTCGTTGGAGATCAGGACGAGATCCTGGCGGCCGTCGCCGTTGACGTCGCCCGTCGCGATGTGATCGCCCACTCCGCGGCCGGTCGCGTGGCCGACGATCTTCCAGGAGTTGGGCCGGGCCGCGACATGGCCGAGATCGACCGTTCGATCGGACCTGCCATCGGCCAGGTCGGCCGCCCGCAGGTCCTCGCCGCCGATGAGGTAGACCGCGCCTTCGTCCGCCACGGCCGAGTCGTGGCCGGGCGCGGCGACCACGAGTTCGGCCCGGCCGTCGCCGTCGAGGTCGGCCATGGTCAGGTTGGCCCCGGCGCCGTCCGCCGGTTCCTCGCCGAGCAGATGCCAGAGCGTGTATGGGCGAACGGGATCGCGCGCGATTCTTCCATCGGAGCCGTTGTTATGGGCAGCGAGCGCCGCCAGGGACCCGACCTCGATCACCTGGACGCTGCCGGGCCAGTCGCCTTCGCGTGGGCCGGCGTGCCCGATCGCCAATTCCAGGTCGCCGTCGCCGTCCACATCGCCGGGACGGGACACCAGCGGCGTGCGGCCATTCCAGTATCCGCTGAAGCGCCAGGAAGCGGGTTGTTCCGACACACGTCCCAGCTCGATCGTCCGGTCCGCCACGCCATCGGCCGCATCGGCGGCGATGAGGTCGGCGCCCGACACGACGTGGCCGACGGAATGCCGGGCGCTTGCGCCAATGAAGAACTCCGCAATCCCGTCGCCGCCGAGGTCGCCGAGGTCCCAAACCGCTTCTCCGGTCGTATAGCCCGGTTCGCCCACCAGTTTCCATGTGCCGGGTTGAAAGCTCAGGTACCGGAACAGGGCGGATCCGTCTCTTGTTCCGTCCGCGGCGTCCAGGTCGGCAAGGTCCCGGGGGGAGATAACGTAGACCTCGCCGCCTTCGCCGGGGCCGGCTGACGACAAGGGCCGCAAGAGCAGCTCCGGTCGGCCGTCGCCGTCAAGATCCCCGGCCGTGGATACGCTTTGGTGGAAAATGCGAACGGTCTCGTCGCTGGCCCGCAATCGGAAAGACGCCAGGTCGGAGCGTGTCGGGTCGAGCGGGAAGAGGTCGAGCCGGTCCTCAACGCCGTCGCCGTCGTCGTCCGCGTCCCGGTTGTCGCCGACGCCCGAGCCGTCCGAATCGAGCCATTCCGCCGGATCGTTCGGGAAGGCATCCCGATTGTCGGGCACGCCGTCGCCGTCGCTGTCGGCCCAGGCGCCGGCGTTGAGGGGATACCTGTCATGAATGTCGAGTATCCCGTCCCCATCATCGTCATCATCCGCGACGTTGCCCTTACCGTCGCCATCGTCGTCGCGCGTCTCGTTCGGGTCCGACGGGAAGGCGTCGGAATTGTCGCCGGTGCCGTCGCCGTCGCTGTCGGCGCGTTCCCGCCAGTCCAGGGGGAAGGCATCTTCGGTATCCGCCACACCGTCCCCGTCGTCGTCGGTGTCGGCGTTGTTGCCGATACCGTCGCCGTCGGTGTCCGCCACCTCGCCGGCGACCAGCGGCATGCCGTCATCGACATCCGGCGTGCCGTCATTGTCGTCGTCGGCATCGGCCCGGTTGTCCAGGCCGTCATTGTCGGTATCGAACGGGTAGGGGTCGTCGTCGTCGGCGATGCCGTCGCCGTCATCGTCGTCATCGAGGCGGTAGTCTCCCAGACCGTCGCCGTCGGTGTCGTATGCCTCGCTCCTGTTCGACGGGAAGGCGTCGGCATTGTCGCCGACCCGGTCGCCATCCGTGTCGAACCATTCGGTCGGATCGGTGGGAAACGCGTCGACCTCGTCGCGAACGCCGTCGTCGTCGTCATCCGGATCGAAGGCGTTGAGCGTGCCGTCGGCGTCGGTATCTTCGGCCAGGTTGTTGAGCGTCAGGCGGCGGTCCACGCGGCCGTCTGCACGGTCCAGACCGGGGAGATCCGCTGTCAGGAGAAGGCGAATCTCACCGCGGCCGCCGCGCGCCGACTTCGCGTTACCCAGCAGGTGGTCGGCGATGCCGTCGCCGTCCATGTCGCCGGCGCTTGCGACGCCGGTGACTTCGACCGGCGCCGCCGAGGCGATCGACCAGGCGCCGGGCTCATATACCGCATGAAACCGGTTGACGCTGCCGCGGGCCGGGCCGGAGTCGACGACCACGTCGCGCAGCACGGCCGGTGGGACCATCACCGCCCGGGTGTTCACCCCACGCGCCTCCGTGATCATCAGGTCGTCCCCGCCGTCTCCGTCAACATCGCCCACCGCCGCCGTGAGACCGGAGCTGGAGGACGCGTGCCAGGAATTCGGCTCCAGAATGAGGTTCGGCATCTCGATGGCATGGTCCATGCTGCCGTCCGCCGCGTCCGCCCGCGCCAGGTCGAGCGCCGAGATCACGTAGCCTCCCATGAACAGCCAGCCCGCAGACTCTGCGGTCTTGCCGACGAAGGAAATCGTCGGGTTCACCCAGCTCGGATAATAGCCACCGCCGAGCTTCCGGGAATTCGGCTGGCCGATTGCACGGGCCACGTCCACCACCCGATCCGCCGTTCCGTCCATCGCGTCGGCGCCGGCCAGATCGGCCGTCGCGATGGTGAACACCGCGCCGAGATTCGTGCCGGCGTCAGTGCTGCTGTCGGTCGACGCGAAGACGACGATTTCCTCCCTGCCGTCGCCGTCGAGGTCGCCCGCGCCCACCCGCGCTCCAAGGTTGGTATAGGCCGCTTGCTCGGTCAGTTTCCAGGAGCCGCCGGTGCCGGGAGCCAGGATATTGCCCAGGGTGATTTCACCGTCCGCCGTTCCATCGGCCGCGTCGGCGGCATGCAGGTCCGAGCTGGCGACGAGGTAGGCAGCGCCATTCCCGTTGGTGCCGGGGTGATGGTGCTGGTTCGCGCCTACGAGGATCTCGGCCTTGCCGTCCCCGTCCAGGTCCTGCATGGCGGCCACGGATCTGCCGACGCCGTCGTACCTTCCGTCCTGCAGAAACTTCCAGGACCCCGGTTGCGCGGGCGCCAGGTCGAGCTGGACGGTCCGGTCGGAGGCGCCGTCGGCTGCATCGGCGGCAGCGAAGTCGGCGCCGGAAACGAAATAGACGAACTGTCTGTTCATTGCGCCCAACGCACCGACCAGCAGGTCGGTGAGGCCGTCGCCGTCCAGGTCGCCGCCGGAGAAAACGCTTCGCCCGGCAAATCCCTGCTCGGTGCTGCCGACGAATTTCCAGGAATTCGCCCCTGAAACGACGTGCTCGAGGCCGATGGCCTGGTCGTGGAGGCCGTCCAGGGCATCCAGTATTTCGAGGTCGGCCGCGGCGATCAGGTAGACGGCCCCCGCGTCCTCGATTCCATCGGCGTCATGGTACGGAACGCCGGCAATGAAGCTCGCCCGTTCGCCGCTTCCGCCCCGGGCCAGGACATCTCCGGCGAGATCCTGCGGGTTTTCGCCGACGAACAGGTAGGAAGCGGTTTTCCACCGGGTGGCGTCCATGGGGAACAGGTCCATGTCGCCGTAAACCCGATCGTTGTCGGGATCCGGGTCGGCGTTGTCACCGATGCCGTCGCCGTCCGTATCGGCACTTTCCCTGGAGTCCATTGGCCAGGCATCGGCGTTGTCGCCCACGCCGTCCAGGTCCGAATCCACCGTCTCCAGGGGATCGTTCGGAAACACGTCGGAATTGTCCCCGACACCGTCGCCGTCGCGGTCGGAAGTCTCCAGCGGATCGTCGGGAAAGGCGTCACCATTGTCGCCGATGCCGTCGCCGTCGCTGTCGGCGGATTCGGCAGCGTCCAGCGGGTAGGCGTCCCGGTCGTCGCCGACGCCGTCGCCGTCATCGTCGGTGTCGCCGTTATTGCCGATGCCGTCGCCGTCCGTATCCCACCACTCGCCGGGGTCGGCGGGCAGAGCGTCGACGGCGTCGATGTAGCCGTCCTTGTCCCCGTCCGGCAGCGAGTCGCGGAACCGGGCGATCTGGAAGCGCACCGTATCGAGGGTGGTGACCGCGTCGGCCCCGTCGACCCGGTCCGGCTCTGCGCCGCAGGGCCTGGGAATACTCCGTCTGCCCCTGCACAGGGCGCCGGGGTCGGAGAAGACGTCAAGATACGCTCCCGACCCGTGTTGCGGGCCGTAGGACATGAGCGTCCCGAAGTCATGGTCGACCCCGTGGCCGCGCGACCATCGCCAGGTGCCTGTGGGGAGGTTGCCGGTTTGCCAGACCGAATGGCCGAGACCCATCACGTGCCCGATTTCGTGAGCCAGTACGTTGTCCCTGCAACCGGGATAGACGGTCGCATGGAAGTTGCGCATGCGGCGGAGTTCGAATAGACCGCGGGTGCTGTCGCCGCCCAGCAGCGCGGAACCGCAAATGAAACTCGGCACTTCGAATTCCCCGCGCCTAAACAGCACGACCAGGTCGGCGCCGTGCCGCTCGGCCTCGGTTTGCACAACGAGGGGTGCCGGGAAGCTGAACCGCGCCGTTTCGTCGATCCGGACCTCCGTCAGGCCGACCAGGCGGAAGCGCACCGGCACGTTGCTGTCTGCGAAAACCGTGTTCGTGAAGGTGAACAGGTGCTGTATGCGGGTGGTGGGATCGCCGTCGTAGTTTTCCGGCAGCCCCTGGCTGTACAGGGCCAGCACATCGATGGTCGTGTCGCCCGGCGCGGACGCCGGGTCGGATGGATCGGTGCCCTCCAGCCGTTCGTTGATGTCGCCGACCCCGTCTCCGTCGGTGTCCTCAAGGAAGTCCAGGTCGTCCACCCGGAAGTCGCCGGTGAGGTCCACGCGCCCCGCCATGCGGACGCGGTCGCGCAGTTGCGCCTGGTTGCCGGCGCCTTCGTAGAGGAGAAGTTCGATTTCAGCCTCGCCGGCGCGCCGGGGATCGATCCGGTAGTCGACCTCGTGGGATTCGGCTGCCAGGGTTCCTCCCGCCCGAACGGAGTCGGCGACGCTGACCTGCGCAATCTCGTAGTCGGAACTCCCGGGTTCCCAGACCGTGTGCACGGCGAGGGACAAGGCGGCGCTGTCGCCGGACTTGAAACTGCGAATCCCCGCGGTGAGGCGCAGCGTCGTGCCGTCGCCTTCGACTTCGCAGGGACACACGACGTACAGCGTCTCGCCGTTGGCCGCTGCCGGTTCGGCCACGAATGCACACGCGCACAACAGGGCCAACACGCCCGAGACGGACCCTGTGCGCAATGCCTCCCGCTGTTTTTCCGTGCCTATTGCCAGATTTTCAACCCTCGCGGCCGCATGGCGCTATCCGAGCCATTGTCCAGAACGAGGCGTGTGCGAGTAAAGGAGTCTGCCCCGATCCAACGACTGCACCGATCTCTCCACCGCAGCCGCTTTACTCCTCCTCCCCCGGATGACTCCCGTAGTAAATCCGCAGGCGCCACGCGTCCAGGTCCCCCGTATCCTCCTCCGCCGCGTCGAACACCTCGACCTGCCAGTCGCCGTTGGGCGTTTCGCCGTAGAAGGCGTTGGCCAGAAGCCGCCACCGCAGGTTGCCCGGTTCGTCGAGCGCCAGGGTTTCGTTGTAGACCTGGTTGAGGACCGTGCGGGTGCCCCGGGGTGAGACCAGGTGGATGCCCAGGTCGTTGGGGAACTCGTGATCGATGTCCACTTCAAGTTGCACCGCTTCGACGCTGGCGTCGTCCGGGAGCGTGCTGACGTTGAGCGTGCGGGTCAGCCCGGTGCCGTCGTTGTCCGGGATCGCGCCGGAGAGTCCGCTCTCGAACCAGCCGGACTGGCGGAACTCGCCGAGGGAATCCGGCGTGTAGTCCCCGGCCATCTCGACGGCGGCGTCCAGGTCCAGTGCGCCGAAGCCGTACCAGTCGTGGTAGGCGTAACCTGCCGCGTTGTCGGTCCACGTCAGCCGCAGCGTACGCGTAACGGTGCCGATGGTTTCCTCGACCGCCACGATATCCGGATCGATCTTCCGGGCCGTCTTCGCCAGGATGTGCTTCACGTCGCGCCAGGTCAGCGCAGGCTCGGTCTCCAGCAGCAGCGCGACCGCACCGGATACCAGCGGGGCGGAGGCCGATGTGCCGTTCATGCGCCCGGTGTAGTCGCCGTAGGGGTTGGCGACCGGTTGGTTCTGGAGCGGATTGTTGTCGCGCAGGATCGCGAGGCCTC
>Ga0209021_1004234_pt1 | contig 10742 bp, 11 predicted proteins | sample PinacodermFT_FD_187299 | JGI IMG/M metagenome (GOLD analysis project Ga0209021, IMG submission 187299) | Host-associated microbial community of the marine sponge Aplysina aerophoba from Gulf of Piran - sponge pinacoderm, lysed by freeze-thaw... | ecosystem: Host-associated > Porifera > Sponge >... | reverse complement strand
CCCGGACGGTGCTGGTGGAAGACGCCGATCCCCAGATTGACCCGGTTCTCCAGGACCGCGCGCTCGATCTCGTCCGGCGCGAGCGTGTGGAAGAAAATACGGACCTGCCCGGCCTTGGCCCTGAAGGCCCGAAGCACATCGGCCATCGGAAAGCCGCGCTCGGTGGCCCAGTTGTCGATCCCGGCGATGGAAAGGTCGCCGACCAGCTCGCCGCGTAGCGCGCCCACGGTGGTGCGAAAGCTCTCGAGCGCCGTCGCCAGGTGCTGGGATGCCTCGTAGACGATGCGCCCCTTGTCGGTCAGGTGGAATCCAGCCCGCCCGCGTTGGCAAAGGCGCATCCCGAGGCGCTTTTCCAGATCGCCGATCTGGCGGCTGATGGTTGACTGGCTGACGTTCAGAGAAACTTGCGCCGCGGCGAATCCGCCGCACTGCACTACGGTCGTGAACACCGCGAGCAGAGGAAGGTCGGCCTTATGAAGGCGTGGGGTGGTCGGGGTGGTCGGTTCCATACATGTGAATTTATACATGTTAAAACCTTATAATTGAGGTTTTATCTATCTGACGGCATCCCTACTATCGGTCGGACGACAAAGGGAGAGCGGCGACCAGGGACATGCAAAGACACCAGGAAACCGCCACCACGTCGAGGTCGGGGTGCGCGACAACGACCCGGACGGCGGAGCAAGCGGGGATGACAATCGTGGGCGGGGTGGACCGGGGGCCATGAGGTTCTGCCAGAACTTCCTGAAGGGCCAGTACGCGTGGCCCGTGGAAGGAGTGAGGACGAGCCGATGAACGCACGAGGGAGACAAAGCATCCCGGAGATTCCGCATGAGGCCGCACCCGCGACCCAAGCTCTTCGCCAGGGAAGCGGAGAAATCGGAACCAACAGAAACGGGGAGAACCTCTACCCGGGAGGGCGGAGCACCGCCCGCACGGTGTCGTCGGACAACCCGTAAGCCAATGGAGAAAATGTGATGCAAACAAACGTTCTACGAGGCCTTTACCTTGCCGCCACCTTCACCGGCGCCTTCGCGCTCGAAGGCTGCGGCGGCGGTGGCGGTGGCATGAGCGGGGCTATCCCACCGGTCGAGCGGCCCACCGAGCCGGATCCCGCGACACTCACCATCCCAACCGGCATGCACGCGAGCACGGCACCGGGGGTGACGGCGCGAGGCGCGGGCGACTCCATCGCCTCGCTCCTGCCGCAGCCCGGGCGGCGGTTCGCGCCCGTCTCCGCAAGGTCGAGGACCGACGAATTCCATGTAACTGCGATCTCGAGCGACGGGAACAACGGCTTCCGGGTGACGTACGTGGTCGGGGGACGGGCGCGCACCGTGCACTTCGAGGCCGGTGACTACGAGGCGGGAGGATTCTCGGGTGACTACTACAAGGAGACGCAGGACGGGGGCAGGTTCTGGCTCGACTCGGCCTTCGGCGCGTTCAGCGAGAGCGAGCGAAACAGGGGAAGTGGTCGCTTTGAGTACGTTGAGATGATGTCGGCAGGAGTGAGCGGGTACAGGACACCCAATCGGCAGCACCTGGCCTTCGGGGCACGGACCGATGCCGAAGCCTTGCCAACGGCAACCGCATCATACTCGGGGCAGGTCTTCGCCGAGAACCACCCCATCGAATACGACAATCTCGAAACGCGCGGCAGGATGTGGGGAAACTGGCGGCTGACCGCGGACTTCAGCCAGAGCACGCTTCGAGGCGACATTCGCTTCGTTGCGATGCGTGCAGCGGGTGAATCGGCCTACCGCTCCCTCCCCCACACGACGTACTTCAGCATCGAGAACGGGGAGATCGTCGATGGGCGATTCACCGCGTCGGTCTCCGGTGCTGACTCGAACCGGAGCGCTCCGGCGAGCCGGACCCTCGCCGGGTTCGAGGGGGACATGCTCGGGGAGTTCTACGGACCGGGGGCAGAGGAAGCCGGCGGGGTGCTCCGGGCCACCCGCGCGTCCGACAGCCGCGTGCTGGTCGGGGCATTCGGCGGCAAGCGAAGCCCCGAGCTCGACCCGACCCTCCCTGAGGGCGAACTGACGCTCAACTCGGTTGGCGTCGACCGGGACTACGTCGCGACGAGCGTGCAGCTGACCGACGTCGCCCGGGTCACGGGGATCGAGAGCGACGGTGCGACCGGGTTCCACGTCATTTACCGTGTGGACGGCAACGACCACCGGGTACATCTCGGGGAGCAGATCTACTTCAACCGATACGACGAGTTCGGGCTGTTCAATCACCAGGCCGCCGGACTGTTTGCGCTGACGGACCAGACGGGGTCGTTCTTGGGGACACCGGAGTTCAGCCATTTCGACGTCCATGGCTGGGCGATCGGACGGTACGCGGACGACGGAGCGCTTCAGTCCACGCTTCGAGGGTTCGTGGTCTCCGGGGTGTCGACCGAGGCAACGGACCTGCCGACAGGTACTGCGACCTACGAGGGACGCGCGCACTTCCTGACTTGGCCCTCGGACAACCCCCGGCAAGCCGCAGGCTCCCGGGGGGACGGTCGCCTCACCTTGAGCACGGACTTTGGCGCGAGCACGGTCGAGGGCACGATCGACCAGATCGGGGACGTGCTCGGGGCGGTGTCGGAACTCGGAATCGAGAATGGCGCCATCGAAGAAGGCACGCTCACCGCGGACCTTCGGGGGGCCCAGGGAGGAGCCGCCTTCGACGGCGACATGACAGGGCGGTTCTTCGGACCTGGCGCGGCGGAGGTCGGCGGCGTGCTTGAGGGCTCGTTGACCGGGCAGGAGGTCGTCACCGTGGTCCAGGGCTGGATCGGGGGCAAGATGCAGTAGGGCGTTGCTGCGACGAGGCGCGTTCGCCCTGACCGTGATGGCGCTCATCGCATCGGTCGGGGCGGACGCGACGCCCGCTCGGAGCGACACGGCGGTCCAGGCCGAGCTCTCGGATCTCGCGACCGCGCGGCTGCTCATTCGCGCAGGTCGCCTAGAGCACGCGCACGCGTTTCTCGAGCAGGCGGTGCCCGGTACGCAAGAAGAGCGGATCGAGCGGCTCTTCCTCCTGGGCAGCATCGAGCTTCGACTGGGGATGTCCGAACGGGCGGTGGAGCGGTTCGAAGCCATCCTCGCCCTTCGCCCGGAGCTCACGCGCGTGCGGCTCGAGCTCGCGCGGGCGTACTACCTCGCAGGGCGCGTTGACAAGGCGCGAAGAACCTTGCGCGTCTCGCTCGCTGACGAACTCCCGTCGAGCGTCGAGGCCGCGGTGGAGAGCTTCGTCCAGCAGATCGATGCCCGCAGACGCTGGTCGGTCTCGCTCGGAGCCAACCTCCTTCCCGAGACTCGGCGGCGGGACCTTGAGAGCGTCCTCATCGGCGGGGTGCCGTTCGTGCTCGACGAGGAGGCTCGGGGTTCGTCCGGAGCCGGGGTGCTACTCTCCGGAGGAGTCTCGTTCTCCAACGAGCTGACGGATGGCGTTCGGGGAGTGTTGGCTTCATCCGCCGCCGCCAAGTCTTACGAGCGCTCGAGCTGGAACGAGACCACCGTCTCTGGCGAGGTCGGAGCGGCGCGGATCCTCGACCAAGGGACCGTCTCTGGCGGGATCCGGTTCGGACGCGTGTGGGCGGGCGGAGAGCCGGAACGGACCACGCTCGGTCCCTGGGCCCGGGGCGAATGGCGGCTCTCGGGATCGACCCGCATCGATTTGGCGCTGAACGCGGACCGGCGCCGCCATGACACGCGAACGACCCGGGACGGACGGCGCCTGGCGCTCACTGCGCGTGTGGCCCACGCGGTCAACGCGCGGGTCGCGGTCACCATAGAGCCCATCTTCGAGATCGTCTCGGCGCACGAGCAACACCACGCAAACCGGCTCTTCGGTGTGGGAGCGAGGACGTTGAGAGACTTCCAGGGAGGCCTTGCGGTCACGCTCGGGGCAAGCGCGACCGCCAGGCGGTACGTCGGGCCTGATCCGCTCTTCGCAACGAGACGGATCGACCGGACGGTTCGCGTCCTGGCAACCGTGCGCCACCGGGCACTCCGGCTCGGGGGATTCGCGCCGTATATCGGGGTCTCGCTCGAACGAAACAGCTCGACCATTCCTGTGCACGAGTACGGCATCGCGGGAGTCATGGCCGGGGTGTCGAGGGCGTTCTGACGTTCTTGGGGGCAGCCCCGGACCGCCCACACGAGGGCGCAGAGCAATCCACGGATCCTCTGCGACAGAACACGGCCCGCCAACTGGCTGAAAACCGATAGTTGAGAAGACGACGATTGTGCTTGCCGTAGGATTTCGCCCCCTACCGGAGCGGACCCATGTAGTTGAAGAAGACGAGGAGTTGGCCGCCGTCGAAGTCTGGGAAGCCGTCGCGTGTCCGGCCTGTGAAGGGCAAATCCGGATGACCGCCGCACACCTCGAAGCCCAGGGGTGGCAACCCGTTCATGCATGCCAGCACCGGGATGGTCAGAGCCGCTCCGGCGAGGCGTTCCAGTGCACCGCGTGCGGACACCAACGCGGCAAGAAACATCCGGGACCGGGCAGTGAAGTGCTGGACCGGGTACAGGAAACGGGCTGCGGGGACTGCGGCTCAGGCCCGCAACGGAAGAGGGGAAGCCCCAGGAACAACGGGCAAGGGCGGTGGCGAGCCACTCCGTGCTACGCCAGCTCCCAATGGGGAAGCGCCTCGAAGTCACATGACGGCAAGGGCTACAGGACCTCCTGAGGCGCCGGTGAAGTCATGTATAGGTCCCAGGCAAGCCGTCAGTCCGACGTCCCCTTTCCCGGAATCCGCTCGCCGCTCGTCAGCGCCGCGACGAGCCGTCGGACCCGCGCCGCGTTCGCCGGCGTCTGTCCCTCCCCCAGTAGCTCGTAGATCGCAACAAACGCCCGGGTGAGCTCGGCGGGCTCCAGGCGCACGTTGGCCGACTCGAGCGCGCGCATCGTGGTCTCGACCGCCACCCCGAGCCTTCGCTCGTCCACCGAATCGAACTCGCGAGCGGGCCCGACGTAGAACTCGAGCTCCAGGGCCTCGCAGAGCTTCCGGAACTTCGCCACCTGGCGAAGGCGCCCCCGCCGGATGTCCTTGACGAACTCGTTGCTGCCGACGGCGACCATGGAGGCGTGCTGCGCGGACCAGCCGCGAGCCCTCAGTCCCGCATTGATCGCGGCGATCAGATCCTCGAGCTCGTCCATCGCCCCACTCTCCTACATCGCAAGGAGTGGTGGTGGGGCGTTCGGCCCCGGATTGCGGGATAGAAGACGGTACAACTTGCAGGCGTATGCCCCTTCAAAAAGGTCGTTTGGCCCCGTCCACAAGGACACGAACATCACCCCTGCCTCACCGCAAGTGAACCACCGGGAGAAGAGTGGAAAGGACGCGGGGGAACGGGTCCCGAACCGGAACCGGTGCTGGTTCGCTGCGCGGGCGCTCGCGGCCACTCACCATCACGCGACCGACCACAAGACGGGTCGCTCGACGAGACCGTTAGCCCATCCCGCCGCAATGCGCGTTCCTCCACTTTGCGCAAGTTCACGAAACGGAAGAATCGCGGCAACGCCCGTGGAGGATGATTCCGGACCAAGCGCTTCTGCCCGCGTCGGGGGACCGCGAGGCTCCCCGCCCACGGCAGGGCGAACGGTCCGAGACCGTATGGCCAGCATCGCAGGAGCCGGAACCATGCGCATCAACCCTCCGACACTTTTCTGGATCGTGATCGCCGCCATCGTGGCCGCCGACCGGTTCTTCCCCCTCGTTTCGTTCGCCGCTCCCTGGCTCCTCTGGTGCGGTGCAGGGCTCGTGGTCCCGGGCCTCGCCGTCTCCATTGCCGGGAAGCGCCAGTTCCAGCGGGTCGGCACGAATGTGTACACGTTCGAGGAGCCCGGCCAGCTCGTGACCGAAGGGCCCTACCGGATCAGCAGAAACCCGATGTACCTCGGACTGGTCCTTGCCGCGACCGGAGCCGCGCTCGTTTCCGGGACGTTGTCAGCCCTCGTCATTGCCGCGGTCTTCGCCATCACCGTGCGGTGCTCGTACATCGCATTCGAGGAGCGCGCGATGCGCCAACAGTTCGGGGACTCCTACGAGGCCTACTGCCGGACGGTCGGGCGCTGGCTCGGACGTCAGCGCGGCGCGGTACCGAATCGTGGCTGAGATCCCGACGACCGCAATCAGACCGCGTGGCGTTGGCGCGCAACTGCGCGGCAACGGACTCGCACTCTTCCTGAAGCGCTGGGCCTCGAACCCTCGCCGGATCGGCGCGATCCTGCCGAGCGCGAAGCCCCTTGCACGGCTCATGGCTCACGCGAGCATGGAGGCTCGTTGCGGCACGGGCCCGATTGTCGAGCTCGGCCCGGGGACCGGCAGCATCACCCGGGCCCTTGTCGAGCATGGGCTCGCGGAGAACGAGCTCGTCCTCATCGAGCGCGATCGGGAGCTGTGCCGCTGGCTTGCGCGCCGATTCCCCCGCGCCGGTGTCATCGAAGGCGATGCGGCTCGAATCGGCGCCATCCTGGACGAGCGCGCTGCCGGCGCGCCCTCGGTGGTGGTCTCCTCCCTTCCGCTTCGCAACATGGCCGGGTCGGAACGCGACACGATCATCCGGGCGATCCTCGATGTGCTGCCGCATACCGGTGCGCTCGTGCAATTCACCTACGCGCGCCATCCCGGCATCGCGTGCGCCCGCCTGGGGCTTGCGTGTCGCCGGGTCGGGGTTGCGGCGCTCAACTTTCCACCCGCCGGCGTGTGGCGGATCGCAAGGGCAAAGACGAATTGAACCGATTCGGCGGTTCTTCCGGTACCGGGCCGATCGTTGTCCTCCCGACCGTGCGCGGAGGTGCAGGACACCCGTCTTGCCCGCGTGTCTCGCCGCCGCTCTCGAGCCCTTCCTGCGAGAGCGTCCATACGGAAGCGCTCGTGCGAATGCGAACAGCGACGCCGGTCCCGGAACTGCCGACCTCACCGGGCGCAAGCCGAGGGAGGACCGCAAGGAGAGACTCCGGATCACCGCACGGGACTTCGGAGCCATCCCTGAGCGCGTTCAGCAAGTCACGCCCGGGAAGACGGGGCGAGCGGCCGTACGCTTGGACCGTGGACGGCGCGCCGCGGAGCGGGCTGGATCACGGGTCGCCACCGCGATGCGCAAGGAGTATCGTGAGCGGGGGGGTGGTCTGGAAACCGCGCGACGGAGGCGAGACGTGGCCGGCGGCTGGGCTCGGGACGGGGCCGTGCAGGATCAGATAGACGCGAGCGTCGAGGACGCCGTCGAGCGCACGCGCCGCCGGTTGCCGCGCGGAGAGAGCCTGCTCGAGTGCGAAGCGTGCGGAGACGAGATTCCGGCCGGCCGCCGCGAGGCGCTGCCCGGCGTGCGCCTGTGCGTCGCGTGTCAGAGCGGGCGCGATGGGCAGGAAGCGCCGCACGCCAGCTACAACCGTCGGGGGAACAAGGACAGCCAGCTAAGGTAGTTGTTGGCGGCCGCCTTGCGCGGACGGAAGTCTCCGGCGCGAAATTTCATGCCTTGCCGACCAGTCGCAGGTCCACGGCGGCGTGACCGGGTTCGACGATTGCGGCATCGCCCGTCATCGGCGTACTTCTCATTCGGGCTCGGGCGTTGTCGTGACTCCGGTGCGCTCGATCCGCGACGGGCGCGAGAGACCCACCGGGACCGTGAGGTCTTGATCCGGGCGGCGACGGCGCTATCGCCTCCGCCCGGGTGGAACCGGCCTACGCCCCCGGACCCTCAAGCAAGGACGAGAACGACGGCTCCGGCCGTGGGTTGACGAGTCCCGCGCCGATGGAGGAATTCGCCGAACAACCGGTGCCCGCGCCCGACCGGAAGGAGGAAGGGCAGGAGAAATCCGGCGGCACCGCAGCCCGATTGCAGCCCATCCGGGAGCCGGGAGCCCGGACACATCCCTCCCGCCGACTCGAGGAGCCGTCGAGCGCGCGGTGCCGCAGCAGGCTGCGGGGGTAGTAGACTGGAGACCGGTGCGGGCGGTCGATCACGCGAGCAGGCCCTCCGGAAACCGCCCATCGTGCTGTCGTACCGGGGCGGTTCACTCCTGACGGCTCCCGAATCGCACCGGCAGGAGCCAACGAGAATTACGGCGTGGCTGCTTCTTCTCCCATCCCGGACGCCCGGGCCTTGCCGTTGGCTGGGAACATCTTCGCCCTGTTGCGGGACATGCGCGGGTTCGTCACGGAGCGCTACCGGGAGCTCGGTCCGGTATACCGCATCCGGGTGATGAACCGCCGGTTCACGGTGCTCGCCGGCCCCGAGGCCAATCGCTTCGTCCAGCGCGACGGAGCGCGGCACCTGCGCTCGTACGAGTACTGGAGCCGGTTCAATGCGCGCTTCGGCGCCGCGCGCTCGGTGCTCAGCACCGACGGAGCCGAGCACAAGGCGTTTCGCGACGTGTTCAAGCGGGCGTACTCCCGGCGCTTTGCGCAGGACCATGCATCGGAGCTCGTCGACATCGCGCGGCGTTCAATCGCGCGCTGGCCGCGGGGGACGCCGTTCTCGGTGACCCCTGCGCTCCAGCGGATCGTCACCGATCAGGTTGGAACGATCACCACCGGGGTGTCGCCGCGCCCCTGCAACGAGGAGCTGGTCCACTTCGTCCACGTGCTCCTCCTGACGAACATCATCTCGATTCCGTTCCTGGACCGTTCCCCGAGGTTCCGCCGCGCCGCCGCTCGGGTGGACGAGCTGTACCGCACGGTGGTGGAGCGCCACACGGGCGAACGGCGCAACCGCGGGGCAAGCGATCCCGATCTGATCGACGAGCTCCTCGACCTTCACGAGTCCGATCCGGGCTTGCTTTCCGAAGCCGACCTGAAGGTCTCCGTGCTCGGTCCATTCATCGTCGCCCTCGACACGGTGGCGGGTACCTGCTCGTTCATGCTCTACGCGCTGCTTCGCGACCCCGATCTCCTGGCGCGGGCGCGTGCCGAGGCGGACGCCCTGTTCGCCTCTGGTGAACCCGCATGGTCCGATGTCGAGAAGCTGGACGTGCTGCACCGCACCGCGCTCGAGACCCTGCGGATGTATCCCACCGTGCCCATGATGGTCCGGACCGTCGCCAATTCGTTCGAGTTCGCGGGCTACCGGATTGAAGCCGGCGAAGCGGTGATGGCCGCGACCACGGTGCCGCATTACCTGCCGGAGTTCTTTCCGGAGCCGGACCGGTTCGACATCGAGCGCTACACCGCGGCGCGGGCGGAGCACCGTCGCCCCTACGCGTACGCGCCCTTCGGGCTCGGCACGCATCGGTGTCTCGGGAGCGGCTTCGCGGAGGTCCAGATTCTCCTGACCATCGCGACGGTCCTCCACGAAGCGGGCCTTGCTCTCCACCCCGGCGGATACCGGCTGAAGACGACCGAGGTCCCCCTGCCGAGGCCACGCGATTCCTTCCGGGTCCGCGCGAACCCCAGAGCCGCCTACGGAAACTGACCTTGCGCAGCCGAGGCGCGCGGCCGCCCGACTGCGGTGGTCGGCGGAGCCCCTCCGCGACAGGCGCGCCGGTCCGCCCGGGACGAGCCGCGTGCGGCCGTATACTTGGACGGTGGACGGCGCGCCGTGCCGCCATTCGAATGACCGAGTCGGGAGATGTCGCACTTGAAGGGAAAAGGGAGGCGGGACACGACGCGAAACGCCCGGATTCCGACCCGCGCGTGCGCAATCGTCCGAACCATCATGGACTCTCTCGGGAATCATCCCGGGCTGGTGAACCTTCCCGTTCCGATGCGGTCAGCCCCGGCCTCGCCTGGTGCCTCGATATCCGCATCTGCGGCAAGACACCTTCTCCACCGTCCCGCTCGGACCGAACCCGACCTGGACCTCCGTGACCTCGAGCTCGTGCACGCCAAGGCTGCAAAGCACGCGCATCAGCCATTCGCGGAGCCAGTTCATGCCGGCCGGCTCGCGGCCCTTGCAGCCGTGGTGAACCGCCCCGATTCGTCGCGTCCGAACGCAGCGAGGTAGCTTTCGTGCAGCTCCATCTCAGCACCTGGCAGGAAGTGGAGGCCTACCTCGAGCGGGCCACCGCGATCATCGTCCCCATCGGCTCGACCGAGCAGCACGGCCCGAACGGGCTCATCGGGACGGATGCAATCTGCCCGGAGGTCGTGGCCCGGGGAGTGGGAGACGAGGAGGATGCCCTGGTCGGCCCGACCATCAGCGTCGGCATGGCCCAGCACCATCTCGCGTTTCCCGGGAGCATCACCCTGCGCCCGAGCACCCTCATCGCGTGCGTCTCGGACTATGTCGATTCGCTGATGCGGCATGGCTTCGAGGGCGTCTACTTCCTGAACGGGCACGGCGGGAACATCGCGACCCTGAACGCCGCGTTCTCCGAAATCTACGCGAGCGCGAGCCTGGGCCACAGTAGTCGCAGGGTACGCCTTTCGCTCACCAACTGGTGGGACGGCCCCGAAGTGCGTCGCGTTTCGCGCGAGCTCTATTCCGGGATCGAGGGCAGCCATGCGACTCCGAGCGAGGTATCGCTCTCGTACTACGCCTATCCCGATGCGGTCAAGTCCGCCACCTTCGAGCCCCGCGTCGCGCCGAGCGGCAGATTCCGCGATGCGGAGGACTACCGGCGCAGGTTCCCGGACGGGCGCATCGGCTCGGATCCGTCGGGGGCGAGTCCGCAAGCGGGAGAGCGCCTCTTCCATGCGGCGGTCAGGGACGTGCGGAACGACTACCGGGCCTTCGCCGCCGGGGGGCGGTGAGGTGGTGGTGCGCGAGCGATCGCACCGCCCGTCCGGCCCGTCC